>Ga0307952_1000033_pt1 | contig 87999 bp, 90 predicted proteins | sample OrgLakmetagen376_FD_201821 | JGI IMG/M metagenome (GOLD analysis project Ga0307952, IMG submission 201821) | Saline water microbial communities from Organic Lake, Antarctica - #376 | ecosystem: Environmental > Aquatic > Non-marine Saline and Alkaline > Saline | place: Antarctica: Organic Lake...
TGCCGAGCCAGCGATGATCCTGCCCGCCGGTATTGATGACATGGGTCACCGGCCGGTCTGTGATCCCGTCGATGGCCGCGTCGATCATCGCAGCCCCCTGATAAGAGCCGCCCGGATCGATCAGCACGACGCCCGCCTCCGTCACCACCACGCCGAAGGTGGCGTTGTTGGCGAGGTTTTCAGCGTCGCGCTGTTGCATGGGGCCGACCAGCGCCCAGACATCGTCGATCACCGGCTGGACGTCGAGCACTTCGGCTGTGGCAAGACCCGGTGCGGCGACAAGGGCGGCGATGAGGAGATGCCTCATGCCGACAACCAGCTTTCGAGCTTGCCCGCATCCGGCAGCCCGCCGGCATGCACCAGCTTGCCATCGACGGCGATGCCGGGTGTCGACATGACGCCGGCCATGGCGATGGACCTGGCATCGGTCACCTTTTCGATCTCGACCTCGAGACCGAGATTGTCGGCGGCTTCGTGGATCATCGTTTCGGCCGCTGCGCAGCGCTTGCAGCCGGGCCCAAAAACCTTGACGGTTTTCATGGATGTCTCCTTTCTAGAGGATGATGTTGAACAGAAAGCCGGTGGCGAGGATGCCCGCCGCGACCACGGCGATGAAGACGGCGATCAAGCGGTAGGTCAGCACCTGCTTGAGGATAATCATCTCGGGCAGCGACAGCGCGATGACGCTCATCATGAAGGCCAGCGTCGTTCCCAGGGCCGCGCCCTTGCCCAGAAGCGCCTCGACGATCGGGATGACGCCGGCGGCGTTGGTGTACATCGGCACGCCCACCACGACCGCGGCGGGCACCGACCACCACGCCTCGCCCCCCATGATGCGCAGCATCATCGCCTCGGGCACGTAGCCATGGATCAGCGCCCCGATGGAAATGCCGATCACCACCCAGATCCAGACCTTGCCGAGGATCTCGCGCACCTGGTCCAGCCCGATCTTCAGCCGGTCGGCAAAACTCAAACGCTCGTCGGGCAGATCGCCGACGGGGCCGGTGTTGAGTTCGCGCACCCAGTCCTGCAGATACCGCTCCAGCCCCATGCGGCCCATGATCCAGCCCGCGACGGTGGCGATGGTGAAGCCGAACACGAGGTAGATCGTGGCGATCTGCCAGCCCACGAGACCGTAAAGCAGCCCAAGCCCCACCGGCCCGACCATCGGCCCCGCGATCAGAAACGAGAACGTCACGCCAAGCGGGATGCCCGCCGAGACGAACCCGATGAAGAGCGGCACCGACGAGCATGAGCAGAACGGCGTGAACACGCCCAGAAGGGCCGCCAGCGGATAGCCCGCGATCTCGCGCTTGCCGGCGAGGATGGCGCGGGTCTTTTCCGGGCTGAACCAGCTGCGCAGCACGCCGGTGACGAACACGATCAGCGCCAAAAGCAGCAGCACCTTGGGCGGCATTGTCAGAGGAACTCGGGTTGAGGCTGGCGAACTTGCGCCCTACCCTGCCGTCATGGCACATCGCGGCCCCTTCTAGCACTTCAAAACCAGCCATGAGATCATCCGCTTGGCAGTGATGATGTATATCCGATATCTGTTGTCATTGCGTAATGTCGAGGATCTGCTGCACGAACGTGGCATTGATGTCAGCTACGAGTCCGTCCGGTTCTGGTGGAACAGGTTCGGGCCCATGTTCGCGTCGGAGATCCGCAAAGTCAGGATCCAACGGATGCGCGCCTACTCGAACTGGCAGTGGCATCTCGACGAGGTCTTCGTCAAAATCAACGGTAAGAACCATTACATGTGGCGCGCGGTCGACCACGAGAGTGAAGTGCTGGATGCCTTCGTGTCCAGGCGTCGAGACCGCAAGGTGGCATTGAAATACCTCAGAAAAGTGATGAAACGGTACGGCCAGCCTGGACATATTGTCACCGACAGGCTGCGCTCCTACGCGGCCGCGATGAAGGGGATTGGCAACCTCGATCGGCAACTGACCGGTCGCTGGCTGAACAACAGGGCCGAGAATTCCCACCTGCCTTTCCGACGACGAGAGCGGGCGATGCAGCGCATTCGGAGCATGCGAAGTTTGCGGAAATTCGCCGCCGTCCACTCCTCCGTCTTCACCCATTTCAACCAGGAACGCAGCCTCGCCAGCCGACACATTTTCAAGCAAAACCGCTCCGCCGCTCTCGCCGAATGGCCTGGTCTCGGCACGGAATAGGGGGGAGCGATACCGTCCTAGGGCCTGTGGACAATCGGGATTCCCATCTGGTCTGATTTCTGATACAATGTAAGCATCCGGCGAGGAACGCGGTCACGCTGCGTTGACAGCTTCCTGCCCGAGCTTCCAGTTCCATGGAAGCATTTCGGGCAAGTGTGACATGGTGATGTCTGGCAGGCGCGCCAAGACATCTGCCATCCAGGCTTGCGGGTCGATATCGTTCATCTTGCAGCTGACGATCAGGGTATACATGAAGGCCGCCCTCTCGCCGCCGCGCTCCGATCCGGCAAAAAGCCACGATTTTCTTCCCAATGCGATCCCTCTGAGGGCGCGTTCGGCGGCATTGTTGTTCAGGCAGATGCGCCCATCCTCCAGAAAAGCGGTGAAGGCTTCCCATCGGTCGCCCTTGGGCGGCATCAGATAGTCGATGGCCTTTGCGACGCTGTTGTGTTTCGACATTCGAGCGCGCTCATCCAGCAGCCAGTCATGCAGCGCTTCGATCAACGGCCGTGATCGCTCCTGCCGCACGGCATGACGGGCATCTGCGTCCATGCCATTGATCTCGCGCTCGACATCGAAGATCGCGTCGATCCGTTTCACGGGGCGTTGTTGCAGATTTCTGACGACGGAAGATTCACTTTGGGAATCCATGCGTTTACACGGGTTGGATGAGCAAGCCATCTCCCGCCCGCTATCGCACGACGAACTGGTCCGGCTACAACGCGTCGCTCAGGAAGCGGGGGGCTCTGCTGATCTGGGTCCACAAGGACATGATCTGGCGCGCGCCGCGTGACGGGCGGCCTGGACGCCCACCGGTCTTTTCCGATGCGGCCATCCAGTTTTGTCTCTCCATCAAGGTGCTGTTCAAGCTTCCCTTGCGCCAGACCGCCGGGATGGTGGCCAGCCTGCTGAAGCTGGCGGGGCTGGACTGGCCCGTACCGGACTTTTCCACGCTGTGCCGCAGACAGAAGACCCTGGCCGTCCAGGTTCCCTACCGCCGCGCCGACGGGCCGCTGAACCTGCTCGTGGACAGCACCGGCATCAAGTTCCTCGGTGATGGTGAATGGCAGGCCCGCAAGCACGGCGTGCAGGGGCGACGCCAATGGCGAAAGGTGCATCTGGCCATGGACCCAGCCACATCCGACATCCGCGCCGTCGAATTCACCCCCAGCCGCGACGGCGACAGCCCTGTGCTTCCGGACCTGCTCGGCCAGATCCCGGACGACGAGCCGATCGGCACAGTGACCGCCGACGGCGCCTTGGGCTCCGCCCGTTCGGGTCTGAAACGGTCCCCCGGACCGTTTCCGGGACGCCCCTCACCACGCGCCGCTGCCACAAGGCCATCATCGAGCGCGATGCAGTTCCGATCATCCCGATCCGAAAGAACGGGCGGCTCTGGAAGAATGACTGCCCAGCGGCCCGCGCCCGAAACGAGACCCTGCGCGCGACGCGATATTACGGCAGGGCCTTCTGGAAACGCTGGACGGGCTACCATGCCCGCAGCCGCATCGAGGCGAAGATGCGCTGCCTCAAGGCCTTCGGGGAACGCATCGCCGCGCGAGACCCCGACCGCCAGACCGCCGAAATCCACATCCGCATCGCCCTCATGAACCGCTTCTCAGCCCTCGGCACCGCCGAGATCATTCGCGTGGCATGACGTCAGTGGGGTAAGGGGCACTCTCGCCTAAGGCCTGAATTGCGCAACAATGCCGCGTCGGTGTGCAAATTCGGGCGGAAATACCACCCGGACACCGGCGAGAAGTTCGTTTTTTCCACTGAGGCCGATGCCGAGGCGATGATCTTCGAGGAGCTGCGGATCATCCCGCAGGTCCTTTGGGATGCGGTCCAGAAGGAGATTACCGGGCGCGCGGAGCGAGCCGTGGCAGCCGGCAACCCGCACCGGGCCCGCCGCCCGAAACACCTGCTGAGCGGGTTTATGATCTGCGGTTGCTGCGGGCAGACCTACGTCAAGGTCGGCCAGAAGCGCTTCGGGTGCCGCGAGGCGCGGAAAAGGAGCCTGCGCTAACCGTGTCACAATCGCTCAAGACCGCATAGAGGCGCGGGTCTTCGATGGACTGCGGGACCTACTGCGCAGCAACGAGTTGATCCGCGAGTTCGAGAAGGCGTTTCGGACCGAGATGCAGAAGCTCGAGGGCGAGGATACTGAAGGCGGGCTGAAAGCTGCGGGCCGAAAGCTCGCGCAGGTCCGCAGGGCGCACGGCGGCATCATGAAGGCCATCGAAGCCGGAGCCGACTTCGCCGACTACAGCGCCCGCGACAGGGAGCTGAAGGCCGAGGAGGAGGCGCTGGAGTCGCAGATGAATGAGCTGAAGTCGCGCCAGGCAGCCATGGCTCGACCGGCACCCGACATCCCCGCCATCTTCGCACAGGCGATCGATGAGCTCGAGGCGCTGCTCAGCAGCCCCGACACCGTCGCCCAAGCAAGCGAGTATCTCTCCATGCTGATCGGCAGCGTTGAACTGACGCCTGACCCGGAGGCAGAGGACGGCATCACCGTCGAAGTTGCGACAGACCTCGCCGTGCTGCGCACCGCCGCCAGCCTGTTGGAATAGCCGCGCTTGGCGGCGCTACAATGATCCACGCACAAAGGGCCACACCATTCGGTGTGGCCCTCTTCACGTGCTGCGCTGTGATCTTTGGTAATCAGCTGACACAAAACGACAATTAACGGCCGGGCAAGGGGCGCTGCCCCCGTCGCCGCAAGCGGCGACTCCCCCGGGATATTTCGCGCCAGAAGAAACCGGCATCAATCCTCGCTCAGACGGTGCCGGTCGAGGTCATGACGCGTTCTGGACGCCTCGGCCTGATCGCGGGCCGTGCGCGCCTTGCCCTGACCGAACTTCACGGCATTCTCGGCGGCCTTGGCCTTTTTCGCGACCCGTGCCTTGGCCTTGCGCACCCGGTTGAGATTGACCGGCGTTTCGCTCATTTGGGCCCGATCATGTCTTCGGGACGCACCACGCGGTCGAACGTCTCGGCATCACAAAACCCAAGCGCGATCGCCTCTTCACGCAGGGTGGTGCCGTTTTTATGCGCGGTCTTGGCGACCTTGGTGGCGTTGTCGTAGCCGATGGTGGGCGCGAGCGCGGTGACCAGCATGAGCGACTCCATCATCAGTTTCTCGATGCGTGGCTCGTTGGCCTCGATTCCCGACAGCATCCGCGTGGTGAAGCTGGCGGTCGCGTCACCCAGAAGCTGGATGGATTGCAGCAGGTTGTACGCCATCATCGGGTTGTAGACGTTCAGCTCGAAGTGGCCCTGGCTGCCTGCGAACTTGATGGCGGCGTCGTTGCCCATCACATGCGCCGCGACCTGCGTCAGCGCCTCGGCCTGCGTGGGGTTGACCTTGCCCGGCATGATCGACGACCCGGGCTCGTTTTCGGGCAGCAGCAACTCACCGAGGCCCGAGCGCGGGCCGGACCCGAGAAAACGGATGTCGTTGGCGATCTTGTAGCAGGACCCGGCCACCGTGGCGAGTGCGCCCGACAGGAACACCATCGCGTCATGGGCGGCGAGCGATTCGAACTTGTTGGGGGCGGTCACGAAAGGCAAATCGGTGATCTCGGCCATGTTGGCGGCGACCGTTTCGGCCCAGTCCGGCGCAGTGTTGAGCCCGGTGCCGACGGCAGTACCGCCCTGCGCCAACTCGTAGATGCCCGGCATCGCCGCGTTGATGCGTGCAATGCCCTGGCGGATCTGGTGTGCGTAGCCAGAGAATTCCTGCCCGAGCGTCAGCGGTGTGGCGTCCTGCGTGTGGGTGCGGCCGATCTTGATGATGTCGCAGAACTGCGCCGACTTCGCCTCCAGCCCCTCGGCCAGCTTTTCCAGTCCCGGCAACGCGACGTCACGCACGCTCATGGCGGTGGCGACATGCATCGCCGTGGGGAAGGTGTCGTTCGAGGATTGGCCCATGTTGCAGTGATCGTTGGGATGCACCGGATCCTTCGAGCCGATGGTGCCGCCGAGGATCTCGATGGCGCGGTTCGCGATGACCTCGTTGGCATTCATGTTGGACTGGGTGCCCGATCCGGTCTGCCACACGACAAGCGGGAAATTGTCGTCGAGCTTGCCGTCGATTACCTCGCCCGCTGCCTCGATGATTGCATCGGCAAGGCGCGCATCTAGCTTGCCACTGGCCCTGTTGGCTTGTGCACAGGCCTTCTTGACCACACCAAGAGCGTGCACGATCGCCGCGGGCTGTTTCTCCCAGCCGATCGGGAAGTTCATGATCGATCGTTGCGTCTGCGCGCCCCAATACTTGTCGACGGGGACATCGAGCGGGCCGAAACTGTCCGATTCACTGCGAGTGGCGGTCATGGATGCGTCTCCTTGGCGTTTGCCACCTGCATACCGTACCGGGCGCGAATATCAATGCCGCGGGCCATCGCAAACGGCCGCTGGTGCGTGCCTCGAGCCTATTTGCGGAAACTGTCGAGGCTGACGACCTCGGCCTCGCCGCCCGGCGCGTCATCATCCGCCTGCGCATTGTCATCGGCGATCTCGGCCTCTTCATCGACCTCCTGCGTCTCGAACCGCAGACCGAACTCCACCGACGGGTCCACGAAGGTCTTGATCGCATCGTACGGAACGTAAAGCCGTTCCGGCGCATCGCCGAAGTTGAGCGTCACGGAGAAGCCGTCATCGGTCACGTCTAGGGCGTCGTACCAATTCTGCATGACCACCGTCATCTCGGACGGGTAGCGGTCGCGCAGCCAGTCTGCGAGATCCGCCTCTGGATGCGTCGTGTCGAAGGTGATGAAGAAATGATGCGCGCCGGGAAGCCCGTTGTCGCGCACATCGCACAGCACTTCCTGGATCAGGCCACGCATGGCACGGTGCATCAGGTTTCCGTAATCAATGGTACGCGACATGCTTGATGGCCTCTGGCTTTGGGTCGGGTTCAGCATAGGGGATTCGGGACAAAACGAAAGACCCGCCATGCGTGCCGTCACATCACGACGTGCACGATCCCCGAGAGCGTCGCCATGATACCCAGAACCTTCGCGATCGACAAATGCATGCGGAGAACGAGTGCCGCCGCGACACAAATCAACGCGAGATTTAGGGGTATGATGCTCGACCACTCTGGCACTGGACCGAGGGACGTGTCGCGCAGATCCGCAAAAACCACGTGCAGGGCGAACCAGACCGACAAGTTCAGGATAACCCCAACGACCGACGCAGAGATCCCCGCAAGCGCGCCCTTCAGGCGCGGACGCGCGAGGATCCCCTCGATATAGGGCGCACCGGTGAAGACCCACAGGAAACAGGGCACGAACGTGACCCACAGCGTCACCAGAGCCGCCTGCACCGCCATCCACGGCCCGCCCTGCGCATACCCCGCCAGCAACCCGACAAATTCCGTGACCAGGATCAGCGGCCCCGGCGTGGTTTCAGCCAGACCAAGCGCGTCGATCATCTGCGCGGTCGTCAGCCAGCCCTTGGTCGCCACCACCGTTTCAGTCATGTAGGCCAGCACCGCGTAAGCCCCGCCAAAGGTCGCGACCGCCAGCTTGCTGAAGAAGAGTGCCAGATCAGTCAGAAACGTTGCGCCGAGCACCCAAGAGGTCATGATCGGCACGACCCAGAGTGTGCCCCATGCCGCCACTGTCAGACACGTCCGAGAAAATGGCACGCGCGCGGCGGGTGCGGATGCCTGGGCCATCCGCCCGCGCGCCTGCACGTAGCCCCACAGCGCGGCCATCGCGATGATCACCGGGAACGGCACCGACAGAAAGAACATCGCGGCAAAGCCCAACCCCGCGAGCAGCCAGCTTGACCGGTCGGTCAGTGCCCGGCGCGCGAGGTTCAAAAGCGCCTGCAACACGATCACCACCACCGCCGCCTTGACGCCCACGAAAACCGCCTGAACCAGCGGCACCGTTCCGTAAAGCGCATAGCCGAAGCCAAGCGCAAAGATCACCACCGCCCCCGGCAACACGAAGAGAAGCCCCGCAATCAGCCCGCCGGGCACCCCGCGCAACCGCCAGCCCGCATAAGTCGCAAGCTGCATCGCCTCGGGCCCCGGCAAGAGCATGCAGAATGACAGCGCGCCAAGAAATTGCTGCTCTGTCAGCCAGCCACGGCGCGCAACCAGCTCGGCATGCATCAAGGAAATCTGTGCCGCCGGACCGCCGAAGGACAGAAGGCCGATGCGCAGGAAGACACGAAAAAGCAAAGAGAGCGACGGCTGCATGCGCGCAGTCGTAGAGCAACAGGATCTCTACACAAGCTGATAATGAGGCCGCCGGACCGCGGTTCACGGCAAGGCGCGCGCGCCTGCACTCCGACTAGGACCCTAACTGCGCGAAGGAGCCCTGGAGACCCCCGACGTCAGGATAGGGGCGCGGCTCCGGCGTATCCAACACACCGGCCACGGGGTCTGTCTCGCGGCTCAGCGGGCCTTGGCCAGCATCGCAAGCCGGATGAGCGCCCGTTCCACCAGCGCCATATCGGGGGCGCGTTGCCCGGCCGAACGCAGGTGAAGATCGGTGTCGGTCAGGATCGTGAGCGCTTGTTGCAGGCGTTCGCTCCCCCAGCCCTGCGCCTGGCGCAGCATGCGGTCGCGGCGCGGCCCGAAAACCGGGGGGCGCAGCTTGGCGATCCCCTGCCCAGGTCCACCGGGATCCGAGGCCGCGGTATAAAGCGCGCGGAAATGCCGGGTCGCGCCGATGCACAGCCCGACGGGCTGCACGCCCTGCGCCTTCAGCCGGCGCAGCACCGGGCTGACCTCGCTCGCGCTACCCTCGGCCACAATGTTGAGCACATCGTCGAGATCGGCCTCGGTCGAGGCGGGCGCACAGGCGGCGATATCCTCGGACGACAACGGGCTGTCATCGTCCCATTTGTAAAGCGCCAGCTTCTCGATGGTCTGCCGGAAATCCCCGGGATCGAGATCGCGCGCCATCGCCGTGAGATCGCCCATCACCGGGCCGGGCACGTTGCGCAGCCCCGACCGGGCAAGCGTCGCCTCGATCTCGTCGCGGCTCGGCGGCTCGTCATAGATGGCGGCGGCATAGGCGTTTCGGTGTGCCTCAAACGCCTTGCGGATCTTCGAGGTGGGCTTCAGCTGCCCGGCGGTGACGATGATCTGCGCGTCGCCCTCGTGCCAATCATTGAGCGCAGCGAGGATCGGCTCGGCCACGCTGTCATTCGCGTCCTCGACAAAGGCGGCGCGCGGGCCGGGAAAAAAGCCCTGAGCCTTGACCGCATCAAGAAGCTGCGCGGGATCCTTGCGCAGGTCGCCCGCGGCCATCCGGGTGAGGCGCATCTCCTCTTCGGCGCCGGGCCCGAGAAGCGCCGCGATCACCTCCTGCCGCTTGAGTGCCACGCGCATGGCATCCGCACCGTGAATCAGAAGACCCGTGCGCCCCGGCTCTGGATTGGCGAAGTATCGCGGGGCGTCGCGCGGCGTCAGCTTCATTGCGGGCGGTCGGGCATGGTGACTATCAGCCGAGTGACCAGTTGATCGGCCAGGATCGTCATCAACCGCGCCTCGGCATCGCGGCGTGCGGCCCGCGTGGCAACAGGCGTGCCGCGCGCCGAATAGGCGGTGAAATTGTCCACCTTGCCCGTGCTCACCGTTTCGCCTGTCTGCCGGTCGGTCAGCGTGTAGCGCACCGATCCGAGGATATTGAAACGACCGGCCACGTTGCGCCGGTCAATCGCGATCGCCTCGGAGTCCAGCACGATATCGGGGACTAGCGCGTAGCGAGCCATGCTTGATCGGCCAAGTCGGGACTCCAGGTCGCGGGTCAACAGGTAGCCGGCCCGCGTGTCGGGCTCCTGCACCTCTATCCGGCCCCGAAGCGCGGTGGCGCGGCCCCCCGGCCCGTAGGCGGGTGCGAAACCGCAGCCCGCAAGTGCCGCAAGGCCGGTCAGCAGGAAGAGGCGTCGGTCAAATGACGACATTCACGATCCGCCCCGGCACGACGATGATCTTCTTGGGCTGACCGCCATCCAATGCCTTTTGCACCGCGGCATGGGCAAGAGCCCGTTCCTCGACCTCGGCCTTGTCGATCTCGGCGGGCACCTGCAGCTCTCCCCGGCGCTTGCCGTTGATCTGGATGGGCAGGGTCACCGATTCGTCTATCAGCATAGCAGGGTCGGGTGTAGGCCAAGCCGCCGTGGTAACAAGGCCCGAGGCGCCCAACATCGCCCATATATCCTCGGCCAGATGCGGCGTCATCGGCGCCATGAGCTGCGCCAGCGTGCGCGCCGCCTCGGCCTTTGCCCCCTGCCCGGCCTGCGATTTCGCCAGCGTGGCGGTAAAGGCATAAAGCCGCGCGATGGCGGCGTTGAAGCCGAAGCTGTCGATACCCTTGGTCACATCGTCGATGGTCTTGTGCATCTCGCGCAGAAGCGCGTCGTCGTAGTCGTTCGGCGCAGTGGTTTCCTCGGCGATCCCGGCGGCCAGACGCCAGACGCGGGCCAGATGCCTGTGCGCGGCCTCGGCACCCGAGGCTGTCCATTCCACGTCCCGCTCGGGCGGGCTGTCGGACAGCACGAACCAGCGCGCGGTGTCGGCGCCATACTGCGCGATGATCGTCGAGGGATCGACGACGTTCTTCTTGGATTTCGACATCTTGGCGGAGGGGATAATCTCAACACCACGTCCGTTCTTTTCCGCTAACCTGTGAATCTCCTCAAGGTCTTGGACATCATGAAGGCTGTAACTTGGATAGTTCTTCAATAAACCTTCTGCAAAAGAACGATCCAATGCTTTTTCAGTACTATCGACTTGAAAAGTGATCACTTCCTCGGGGAATAGAAAATCAGGCACTAGTCGATCAGGCTCAGGATCGTCGGTTTTAACAATCTTCTGGATCTTAAATACTGAGTGCGTCACCATCCCTTGGGTGAACAGCGCGTCGAACGGCTCGATCGCCTTGTCCGGCAGGTGGCCGGTGATTTGCATCGCCCGGGCGAAGAAGCGTGAATACAGAAGATGCAGGATCGCGTGCTCGATGCCGCCGATATACTGATCGACATTCATCCAGTACTCGGCTTCGGCCAGATCGGTGGGCGTCTCAGCATGTGGCGCTGTGAAGCGGGCATAGTACCACGAGGAATCGACGAAGGTGTCCATCGTGTCGGTCTCGCGGCGGACAAGCTTGCCGCAGGCGGGACAGGGACAGTCGCGCCATGTCGGGTGACGGTCAAGCGGGTTGCCGGGCTGATCGAAGCTGACATCGTCGGGCAGACGGATGGGCAGGTTTTCCTTCTTCTCCGGGACAACGCCGCAAGTGTCGCAATGCACCACCGGAATCGGACAGCCCCAGTAGCGCTGCCGCGACAGGCCCCAGTCACGCAGGCGGAACTTGGTCACGCCCTGCCCGACGCCATTGGCCTCGCAAAAGGCAATCGCGGCCTCGATGGCCTGCTCGCCGGTCTGCGCCTCTTCGCCGGCAAAGCCGCGCACGTAGCGCACGGTCTCGGGCTTGGGGGGTACATAGGCCGGGCCGCCATCCTCGGGCATGATGAAGGTGCCCTCCTCGCCCATGGCCGGCACGAAGACCGACGACACCGGCAGGTCGTATTTGCGGGCGAACTCCATGTCGCGCGCATCATGCGCGGGCACGCCGAAGATCGCGCCCGTGCCATAGTCCATCAGGATGAAATTGGCGAGGTAGACGGGCAGTTCCCACGCGGTATCGAACGGGTGGCGGGCCTTGAGGCCGGTGTCAAACCCCAGCTTTTCGGCCTTTTCCAGCGCCTCCTCTGTGGTGCCGCCGCGCCGCGCCTCGGCCACGAACTCCGCCACATCCGCGCGCTCGCGTTCGAGCTGGCGCGCCAGCGGGTGATCGGGTGAAATACCGATGAACGACGCCCCCATGAGCGTATCGGGGCGGGTCGTGTAGACCTCCACCCGGTCATGGCCCTCGGGCCCGTCGGTGAGGCCGAAGGCGAATTGCAGCCCGCGCGATTTGCCGATCCAGTTCTGCTGCATGGTGCGGACCTTCGCGGGCCAGTCGTCGAGCCCGTCCAGCGAATCGAGCAGTTCTTCGGCGTAATCGGAGATGCGGAAGAACCACTGCGTCAGCTCGCGCCGCTCCACCTCGGCCCCCGACCGCCAGCCGCGCCCATTCTCGACCTGTTCATTGGCCAGAACGGTCATGTCCACCGGGTCCCAGTTGACCACGGCGTTCTTGCGATAGACGAGGCCCTTTTCCAGAAAATCCAGAAACAGCGCCTGCTGCTGGCCGTAATATTCAGGATCGCAGGTGGCAAATTCGCGCGACCAGTCAATGGACAGCCCCAAGGGCTTCATCTGCTCACGCATCGTCTCGATATTGGCGTAGGTCCAGTCCCTGGGGTGACCGCCGCTCGCCATGGCGGCATTCTCGGCGGGCATGCCGAACGCGTCCCACCCCATCGGGTGCAGCACGTTATGCCCCGTGGCCAGCTTGTAGCGTGCCACGACGTCGCCCATCGTGTAGTTGCGCACATGACCCATGTGGATACGCCCCGACGGGTAGGGGAACATTTCCAGCACGTAGTATTTCGGCCGGCTCTCGTCGCGGCGGGCACGGAAGATATCAGCCTCTGCCCATGCCGTCTGCCATTTCGCTTCGATCTCGGCTGGTGAATAGCGCGACATGGGACGGGCCCCTCTTGCTCTGTCTGGTGTTGCATCAGGTGATAGGCGCTCAGATCCGGCTGGTCCAGAGGGCGGCGCAAAAATGCGGGGCCAGCCGAGTCAGGCGGATTGTGTCAACGGGCTGTCGCCCGGCGCATGATCGTGCCGGCAGAGGTCGTGGTCGGCCAACGACGCAAGCACGTAGCATTCCCGTAACACGCCTTCACCGGTGCACCCTTCGGTGATGCGCTCAAGCTCTGTTTCCAGTGCCCGCAACCGGCGGATCTTATGGCGTACAGCATCCAGCTGGCCTTGCGCTATCTGCGTCGCCGCCTTGCAGGAACGGTCGGGATGATTCTGCAATTCGATCAACTGGGCGATGGCCTCCAGCGAGAACCCCAGATCCCGGGCATGACGGATGAATCCCAACCGTTCCAGTTCCCGCTGACCGTAGCGGCGTTGATTGCCCGCGCTGCGTTGCGGCGCGTCGAGCAGTCCGCGGCTTTCGTAATAGCGAATGGTGGGAATCTTGACGCCCGTCTGGCGCGCCAAATCACCGATTGAGAAAAACATCTGCGATCCCTCCTTGAACCTCTAGTAGCTATAGAGACTACATTGCACAAAGACGGGACGCAAAGGAGAGACTGGCAATGGCCGGATGTTGTGACCACGGCGTGCAGTTCGATGGGATTTCAGCGACCTACAAAAGGCGCCTCTGGATGGTGATAGCTATCAACGCGGCGATGTTCGGGGTCGAGATGACCGCCGGGCAGGCGGCACAGTCACAGGCGCTGAAGGCCGACGCGCTCGATTTTCTCGGCGATGCGCTGACCTACGGGCTGTCACTGGCCGTGATTGGGATGGCCGTGCAGGTGCGCGCCACCGCGGCGCTTTTCAAGGGTGTCAGTTTGATGCTTCTGGGGCTCTGGGTCCTTGGCTCGACGCTGTACCGGGTCGTTTATCTCGGCGTGCCGGAGGCCGGGATCATGGGCAGCGTCGGCTTTCTGGCACTGGCCGCGAATATCGCCAGCGTTATGCTGCTCGTCGCCTACAAGGATGGCGACGCGAACGTGCGCTCGGTCTGGCTATGTTCGCGCAACGACGCCATCGGCAACGTCGCGGTGATGCTGGCCGCCCTCGGAGTCTGGGGATCGTCCACTGGCTGGCCTGACGTGCTCGTGGCCTGTGTCATGGCCGGGCTGTTCGTGACCTCGTCGGTGCAGATCATTCGACAGGCGCTGGACGAGCGGCGCGGCGTTCAGAACCGGCCCGCCTGAATGCGCAACTGTCGCGCACGGTTGAGGATCGCGTCCTCGACCGCCCGCTCGGTCGCGGCATCCACCGGCCCGCGCTGAGACTGAAGCGCCACGTTGAGCGCGCGGGCATCAAGCGCAGGGTCGCTGATCAGAATCGTCGCGCGGTATGGTTGCCCGCCGCCCGGCGGGCGCCCGAAACCTGTGGAAATCACGCCGGTAAACGGATCCGCAGCTTCGACCGGCAGGAAGTCCAGAACCTGCAAAGAGGCCGTCCAGAGGTACCGATTGACCTTGACGCTGTCATCGGCACCGCGGAAAATATCCAGAATGGAGCCGTCCGTACTGCGCTTCGGGCCGCCCTGGATCCGCGTTGGTTCAACGTTGTTCCCGGCATTCTCGAACGCGCCGCAGCTGCTGAGAAGGCCCGCGCAGGCCAGTACAATTCCGGCAGATTTGAGACGCGATTGGATCATGGCATCGTCCGATACTGTTTTGTTCGTCCTATCCAAGCATCGCCGCGGGGGCAAGCCGTTTGCGGCAACGCGCGCACTTGTGCCTCTCACACGGGACGTGGCATGGAGATGTTCGAGGACGGCAGGAGGCACATAATGGGGCTGCAAGAGATAAACGAGCGCATCCGCGACTCAGCGGTCGCCGCGGGTCGGCGGCCCGAGGATGTGACGCTGATCGCCGTTTCCAAGGTGCAACCTGACGAGCGGGTCGAGGCGGTGCTGCAACAGGGGCACCGGGTGTTCGGCGAGAATCGCGTTCAGGAGGCGGCGGGCAAGTGGCCGGAGTTCCGGACTCGCTTTGACGGGATCGCGCTGCACCTCTTGGGACCGCTGCAAAGCAACAAGGCGCGCCAGGCGATGGAGCTTTTCGAGACGATCCATTCCATCGACCGTCTGAAACTGGCCCGAAGCCTCGCACGGCTTGCCCAAGAGATGGGATCCTGTCCGGATCTCTTCATTCAGGTCAACAGCGGGGAAGAGCCGCAAAAAGCCGGGATCATGCCAGCCGACACGGATGATTTCGTGGCCGAGTGTCGCGCGCTCGACCTGCCGGTACGCGGCCTGATGTGCATTCCCCCCGTCGAGGAAGACGCCGGCGAGCATTTCGCATTGCTGGCGAAAATGGCGACGCGCAACGGGCTGGACGGCCTGTCGATGGGGATGAGCGGCGATTTCGAGAGCGCCATCGCGCAGGGGGCCACGCATGTGCGCGTCGGCTCGGCGATCTTCGGGGCGCGCGCGTACGACTGAGCAGTGCATCGCAGCGACAAGCGGCTGGATCACCGGATAATCAACCGGGTCCCATACCCAATAAACGCCGCAAACGCCGCGATCCGGCGCAGGTGATCCGGCCGCAGCCCGATGCAGCCCGCCGTCGGATAACCCGGCCTTCGCCAACGGTGCAGGAATATGCACGACCCGCGCCCCGACTCGGCCCGCGGCCAGTTCCAATCGGTCACGATCACCAGGTCATATAGCGGATCGGCCCGGCGCAACGCCTCGTGACTATAGGGGTACGGCGCGCGCACCATGAGATTGTAATCCTCATCCCGCGGGTCATCAGACCACAGATCGCCCGGCCTGATCGGAACCGCCCAAGAGGCCGGACGCGCCATCCGGTCCGGACGGTAGAGCACACCCACGATACGGTGCGTGCCGATCGGCGTGGCCGCGTCCCCTTCGCGCTTGTCACTGCGCAAACCGCCGCGCCCGATCACGCAAGGATAGCTTCGCCCCCGGAACCTCAGGCCACGCGGTGTCAGAACCATGTCATCAGGCGTCATTGCATCGTCGTATCACGTCCCACGTTCCGGTCCAGCCCCATCGACACGTCGAGCCCGATCCGTCTGAATCACGCAAAGAGCCGGTCGCGCCCTGTTGGGCGGTGAAAAATCACCAATCCCGCCCCTGCGATCACAGAATGTTTCACTGCTTGTGTGACATGGCACGATTTTCGGTTTTTTCGGTCATCATACTGCCCAACACACGCGCACGACCGCTGTCGGCCATGGCACAGTCACGCGAAAAGCCTGTATGAAATTCACACTATGCACAAAACATCATTCATTCGCCTAGCTTTAACTCATGTTTAGCTCATGCAAATGCTGCATGGCAGCATTGTCGTCGAGGGGTATTGTGCACCTGCAGAAAAACGTTATTTTCATCTCAAGACGGGCAAACCGAACGGGAACGCTCGCACGATAACTGCAGTCGAAAGGGTACGAAAATGTCAGATACGGTTCATACAAGCCGCTTGGCCTTTCATCCGCTCGGCGAAGACCTAAGCGCTTGGCTCTACGGGTTAGCGCTGCGGTTCGCAGATCATCGGTTGTTCCGGCGATCCGTCAGCGAACTCTACGACCTGAGCATTCGAGAACTCGCGGATCTCGGGCTACATCGCGGCGAGATCAAACGGGTCGCATATGAAACAGTTTACGGTCAACGGCCGTAATACACGAGATCGGGTGCATCTTTCCTCCTCCCTAGGTGCATCCGTTACGATCACGGGCTTCTCTCCTCCTCCCTGGAGCCTTTGATCGGAAAAGCAGGGCCGACAAGGTCCTGACAGTTTGCGAAAAGCCCCCTCCTCCTCCCTGGGGCTGGACGTACAGAGAACGGCGGCACCCCTCCTCCTCCCTGGTGTCGCCGTTTTTTGATTCAAACTCTCCTGATTCGGATGATACCAAGAGTGCGGGCAGGTTGAGGATGCACCTCCACTTCCAAGTAATGCCCCTCGTCGGGCGCAAGGCTTTCAAGCCCAGTCCCTCATTACGCTCTTGGGTAAAAGCTTTATCCGAGCACTGCCAGCGCCGGGAAGGTTTCTAGCAGCCAGAACGAGAAATCCGAGAATCCGCCGGTCAGCATCAAGAGGCCGATGGTCCACAATAGCAGACCCATCACCCGCTCGATCTGCTGCATGTGCCGCTTCATCCAGCCCATAAGCCCCTGAAGTCGCGGCAGGAACGCGGCGACCAGCAGGAATGGCACGCCCAGCCCGATGGCATAGACCGCCAGCAGCGACGTGCCGCGTGTCACATTCGCCTCGGACGCGGCCAGCGACAGGATCGCGCCAAGCTGCGGACCGATGCAGGGCGTCCAGCCAAAGGCGAAGGCGAGCCCGAGGATATAGGCCCCGAACGAGGTGCCGCCCTGATCGCCGGCGTCGACGCGCGCCTCGCGATCGAGAAACCCGAAGCGGTAGACGCCGACGAAATGCGCCCCGAATCCCATCACCAGAATGCCGGCCACGGCATTGAGATAGTCCTGATATTGCAGGAAAACCGTGCCGATGGCCGAGGCCGTGAAGCCGAGGAAGATGAACACCGTCGACAGGCCCAGCACGAAGAACAGCGCCGGCACCACGGCCCGCGCGCGCTGCGTTGAGTTTTCCGAAAGGTCCTGCAGGCTAACACCGCTCATATACGCCAAGTATGGCGGAACGATCGGCAGCACGCATGGGCTGAGGAACGACATGATTCCTGCCAGCAGGGCCACGAACATCGCGGGGAGCAGGGCGGCGTCTATGATTTCGATTCCGAACATGGGTGTCAGATAACCCGCAATCGGTGCGGCGTCACGCAGCAAACAGTCACATCCTTGTGGACAGGCTGTAACACCGCCGCTATGCCACGCGCATGACCCATGACGAGACCCTCGACGCCTGCGGGCTTCTTTGCCCCCTGCCCGTTCTCAAACTGCGCAAGCGATTGAAATCGCTGGATATCGGCGATGTGATCGCGCTGCGTGCCGATGATCCGGCTGCTGTGGTCGATGTCCCGCATTTCTGCATGGAATCCGGCCACGAGCTCGTCTCGACCGAGGATTCGGGGCCCGTGCGCATCTATCTCATCCGCAAGTCCGGCTGATACCGGCCGGCCATGGGCGCGCGTACACGCGGTACCTTGCGTACGCGCGTTGCGTACGCAAGGCAGTGCCCTGTGATCGGCCCCGTTATCCGACGGACCACCAGCCGCGCCGCTTGCGCGGGGCCGGTGCGGTGTCGTCCTCGACGGGTGTCGAGTCTGACGTGTCGGGGGTGTCGGCCACCGGTTCGGGTTCGGGAGCGGGCTCCACTTCGGCTGTCGACTCGGGTTCCGATGTGTCGGATCCCTCCGCGGCCGGTTCGGGGGCGGTCGCGGTCGTCTCGGGGACATCCCCGGCAGGCGCCTGGGGTGCGTACGGTGTCTCGGCCACCGCTGCGGGTTGCGCCGCCTCCACCGGGTCAGACCCGGCTTCAGGCACCATTGCCGGCTCCGAGGCTTTGCTGCTGATCTCGGTGCCTTCAGCCTCCGCCGTTGTCTCGGCCTCGGGCGCTTTTTTCTTGCGCGACACGCTGCGCCGTCTCGGCTTGGGCTTTTCCTCTGCCGCGGCCTCTGGTGAAGCCTCGGCGGGGGCATCATTCGGCGTGTCGGACTTTGGCGCCGGCTTCTTGCGGCTGCGACGCTTCGGCTTGGGCTTGGCCTCTGCCGCATCGGGCTGTGCCTGGGCCGTCGCATCGGTATCGGCCACAGCGACGGCTCGCGCCGGTTCCGCTGCCTGATCGGGCTCGGGGGAACTCGCGCTGCCCTCGGCGGTCTGGGTATCTTCGGTCTGGCCATCTTCAGTCTGGCCGTTCTCGCCGGTTCTCGGTTTGCGGCGGCGACCGCGGCTGCGGCGGCGCTTCTTGCGCGGCTTGTCCTCGTCATCGCTGGCAGCTTCCGGCGCAGGCGTGGGGGCCGGTTCGGGCGCGGCGGTCTCCGCCCCGGCCTCTTCCTCGTCGATCTCGGCCATGAGCGAGGCCCCGGCGGAGACGAACTGTGCCGGGTCGGGCTCTGCCACCGTGCGGGTGGCGGTCTTCAGCTTTTCGACGGTGAAATCGGGGTTGACCAGCGTCTGGTCACCTTCGATCCGCACCGACAGTCCATAGCGGGCCTCGATCTGGGCCACATGCTCGCGCTTGACGTTTATCAGGTAGTTGGCGATGCCCACGGGGCACTTGACCACCACCTCGCGCGAGCGGCGGCGCACGCCCTCTTCCTCGATCTCGCGCAGGATCGACAGGGCGAGGTTGTCATCCGACCGGATGAGGCCGGTGCCGTGGCAATGCGGGCAGGGCTGCGTCGTGGCCTCGATCATGCCGGGGCGCAGACGCTGGCGCGACATCTCCATCAGGCCGAAGCCCGAGATCCGGCCCACCTGTATGCGCGCGCGGTCTGTCTTGAGCGCGTCCTTCATGCGTTTTTCGACCGCCGCGTTGTTGCGCCGCTCGTCCATGTCGATGAAGTCGATCACGATCAGCCCGGCGAGATCGCGCAGGCGCATCTGGCGGGCCACCTCGTCGGCGGCTTCTAGATTGGTCTTGAGCGCGGTCTCCTCGATCGAGCCTTCACGCGTCGCGCGCCCCGAGTTGACGTCGACCGCCACAAGCGCCTCCGTGACGCCGATCACGATATAGCCCCCGGATTTGAGCTGCACCGTGGGGTTGAACATCGCCGACAGGTAGCTTTCGACCTGATGGCGCGCGAAAAGCGGCTGCTGGTCGACGTAATGCTTCACGTTCTTGGCGTGGGACGGCATGATCATCTTCATGAAGTCCTTGGCGATACGGTAGCCCATCTCGCCCTCGACCATGACCTCGTCGATCTCGCGGTTGTAGAGGTCGCGGATCGAGCGCTTGATCAGGTTGCCTTCCTCGTAGATCTTGGCGGGCGCGATGGATTTCAGCGTCAGCTCGCGGATCTGTTCCCAGAGGCGCTGCAGGTATTCGTAATCGCGCCGGATCTCGGTCTTGGTGCGCTGCGAGCCGGCGGTGCGGATGATCAGCCCGGCGCCCTTGGGCAGGTTGATCTCGGACGCGATTTCCTTGAGCTTCTTGCGATCGGCGACGTTGGTGATCTTGCGGCTGATGCCGCCGCCACGCGCGGTATTCGGCATGAGCACGCAGTAGCGCCCGGCGAGCGACAGGTAGGTGGTCAGCGCCGCACCCTTGTTGCCGCGCTCTTCCTTGACGACCTGCACGAGCATGATCTGGCGGACCTTGATCACCTCCTGGATCTTGTAGCGGCGTGCGCGCGGCTTGCGGGCCGGGCGGAGATCCTCGGTGTCATCCTCGTCGGCGACGGATTCGATGCTGTCGTCGCGGCTGGCATGATCGCGGGTGTCTGTGGTCTCGTGGGTCTCGGCCTCGGCGGTTGCCTCGTCGCCGGTGGCGTCGGTCGCTGAACCGTCGTCGGGTTCTTCGACCGGGGTCTCGGGCACACGCTCCATCGGGGAGGAGCCTTCGGGCACCTCCGCATCGCCGTTCTCGCCTTCGAGATCGATGGTTTCCATGCCGGAGATGTCGCCTTCGGCCACGGCATCGTCGGGGGTGGTCTTTTCGGCCTTGGCACGCGCCCGCGAACGGGTCGGCTTTTTCGGCTTTTCCTCTTCCTCGGCCTGCGCCTGCGCGAGGGCCTCTTCCTCGGCCATCAGCGCCTCGCGGTCGGCGACGGGGATCTGGTAGTAATCGGGGTGGATCTCGGCGAAGGCGAGAAAGCCGTGGCGGTTGCCGCCGTAATCGACGAAGGCCGCCTGCAGCGACGGCTCGACCCGCGTTACCTTGGCGAGATAGATATTGCCAGCGAGCTGGCGCTTGTTCTCGGATTCGAAATCGAATTCCTCGACCTTGTTTCCGTCAACCACCACGACGCGGGTCTCTTCCGCGTGGGTGGCATCGATGAGCATTTTCTTGGCCATGTTTTCCGTTCGCATCGCGCCTGCACGCACGGCCCCGGCGGGGCGGCGCAGTGCGGCGTATGTCTGGTAGGGGCGATCGGCGCGCGTGCGGGCGGCCTGGATAAGGCCCTGTCCCGTGTGACGATGATATGTCTCGCGCGGTTCATCGCGGTTTTTATTCTCCGGCCCGGTGAAGGGCCAATTCGGCGCCGGATCGCCCGGTTGCGGGGTCTCTGGCGTGTGTCCGGTCCCCTTGGGGTCCAATCGATCTGTTTTGCCGCCTGTGTCGCCACGCGCGGGGATATCTGTCCGCCACGGGGATCCGCCACAGGAACGCTACAGCGAATTTTCTGCCGGCAGGCGCGCGTTATCGCGCCATACTGCCATAATTCAACCCTAATGCCTTGCGGGCAGAAATTACAATGGCGAAAACGCGTTGGATACGCGCAGCGCCGCGTTTCAGATGTAGTCGGAGCGTTGCAGGCCGTATTTCGCCATCTTTTCGTTCAGCGTGCGGCGCGGCAGGCAGAGCTCGTCCATCACCGCGGCGATCGATCCCTTGTGGCGGCGCATGGTGTTGTCGATCAGCATGCGTTCGAACGTCTCGACATATTCCTTGAGCGGTTTGCCCTCGGTCGTCATCACCGGCTGCATCTCGTCGTGATCGGCCATCAGGATCGAGGTCAGGGTGCCCGACCCGCGCCGCGCCTGCAGCACCGCGCGTTCGGCCACGTTGAAAAGCTGGCGCACGTTGCCGGGCCACGGCGCCTGCAGAAGCTGCGTAGCCTCCTGCGCGGAAACGTTCGGCGCCTCGCACCCGTAATCCTCGGCAAACTGGTCGCTGAACGACGAGAACAGCGTCAGAATATCCTCGCCCCGCTGGCGCAGCGGCGGCACGGTGATGCGCAGGTTGGCGAGCCGGTAGAACAGGTCGGCGCGCAGCGCGTCCTCGCAGGTGCGGCCCTCGTCCTGCATGTTGGAGATCGCGATGATCCGGGTTTCGGGCGGCGTGCCCTCGTCATTGACGAAGGTCAGAAGCCGCGCCTGTACCGCCTCGGGCAGCGCGTCGATATCTTCCAGCACCAGCGTGCCGCCACGCGCCTCTTCCACCGCGGGCAGGCGCGGATCGTCGGGCGCGACCGGCCCGAAGAGACGCTTGATCAGGGCATCCTCGCCGAGCGAGGCGCAAGCGATCGAGACGAACTTGCGCCCCGCCCGCGCGCCCACGGCATGCAGGGCATGCGCGACGAGCGTCTTGCCAGTGCCCGTCTCGCCCTCGATCAGGACATGCCCGTCGGCCTGTCCGAGATCGAGGATGTCCTCGCGCAGACGTTCCATCGCGGCGGAGGTGCCGATGAGCTTCTTCATCAGCTGCCCGCCATCCGACAAGTCGCGGCGCAGCGCACGCGCGTCGAGCACCATGCGCCGGGCATTGGTGGCCTTCTTGGCCAGCTGGGTCATGCGGTCGGGGTTGAACGGCTTTTCGAGGAAATCGTAGGCACCGATGCGCATCGCCTCGACCGCCATCGGCACGTCGCCATGTCCTGTGATCATGATCACCGGCAGCGAGCTGTCTGCGCCCATCAGCTTTTTCAGAAAGGCCATGCCGCCCATGCCGGGCATCTTGATGTCGGTGACCACGATGCCGGGATAATCGGGCCCGAGCGTCTTGAGCGCATCCTCGGCCGAGGCGAACGCCTCGGTGTCGTATCCCGAGAGCGCCAGCCACTGGCTGATCGACTGGCGCATGTCACGCTCGTCGTCGATGATCGCGATCTTCATTGCAGTCGGCATGTCGTGTCACTCCGCAACTCGGCTTTCCTCGGGCAATATGGGGAGTTGTACCTCGAATACAGCCCCCCCGTCCGGCGCATTGCGCGCCAGAAGCCGCCCACCGAGGTCGTTGACGATTCCCGACGAAATGGCAAGCCCCAGCCCGACCCCCTCGCCGGGCTGCTTGGTGGTGTAGAACGGCTCGAACAGGGTCTCGAAATTGTCGATGCCGTGGCCGTTGTCGCGCACCGTTAGAACGGCCGTCTCGCCGGCGACGAGCAGGATGTCGATATGGCCCTCCGGCTGGTCCTGGACAGCATCGATCGCGTTGCGCAACAAGTTGATGATCACCTGCTCGACGCGCACCCGGTCGCCCATGATCATCACCGGCTCATTGGGCAGGGTGCGGGTGATGGTGATCTTGCGGCTGCGCAGCTGCGGCTCCATCATCGCGAGCGCCGAGGCGACCGCATCGGCCATGTTGACAGGCGAAAAGACGTCACCCGACTGGCGCGCGTAGGATTTCAGCTGGCGGGTGATCGCGCCCATCCGCTCGATCAGGTCGTCGATCCGCTGGAACGAGGTCAGCGCCTCGTCGGGGCGGTTGCGCGTCATCAGCATGCGCGCGCCCGCAAGGTAGGTCTTCATCGCCGCGAGGGGCTGGTTCAGCTCATGGCTGACGGCCGCCGACATCTCGCCCAGCACCGCGAGTTTCGAGCTTTGCTGGAGCGTCTGCTCGGCCTGCGCGAGGTTTTCCTGCACGCGCCGGCGCTCGGCGATTTCCCGCTGCAGGCGCGCGTTAAGTGCGCGAAGTTCCGCCGATTCGCGCTGGAACACCGCGAGCCGCAGCGTCGCCTTGCGATTGAGGAAATAAAAGGCGAGCGCGAGGAGGATGGCGAATCCCGTGATCTCGAGCGCGATATACCCGAGCACCTTGTCGCGCACCGTGGCGTAGGCAGTGAAGCTGGCGATGCGCCAGCCGCGAAACGCCACGCGCCCCTCGACCCGCATCACCGCCTCGCCGCTGAGATACGCGTCGGCAGGCAGGGCCGTCCAGTCCGACGTGGCCTGGATCGCGCGTTCGATCGCGCTACTCGCGGGTTCGCGCGCCAGCGCCTCTTCTTCGGTCAGGCCCCGCCAGCGCGGCTCCGTGGCCAGGATGATCCGGCCCTCGCTGTCTGTCACCATCACCGCGTCCGAGATCCCCGCCCAGGCACGCTCGTACTTGCGCAGATCGACCTCGACCGCGATCACGCCAAGCACGTCGCCGCCATCCTCGATCCGCCGCGAATAGGTGAAATTGTAGGATCCGGCCTCTTGCTGGATCACCTTGAACACGGTTTCGCCCGAGCGCAGCGCGTCCACGAAATACGGGGCCTGCGCGTGGCTTTCGCCAAGCCTGTTGCGTTCGGTGGTGGCGACCGCCCGCCCGTCCATGTCCAGCAGCGTCAGCGAGGCCGCGCCGATCTCTTCGATGAAGGAGATCAGGCGCTGTGTCGATTGCGCGTAATCCTCACTGTTCAGCGCCGATATGAGGGTCGGGTCCCGCGCCAGAAGCTGCGGAACGATCGCGTTCTGGCGCAATTCCGACAACAGGTTGCCCGAATAGAGCACGAGCCGGAGTTCGGCGCGGTTGCGCGTCGTCTCGGTGAAGCGGTCCGTCAGCAGGCGGTGTGTCGTGACCACGACGGCCACCGCGACGAGAACCAGCCCGACAAGCAACAGCCGGGCGCGCCAGGATATGGCACGGGCATGCGGCACCTTGGATCGGCTGCTGTCTGTCATGCATGCACCCTACGCCGCGCGGCGGGGCCCCTCAAGCGCCGCCCTCAGGCGGGGGCAAGCTGTCGCACGAGGCCCGAAAACAAGGCCGCCCCGTCGCTGCCGCCATGCAGCGGCTCGGCCATGCGCTCTGGATGCGGCATCATGCCCAGAACACGCCGGTTTTCCGACAGGATCCCGGCGATGTCGCGGGCCGAACCGTTGGGATTGCGCGCGTAGGTGAAGGCGATCCGGTCCTCGGCGGCCAGCCGGTCGAGGGTCGCGTCATCGGCAAAATAGTTGCCGTCGTGATGCGCCACCGGCACGGTGATGGTGGCGTCGGCGGTGTAGCCTTGGGTGAAGGCGCTCTGGTCCGTGCCGACGGTCAGATCGACCGGCTTGCAGATGTATTTCAGCCCCGCATTGCGCAGCAGCGCGCCGGGCAGGATGCCGGTCTCGGTCAGGACCTGAAAGCCGTTGCAGATCCCCAGCACGTAGCCGCCCCGCCCGGCATGGGCCACGACCGCCCGACAGATCGGCGAATTGGCGGCGATCGCACCGCAGCGCAGGTAATCGCCATAGGAAAAGCCGCCCGGCACACCGACGATGTCGACACCTTCGGGCAGCGCCGTGTCCTTGTGCCAGACCATCGAGACGCGCGCACCCGCGTTCCGGAACGCCACCGCGAGATCGCGGTCGCAGTTGGAGCCAGGAAAGACGATGATGGCGGCGTGCATGGCGGGGATCCCCTTTTGGTGCTGCGGCGATGCTTTAGCGCGCTGTGGCGGGGTTGTCCATGATGGGCAGGTGGCGCGAATGGCTTGGAGCGGACGGTCGATATTTCAGCGCCACCCACATGTCCGCGGGCAGGCGACCCGGCATAGGTTCAGCGCACTTTATCCCGGCCACCCCGAAAAAGCCCAAATCGACGCGCCAACTTCGACAAATCGCCTGTCCGTCACGCCGAAGGCGTGCCGACATAATCTGGCGCACCTCCAGTGCGACGGGCGGACATGCGATGACGCTGCGACCTGCGGTCGCGTACCGCGCCGGGGCTGTAGCTGCAATGTCAGCATCAGGCCGACCCAAGCCGCCCGCGCCCGTTCAGCCGAGCTCCACCGAATAGCTCTCGATCACCGTGTTCGCCAAAAGCTTTTCGCACATCTCGGTGACGGTAGCGCGCGCCGTCTCGGGATCGGTTTCGACCAGGTCGATCTCGATCACCTTGCCCTGGCGGACGCCCTGGACACCGTCGAATCCGAGCGAGCCGAGCGCGTGGCGCACCGCCTCGCCCTGCGGGTCGAGAACGCCGTCCTTCAGCATGACATGCACGCGTGCCTTCATCGGTGCGGCTCCCTTCAGTTGATCAGCGTCGGGCGGGTGACGGGCGCGTTGGACTTGGGCATCACGCCGAGCCGCGTGGCGACTTCCGTGTAGGCATCCGTCAGGCTGCCAAGGTCTCGGCGGAACACGTCCTTGTCGAGCTTCTGCCCGGTCTCGATGTCCCACAGGCGGCAACTGTCGGGGCTTATCTCGTCGGCCACGATCAGGCGCTGGAAGTCGCCGTCGAAGACACGGCCCACCTCGATCTTGAAATCGACAAGCCGGATGCCGACGCCGAACATCACGCCCGACATGAAGTCGTTGACCCGCAGCGCGAGGCTGAGGATGTCGTCCATGTCCTGGCTCGTGGCCCAGCCGAAGGCGGCGATGTGTTCCTCTGTGACCAGTGGGTCGCCCAGCTTGTCGTCCTTCAGGCAGTATTCCACGATCGGGCGGGGCAGTTGCGTGCCCTCTTCGATGCCGAGCCGGGTCGACAACGAGCCGGCGGCATAGTTGCGCACGATCACCTCGAGCGGGACGATCTCGCAGGCGCGCACGAGCTGTTCGCGCATATTGACGCGGCGGATGAAATGCGTGGGCACCCCGACCGCGTTCAGCCCGGTCATGAAGTATTCCGACAGCATGTTGTTCAGCACACCCTTGCCCTCGATGGTGGCCTTCTTCTCGGCGTTGAAGGCGGTGGCGTCATCCTTGAAATACTGGATGATCGTGCCTGGCTCGGGGCCCTCGTACAGGGTCTTGGCCTTGCCTTCGTAGATTTTCTTGCGCCGCGCCATGAAACCTCCGTCGCTGCGGGTGGGACCGGTTGGAATGCACGCCCATCCCGATGTGCTCTCATAGGGCATGGCCGGGGCCGTCGCAAGCCGTCGCGCACGTGTGCCGCCCCTTGCTCTTTGACGTCCGAGACGGCATATCATCCGGGGAAATGCAACGCATTGCGAAGGGACCGGCCCGATGAGCACTTTTGACGAGCGCGAAAGCGCATTCGAGAACAAGTTCGCCCATGACGAGGAAATGAAGTTCCGCGCCGAGGCGCGGCGCAACAAGCTGTTGGGGCTATGGGCGGCTGAGTTGATGGGCAAGACCGGCGAGGACGCCGACACCTACGCCCGCGAGGTCGTGAAGGCCGATTTCGAGGAGCCGGGTCACGAGGACGTGGTGCGCAAGGTGGCCAGCGATCTCGGCGACATGGCCGATGCGGATACCATCCGTGCCAAGATGGACGAGCTTCTGAAGATCGCCAAGGGTCAGATCGTCAAGGAAACCTGAGCCTGCAACGCCGCCCGCGCCGCGCGGGTGCCGAATGATCGGACCGAGATCGATGACCAACGCCCTCACCCGGCTCATGGCCAGCCGCGACTGGATTCTCGCGGACGGGGCCACGGGCACCAACCTGTTCAACATGGGGCTGCAATCGGGCGACGCGCCCGAGATGTGGAACAACAGCCACCCCGACCGGATCAGGCTGCTCTACAAATCGGCAGTGGATGCTGGCAGCGACCTTTTCCTGACCAATTCCTTCGGCGGCAACGCTGCTAGGTTGAAGCTGCACGGCGCACAAAAGCGCGCGCATGAGTTGTCGCGCATCGCCGCCGAGCTGGGCCGCGATGTTGCCGACCGTTACGAGCGCCCGGTGGTGGTCGCCGGGTCGGTCGGGCCGACCGGCGAGATCATGGCGCCGATGGGCGCGCTGACCCACGCGCTCGCCGTGGAGATATTCCACGAGCAGGCCGAGGGTCTGAAAGAAGGCGGCGCGGACGTGCTCTGGCTCGAGACGATCAGTTCCTCCGAGGAATACGCGGCCGCCGCCGAGGCATTCAGGCTGGCTGACATGCCGTGGTGCGGCACAATGAGCTTCGACACGGCGGGGCGCACGATGATGGGCCTGACCTCGGCGGACATGGCGGCGATGGTGGAAAAGCTGGACAACCCGCCGCTGGCCTTCGGCGCCAATTGCGGCGTCGGCGCCTCGGATCTCTTGCGCACGGTTCTGGGATTCGTCGCCCAAGGCACCGAACGGCCGATCATCGCCAAGGGCAATGCGGGCATCCCGAAATACGTTGACGGGCACATCCATTACGACGGCACGCCAGAATTGATGGCCGATTACGCGGTGCTGGCGCGCGATGCAGGGGCCACGATCATCGGCGGCTGCTGCGGCACCATGCCAGAGCATCTAAGCCATATGCGCGCCGCGCTGGAAGACCGCCCGGCGGGACCGCGCCCGACGCTGGAACAGATCACCGAGGCACTCGGGCCATTCTCGTCGGACATCGACGGGACCGGTGAGGACGCGCCGGAGCCACGCCGCAACCGCCGGCGCCGCGCCTGAGCGGCCCGGCACACTCTCAGAGGTCGGTGAACTTCTCTTCGAGGTAATCCAGAAGTGGCCCCGCCGAGGGCTCTGCCCCGCCGCAGGCGCGCGTGATCACCTCGGAGGGGGTGTAGCGCCCGCCGTGACATTGCACCCGTGAACGCAGCCAGTCGGTCGCGCCGCGCAGATCGCCGCGCGACAGGCTGACCTCCAGATCCGGCACCGCGCCACGCATCGCGCGGAACAGGCAGCCCGCATAGACATTGCCAAGGGCATAGGTCGGGAAATAGCCGAAAAGCCCCACCGACCAGTGCACATCCTGCAAGACCCCGTTCGAGGCGCGATCCACCTTGTACCCGAAATCGGCGGCAAAGCGGTCGTTCCACGCGGCCTCCAGGTCGCCGGTATCGAGATCACCCGCGATCAGTGCCTTTTCGAGATCGAAGCGCAGCATGACATGCAGGTTGTACTGCACCTCGTCAGACTCGGTCCGGATATATCCGGGATGCACGCGGTTGACCGCGCGATGGAAGGTCTCGGCCTCGTTGATACCGAACTCGCCGAAACTCGCGCGCATCCGCTGGTACAGCCAGCCGGTGAAGGCGCGGCTGCGGCCCAGCTGGTTCTCGTAGATGCGGCTCTGGCTTTCATGCACGCCCATCGATACGCCCTGCCCCAGCGGTGTCAGATGAAAGGCGGGGTCGATGCCCTGCTCGTAGCAGGCGTGCCCGACCTCGTGGACTGTCGAATAAAGGCAATTGAACGGGTCGGTTTCGCTGACCCGCGTTGTGATGCGCACATCGTCGCCAGAGCCGGAGCTGAACGGATGCACCGCCAGATCGATCCGCCCGCGCGTGAAGTCGTAGCCGAAATGATGCGCCAGTTCGCGCGACAGACGCAGCTGCGCGTCGGTGTCGAACTGCGCGTCGAGCGCCGGCCAGTCCCGATCGAGCGCGCGGGCCCGCAGATCGACGAGGCGCGGCCGCATCTCGGCAAAGAGCGCATCGAGCCGGGCGGCGGTCATCCCCGGCTCGAAATCGTCGAGCAGCGCATCGTAGAGATCGCCCCCCTGCGCCACCGCCGCCGCCTCTTCGCGCTTGAGGCGCACGACCTCTGCGAGGACCGGGGCGAAGGCCGCGTAATCATTGGCCGCCCGCGCCTCGGCCCATTGTCCCTGCGCGCGGCTGGTCAGCCGGGCGAGCGCCACGGCAAGATCGGCGGGCACGCGCGCCGCGCGGTCGAAATCGCGGCGGATGTGGCGCAGTTGCGCACGGGCGACCTCCCCCGTTTCCTCGGCCTCGGCGGCGGCCAGCAGATCGCCGCGCCGCGCCTCGGTGCGCCGTGCATGCAGCACCGCCTGCATGGCGCCCGATTCCTCGGATCGCTGATCGGCAGCGCCGCGCGGCATCATGGTTTCCTGATCCCAGCTCAGCCGCCCGGCCACCTGCGACAGCGCCTGCGTCTCGCGCTCATGCATCATCAACGCGTCATAGGCTGTCATGCGCGGGCTCCCCTTATGGACGTGGTGCGCGGATAGCGGCTGAGGAAACGGGCGCGCAGGATCAGCACCCACAGAACGATCGCGAGGAACTGGTGCACGATCGCGAGATACCACGGCGCCGCGTAGATCACCGTCATGATCCCCAGCACGATCTGAAAACCCAGCACCGCGACAGCCGCGTTGAAGGCGCCGCGCGTCAGCACATGGGCGCTGCGCCGGGCGCGCAGCCAGACGACCACGGCGAACGCGACCAGCAGGTAGCCGGCAATCCGGTGTATGAACTGCACCGTGCCCGCGTTCTCGAAGAAGTTGCGCCACCACGGCGTCAGATCCATCATCGTGGGCGGCATGAATCCGCCGGCCATCAGCGGCCACTCGGTATAGCTGCGCCCGGCATCGATTCCCGCCACGAGTGCGCCGAGGATGATCTGCAGAAAGGCGAAAGACATCAGCCCGGTCGAGAGCGCGAACAGCTTCGGCTCGCGCAAGCGTCGAGCCTGCATCAGCTCGCGCTCCTCGCGGCCAAGGGCGAAGACGTACCACGAGATCAGCCCGAGGATCACGAAGGCGAGCCCCAGATGCGTGGCCAGCCGGTAAGAGGCCACCGCGATCATGCCCTCTCCGAGGCCCGAGGACACCATCCACCAGCCGATCGCGCCTTGCGTGCCGCCAAGCGCGCCCAGAAGCAGCAGACGGCCGGTCCAGCCTTGGGGAATCTGCCGGGCAATGAGAAAGCCCAGGAACCCGAACGCCCAAACGAGGCCGATCACCCGGCCCAGTTGCCGGTGCCCCCATTCCCACCAGTAGATCACCTTGAACTCGGCCAGGCTCATGCCCTCGTTGAGCAACTGGTATTGCGGGATCTGGCGGTACTTGTCGAACTCCGCCTGCCAGTCGGCGGCGTTCATCGGCGGCAGCGCGCCCGAAACCGGCGCCCATTCGGTGATCGACAGCCCGCTATCGGTCAGCCGGGTCAGCCCGCCCACGGCGATCATCACCACAACGAGCGCGAAAAGCACCATGAGCCAGACGCGTATCCCGCGCCGCGCGCCGCGGCGCCCGGCATCTATTATGCCACCTCGGGGTGCAGATGTGCCCCCGGCGCTGTCCACCTCTTCGAAAATACTGCGCTTGCCGCTCATGACCCGCCTTTCCGATCCCTGACGCGTGACAGATTAGGCCGCGCGCCCACGCGCTTCAACCACGCTCCTTCCAGCGGACCATCTGCCGCAACACGCCGTGCAGCATCTGCACGTCGGCGCGGGTCAGGGGCATGCGGCTCCAGAGGTTGCGCAGGTTGGTCTTCATCGGCGCCGCCTTGTGGTCAGGGAAAAAGAACCCGGCCTCGTCAAGCCGCGTCTCGTAATGGGCGGCCAGTGCCTCGACCTCGATCTGCGTGGCCGGGTCGGTGCGTGCCGTGTCGAGGCGTTCATGCACGATCAGGCCTGCGGCACGCTGCCACTCGTAGGCCGTCAGCAGCACGCATTGCGCAAGGTTGAGCGAGGCAAACTCCGGGTTCACCGGCACGTTGATGATCGCATTGGCGCGGGCGATGTCGTCGTTTTCCAGCCCCGCGCGTTCGGGGCCGAAGAGAACTGCCACCTTTTCGCCTGCGGCTATCCGTTCGGCAGAGAGCGCCATGGCCCGTTCGGGGCTGTACACGGGCTTGGTCAGATCCCGCGCGCGGGCGGTGGTGGCGAAAACGAATGAACAGTCGGCGACGGCCTCAGCCGTGGTCGCCACGACCTGCGCCTCGTCCAGAAGCCGCCCAGCCCCGCTCGCCATCGCCGCGGCCTTGGGATTGGGCCAGCCGTCGCGCGGCGCCACGACATGCATCCGGTCCAGCCCGAAATTCCACATAGCGCGGGCTGCGGCCCCGATATTCTCGCCCATCTGCGGGCGCACAAGCACGAAAGCGGGTTGCGGGCGATCGGAGGGCATCGGCTCGTTTCGGAAAAGTTCAAGCGCATTCGATACGTGACCGATCTGCAGCTTCATCTTGCTTAAAATACTCAATACCCGGACGCTTGGGAACGTGCGCCGCAGCCTCGGCGCGCGCTCAGCCGGTGGCCTTGGTCGGGCCACCTTCGGAAGAGCTGTCGTCGGACCCGTCATTCGACGCCGCATCCTGCTCGCCCTTGGGAGTGGCGGGCTTGCGCGTCCGCGGCTTGCGCGCGCGCTTGGGCTGAGGCGGCGGGGTGTCCTTGGTTTCGGGTGTTTCCACGAGGGTGCTGCCGGGCTCGGACCCATTGCCCGCGTCAAGCACATCGGGCTGTGTCGACGCGGCCGGATCTTCGGCCTTCTCGGGCTCGCGGGCAGGCGAGTGCTCGACCTCGGCCTTGTCACGGTCGCCCCGGTCGCGTTCGCCCTTGTCACGCTCGCCCTGGCGATCGCGGTTCTGGCGTTCCTGCTCGTCGCGGCGCTGATCCTGCTCGCGCTGCGCCTCGCCCAGCATCCGCAGGTAGTGCTCCGCATGCTGCTGGAAATTCTCGGTCGCGACCCGGTCACCCGAGAGCTGTGCATCCCGCGCAAGCTGGTTGTACTTCTCGATGATCTGTTGCGGCGTGCCGCGCACCTTCCCCTCGGGGCCGGAGCTATCGAAGACCCGGTTGACGATGTTCCCGACAGAGCGGTTGCGGCTCGGCTTGTTCCGCGAACGTGACTTGGATGATCTCATGTTTTTTGCAGTCCAGCCTTGGAGGTCCGTGCGTCGCTTGATCCAACTGACGCCGTTTCGCGTCTGAAATATGTCAGATCTGACATGTTATGGCTTGGCACCAGGGGGGAGCGCTGTGCGTGCATCCTCAACCCGATACCAATGACTAAACATGCCAGGCCGGGCCGCACAAGGGGAAAGCGGCAATTTTATCCGATTTAAGAGATTTCCGCCGTTACTACGGGGATTTTTCACCCCGGACCGCGCTCAAAACCCTGTCGCGGCCGTCGAAATCGGGCAGGATCCGGACGCCGGTGAACCCCGCCCCGGTCAGCAGCGCGCGGACGCTTTCCCCCTGAGCCGGGCCGATTTCCAGCAGGATGCGCCCGCCGGGCCGCAGATGCGCGCCCGCCCCGGCCGCGATCGCGCGATAGGCGGTCAGCCCGTCGGCGCCATCGCTGAGGGCCGCGTGCGGATCATGCAGGCGCACCTCGGGGGCAAGCCCCGGCATCTCACCCGCGGCGATATAGGGCGGGTTCGACACGATCAGGTCGAACTGCCCCTCGATCCCTTCAAACCAATCCGCGCTGCGCATCTCGATCCGCGCCGCCACCTCGTGCCGCGCGGCATTGCGCCTCGCGACATCGAGCGCCGCCGCGCTGGTATCGGTGGCCACGCCCCGGGCGTTGCCCCATTCGGCAAGCAGTGTCACCGCGATGATGCCGCTGCCGGTCCCGAGATCCAGCACGCGGTCGGGCGTGGGGCCGTCGAGCGCCGCGGCGATCAGGCATTCGGTTTCCGGGCGCGGATCAAGGACATCCGCCGTCACCTCGAACATGCGCCCCCAGCAGACCCGGTGCCCGAGGATCTTCGCCACGGGCTCGCGTGCCGCGCGGCGGTCGATCATGGCGTGGAGCCGCGCCTGCGCGGCCGCGTCCAACGTGTCGCCGAGGTGAAGCGTCAGGCGGTCGCGGGGCACGTCCATGGCGGCGGCGAGAAGCGTGCGCGCGTCTCCGCCGGCCCCGTCGATACCCGCCGCCGCAAGCCGCTGTGTCGCAGCAACAAGCACGTCCCTTGCCATCACGACATCTCGGCCAGCAGCGTGGCCTGCGCATCGGCGGTCAGCGCGTCGATCACCTCGTCAAGGTCACCCTGCATCACCTGGTCCAGTTTGTAGAGCGTCAGGTTGATTCGGTGATCGGTCATCCGGCCTTGCGGGAAATTGTAGGTGCGGATGCGCTCTGACCGGTCTCCGCTGCCGACCATTGCCGCACGGCTCGCGGAGCGTTCGCTGTCCATACGGCTGCGCTCCATGTCGAAGAGCCGCGATTTCAGCACGTCGAGCGCTATCTCGCGGTTGCGATGCTGCGATTTCTGGCTGCTGGTGACCACGAGGCCAGTAGGCACATGCGTGATGCGCACCGCCGAATCGGTGGTGTTCACGTGCTGCCCGCCGGACCCGGAGGCGCGCATCGTGTCGATGCGCAGGTCGTTTGTGTTGATCTCCACATCGACATCCTGCGCCTCTGGCAGCACTGCGACGGTCGCCGCCGAGGTATGGATGCGCCCGCCGCTTTCAGTTTCGGGCACGCGCTGAACGCGGTGCACGCCGGACTCGTATTTGAGCCGCGCAAACACCCCCTGCCCGCCGATCCGCGCCACCAGTTCGCGCAGGCCGCCAAGCTCGCTATACTGTTCCTCGATCACCTCGAATGACCAGCCGCGCGCCTCGGCGTAGCGCTGATACATGCGCATCAGGTCGGCGGCGAACAGCGCCGCCTCCTCGCCGCCGGTGCCCGGCCGGATTTCCAGGATCGCAGGCCTGGCATCGGCGGCATCGCGCGGCAGCAGTGCCTTTTGCAGCGCCGCCTCCATTGCCGGCAGGCGCGACTCTAGGTCGTCGATCTCGGCGCGGGCCAGTTCGCGCATCTCGGGGTCGTCGAGCATGGCGCGCGCCGCCTCGATATCGGCGAGCGTTTGGCGGTAGGCGCGGATCTCTTCGACGACCGGGCGCAATTCGGCATATTCGCGCCCGAGCTGCGCGATGTCGCCGCCACCTTCGGTCATCCGCGCCTCGATATATTCGAAGCGTTGCGTGATCTCGTGGAGTTTTTCCAAGGGAACCATGGCGATGATCGTCTGTCCCATTCATGTGACTTGGTCAAGTGCGGCAGGCTGTGGTAACCTGAGCCGATGGAAGTGATCCTGCCCCTCCTGATGGTGGCGACACCTGCACTGTCGGCTGACGGCACCGCGCCCGAGTGCTATTGCACCGATCGCAACGGTGCGCGGGTCGAGATGGGCGAGACGATCTGCCTGCAGGTGGACGGCCGGATGTTCATGGCCGAGTGCCAGATGTCGCTCAACACCCCGATGTGGCGCAAGGTTAGCGATGGCTGCCTGTCATCCGGCCTTGAGCTGCCGCAGCCAGCCATCGATGCGGGCGGCGTTGACGCCCATATCTGACTTGCCAAAGCGCAGCCGGCCGTAAATCTCCAGCATCTCGCCATCCTGTCGCACTGTGGTGTAGTCGGGAAAGCCGAACACGCGGCTGCGCGTGACATAAGTGATCATGCCCTCATCCACACCGCCGGCCAGGACCTGCGTGCGGGCCGTGTCGCGGATGATCACATTGAGCGTGGCCAGATCGCCCTCGACCCGGCGCATTGCGCCCCCTTCGAGATCGCGGTCCGAGACGGTCTCCGGCATCTGGTGCCAGCGGTCGGGGTCCGAGGGTATCACCCGGAAGACAATAAGCAGCCCAATTAAGACTGCGCCCAGAAGGACGAAGGCGGTTTTCATCATATGGTCTTTTCCCTGCGCCGCGCCTAGCCCGCGCGCTTGCCATCCACGGTTTCGGCCAGCGCCTCTGTACGGGCGGCGATCTCTGCCAATGTGTCGGTGACCGATTGCGGCACGACCGCCACCTCGACGCGCTCCGGCGCGGGAGCGGGCGCGTTGCGGAGCTGGTCGAGCTCTGCCTCGGCCTTGGCCAGCCGTTCCTCAACCGCCTGCAGCTTGTCCTGCAAGCCGACGGTCTTGTCGGCCAGCATCAACCCCGCCATCAGCAGCATGCGCGCCTCGGGGATGCGCCCGATCTGCGCGGCCAGAACCTTGGCCTCTTCGTCGAGCATACGGGCGGCGGCGTGCAGGTAATCCTCTTCGCCGGCATTGCAGGCGACCTCGAACTCACGCTCGCCGATCTCGATCTTCACCTCGGGCATCAGGCCTTCTCCGTCATGGTTTCGCTGTCTCCGCCCGACGCATCGATCACGCGGGCGAGCTCGACCAGAACGGCCTCGACCTCGGTCCGGTCGGCCGCACGGGTGGCGCGCAGGCCGTCAAGCTCGGCCTGCAGCGCGGTGTTGATCAACTGCGGTTCGGCCACGCCCGCCGCGTGGGCCTCGCGCAGCGCCTTGTTGGTGTCGCGCAATTGCTGGTTGGCCTGGCGCAGCGCCTGCAGATCCGCATCGAGCTGGCGCAGGCCCTCGCCGCGGGCCTCCTGCGCCGCTGCAAGGGCCGCGTCCCGCGCCTGCACGGTCTCGCGCAGCGCGGCGTTCTCCTGTTCCAAGCGGCTCTTGATGGCCGTCGTCTCGTCGAGCTGCTGGCGCAGCTGCGCGATCTCTTCGGGGTCGGGCGCATCGCCGCGCGCTTCCAGACCCTTCGTGATCCGGTCCAGCGCCACGGTGATCCGCGCCTGCAAGTCGTCTACCTGGCTCATTTTCACGACCTCTCGCGCGTCTTCATCTGTATATCCGAACGAATCGCATATCGGACCGGCTTTGGCAAACCCTAGCCAACGGAGAGGAAAAATGCGCGCTCTTTGACCGATCCGGGCCGGATTTGACCGATCCGGGCCGGAAGGGGACGGGCGCGCGCTTGATCTTCACGGTCGGGCTGGTATTCAGCACGCCAAAGCTGCCAATCACGAAGGATACAAACGCCGTGGATATCGCCGCCCTGCGCTCTGCCGACCCTAATCACTGGAAGAAGGCCACCGCGATCCGCGCGCTTGCCCTCGATGCCGTCGCCGCTGCCAATTCCGGCCATTCCGGCATGCCGATGGGCATGGCCGACGTGGCGACCGTGCTGTTCGAGAAGCACCTGAAATTCGACGCCGCCAACCCCGACTGGCCGGATCGCGACCGGTTCATCCTGTCGGCGGGTCACGGATCCATGCTGCTTTACGCGCTGCTGCATCTGACCGGCTACGAGGACATGACGATCGAGCAGCTCCGCGATTTCCGGCAATGGGGATCGCGCACGGCCGGACATCCCGAATATGGCCATGCCAAGGGAATCGAGACCACCACCGGCCCGCTTGGTCAGGGTCTCGCCAATTCCGTAGGCTTTGCCATCGCCGAGGAGAGCTTGCGCGCGCGCTATGGCAAGAAGCTGATGGATCACCACACCTACGTGATCGCCGGGGATGGCTGCCTGATGGAGGGTGTGAGCCACGAGGCGATCGGGCTGGCGGGACGTCAAGGCTTGGGCAAGCTGATCGTGATGTGGGACAACAACAACATCACCATCGACGGCAGCGTCGACCTCGCCGACCGCACCGATCAGGTCAAGCGCTTCCGCGCCGCGGGCTGGCACGTGCAGGATATCGACGGCCATGATCCCGAGGCCATTGATGCCGCGCTGACCGAGGCCAAGCGCTCGCGCAAGCCATCCATGATCGCCTGCAAGACGCATATCGCGCTTGGTCACGCCGCGCAGGACACCTCCAAGGGGCATGGCGCGCTGACCGATGACGAGCAGAATGCGGCGGCCAAGGCGGCCTATGGCTGGACGTATCCGCCCTTCGTGATCCCCGAGGGGATCAAGACTGCGTGGGAGGCGATCGGCGCCCGCGGTGCCGAGGAACGCGCCGCGTGGCAGGCGCGGCTGGACGCCGCCTCTGCGCAGCGCCAGACCGAGATCGCGCGGATCTTTGCTCGCAACGTGCCCTCCAAGCTGTCGGCGCGGATCAAGGCGCTGAAGAAGCAGGTCAGCGAGGAACTGCCCAAGGTCGCCACCCGCAAGGCCAGCGAAATGGTGCTGGAGGTCGTCAACCCGGTGATGCCCGAGACCATCGGCGGATCCGCGGACCTGTCGGGATCAAACAACACCCGCTCGGGCGACATGACGGTCTTCGACGAGGGCAACCGCAAGGGCCGCTACATCCATTACGGCATCCGCGAGCATGGCATGGCCGCAGCGATGAACGGCATGGTGCTGCATGGCGGGGTCCGGCCCTATGGCGGCACCTTCATGTGCTTTACCGATTACGCGCGTCCCGCGATGCGGCTGGCCGCGCTGATGAAGATCCCCACGGTCTTCGTGATGACGCATGACAGTATCGGCCTGGGCGAGGACGGCCCAACCCACCAGCCGGTCGAGCATCTGGCGATTTCGCGCGCCACACCTAACACGAACGTGTTCCGCCCCTGCGACACCGTCGAGACCGCCGAGGCGTGGGAGCTGGCGCTAAATTCGAAAGAGACGCCGTCGGTCCTGTCGCTGACCCGTCAAGGCCTGCCGACTCTGCGCCACGAGCACAAGACCAAGAACCTGACTTCGCAGGGCGCCTATGTTCTGGCCGACGCGACGGGCAAGCGGCAGGCGATCCTTCTGGCCACCGGATCGGAGGTCGCGATCGCGATGGCGGCGCGCGATCTTCTGCAGGAGGCGGGGATCGGCACGCGCGTGGTCTCGATGCCCTGCTGGGAGCTGTTCGAGGAGCAGAAGGACAGCTATCGCCGCCGGGTTCTGCCGGGCGGGCCCGTGCGCGTCGCGGTCGAGGCCGCGATCCGCTTCGGCTGGGACCGCTGGCTTTACGGCGAGCGCGGGCGCCGCGAGAAGAGCGGCTTCGTCGGCATGCACGATTTCGGCGCATCGGCACCGGCGGATGTGCTTTTCGAGCAATTCGGGATCACGCCCGAGGCCGTGGCAGAGAAGGTCAAGTCACTGTTGTGAAACGGTGGCCGCAGCGCCCCTGGGGCGGGGTGTTGCGGCCTTATGCGATCACTTGAGGCCGCGGCGCCATCGCCTGTCCGCGGGCAGGCGAGCCGATGATACTTCAGAGTGCTTTATCTCGGAAAATCCGAAAAAGCCGCAATCGGTGCGCCAACTTTGACAGATCGCCTGTCCGGGTGGCGGACAGGCGATGGCGCTGCGGCCTGCGGCCGCGTATCGCGCCGGGTCTCTGGCGGTGGTGTCTGAGCCTTAAATCCTCCCAACGCCCGCCCGTCACGTCGCGTCATCATCCTTTTCCGTCGAATGATCGCGAAAGAGCGCGCCCTGCGCCATGAAAAACAGGAAGATCGCCGCGGTCAGCCCGAACGTCTTGAAATAGACCCAGATCTCTTCCGATTGCGTGCGCCAGATCACCTCGTTCAACACGGCGAGCCCGAGGAAGAACAGCATCAGCCGGCGCGTCAGCGTCATCCAGCCCAGATCGGTCAGCGGGATCATGCCGTCCATCACGAATTGCAGATAGGACCGCCCGCGCATCAGACCGATCCCGAGGATGCCACCGAAGACAAGATAGATGATCGTGGGCTTCATCTTGAAGAACTTCGGATCGTTGAACCACACCGACAGACCGCCAAAGACGACAATCAGCACGGCTGTCACCGCCTGCATCCGCGACAGGTGACCGGTCAACCGCCAAAGCACCCCCATCGAGACCAGGAACACCGGCACGAAGCCGGCCGTGACGACGATGAACCCGTCATATTCGGTCTCGCCGATGGTGTAGACCCGATCCTTGAGCCACAGATACGCCACGAAAAACGCCAGCACGGGTCCGATTTCCAGAACCGGCTTGGCCCAACCGGGCGGGGAAGTGTCGGTCATGATGTCTGCCTCGTCTGTTTGGGGGGTCATCGTCCCAGTTCAACTATCACCGCACCCGCCGCGATCAAACCCATCAGCGCGATGCGCCGCGGCCCCACGGTCTCCTTGAGCACCAGCCAGCCGATCAGCGCGGCGAACACCGTCGAGGTCTCGCGCAGCACCGCCGCCTCGCCCACCTGATCGAGCCGTGTGGCAAGCATCACCGACCCGAAGGAAAAGAACGCCACCAGCCCGCCCGAGACGCCGCGCAGCGCGAGCGGGCCAAGGGTGGGGCGCGCGGCCATGTTGCGCCAGCGCAGGCCCGCAATGGGCAGGATGCTGAGCCCGTCGAGAAAGAAGAACCACGCCAGGAAGGTGAACGGATCGGCGGCGGCGCGGATGCCGTAGGCGTCATAAGTCGTGTAGAGCGCCACGAACATCCCCGTCACCACCGCCAGCCCGAGCGCCAGCGGCATCGTCTCGCGGTCTAGGGTGATGGTGCGCAGGTTGTAGACCGCCAGACCGAAGATCCCCGACAAGAGCACCGCGAGCCCGAGCCATTGCACCGCGTTGAATATCTCGCCGAAAATCAGCCACGCGCCGACGACGGCGAACAGCGGCCCGGTGCCGCGCACCACCGGATAGACCACCGTGTAGGCCCCGCGCGTATAGGCCATCGCCTGCAGCACCTTGTAGGCGATATGGATCACGACGGCGCCGGCGAAGATCGGCCACATATGCGCCTCTGGCCACGGCACGACGAACAGCGCAAAGGGCGCGGCCATCGCCGAATAGCTGGCATCTATCGCGCCACGGCTGAGCCAGGGATCGTGCCGGCCCTTCTGCAGCGCGCCGAACACCGCATGCAGGAACGCCGCCGCAAGCGCGAGGATCATCGCAAGGTGCTGCCCGGCCTCGGTGCCCTCCTGCGAAATCAGCCAATCGCTCACGCGGCGGGCCTCGTACAGGTCCGGATTGTCGTGCTACGCTCGACCGAACGCCAATGCGAGGGAGATGTGAGCGCCGGGATGTGGGAGATGATCAGCGAGCAAATTTCGGCCGTGTTCGACAGCGGGATGTGGGACGTCATCATCGGCGAACTCAAAGGGACGTTCAGTGCGGTGCCTGCGATCGTCGCCGCAACACGGCTGGTCGCGGCGCTTGTCCTTGGTGCGCTGATCGGTGCAGAGCGCGAATACAAGAACAAACCGGCGGGCCTGCGGACGCATATGCTGGTGTCGATGGCCGCCTGTCTTTTCATCCTGATCAGCCAGCAGCTCGCCAACCTGCCCTTCGGCGCCGAGGAGGCGCTGCGCGTCGATCCCCTGCGCCTGATCGAGGCGGTGACCGCCGGGGTCGCCTTCCTGGCCGCCGGGATCATCTTTTCCTCGGGCGGCGTGGTGCACAACATCACCACCGGCGCGTCCATGTGGCTCGCAGGCGCGATAGGGCTGGCTTGCGGGGCAGGCCAGATGCCGCTCGCGGTGATGGCGACAGGGATCGTGCTGGTGGTGCTGTACCTGATACGGCTGATCGAACGGTAACCGGGCGCGGTAGCGCGCCGCGCGCATGTCGCGTGGATCATTCTGCGTCGAGCCCGGTCAGTGCTGCGGCGAATTCCTCAGGATTGAAGGCCGAAAGGTCGTCGATCTGCTCGCCCACCCCGATGGCATGGATGGGCAGGCCGAACCGGTCGGCCAGCGCCACGAGGACACCGCCGCGCGCGGTGCCGTCGAGCTTGGTCATCACCAGGCCCGTCACGTTGGCCAGCTTCTGGAAGATCTCCACCTGGCTTAGCGCGTTCTGGCCGGTGGTCGCATCAAGGACCAGCAGCGTGTTGTGCGGCGCGTCGGGATCCTTATTGCGGATGACGCGGACGATCTTGGACAATTCTTCCATCAGGTCGGCGCGGTTCTGCAGCCGTCCGGCGGTGTCGATCATCAGCAGGTCAGCACCGTCCGCTTCGGCCTTGGTCATTGCGTCATAGGCGAGGCTCGCCGGGTCCGAGCCTTCGGGCGCGGTCAGCACCGGCACGCCGGCGCGATCGCCCCAGATCTGCAACTGTTCGACGGCGGCGGCGCGAAACGTGTCGCCCGCCGCGATCACCACCGATTTACCGGCGCCCTTGAACTGGCTGGCGAGCTTGCCGATCGTCGTCGTCTTTCCGGAGCCGTTGACCCCGACCACCAGCACGACCTGCGGGCGCTTGGCGTAAAGCGGCATGGGGCGCGCGACGGGATCCATGATGCGGGCGATTTCCTGCGCAAGCAGCGCCTTGATCTCGCGGCTGGACAGGCGTTTGCCCATGCGCCCTTCGGCCATGTTGGCGGTCACGCGCAGCGCCGTCTCGACGCCCATATCGGCGGTGATCAGCAGATCCTCCAGCCGTTCGAGCATGTCGTCGTCCAGCGCGCGGCGCGTCTCCGTGCGCGCCGTATCGCGGCCCAGCATGCGGCCAAAGACACCGCGGCGCGGCGCCGAGGTGGGCGGATCGTCGGGCATGTCCAGCGGTGCGGTGTCTGCGGGCGCTCGCTCGGGCCTCTCCTCCGGGCGGTCGAGCGGGGCGGCCTGAGGATGGTGTGGCGGCGTCTCTTCGGGTTGTAGCGGGGTGGCTGGATCCGGCGTCTGCGCCTCGGGGGTGCCACCGTCGTCCACGATGGCGTCCAGCCCTTCGTCGAGCTTCGACGAAGATTTGAACAGCCGTTCCTTCAGTTTCGAGAAAAACGCCATGACCCACCTTTCCCCGGCTGTCTAGCAACACTCCATCGGCAGGGGAAGGGTCACAGTCGCACCTGCACCCCAAAAGGGAAAACAGCGCCCGGAAGGCGCTGCTTGTGACGGTGGTACGCATCACCGTCGGGACGTGTCACGCCTCTTTCGTCTTGCGACTGGAAAAGGCCGCCCCGCCGGCAAGGGCGCTCAGCAAAAGCATACCTGCGGCCGGAATCGGGATTGGGGCCGGGGTTTCGGTGTTGAATGCCAGGGTCAGGCCCACGCCGGTATCGACGCCATCCGCGAAGAAGAAGCTGAACGTGTCCCCGGCGGCAAACTCTGCGCCCGGTATGAATTCATTGGCCCCGGACACGGTCTCTTGGGTTTCGATATTGCCGAAGCTGTTTTCCGGCGGATTATCCAGCCCGAAGGTGACCGTGGACAGATCCTCGCCGTCCTCGGGGCCGGTCCCCGAGACCGAAAAGGTCGAGATGACCAGGTCCTCGGTCACCGAGAAATTGTACTGCTGCGATCCTCCGGGGTTGAGCGTGAACCCTTCTGAGAAGGCCTCGCCGGCGCCAAGATCGGCATTCACGGTTGCGGCGGTTGCGCCGAGTGGCACGGTCAAGGCGGCGATTGCTACGGCAACGCTGACCCCCGATTGGACTCTTGTCATGAGGTTACTCCAAAACAAAGTTTCATTAGCCGTCCCGACAGGACAGCGAAGGATCAACCGCGCGGACCGTCAGGGGTTCCATGAAGGGTCCCGGTTTTCGCTGGCGGGGCGTTGGGCGGTCTGGCATATCTGGGGCCATGAAACGCCTGATCCTGATTGCCGCGCTTTGCGTGCCCGCACCTGCCGCACAGGCGCAGATGAGCGCCGAGGAATTCGATGCCTATACCCGCGGGCACACGTTCTATTACGGCGCGGGTGGCGCGCCTTACGGCGGCGAGGAATATCTCGATAACCGCCGGGTGCGCTGGTCGTTTCTCGATGGCGAGTGCCAGGACGGCTACTGGTACGAAGAGGGCGAGCTGATCTGCTTTGTCTACGAGAACAATCCAGACCCGCAATGCTGGACGTTTCAGCGCTCGGATGACGGGCTGATCGCGCAGTTCGCCGGTGAGCCCGCGATGTCCGAACTTTACGAGGTCGAGAAATCCAGCGAGCCACTAATGTGCCTCGGGCCGACGCCGGGCATGTGACCCGGTCGGGCATCGAACAGCGTGCGTTTCGCTTGCCCGGCACCATTTGCAAATCTATGCTGCATATCTGCGAAGGTGCAAACAGCCGGGATGCGGTGAATGGCAATCCAGAAACTCTATGCCGGGGTCAAACTGCGTGAGACACGCACACGGCTCGGGCTGACGCAAAAGGATTTTGCCGCCAAGCTTGACGTGTCGCTGCCCTATCTCAACCAGATGGAGAACAACAACCGCCCCGTCTCGACCACGGTCGTGCTGGCGCTTGCGCAGGAGTTCGGGTTCGATGTCACGGAGCTGTCGACCGGCGATGCCGAACGGCTGGTCACCGACATGCGAGAGGCCTTCGCCGATCCGCTGTTCGGGTCCGAGCCGCCGCTGGCGGACCTGCGGCTGGCCGCGTCGAACGCGCCGGCGCTGGCGCGGGCGTTTCTGGAACTGCACAGCACCTACCGGCAGGCGCATGAACGGCTTGCCTCGCTCGACGCAGCCCTTGGACGCGACGACGCGCGCGGACAGGCCAGCCCGTGGGACGAGGTGCGTGATTTCTTTCACTATTGCGACAATTACATCGACGCGGTGGATCATGCGGCCGAACGCTTTGCCGGCAGCGACCCGCGCAGCGGACCCGAGGCGCAGGCCACGCGGCAGCTTGGCGAACTGGGCGTGCGCGTGATCGAGGCGGACACAGCCACTCTTCGCCATTACGACCGTGAGACGCGCGTCCTGACCCTGTCAATGCGGGCAGCGCCCGAAACGCGGCGCTTTCAGCTTCTGTTGCAACTGGCGCTGCTGACGCAGGATCAACTGCTGGAAGCGACGCTGGATTTCGCGCGGTTCCAGTCCATCGAGGCGCGCGACATCGCCAAGATCGGGCTGGCCAATTACTTTGCCGGTGCGGCGTTGATGCCCTACGCTCGCTTCCTTGCCGCCGCGCAGGAGGTGCGGCACGACGTCGAAATCCTCGCGATGCGCTTCGGCGCCTCGGTCGAGCAGGTCTGTCACCGGCTGTCTACGCTGCAGCGGCCCGGCGCCAAGGGCATTCCGTTCTTCTTCGTGCGGGTCGATCAGGCCGGCACGATCACCAAGCGGCATTCCGCGACGCGCCTGCAATTCGCGCGGTTCGGCGGGGCGTGTCCGTTGTGGAACGTGCATCGCGCCTTCGAGACGCCGGGGCGGTTCCTGCGGCAGCTTGCCGAGACACCGGATGGGGTGCGCTATCTCAGCCTGGCCTGCGATGTCTCGAAGCCGGGCGGCAGTTTCGGCGCGCCGGTGCGCCGCTTCGCCATTGCCCTGGGGTGCGAAGTCAAGCATGCCGATGATCTGGTCTATGCCGACGATCTCGACGTGACCAATGCCCGCGCTTTCGAGCCTATCGGGATCTCCTGCCGCATCTGCGAGCGCACGGAGTGTCACCAAAGGGCCGTGCCGCCGCTGGAACGCCGCCTGCATGTGACGCCCGACGAACGCGGCGTGCTGCCCTACCGGGTCGGATAGCGCGTCACAGCGTGTCGGGCAGCGGGGCGACCGTCAGCGGCAGGCGCCATGTGTCGGGCGGCGTGCGCTCATCTTCGGGACGGGCCAGAAGCACCTGCGCGTGGAAATGGCCCGTTGTCTCGACACTGTCGGTCACGTGGCCTGCCGCGCGGGCGTTCTGGATGGCGCGGGCCTGTTCATCGGCGCTCTCGAACCGGCGGTGCACGAAGGGCGGGATGGGCAGAACCTCCTGCACCAGCCCGTGCGCGCGCAGCACCTCGTCGGCCGCGGCACGCTCGTTGCCGCGGATGGGCGAGGTCATCACCCACGGCTTTTGCTCCCCGCAGGCCGTCAGCATGCGGTCAAGCGCGCGCGGCATGAGCTGCGCCACGGACCCGCATTCGACGATCATGTCCACCGGCGCCAGGTCCCGCGCAAGCGCCGGCGACGGCTCGGCGGTTTCCAGATCCTCGGCGAACCCGGCCTCGAACAGGCCCACATTCCCGGCATAGGCCACCGCATTCGGCATCAGGTCGAGCCCGGAAAAGCGGATCGTCACGTCGTCGCGGCGCAGCCCGGCCAGCCAGTCGCGATCCCATGCCATGACCTCTTGCGAGGTGGCGGCGTCAAAGCGATCCTCGCGGTAGCGCCGGAACACCGCGTCGAGCGTTACTTCATGCCCCATCAGCAGGCTGACGATGCCGTAGCTGCTGGCGAAATCGAAGACGCGCGGGTGGGCGATCCCGCGCAGGCGCATCAGTTCGTCCAGCCCCGCGCGAAACGCCGCCACCGCGTGATGCTGGTTGCGATAGCCGAGCGTCTCCATCATCCGGAAATAGGCACGGCAATCGGGCTGGTCATAGGTGTCGTCGAAGATCGTGACGAAATCCGTTGTCGGCGTGTCGGGGGATGTGGTCATCGGGCGCTCCATGGCTTCGGACATGTCGCGCGCAGCTTGCCTGCGCAGGGTGGTTTTACAACCGAAATCACGCGTGGCCACGCGCCCGTGATCCCGGACGGGGCTTTTGCAACAATGTGACACGCCGCTTTCACCAACGTGATGCATCGTGTTTGCTCGGGCGCTTGCAGGCGAGGGTGGCAAGGCGCACTCTTCGGGCATAAGCCAGCATCGCGAGACACGCAGATGAGCCAGACCTCGACACAGGAATTGACCGACAGCCCGCGCGTGCTTCTTGGCGCGGGTCTGGCATGGGTCGCGGTGCTGATCTATGCTGCCTCGAATTCGATCGTGTCGCTGCTGGCCGAGATCGGGGCGCAGCACCAGGTGATGGGCCGCAACGTCATCACCTATTGCAACCTTCTGTTCGTCGGCTCGCTGATGTCGCTGGTGCCGATGGTCGCGATGTTCTGGCGCGACTGGACAGTCGAGAACCTGCGCAAGCTCACACGCGGCCACTGGGTGATCCTGACGGTCTCGGCGTTCCTGGCCTCGGCGTTGACACCGGGGCTGTTCTTTTACGCGCTGGAACACACCACGGTCACCAATGTCGTGCTGGTGGGCCGGATCGAGCCGCCGCTTTTCCTGCTCGCCGCGTGGCTGATCCTGCGCGAGCGGTTTGAGCCATGGGCGTTCGTCGCCGGTCTCGTGGCGCTAGGCGGTGCTGTGCTTATGCTCGTGATGAATAATTCGGAGGCTGGGTTCCAGATGGGCAAAGGCGAGATCGGCGCGCTGCTGGCGACGCTTTCCTACATCGCCTCGACACTGGTGGCGCGCACCGGGCTGCGCGGGATCCCGATGGGGATTTTCGCGATCTACCGCACGGTGGTGGGCACAGTGTTCTACTTCTTCCTAGCCATTTACCTGTTCGGACCGCTGCATTTTCAGGACGTGTTTCACCCGCTGGTTTGGCAATGGGTCTGGATCTACGCGCTGATCGTGGTGATCTGCGGGCAGTTCGCATGGGCGCTCGCGCTGAAGAACGCGCGGTCCGGAGACGTGTCGCTGGCCACGTCGTTTTCGCCGCTGGCCGCGATCCTGATCGCCATGGTGCTTCTGGGCGAGGATCCCGGCCCCGGGCTGATCCCCGGCGGTGCGATCATCCTGCTGGCCATCGGCCTTGGCCAGTACGGGCGGCTGCGCTCGCAGCGCCAGACCGCCGCGCCGACCCGCATCCGCGCACTGGAACACGAGGGCGCGGTGAATTTCAAAGGTGCCTGAGGCGGCCTTACATGTGGATCACCCGGCCATAGGCGTCGAGCACGGATTCGTGCATCATCTCGCTGAGCGTGGGATGCGGGAAGACGGCCTGCATGAGATCCTCTTCGGTGGTCTCCAGCTGGCGGCCCACGACGTAGCCCTGTATAAGTTCCGTCACCTCGGCGCCGATCATGTGCGCCCCCAGAAGCGCGCCCGTCCCTGCGTCGAACACCGTCTTGATCATCCCCTCGGTCTCTCCCATGGCGATGGCCTTGCCATTGCCGATGAACGGAAAGCGGCCCACCTTGATGTCAAAGCCTTGCTCCATAGCCTGCGCCTCGGTCAGGCCGACGCTGGCGATCTGCGGCTGGCAATAGGTGCAGCCGGCGATATTGTCGGGGTCCACGGCATGCGGACTGCCGCCGGCGATCAGTTCGGCAACCATCACGCCCTCGTGGCTGGCCTTGTGCGCAAGCCACGGGCCGTTCGTCGCGTCGCCGATCACGTAAAGGCCATCCACACCGGTGCGGCAATACGCGTCCGTCACCACGAAGCTGCGGTCGATCTTCGCGCCAAGATCCTCCAGCCCGAGATCTTTTGTATTGGCGGTGATCCCGACGGCCGAGATCACGGTGTCAACCTCGTGCTTTTCCACCTTGCCGCCAGTTTCGATATGCGCGGTCACCTTGCCATTGCCGCGATCCAGTTTCTTGACCGATGCGCTAGTCTTGATGGTCATCTTTTGCGCCTCGAAGGATTTGCGGGCGAAATCCGATATCTCGGCATCCTCGACGGGCAGGATGCGGTCCTGCACCTCGACCACGGTCGTCTCGGCACCGAGCGTGTTGTAAAAACTGGCAAACTCGATCCCGATGGCGCCAGAGCCGATGACCAGCAGCTTTTTCGGCATGCGCGGCGGTCGGAGCGCGTGCTTGTAGGTCCAGACGAGATCGCCGTCGGCCTCCAACCCCGGCAGCCCGCGCGCGCGGGCCCCGGTGGCCACCACGATATTCTTCGCGCTCAGATCCTCTGTGCCTGTGTCGGTCTTGACGCTTACGCGGCCGGGAGCGGGCAGCGTCGCCGCGCCCATCAGCACCGTCACCTTGTTCTTCTTCATCAGGTGCGAGACCCCGGAATTGAGCTGGCCGGCCACGTCGCGCGACCGCTTGATCACCGCATCGAGATCGAAATCGATGCCAGATGCCGACAGGCCGAACTCCTTGGCGCGGTGCATCAGGTGGAACACTTCGGCAGAGCGCAGCATCGTCTTAGTCGGGATGCAGCCCCAGTTGAGACAGATGCCACCCATGTGTTCGCGTTCGACGATCGCCACGTTCAGCCCGAGTTGTGCCGCGCGAATGGCCGCAACATAGCCGCCGGGTCCGGCGCCTATGACAATCATGTCGAAGTTCTTCACCGCCCTGTCCTTCCCGTTTGCAAGCTTGCCGGGATGCTAGACCAAGTCGGTGAGCACCACAACGCGCACGGAAGAACGCGCGGCCAGAGCGTCCAAGACGGGGCCTGTTGCGCCGAGGACCGAGGCTCAGGCGTCTGCCATCATTCCGCGCAGAATCGCACCATAGCCACCCTCGGCCTCGAAGGTGCGCTCTTGCTCGGTTGAACAACGGTTGAGCGCCTCGTTGCGGTAGGGAAAGCGCCCGAAGCGACGGATCACTTCACGATGCGCCCGCGCATGGTGCATGTTCGAGGCCCCGTGTTCCGGCATGCGCTCGCAGATCAGACGGACGCAGCGGTCCTGATCCGAGAGGTTCTCGGAATGCATGAGCGGCAGGTAGAATAGTTGCCGCGCCGGCTCGCTTATCCGCAGATCCCAGCCCCGGTTGATCGCCACCTTGGCGGCCGCCAGCGCGGCCTTGTCGGTCGCGAAAGCCCGCGCCTCGCCGCGGAACATGTTGCGCGGGAACTGATCGGTCAGGGTGACATAGGCCATCGTGCCGTTGGGATAGGTCAGCCAAAGACTACAGGCCCCGTCGCGCGCGTTCTCCCAAGCTTCCTCGAACCGGTCCCGCACCGTCTTGTCCAGCGCCTCAGACGACTTGAACCATTTGTCGGGACCGACCTCGTCCAACCAGAACGCGAGAACCTCATCCGGCGAAACCATCGGGATACTCCTCATCTCCCTGTACCACTATGGGCACGCTAACGCGCATGCCTTGCAAAGTCACAAACAAATAATGCTTCAAAACGGTCATAAACATCGAAAATCATGCCGGTTTCTCGTTCTGTGCCGCATCAATGGCGATTTCTTGCGCAAATTCGACAGCCACCGGCGAGGCAGAGCGGGTGACCGGCGCGAAACCATCCGACGGCGACGCCTGCGGCGCGGGGCGCTGTGTCATGCGGTAGATCGCGTAGAGCACCATCGCGAACATCAGGATCGCGATGTAGAAGAAGTACCCGCCGGGCCCCATGAGGCTCATCATCCACCCGAGCATCAAGGGTCCGGCAATCGCGCCAACCCCGTTGATGAACAGCATGCCACCGGCCGCGGCAGCCATGTCGTCAAGCTCCAGGAAGTCGTTGGTATAGGCGATGAGCAGCGCGTAAAGCGGGTTCGACGATCCGCCGATCAGGATCGCGGCCAGCAACAGCAGCCAGAACGTCTCGCCCAGAAGCATGCCGATGACCCCGCCGATGCCGGTGACAAGCGCCACGATCGCGATCAGCACCCGGCGGTCCATCCGGTCCGACAGCCAGCCGAGAGGATATTGCGCCAACAGGGCCGCCGTGTAGAAGGAGGCGACAAAGATCGAGATCTGTCCCACGCTCAACCCTGCCTCCGCCCCGTAGACCGCGGCCATACCGAATTGCGCCGCGAACACGCCGCCGGTCAGGAACATCCCGACACAGCCAAGCGGCGAGATCTTCAGGATCTGCAGCAACGAAAGCGGCTTGGTGGTATCGAAAGACGGTGTCGGCCCGACCGACAGCAGGATCGGCGCGAAGGAAAGCGAGACCAGAACGCAAGGAATCACGAACAGGACATAGCCCGCCGGATCGGCCAGCACGATCAGTCCCTGCGCTGACACCAACCCGATCATTTGCACGATCATGTAAAGCGACAAAGCCTTGCCGCGCGTCCCGTTGCTAGCCGAGTTGTTGAGCCAGCTTTCGGCGGTCACGAAGACTCCCGAGAAACAAAAGCCGATCACCACGCGACCCACCGACCAGGCCCAGGGATCCGTCACCGTCGGGTAGAGGATCATCACCGCCGAGATCATCGAGCCGAGCGCGGCAAAGACGCGCACATGCCCGACCCGGCGGATCATCTGCGGCGCCATGCGTGACCCGAACAGGAACCCGACGAAATAGCACGACATGATGACCGACAGTTGAAGCGTCGAGAAGCCCTCGATCACCCCGCGCAGGCCCAAAACAGTGCCCTGCATGCCGTTGCCGACCTGCAACAGCATCATACCCAAAAAGAGCGCCCACGCCCCCGACAATACCCGAAACATCGATTTTCTCCACGCGAATAGACCGGGACGATAACCGTGCCGGGAGGACCAGTCTGCGCCATTCGCGACCTAGTCTGTCGCGCGGTGCGCCCCGATGTCATTTGCGGGCTGCGGGATCAATAGAGAAGCGTCCCCATAGGAGAAAAAGCGGTAGCGTTCCGCCACGGCATGATCGTAGATTCGCCTGATACGCTGCGGGCCCATGAACCCCGCGACCAGCATCATCAATGTCGATTTCGGCAGGTGGAAATTGGTCATCAGAGCATCCGCGACGCGGAACTCGAAACCGGGATAAATGAAGATATCGGTATCGCCGCTCCACGCCGCGATATCGCCGGCGTCGCGCGCCGCCGTCTCGATCAGGCGCAGCGCCGTTGTGCCGACGGGGATGATGCGTCCGCCCGCGCGGCGGGTTTCGTCGATCTCGGCGGCGGCTTGGTGCGTGACCTCGCCCCATTCGGCATGCATCCGGTGCTTCGTCACGTCCTCGACCTTGACCGGCAGGAAGGTGCCTGCCCCGACATGCAGCGTCACGTAGGTGATGCCCACGCCCATCTCGGTCAGCTCGCGGAGCAGCGCCTCGTCGAAATGCAGCGAGGCCGTCGGCGCCGCCACGGCGCCTGCGACGCGCGCCCAGACGGTCTGGTAATCCTCGCGGTCCTGCGCATCGGCGGCGCGGCGCGACGCGATATAGGGCGGCAGGGGCATGGCACCGGCCGCATCGAGGGCGGCGTCGAAATCATCGCCCGACAGGTTGAAGCGCAGCCGGCCCTGCCCTGCCTCCTTGGCGTCGAGCACGGCCGACAGGGTATCGGAAAAAGTGATCGTTTCACCCGTCGCGACCTTCCTGAGCGGCTTTATCAGGGCAGACCACGTTCCGTCCGCCTGCGGCTCCAGCAAGGTGACCTCGATCCGGGCGCGACCGGTGCCATGCGCGCCCGCGCGCTCGCGGTGCCCGGTCAGCCGGGCGGGGATGACGCGCGTATCGTTGAGCACGAGCCGGTCGCCGTTGCGCAGCCACGTCCCCAGATCGGCCACGGTCGCGTCGCTAATCACGTCTCCCTCGGCCACCAGCAGCCGGGCCGCGCTTCGGGGCCGCGCGGGGCGCGTGGCGATCAGCGCCTCGGGCAGGTCGAAATCGAAATCGTTGAGCTTCATGGGGTCATTCGGTTATTTGCGGGCGTGGCTTTAATATGGCCACGTGTCGGCTATGGTGAAACGCGTCGTTTCGCAACAAGAGGACGTGCCATGCCAGAGATATCCGACGCCGCCCCCGATTTCACCCTGCCCCGCGACGGAGGCGAGCAGGTCAGCCTGTCAGACCTGCGCCCCGCCCCGGTGGTGCTTTTCTTCTACCCGCGTGACGACACGTCGGGCTGCACCAAGGAGGCCGTCGCGTTTTCCGGTTTGAAAGCCGAGTTCGACGCGGCCGGCGCGCAGGTCATCGGCATCTCGAAAGACAGCGTCGCCAGCCACGAGAAATTCCGCGACAAGCACGACCTGTCCGTGCCTCTGCTGTCGGATGCCGAGGACGAGATCTGCGAAGTCTACGGCGTCTGGAAGGAAAAGAGCATGTATGGGAAGAAATTCATGGGGATCGAGCGGTCGACCTTCCTGATCGACTCCACCGGGCGCATCGCGCAGGTCTGGCGCAAGGTGAAGGTGCCGGGACATGCCGAGGAGGTGCTCGCGGCGGTGCGCGCGCTGTGATGGGTCGCTGACCGCCCGATCAAAAGACACCTGCCCCGGCACGCTTGGCCCGTGCCGGGGCAAAAAGCGCCACGCGGCGCGGTTCCCAGTTACCGGATCCATGGAACAATCCCGCGTGCTGCGCGTTTTCCGTGCAACATCTGTTATTCCGACCGGCTAGGTCCGCCAATGTAAGCGAATTTCCGCCAATACAGCGGGAATCAGCCGGATTGGACCTCAAATCGGATCGAAATTCTTGCTGTTCTTTTCTTCACTCGCTACTCGTTGATCACAATAAAGCGATCGTGATGCAACACAGTCGCGCGGCGAAAGAGCATGAGGCACCAGACAGCGTGATACAAAAACTGCGCATTTCCATGCACGATACGCTTGAGCGTTACGTGCCCGAGAGACGGGTTTTCCTGCGCTCCGACACCGACACACGCTTCATCCGGCTAGGGCCGATGACGCAGCTGATAGCAGGCGGAGGGGCGATCACCATCGTCGCCTGGGCGATCATCGCCACATCCATCCTGGTGATGGATTCGATCGGTGCAGGCAACTTCCGTGATCATGCGCAGCGCGATCTGCAGACCTATGAGGCGCGCCTGAACGATCTCGCCGACGAGCGCAACGCGCGGGCCCGCGAGGCCCGGACCGCGCAAGACCGCTTCAGTTACGCGCTCGAACGGATCTCGGCGATGCAGTCGGACCTGCTGGACTCCGAGGTGCGGCGCCGCGAGCTTGAGACCGGCATCGAGGTTATCCAGACAACCCTGCGACGCGCCATGACCGAGCGCGAGGCCGCAACGCGCAAGGCAGAGCGTCTGGCAACCCGGCTCGACGAGGACAACGGCGCCGCGCCCGGGATGGACGATGACGGCGGTCGCGACGAGACGGTGGATTTGCTGGCAGCCGCGCTGGAGGATACCGCGCGAACGCGCGACAAGACCATCGCCGACGCGCAGGACGCCATCGACCGGGCCGATGACATCGCCCATGAACTGCGGGTTCTGCGCGAACGCAACGACGAGATATTCCGACAGCTCGAACAGGCGGTCGCGATCTCTGTCGAACCGCTTGACAAGATGTTCCGCAAGGCCGGCCTAGACACCGACCGCCTGCTCGACACGGTCAGAGGCGCGTATTCCGGTCAGGGCGGCCCATCATTGCCCGCATCGATTTCCACTCGGGGCGAGGCCAAGCCTTCGCCGGAGGTGGACCGCGCCAACCGTATTCTCGACCGGCTCGACGAGTTGAACCTCTACCGGATGGCCGCTGAAAAGACGCCCTTTTTCATGCCGGTCAAGGACGGTGTGCGCCTGACATCGGGCTACGGGATGAGATGGGGACGCATGCACAAGGGCACCGATTTCGCCGGCCCGCATGGCACGGCGATCCTTGCCACGGCCGATGGCGTGGTCAGCCATGCGGGCTGGCAGTCGGGCTATGGGCGCCTGGTCAAGATCAAGCACGCCTTCGGCATAGAGACACGCTACGCGCACATGTCGCGAATCCGTGTCAAACCGGGACAAAGGGTCTCGCGCGGGGACCGAATTGGTGATATGGGAAATACCGGGCGTTCCACCGGGACCCATCTGCATTACGAGGTTCGCGTGGACGAAAAGGCCATCAACCCAATGACCTACATCAAGGCGGCGAAGAATGTTTTCTAAGAGCAAGATCAACGAACCCGCGCAGAAGTCTGCCGACACGAGCGCGGCGACATCGGAGACCCGACAGGGTCAATCGCAGCCCGAGAGCGGCGCGGGCGAGGTCAAGACGCAGGCACCCAAGGCCAAGCCGCCCGCATCGGTGCTATCGTCGGATCTCAACGTGACCGGCAATCTCAAGACCACCGGCGACATCCAGGTCGAGGGAACGATCGAGGGCGACATTCGTGCGCATCTTCTGACCATCGGCGAAGGTGCAACCGTCAAGGGCGAGGTGATCGCCGATGACGTGGTGATCAACGGCCGCATCGTGGGCCGCGTGCGCGGGCTCAAGGTCCGCCTGACATCGACCGCGCGGGTCGAGGGTGACATCATCCACAAGACCATCGCCATCGAGAGCGGCGCGCATTTTGAAGGCTCCGTCCAGCGTCAGGACGACCCGCTGTCAACGGGCAAATCGGGTGGCAAGCCGGCTCAGGCTCAGGGGCAAGCGCAGCAGCCACAACAGCAGCCCGCCCCGAAGCAGCAGCCCGAGGCCAAGCAGCAAGAGCCGCGCCCCGCGCAGCCCAAACCGGCCGGCAGCACGCAAGGCTGACCGCAAACGCAGATCGTTCAGCGACGCCACCCTGGCCCGTAGCTCGTTTAGCGTAATGGTCTGAACTCTTGTTGACGCCAAACGGCGTCAACCTCGGTCCGTGGCGCGAGTCACGCTTCTAGTTCGGCATCCCAGTACAGAAAGTCCACCCAGCTTTCATGCAGATGGTTGGGCGGGAATTTGCGCCCCATGTTGCGCAACTGTTCGGCCCCCGGTGCCGATGGCGGCTTCAGCAGGCTCATCCCGGCCTTGCGCAGGCTACGCGATCCCTTGCGCAGATTGCAGGTGCTGCAAGCGGCCACGACATTTTCCCAGCTGGTCACACCGCCCCGCGCGCGGGGCACAACATGATCGAAGGTCAGATCGCGCTTCGATCCGCAATACTGGCAACTGAATTCATCCCTCAAAAATAAATTAAAGCGCGTGAAGGCCACGCGCTTTTGAGGTTTGACGTAATCTCTGAGAACGATCACCGAGGGTATTCGTATCTCTGTACTCGGACTGTGCACCCAGTGATCATACTCGGCGACGATATCCACACGGTTGGACCAGGCAGCCTTGACCGCTTCCTGCCAGGTCCAGAGCGAAAGCGGGTAATATGACAGCGGCCGGTAATCCGCGTTCAACACCAGAGCCGGGAAGTGCCGCAGCCCGGCAGGCTCTCTCACGAAATCGGTTCGGAAATCTCCATCCATGCGTCACGATGCCTTTCTCACGGCCCCGGCGCAAGACATCAAGGCCATATCCACCATACGTTAAGCCACTATATATCGTGTCGTCCACCTGACAAGCCCGATATAGCGCGGCATATGGCCAGACATAGGCGTTGAACGTAACTGTCCGGTGACAGGCTCAGGCCACCGCCTCGTCAAGCCCTGCCATCTGGCGTTGCCAAAGTCCCGCGTAACGCCCCTGCCGCGCCAGAAGATCCTCATGTGTTCCCTCTTCGATCACGCCCCCTTGATCGAGAACCGCGATCCGGTCGGCCACCGCAACCGTTGACAGCCGGTGCGCGATCATGATCACCGTACGGCCTTTGGCGGCGCGCGCAAGCGCGTCCTGTATCTCGCTTTCCGTCTGGGTGTCGAGCGCGCTGGTCGCCTCGTCGAGCAGCAGGATCGGCGGATCCTTGAGAAGCGTGCGCGCGATCCCGACACGCTGTTTCTCGCCGCCCGACAGCTTGAGCCCGCGTTCGCCGACCTGCGTGTCGTAGCCGTTAGGAAGGCCGGTTATGAAGTCGTGGATCTGCGCGTCGCGCGCCGCGTCCTCGACCTCGGCCTGGCTGACACCCGCGCGGCCATAGGCGATGTTGTACCCGATCGTGTCATTGAAAAGCACGGTGTCCTGCGGCACCACGCCGATGGCATCGTGCAGACTGTCCAGCGTGACATCGCGCAGATCCTGCCCGTCGATCCGGATCGCGCCCGATTGCACGTCGTAGAACCGGAACAACAGGCGGCTGATCGTCGATTTTCCCGCCCCGGAGGGGCCGACCACGGCAAGCGTCTGGCCCGGCTTCACCTCAAGGTTCACGTTCTTCAGGATGGGATGGCCGGCGTCATACCCGAATATGACCGCGTCCATCCGGATGCCGGCATCGGTTACGTCCAGCGCCTTCGCGTCCGGTTTCTCGACGACGTCGGGATCGCTTTCCAGCAATTCGAACATCTCGCCCATGTCGACAAGCGCCTGCCGGATTTCGCGATAGACCGTACCAAGAAAGTTGAGCGGCATGGTGATCTGGATCATGTAGGAATTGACCATGACGAAATCGCCCACGGTCATGCTGCCATTCTGCACGCCGACCACGGCCATCACCATCACGATGACCAACCCCCCGGTGATCAGCAGAGATTGCCCGAAATTCAGGCATGCCAGCGAATGCGCGGTTTGCAGCGCGGCCTTTTCGTAGCCTGCCATGGCCGCATCGTAACGCTCGGCCTCGCGCGATTCTGCGCCGAAATACTTGACCGTCTCGTAGTTCAGAAGGCTGTCGATCGCCTTCTGGTTGGCGTCGGTATCCTGGTCGTTCATCTCGCGCCGCAGCCGCACGCGCCATTCCGTGACCTTGAAGGTGAACCAGGTATAGGCCGCGATCACCCCTGCCACGACGACGAGGTACCAGATGTCGAACAGCGTCCACAGAACGATACCGACCAGCAGAAGCTCCAGCACCAGCGGGCCGATCGAAAAGAGCAGAAAGCGCAGCAGGAAGTCCACGCCTTTCACGCCACGCTCGATGATCCGGCTGAGCCCGCCGGTCTTGCGCGACATGTGGTAACGCATTGACATTGCGTGGATATGCTGGAAGGTCTGCAAGGCAAGCGCCCGAAGAGCGCGCTGCGCCACACGCGCGAATACCGCGTCGCGCAATTGCTGGAACCCGGTATTCAGAAGCCGCGCCATGCCGTAGGCGACGGTCAGGCCGATGGCGCCCGCCCCCAGCATCCAGGCCGCGTCCATGTTCTCGCCGCTGAGGGTATCGACCGCGGCCTTGTAGAAGAAAGGCGTGCCGACCGCGATGAACTTGGCCGCAACCAGAAGTGCTACGGCAAAGACCACCCGGCGCCGAACCCAAGGCTGATCCGACGGCCACAGATAGGGCGCGACGTGCCTTATGGTGAGCCATCCGTTGCGCGGAGACGGGGGCAATGGGTCGGAACTGGCGGTCATGTCTGGCTGGATCTTTCGCTTGCCTCTTCAACGAGATAGCCTCCGGGCGGGTGAATGACCAGCCCGCGACATCATGGCCGCAAGGCCTGTGGGGCATTGTTCGCAGCATGGAACATGGATATCACACGCGCAGCCACCCTGTTTCCCTCAGTGGAGAGCCAGATGCCACACCGCTCCGTCTGCGTATTTTGCGGCGCTCGCCCGGGCAATCGCCCCACATATATGCAGGCGGCAACGGACACGGGCCATATGTTGGCCGAAGATGGGTGGCGGCTGGTCTATGGCGCGGGCGATGTCGGGCTGATGGGCGCCACGGCGCGCGCGGCACAGGCGGCGGGAGGCGAGACCTTCGGCGTGATCCCCGCGCATCTGGTCAACATGGAGGTCGGCAAACGCGATCTGACACAATATGTCGTGACCGAGACGATGCATGAACGCAAGAAGGTGATGTTCATGAACTCGAACGCTATCATCGTCATGCCCGGCGGGGCGGGATCGCTTGACGAGTTTTTCGAGGTGCTGACATGGCGCCAGCTCGGCCTACATGAAAAACCGGTTTTCCTTTTGAATACTGACGGTTACTGGGCACCCCTCATGGAGATGATCGGGCATGTGATTACCGAAGGATTCGCCGATGATAGCCTTCGGTCCTTCGTCCAACCCGTTGATACCGTTCAGGATTTGAGGACCGCCCTGCGCGCGGCCCTGTCCTGACGCAGGCTGGCGGTCGTGTAGATCGCCAGCGCGGTCCAGATCATGGCGAACGCGATGGCGTGCCAGAAGCTGAACACCTCTTGAAAAAGTAGCGTTGCAACAAGGAATTGCAGGCTGGGATTGAGGTACTGAACCAGTCCCACCGTGGCCAGCGTGATGCGCTTGGTAGCATAGCTGAACATGATAAGCGGCGTGCCAGTCAGGATACCCGAGAACATCAGCAGCAGACTGTCCTGCCAATTGCGACCGAAAGCGCCGCCCGGGCCAGTGTGAAAGTACCACAGCACCGTCAGCGCAATCGGCGACAGCAGCAGCACCTCGGCCGTCACCGACACGACGGGCCCGACGGAAAGCCCTTTCTTTACAAGGCCGTAAAGACCGAAACTCGTGGCCAGCACCAGCGAGATCCAAGGCGGCATCCCAAGGCCGAGCGTCAATGTCACCACCGCGCAGAGCGCCAGGGCCACGGCGAAAAGCTGTGCCTTGCCCAGCCGTTCGCGAAAGGCGACAGCCCCCAGAAGCACGGCCACCAGCGGGAAGATGTAGTAGCCGAGCGAGGCCTCCATCGCGCGGCCGATCTGGATGGAGGTTATGAAAACGAACCAGTTCGTGGAGATCATCAGCGCCGCCAGCGCGATCGAGAACAGCTGACGCCGGGCACCAAGTGCTTGACCCAGTACGGAAATTCGTCCCTGAAGAAGGAGCACGAAGGCGAAGAACGCGCAGGACCAGAGCGTGCGATGCGCAAGGATCTCGATGGGCTGGATGTGATCCAGCAACTTGTAATAGATCCCCGAAAGCCCCCAGATCGTGCAGGTGGCGACCATCGCGATGACACCCTTGGTTTCCTCGCGCATGACCGTTCCCCTGCCTGACCCCGTGTCTTCCGTGCTGCCCTGTCTGGCCGGTCAGGGCAACCCGAAAGCGTACAGGGCGTACACTGCGTACGCGCGTTTGGTACGCAGTGACACAAGGGCGTTCGTGCTTTCGGGCACACGTGCGTCAGAGCTTGGGATCAAGCTCTGCCTTGAGCATCGTTTCGACCTTGTCGAGGGGATGGTTGGTGAGGTCCTTGGCGATCTCTGCCACGATTTTTTCGCTGACCGTCTTGTGCAACTGATCGCGCAGGGCGCCCAGCACGTTGGGGGCCGCGACCAGAACTATGCGATCGAAATCGCCGCGATGCGCGCGTTTGTACAGGATTTCCGAAATCTCGTGCGCGAAGCGGTCCTTGGCCAGCTCGTGCCAATCGGTGTCATCCATCGCAGAGCTTTGTCCGATCCCCGTATCCTTCATGCGACCCGGGCGATTGGCGGACTGGTCGTAGTCCGACGGGTTCTCCTGCTCGTCCTTGCGCACCACGTCGAGCGCGGGTGAAATGGCATCGACGGTATTGCACAAAAGCAGCGCCTTTTCACCGTCGGCAAGCAGCACCCAGGTTCCGTGTGTCAGTGTCGCCACTACACTTTCTCCTTGTCGCCGCTGTCGTTCTTGTCCTGATCGGTTTCGCGGGTCGTGCCCGCGGATGTGTCATCGTGACGTTTCTTCTCGTCACGGGTGCCGATCTTGCGCGCAAGCTCTCCGCCGGCACGGCCACCCTCGGACGGGGTCTCTTCAAGATCTTCGGGTTTCTCGCCGAGAACCTCTTCGGTTTCCCGGCTGCCATCGGTTGATCTCTTACGGTCGGCCATGAAGCACCTCCATGTTTATTGGTTCCCAATATCAACGTTTAAATCACGATCAGGTTCCATCGGTGCGTTGCGGACGTGCATGAGTCTGACGAGTGTTTCTCAAACAAAAGGCCCGCCGAAATGGCGAGCCTTCAGAGACATGGTGGCTTGGGATCACATGCGCGACGCGACGTTTTCCCAGTTCACCAGGTTGTCGAGGAAGTTGTTGATGTAGGCGGGACGCTTGTTGCGGAAGTCGATGTAGTAGGAATGTTCCCACACGTCGCAGCCCAGAAGCGCCGTCTGACCGAAGCAGAGCGGGTTCACGCCGTTCTCGGTCTTGGTGATCTTGACGCTGCCGTCCTTATCCTTGACCAGCCAGGCCCAGCCGGACCCGAACTGACCCACGCCTGCGGCGGCGAACTGTTCCTTGAACTGGTCGAAGCCACCGAAGGCGTCGTTGATCGCCTTTTCAACCTCGCTCGGCATCTTGGTGCCGCCCGGAGCCATCATTTCCCAGAACTGGTTGTGGTTCCAGTATTGCGAGGCGTTGTTGAAGATGCCCGATTGCGCCACCGACTTGGGATCGTAGGTGCCCTTGATGATCTCTTCGACGGGCTTGCCTTCCCACTCGGTCCCGGCAATCGCCTTGTTGCCGTTGTCGACATAGGCCTTGTGGTGAATGTCGTGGTGGTATTCCAGCGTCTCGCGGCTCATGCCGTGGGCGGCGAGCGCATCGTGGGAATACGGAAGATCGGGAAGTTCGAAAGCCATGGGAGTCCCCCTGTTCGTTGCTGTTGAAATCAGTACGCGGCTTACATGGGTGCCGGATCCGCGAAAGGTCAACCCCGGAGCCCTGAGTTTTTGCCACGGGAGGCGTGACCCGAGCGAGGGGTCGCTCAGGCGTAGACGCCGACCTCGCCCCCCGGTGCCGCCGCGGTTTTCAGCACGCTGAACGCATAGCCGGCGACCGAGCGAAAGCAGATCAGATGGAACGTGCCGCCATCGTCCAGCCAGAATGCCGCTGCGATCTGTGCCATGCGGGTGCGGCGGACCATGCCGGGGGTGAAGGCGGCCGGCGACTGGTCCACCGGGCAGAGCTTGGCCAGCACCTCGCGCGCACCGCGGCCTGCGACATGGATATGGCTGCGCGCATCCGAGACGTCGACGGCAAGGAAATGCTGACCGGCAAGGGCGCTTTCGATAGTGGCAATCCTGTCCGTCACCTCGGCATGCGCGCAGATCAGTAACAGCTCGTCCGGCGCCATCCAGAGCGCCGCATGGCCCTCGTTGGTGAGCGCCTGACGTGTGGCGGGCACATCGAGGCCGGTGGCGCGCTGCACGGCCTGCGCCACCGCGTCCGACGCAAGGTCGCCGCGCAGGGTGATCATGCCGGTCGGGCCGGCATCGGCGATGGTGGCAAGCCCGTCGTAGCGGGCGCCCTGAAGGGCGGTCACAGGCTCAGGCATTCATCTTCTCCCCTTGCTTGTCGAAAAAGACGGGATCGACGATGCGCGCCTTGACGATGCCGCCATCGACGCGCGGAAACTCCAGCACCTCGCCCATGCGGTCGGGACCGCGATGCACCAGCCCCATGGCGATGCCGCGCCCCAGCGTGGGCGAGTGGTAGGTCGAGGTCACGCGGCCCTGCACGCGGCGCTGGCCGTTGGCGTTGTGGCCGTCTGCCGTGGCATAGGCCCCGTCGGGCAGCGTACCGCCGTCGAGCGTCTCCAGCCCCACGAGTTTCCAGCGGTCGGGGGCGATCATGTGGCTGCGGGCCTGCGCGCGCTTGCCGAGGTAGTCGTCCTTCTTCTTCGAGATTGCCCAGTCGAGGCCGAGATCCTGCGGGATCACCGTCCCGTCGGTCTCGTCGCCGATCATGATGAAGCCCTTCTCGGCGCGCATGACGTGCATCGCCTCGGTCCCGTAGGGGGTGACGCCAAACTCTGCACCAGCCGTCATCAGCGCGTCCCACAGGCTGCGGCCATAGCCGGCGGGCACGGCCAGCTCGAACGACAGCTCGCCGGCGAACGAGATGCGGAAGACGCGGGCGGGTATGCCGGCGACGGTGATTTCCGTCCAGCCCATGAAACTCAGCGCGTCGGCGCTGATGTCGTCACCTGTCAGCTTTTCCAGAACCTTGCGGGCATTGGGGCCGGCGACGCCGATCTGCGCGTATTGCTCGGTCACGTTGGCGGTGTAGACCTGCCAGTCCCACCAGTCGCATTGCAGCCAGTCTTCCATATGGGCATGCACGCGGTCTGCTCCGCCGGTGGTGGTGTGGCAAAGGAACGTCTGATCGTCGAGGCGGGCGACCACGCCGTCATCCATCAGGAAGCCGTTCTCGTTGCACATCAGCCCGTAGCGGCAGCGGCCCGGTTTGAGCGTCGACATCATGTTGGTGTAGAGCATGTCCATGAAGCGCCCGGCATCAGGTCCCTTGACCACGATCTTGCCGAGCGTCGAGGCGTCGATCAGCGCGAGGCTGGCCCGCGTCTGGCGGATCTCGCGGTGGACGGCATCACGGCGCGGCTCTTCGCCCTTGGGAAAGCAATAGGGGCGGCGCCAATGGCCCACGGGCTCGAAATCGGCACCATGCGCGGCATGCCAGTCATGGATCGGTGTCTTGCGCACGGGCTGGAAATTCTGGCCTGTCGCCTCGCCCGCGATCACCGACAGCGAGATCGGCGTGTAGGGCGGGCGGAAGGTCGTCGTGCCGGTCTGCGGGATCGGCTGGCCGAGCGCGTCCGACAGGATCGCCAGCCCGTTGATATTGCTGAGCTTGCCCTGATCGGTCGCCATGCCGAGCGTGGTGTAGCGCTTGGCGTGTTCGACGCTCTCGTAGCCTTCCTGCGCGGCAAGCTGCACGTCCGAGACTTTCACGTCGTTCTGGAAATCAAGCCATGCCTTCATCCGCAGCTCGATGCTGGCCCCCTGCGGCATCAACCACACAGGCTCCATCAGGGCCTCGTTGGACTGGCTGGCGGCGGGGGCGGTGCCTTGCGGCTCGAACCCCATGGCACGCGCGGCGGCCTGCCCGGCGGCATGCGCGTCGGCCAGCACGGAGGCGAGATCCGAGGCGCCGTTGGCGGAACCGGAGGGGATCACGAAGGCCTCGCCTGCGGCGCCGCGCGGCGGGTTGTCGGGATCGGGGCGGAAATGCGCCTGCGCGGCGTCCCAGATCAGCTTGCCGCCGCAATGCGACCAGAGATGCACGACCGGCGACCAGCCGCCCGACATGGCGACCGCATCGCAAGCGATCTCGTCCAGCACGGCGCCCTCGCCCGCCTGCGCGCAGATGGCGACCCCGGTGACGCGCTTGCCGCCTTTCACCTTTGCGATGCCCTTGCCGTGCTCGACGCGGATGCCAAGGACGCGCGCCTCGTCGGCCAATGCGCCGCCGCCGGCGTGGCGCGCGTCGAGGATCGCGGGGATGTCGAGGCCAAGCTTTCTCAGCGTGATGGCCGTGCGGTAGGCGTCGTCATTGTTGGTGACGACGACGGTGCGGTCGCCCACCGAGACGCCGTAATCGACCGCGTAGTCGCGGATCGCCGAGGCCAGCATGACGCCGGGGATGTCGTTGCCGGCAAAGCTGATCGGGCGTTCGATGGCCCCTGTCGCGGTGATGATCTGCCCCGCGCGGATTCGCCAGAGGCGGTGGCGCGGGCCGTCCGCGCCGGGCGCGTGATCACTGAGGCGCTCATACCCCAGCAGGTAACCGTGATCGTAGATGCCCGCGCCCATGCAGCGATGGCGCAGCGTGACATTGGGCATGGCGCGCAACGCGGCGAGCGTGGCGCGGGTCCAGTCCTCGGCAGGCTGGCCGTCGATCTCGCCGCCCTCGACCGGCGTGCGGCCGCCCCAATGCGCGGTCTGCTCGATCAAGAGAACCTTGGCGCCGGACCGCGCGGCGGTGAGCGCCGATTGCAGCCCGGCGACGCCGCCGCCGATCACCGCGACATCGCAGAAGAAATAGAAATGCTCGTAGCGGTCGGGATCGCCGGGATTGGGCGCCTTTCCGAGGCCGGCCGAGCGGCGGATGAACGGCTCGTAGACATGTTTCCAGAAGGCGCGCGGCCGCAGGAAGGTCTTGTAGTAGAAGCCCGCCGGCAGGAAGCGCGAAAGATACGCGTTGACCGCGCCCACGTCGAAATCAAGGCTGGGCCAGTGGTTCTGCGTCGTGCAGGTGAGACCGTCGAAAAGCTCCGTGGTGGTGACACGCTGATTGGGCTCCATCCGGGCGCCCTGCCCCAGGTGCACCAGCGCGTTCGGTTCCTCGGCCCCCGATGCCACGAGGCCGCGCGGCCGGTGATACTTGAACGACCGCCCGAGCAGCATCTGGCCATTGGCCATGAGCGCCGAGGCGAGCGTGTCGCCGGGGTGGCCCTTGAAGCGCTGGCCGTTGAACGTGAAGTCCAGCGTGCGGCTGCGATCGAGATGGCGGCCGGATGTGGCGAGGCGTGTGCTCATGGGCTGACCCTTCGGGCGCGTGGCGGGCGTGGCGGTTGAGTATTTATGGAGAGATGAAGCCTCATGCGAACTGTCGCCATGTCCAGCCGGGGCGTTTGGCGGTGACCGCGTCGCGGATGTGCTGCGGCGGCTCGTATGTCTGGGCCGGGTAGGTGCCGTAGATTTCCAGCGTCAGGGTGTCGCGGGCGGCCATGAACCATTTGCCGCAGCCGTAGATATGCCGCCAGCGTTCGAAATGGACGCCCTTGGGGTTTTCCTTGGCGAACATGTAGGCGTGGAAATCGTCGTCGGACGCCTCTGGCCCCGAGCGCACGAGATGCGCTTCGCCGCCCTGGTGGAACTCGGTTTCCTCGGACGTGACGCCGCAGCAGGGGCAGGTGAGGATCAGCATCTTTTACCACCCTTAATTTCATTGTGAAGTTTTTCTAGAAAGGTTTCAAAGTCTGCGCATGCACTACGTACTACAAAGTTCGGCACGTGGATTTGCTGAAAACTATGACCATCGCCAAAATCAATGAACCCAATATGTTCCATTTTCGCGAGAGAATTGGCGTCGATTGAATTCTTCTCAACCAAGCCTCCATTATGCATTATCTTGTTTCGCAATTTCTTATACGATTGGATCTTTTCCCATTCTGCGCTGTTGAACGCTGTAGTTACGCCACCGACCTTCCGCAATATCAACTTGGCGCGCTCTAAACCCTGGCCTTGAAAATCGGAAACTTTCGAAGTCAATTCACTCAATTTTAAGACATTTTCTGCTGTCATCGTCAAAGTAAACTCTAACGCAGCGAATGCAGAAGATAGCGTAGAAAGAGACGCAAGTCGCTCTAAAGCCTCCTGCCTCATGTAACACGATTGGATAAAGTGATCCCTGTCCTCTTTCAGCTCTTCCACGCTCAGTTCACCAAGGCGCTCCTGAATATCTTCATACTCAGAAACCTCCTTTAGAGGCATACTCTCTAGTGCTTCGTCAGTAAGCGCGCTGAGAGTCCTCAAGTGCATCAGATGAACCAAACCATCCATTAGGTCATATCGCAGGGCATCTGGCATCAATGCGCCACCCCGGCGGCGACGCTCTCGTCGATGAAGCGGCCCTGGTGGAAGCGGTCGAGGCCGAAGGCGTCGCAGAGGGGCGAGTGGCCCTTGGCCATCAGTTCGGCAAAGCCCCAGCCGGAGCCGGGAATCGCCTTGAAGCCACCGGTGCCCCAGCCGCAATTGATGAACACGCCCTCGACGGGGGTTTTGCTGAGGATCGGCGAGCGGTCGCCGGTCATGTCGACGATGCCGCCCCATTGGCGCAGCATCTTGAGGCGGGCGACCATCGGGAAGGTTTCCACGAGGGCGCGAACGGTTTCCTCTATGTGGTGGAAGGAGCCGCGCTGCGTGTAGTTGTTGTAGCCGTCGGCGCCGCCGCCGATCACCATCTCGCCCTTGTCGGATTGCGACATGTAGCCGTGCACGGTGTTGGCCATGACGACGCTGTCCATGCAGGGCTTGATCGGTTCGCTGACCAGCGCCTGAAGCGCAACGCTCTCGATCGGCAGGCGGAAGCCGGCCATCTCGGCCAAGTGCCCCGAATGGCCCGCGACCGCGATGCCGAGCTTGTCGCAGGCGATGTCGCCGCGATTGGTGGTGACGCCGGACACGCGCCCGCCCTCGCCGTCGCGGGTAATGCCCGTGACCTCGCATTTCTGGAGGATATGCATGCCCATGTCCGAGCACGCCCGCGCATAGCCCCAGGCCACCGCGTCGTGCCGGGCAGTCCCGGCGCGCGCCTGCCAGAGACCGCCCAGTACCGGGTAGCGCGGCCCGTCGAGATTGATGATCGGCACGATCTCCTTGACGCGTTGCGGTGATATGAACTCGGTGGCGACGCCCTGCAGCGCGTTTGCGTGGGCTGTGCGGGTATAGCCGCGCACCTCTGACTCGGTCTGTGCCAGCATGATCACGCCGCGCGGGGAATACATGATGTTGTAGTTGAGATCCTGCGACAGGGTCTCGTAAAGACTGCGCGATTTCTCGTAGATCGCCGCCGAGGGATCCTGCAGGTAATTCGAGCGGATGATCGTGGTGTTGCGCCCGGTATTGCCGCCGCCGAGCCAGCCCTTCTCCAAGATCGCGACATTGGTGATGCCGAAATTGCGCCCGAGGTAATAGGCCGTGGCCAGCCCGTGCCCGCCGGCGCCGATGATGATGACGTCGTATTTCTTCTTCGGCTCTGGGGAGGCCCAGGCGCGGTCCCAGCCGGTGTGGTGGCGCAGGGCCTCTCTGGCGATGGCGAAGGCGGAATAATGTTTCATGCGCGCACTCTCGTCGGGGTGGATTCGCGGATGGCCGCAGTCCTGATCCCGTAATGCGACAGACGGCCCGGCGATTGATTACCCGGCGCGGCGATTTGCGTGCCAATCGCGACATTGCGACATCGTGGCCAAGGGCGCGGTCGGGACCGGAGCGCAGAAGCCTCTTTTTTCCGCCACCGCGCGCGGTTACATACCCCGCAGAGACGGGGAGATAGCATGACGTTCTGGATCATCGTAGCGGTTCTGTCGGTCGGGGTCGGATCCGTGCTGGCGCTGACGCTTTTGCGCGGTCGCGTGGGCGACGCGCCGCCCGCCGCCTATGACCTGCAGGTCTATCGCGATCAGCTGGCCGAGGTCGATCGCGACGCGGCGCGCGGCGTGATCGGATCCGAGGATGCCGAGCGGCTGCGCGCCGAGATCTCGCGCAAGGTCCTTGCCGCGGATGCGCAGCTGCAGCGCGGCGGCGAGACCGGCGGACAGCCGCGCAGGCTTGGCATGGTGGCCGCGGGCGTGCTGGTGGCAGGGGTCACCTGCGGGGCCGTGGCGCTTTATGCATGGATCGGTGCGCCGGGCTACCGCGATCTGCCGATGGCCACGCGGCTGGCCGAATCCGAGGCCGCGCGCACCGAGCGGCTGGGCCAGGACGCTGCCGAGGCGCGGTTCGCACCCCGCGACACCGGCCCGCCGCGAGGGACGGACGAGGAGTACATGGCGCTGGTGGAGCGGCTGCGCGAGACCGTGGCGGAGCGCCCCGAGGACCGGCGCGGGTTGCGGTTCCTGGTGCGCAGCGAGGCCGCGCTTGGCAACATGGAGGCCGCGCGCCGCGCCCAGGCACAGCTGATCGAGGCCAAGGGCGAGGACGCCACCGCCGAGGATTACGCCACGCTGGCCGAGCTGATGATCAACGCGACCAGCGGCTATGTCTCGGCCGATGCCGAGAAGGCGCTGCGCGCGGCGCTGGACCGCGACGGGACCATGCCGATGGCGCGGTTCTACCTTGGCGTCTACATGGCACAGGTGGACCGGCCCGATGTCGCCTTCCGGCTGTGGCGCGACCTGCTGGCCGAAAGCCGGCCCGACGCGCCGTGGGTGGATCCGATCCGGTCGGGGATCGAAGAGCTCGCCTCGCGCGCCGGGGTGCGCTACGAGCTGCCGCCGCGCGAGACGGCGCCTGACGCGCCAAGCGGGCCGTCGGCCGCGGAGATCGAGGCCGCCGGGGACATGGATCCCGAGGCGCGCCGCGACATGACCCGGGGCATGGTCGCGCGGCTGTCGGACCGGCTGGCGACCGAAGGCGGCACCGCCGAGGACTGGGCGCGGCTGATCAACGCGTACGGGATCCTCGGCGAGACCGAACAGGCCGCCCGGATCTGGGGCGAGGCGCAATCTGTCTTTGCCGACAGCCCTGAGCGGCTGGCGACGGTGCGCGGCGCGGCCGAAGCCGCGGGCGTGGCCGAGTGATCTGCGCAGAGACCAATGAGTTCGTCGCGGCGCTACCGCGCATGCGTTCGGTGATGGGGCTCGACCTGGGAACCAAGACCATCGGCGTGGCGCTGTCGGACAGGCTTTGGTCGGTCGCCAGCCCGCACGAGACGGTGCAGCGGCGCAAGTTCACCCTCGATGCCGCGCGTCTGCTGGAGATCGCGCAGGCGCGCGAGGTCGGCGGGGTCATCCTTGGCCTGCCGCGCAACATGGATGGCAGCGAGGGGCCGCGATGTCAGTCGACCCGCGCCTTTGCCCGCAACCTGGAAAGGCTGACGGAGCTGCCCATCGGTTTCTGGGACGAGCGTCTGTCGACGGTGGCTGCCGAACGCGCGCTATTGGAGGCGGATGCGTCGCGAAAACGTCGCGCAGAGGTGATCGACAGTGTCGCCGCATCCTATATCCTGCAAGGAGTGCTGGACCGGATGAGGCATATGAGGGCAGAGCATGACGGATGAGACGGCAACGCCCACGAGCACACCGCGCACACCCTGGGCGCGCGACGAGATCGAGAGCCCCTGCATCAAGGTCTGTGTGGTGCATCCCGACGCGCAGATCTGCACGGGGTGCCTGCGCTCGATCGACGAGATCACGCGCTGGTCGAGAATGACACACTCAGAGCGGCGCAATGTCATGGCCGCCCTGCCCGGCCGCGCCGGTCTTCTGAAAAAACGCCGGGGCGGGCGCGCGGCGCGCCTCGCCCGCGACTGAGGGCGCTCAGGTCTTCTGCGGCGGCAGCGCACGGCGATAGAGGTGCCATGTCGCATGGCCCAGTACCGGCAGTGCGATCAGCAGGCCGACAAAGACCGGGATCATCGCCACGAACAGCGCCACGGCGATGAACCCCGCCCATTGCAGCATGACCTCGCGATTGATCCGCACGACCTCGGTGCTGGTGATCATCGCGGTGACGAAATCCACATCGCGGTCCAGCAACATCGGCAGGCTGGTCACCGTGACCGTGAAGAGCGCCAGCGCGATCAGCAGGCCGACCACCGTGCCGGCAATCATCATGGTGATCCCGTTGAAACTCAGCAGCATGCCAAGCGTTTCCTCGGCGATACGCCCCTGCGAGAAGAAAATCGCGAACATGCCGCGCGCGATGATCACCCAGAAGCCGAAGAAGATCAGCACCGTGACCGCCATCAGCGCCAGCTGGCCGTTGCCGCGCCCCTTGAGCGCGGTCAGGACATTGCCCCAGCCTATGGGCATCCCCGCCTCGCGGCGGCGGCTGACCTCGTAGATGCCGATCGCTGCGAAGGGCGCGAAAAGCGGGAACCCGGCGGCGATGGCGATGAACCACACGAGCTGCCCGTTGGCGATCATCCCGAAGTAAAGCGCCATCCCACCCAGCAGATAGAAGGCCGCGAAAAACAGCCCGTAGATCGGCATCGCCTTGAAATCGGCCCACCCAGCGGCGAGGGCGGCGCGCAGATCCGACACCGCCAGATGTGCGGGCTCTCGGGATAGGGTGATTTCGGCCTGTTCGGCAAGGGTCATGCGGGATCTCCCCTGATTGCGTCTGTTGTTTCGATCCGAGTCTGGCAGCAACTATAACACAGATTTGCGGCAGGAATATCCACAGTTCCGGCACGATTGGGCGCAGCCGGATCAGCTCCGGCGCGGCATTGGCACGGCGTGCAGCCTCGGGCCGGTCAACACCGCCAATGCACCCTGCGCCATCAGCCCCGAAATTGCAGTGTCGTCGCAATAAAGCCCGCCCGTATAGGTGCCGTAGGCCGGCAGGATCACCCGGTGGGCGTCGATCAGGAAGGCCGGGCGGGCAAGGTTCCGCCCGCGCAGCCGCAGCCGGGCCTTGGGGTGATAATGCCCCGACAGCTCGGCCGATTGATCGGCGCGCGCGATGTGGCGGAAGGTCAGCGGCATCAGCGGCAATTCATGCCGATGATCTCCGCCCATGTCCACCGGGCCGGGGTCATGATTGCCCTCGATCCAGATCCAGCGGCGGCCAGCCTGCAGCGTCGCGATCCATAGCCGCGCGTCCTCTGGCAGGGCGTGGGCGGCGGCCGTATCGTCAAAACTGTCGCCCAGACATATCACCGATGTGGCGCCGGTACGGTGCAGATCGGCCTCCAGCCGGGTCAGCGTGTCGCGCGTCTCGTAGGGCGGAAGGGGCGCCTCGCCGCGCCGGGCGCGGCGTTCGGACTTGCCCAAGTGCAGATCCGACACGCAAAGAAGCCCCTGCGCCGGCCAGTAAAGCGCGCCCGAGGGCAGCGCCGTGAGATCCGCGCCGGCGAGGGTGAAATCATAGCCGTCATCATGCCCGTTCATGGCGGGGGTGGTGGCGCGCGATGCGCCGGATGGCAAGGGGATTACGTGGCGCGATCCAATCCCATGAACGCCACCCCATAAGGATCGGGACGGTTTTTTTTCCGGCGAATGACCTCGGAAGACTGTTGCTTCGGGCTGCAAGCCCGGGCCGCGCCCGACCCTTCCCCTCGGGAGGGCGCATTGGCGACGTAGCACACGGCACCAACGACATAAGTGCTTTGGGGTTTGTCGCCTAAACCCGGCGTTTCAATGCGCCACCCAGGGTCGGGCGCGGCCCTTGGCACATGATATGGCACTCACTCACCTGCGACCGCGCCCTTGCCCTTGCCCGCGTCAATCGCGTCGAGCCCTGCGGCCTGCATCAGCCGCGCACTTTCCTCAGCCAGAAGGCGTTCCTGCGCCGCGCCCTCGACCGGCATGCGCCCGGCCTCCAGGAACAGCGGCGCGGCGAGCGGGCTGACGCGGGGCAAGCGGCGCAGGGTAATGCGGCCGGCGACGCGTTCCAGCATCTCCTCGATACGGCCGAAATCCACGAGGCCGCGCATCGCCTCGGCGCGGGTGATCTCCAGCAGCAGGTGGTCGGGGTCGTATTTCACCAGGGTGTCGTAGAGGATATCGGAGGAGAACGTCGCCTGCCGGCCGTTCTTGCGCGCGGCGGGCGTGTTGCGCTGGATGAGCCCCGCGATGGTGGCCGAGGCACGAAATGTGCGCTTCATCACTGCGTTGGACATCAGCCAGCTTTCTAGCCCCTCGCGCAGCGCATCCGGCGCAAACAGCGGGTCCGCATCCGTCAGCGGCTCCAGCCCCCAGATCAACGTGGCGTAATCGGTAGCGACAAAGCCCAAAGGGGCAAGCCCCTCTTCCTCCATCCGCTTGGTGACCAGCAGGCCGAGGGTCTGCATCGCGTTGCGCCCGGCAAAGCCGTAGACGCACGTGTGCTCGCGCCCCTCATGCGGGAAGCTTTCGATCAGCAGGCGCCCGGCCTGCGGCATCTGCGACATCTCGCGCTGCAGGTGCAGCCAGCCGCGGATATGGCCGGGCAAATCGGGCCAGTCGGGTTGATTGAGAATGGTCAGGATGCGTTCGGACAACTGCGTGGAATTGGCGAACTTGGTGCCCATGAAGGTGGCGATCTTCGGCGTGCGGCCGGGATCGCGGCTGACCTCAACGACCATCTCGCGCAGGGATTCGAACCGCACGATCTGGCCGCCCATCAGGAACGTGTCGCCGGGGCTGAGCGTGGCGGCGAAGCCTTCCTCGATCTCGCCCAGAGGCGTGCCGCCTCGCCCGCGCCTCATCCGCACCTTGAGCGTGTCAGTATCCTGGATCGTGCCGATATTCATCCGGATGAGCCGGGCGCTGCGCGGGTCGCGCAACTGCCAAAGGCCGTCGGCGCGCTGTTGCAACCGCTGCCAGCGGTCGTAAGCGCGCAGTGCGTAACCCCCGGTGGCGCAGAAATCGAGGCAGGCGTCGAACTGATCACGGGTGAGCGTGGCGTAGGCGCCGGTCGCCGCGACCTCGGTATGAAGAGCGTCAGCGTCGAAAGGCCCGGCGCAGGCCCGGATCAGGATATGCTGGCAGAGCACGTCGCGCGGGCCGGGGCCGCGGGGTTCGCCATCCAGATCGCGGGCGCGGACGGCCTGCAGAGCGGCCTGACATTCGACCACCTCGAAGCGGTTGGCAGGCACCAGAAGCGCCTTGGAGGGTGCGTTGTAGCGGTGGTTGGCGCGACCGATACGCTGCACGAGACGTTTCACGTTCTTCGGCGCGCCGACCTGGATGACCAGATCGACATCGCCCCAGTCGAGCCCGAGATCAAGGCTGCCGGTGCAGACGATGGCGCGCAGATCCCCCCGCACCATCGCCGCCTCGACGCGCATCCGTTGGTCGCGGTCGAGGCTGCCGTGATGGATCCCGATGGGTAGCGCGTCCTCGTTGGCCAGCCACAGGTTGTGAAAGAAAATCTCGGCCTGCGCGCGGGTGTTGTGAAAGATCAGCGTGGTGCGGTGCCGCCGCACCTGATCCAGCACGGCGGGGATCGCATAGGCGGCCCCGCCGCCGGCCCAGGGCGGCGCTGCGGCTGTGTCGAGCATGGCGATGTCGGGGTCGGGGCCGGGATCCGCATCGAGGATCGTGCAGTCGCCCTGTGTCTGGCCCAGAAACCGCGCCAGCGCGGGCGGATCCTCGACCGTGGCCGAGAGGCCAACGCGGCGCATGTCCGGACAAAGCGCCTGCAGCCGGCTGAGCGCCAGCATCAGCTGATCGCCGCGTTTCGATTCGGCGAGCGCGTGGATCTCGTCCACCACGACGCGTTTCAGCCCCCGGAAGATCCGCGGCGCATCCTCGTAGGAGATCATCAGCGCGAGGCTTTCAGGTGTGGTCAGCAGGATATGCGGCGGGTCGGCGCGCTGGCGGCGCTTGGTGTGGGCCGAGGTGTCGCCGGTGCGGTCCTCGATCCGCAGATCCAGCCCCATCTCGGTGACCGGCGTGGTCAGGTTGCGGCGGATATCGGCCGCAAGCGCCTTCAGCGGCGAGATGTAGAGCGTGTGCAGCCCGGCATGATCGCCGGTCGCGAGGTCCGCCAGCGTCGGCAGGAACCCGGCCAGCGTCTTGCCGCCCCCGGTGGGCGCGATCAACAACGTGGCGGGATCCTCGGCATGCGCCAGCATCTCGGCCTGATGCGGGTGCAACTGCCAGCCGCGGGCGGTGAACCACTGGTCAAGGGGGGCGGGCAGGTTTGGCATGATCGGTCAGGTAGCGGGGCGCGCGGGGAATGCAAAGAGGGTGATTTTCATGACCGGGAGCGGACGGTTGGCCCAAGGTCCCGGCGCGATACGCGGCGCAACGCGCCGCCGCGCCATCGCATGTCCGCCCCCCGGACAGGCGATTTGGTGACGCTGGCGCATCGATTTGGGCTTTTGCGGTTTGGCGGAAATAAAGTTCATTGCACGCCCTGAGGATCGCCTGCCCGCGGACATGCGGGTGGTGCGGCTTCGCCTCAATGTCCGTTCAAGACCACTCAAGGTGGGAACTGCCACCCTACCCCGACCGACCCGTCACGCGGTTCACGTGGCCCATCTTGCGGCCCGGCTTGACCTCGGCCTTGCCGTAGAGATGCAGCGCTGCGCGCGGGTCGCACAGGATCTCTGGCAGCCCATCCATGTCGTCGCCGATCAGGTTCTCCATCACCACATCACTGTGCCGCGACCCGTCGCCAAGCGGCCAGCCCGCCACGGCGCGGACATGTTGCTCGAACTGGTCGATGGCGCAGCCCGCCTGCGTCCAATGGCCGGAATTATGCACGCGTGGCGCGATCTCGTTGACGATCAGGCCGCCCGGCGTCACGAACAGCTCCACCCCCATGACGCCGACATACCTGAGTTTGTTCAGGATCTGCCCGGCGAGCAACACCGCATCGGTGCGCTGCGCCACGCTGAGGGCTGCGGGCACCGTGGTGGTGCACAGGATGCCGCCCTCGTGGACGTTCTCTCCGGGATCGAAACAGGCCACGTCGCCGGCGGCATTGCGCGCCGCGATCACCGACACCTCGTGGCTGAACTCGATGACGCCTTCGAGGATCGCGGGCGCGCCCTTCAGCGATGCGAGGCCCTTCTCGGCCTGCATCGCGGTGTCGATGCGCACTTGCCCCTTGCCATCATAGCCGAAACGCCGGGTCTTGAGGATCGCGGGCAGGCCGATCTCGCCGATGGCCTCGGTGAGGTCGACCTTGTCGTCGACGGCGGCGAAGGGCGCGACGGCGAGGCCCAGATCCGACAGGAACGCCTTCTCGGTCAGCCGGTCCTGGCTGACGCGGAGCGCCTTTCGGCCGGGGCGCACCGGCACCAGCGGCTCCAGCACATCGAGCGCCTCGGGCGGGATGTTCTCGAACTCGTAGGTGACGACGTCGGCGGCCTCGGCAAAGCGGCGCAGCGCGTCCTCGTTGGAATATTCCGCCTTGAAATGGAAATTCGCCACGTGGCTGGCCGGGGGGTCGCCGCCCGGCTCGAAGATGCAGGTCTTGAGGCCGAGGCGGGATGCGGCGACCGACAGCATGCGGCCAAGCTGACCGCCGCCGAGGATGCCAAGCGTTGCGCCGGGGTGCAGGGGATCAGTCATCGGTCGGCTCTTCGGGGATGGAGGCGGAAAGCGCCGCGCGCCAGTCGTCAACGCGCTGCGCGAGGTCCGCGTTTGAATTAGCGAGAATGGCGGCAGCCATCAGCCCGGCATTGGCGGCCCCGGCAGACCCGATCGCCATGGTTGCCACGGGATAGCCGCGCGGCATCTGCACGATGGAATAGAGGCTGTCGAGACCCGAGAGCGCACGGCTTTGCACCGGGACGCCGATCACCGGAAGGCGCGTCTTCGACGCCATCATGCCGGGCAGATGCGCCGCGCCTCCCGCGCCCGCGATGATCACCTGCAACCCGCGATCGACGGCCGTGCGGCCATATTCCCACAGCCTGTCGGGCGTGCGATGCGCCGACACGATACGCGTCTCGTAAGCCACGTCCAGTTCGTCCAGCACCGCGGCCGCCTCGCGCATGGTGGCCCAGTCCGACTGGCTGCCCATGATGATGCCGATTTTGACGCCTGTCATGCCGCGCTCCCTGATATGCGGCGCGGCTTACACCGACCCGCGGGGGTCACGCAATGATATCCGGGTAGAGCCGATCCTCGATCCGCGCGATCATGTCGCGCAGCCAGAGCTTCTTCTTCTTGAGCCGCTGAAGGGTCAACTGGTCGGCGGTGGGACGCTCCTGCAAGGCGCGAATGGCCGAGTCGAGATCGCCATGCTCGCGCCGGAACTCTTCCAGCTCGACCCGCAGCACCTCGTCGGTTTTCATAGAAAGGTCGTTATAGGCGTTCATTGCAGGCGATTCGTGTTGATGGACTGGAGCCTAAGACTACGCCATGCGGCACGTCAGGCAAAGCCCTTGCGGATGGACCGGCATGTCCCCATATTTCATGTAAAGGTCGCCATAACGGGGCCTTGCACAATGGACGGTCGCTTAACGCAAGGACATGTCGATGACAAAACACTCTCTGGGATCGCACCCCTACATGCTGGGGTTCGAACAGCTCGAACGGATGCTGGAGCGCAGCGCAAAGTCGGGCAATGACGGCTACCCGCCGTTCAATATCGAACAGACCTCGCCCAATTCCTACCGGATCACGCTGGCCGTGGCCGGGTTCGGAGAGCGCGATCTGTCGATCACCGTAGAGGATCGGCAACTGGTCATTCGCGGGCGTCAGCTTGACGATGCCAGCGACCGCATCTACCTGCACCGCGGTATCGCCGCACGCCAGTTCCAGCGCTCTTTCGTGCTGGCCGATGGCGTCGAAGTGGGCGAGGCCATCATGGAAAACGGTCTTTTGCACGTCGATCTGACGCGCGCCCAGCCCGAACCCGTGGTGCAGAGAATCAGGATAAACAAGGGGTAAGCGATCATGCAGGAACAATTTAATTTCGGTGAAACCGAAGAACGGGCGATCGTCTATGTCCGGCCCGTCGATGTGGCGGACTTGCCCGAGGATCTGCGCGAGCAGGTTGGCGAATTGACGACGCTTTACGCGGTCCACAGCGAAGAAGGCGAACGCCTTGCGCTGGTCGACAATCGCAACCTCGCCTTCCAGGTGGCCCGTCAGAACAACCTGGACCCGGTCACGGTCCACTGAAAAACCCGTCAGCCGCGCGCCGGCCACAGGCCGTAGCGCGCGGTGACAAGCTCAACGCAGGCATTGTTGGCCGCGTTACGATCCTGCCCGGAAATGCGCGCGTGCTGTAGCGCATGGGCATCCTCGAACGCCAACTGCATTGCGTGCCGCGCCGGGCCGGCCAGACGGATGGGGATGTCTTGCCGCGCTAGGTGCGCCGAAAGCCAGATATCGTCTGTCGCAAAAACCTCTGACGGTGGGGCGCAATCGGGATCCGCCAGCCATTCGGGGCGGATCGACACGCCCGCAAAACCTTGGGCGATGTCGCAAAACTCAGCATCGGGGGCGCGATGGCTGCGGCGCTTGAGGCGGTGCAGATCGAACCCCGCCCCCGCGACGGCCGCATGATCCGTGCCGGCCGCAAGCAAATGTGCCGCCCAATCTTGCGGCATGATCCAGTCGTCGTCGCAATAGATCAGCCGTTCGATGCGGCCCGCCAGCGCACGCGCGGCGGGCAACGCCTTTGTCGCCGGCCCCTCGTCGCGATCGGCCCGCAGGATCTCGACGCCCTCGGGCAGGTCGGGCACCGGCGCCGGGTCGAACCGGGCAGGCCGCTCGGGCAGGCACAGAATCACCTGCGCCGGTGCGGGTTGCTGCGCCAAGAGACTGCGCAGCACCGGACCCAGCCTGTGATATCGCGGCGGGATCGAGGTCAGCGATATCGCGTAGCCAGCCATCCCGTCCTTGGCACTCAGCCCGCGATCAGGCCCATCGATTCAAGCTTCAGCACGACCTGGTGCGCGCAGTTATCGACATCGACATTCTCGGTCTCGACGCGGATTTCCGGGTTTTCGGGCTCGTCATACGGGTCCGAGATGCCGGTGAATTCCTTGATCTTGCCCTCGCGCGCCAGCTTGTAGAGGCCCTTGCGGTCGCGGCGTTCGCATTCTTCCAGCGACGTGGCGACATGCACCTCGACGAAGGCGCCGTAGCCTTCGATCTCCTCGCGGACCGCGCGGCGGGTCGCGGCATAGGGCGCGATCGGGGCGCAGATGGCGATGCCGCCATTCTTGGTGATCTCGCTGGCGACATAGCCGATGCGGCGGATGTTGAGATCGCGGTGTTCCTTGGAAAAGCCAAGCTCGGAGCTGAGGTTCTTGCGCACCACGTCACCGTCCAGCAGGGTGACGGGGCGTCCGCCCATCTCCATCAGCTTGACCATCAGCGCGTTGGCGATGGTCGACTTGCCCGATCCCGACAGCCCGGTGAAGAACACCGTGAAGCCCTGCTGCGCGCGTGGCGGCCTTGTGCGACGCAGCTCGGACACGACCTCGGGGAAGGAGAACCAGTCGGGAATCTCCAGCCCCTCCTGCAGACGGCGGCGCAGCTCGGTCCCCGAGATGTTCAGGATGGTGACATTGTCGCGGTCCTCGATCTCGTCCACGGCCTCGTATTGCGCGCGTTCCTGCACGTAGACCATGTGTTTGAAATCGACCATCTCGATGCCGATCTCGTCCTTGTATTCGCGGAACAGCTCCTGCGCCTCGTAGGGGCCGTAGAAATCCTCGCCCTTGGAGTTCTTGCCGGGGCCGGCATGATCGCGACCGACGATGAAATGCGTGCAGCCGTGGTTGCGGCGGATGATGCCGTGCCAGACGGCCTCGCGCGGGCCCGCCATGCGCATCGCGAGGTTCAGCAGGCTCATGGTCGTGGTCGATTGTGGATACTTGTCGAGCACCGCCTCGTAGCAGCGCACGCGGGTGAAATGATCCACGTCGCCCGGCTTGGTCATACCGACGATCGGATGGATGAGCAGGTTCGCCTGCGCCTCCTTCGCGGCGCGGAAAGTCAGTTCCTGATGCGCGCGGTGCAGCGGGTTGCGGGTCTGGAACGCCACGACACGCCGCCAGCCAAGCTTGCGGAAGAGCGCGCGCAGCTCGTTCGGCGTGTCGCGGCGGCCGCGGAAATCGTAATGCACCGGTTGCTGGATACCGGTGACCGGGCCACCCAGATAGACCGGGCCGGCGGTATGATGCAGGTAGTTGACCGCCGGGTGGGCAAGGTCATCAGCACCAAAGACCTGTGCGGCCTCTTTGGCCTTGTCGGGCGTCCAGCGGTCGGTCACCGTCATGGTGCCAAGGATCACCCCCTCCATGTCGCGCAGCGCGATGTCCTGACCGATCTCGACGCTGTCGGCGAAGGCCTGGCTTACATCAAGCGTGATGGGCATCGGGAAAAGCGCGCCATCGTCCAGCCGCAGCGTATCGACCACGCTCGTGTAATCGGCCTCTGTCATGAAGCCCTTGAGCGGGTTGAACCCGCCATTCATCAGCAACTCAAGGTCGCAGATCTGGCGCCGGCTGAGATCCCAACTGGCCAGCTCGCCGGCCTCGACCTTCATCTTCTGGGCGCTTTCGTAAGAGACGTAGAGCTCGGGGACGGGGGCGAGATTGGGCAAATGCATTTTGGGCCTCGGCTGGATTGGCTATTGGAATGATCGTGGAGCGGCACGCGGGTCTTATGCGCCATAGACCCGGGCGCAGGTCGAGTTCAAGCACCCGCGGCCACGATTCGATCGACTGCGCCCGATATGGCGCAATCCTGCTGCAAGGCGCGCCAACCGAGCCGCACCGACGCCGCACCTAGGGCGAAATGCAGTGCCAGTGAAGCGTGTTCGGCAATCAGTTCAGTGTGCCTGAGTGCCAGACCGCGCCGCGCTCCGGGCAAGCGCGGCGATCAGGTCAGTTCGCGTGACGATGCCGACGACCTTTGCGTACTCGACAACGGGCACGGCATCGATGTCCCCGTCCGCCATCATCGGAAGCAGCGCCCCGATCGGGGTGTTCGTTGTCACGCGGGGACCGGCGACGCTCATGATGTCATGCGCCTTGACCGGTTTGTCGCGGTCACGATCCAGCAAGCGCTTGAGCGCGGACAAGTAACCGCGATCAAGGCGCAGCGCGTCGTCTCTGGCGCGATCGATGAGATGCATCTGGAAGATGACGCCAAGGAAGGTCTTGTCGGGCCCCACGACGGGCAGCGACGTGAAGCGATGCGTTCTGAAGATGGCCGCGATCTCGTCAAGGGGTGTATCCGGGCCGACCGTGACAAGATTGCGGGACATGATGTCCTTTGCCGCCAGCGGGCCGGACGACTGCGCGGCGGCCTGCAGTTCCGCCGCACCGATCAGCCGCGCCAGATCCTCGAGGCCGAGGTTGAACGACTGGCTGTAGCGTTCAAGGATTCCTGTCAGCGCTGCTTCCGAAAGACCAAGACGCTCCGTGGGGTTCCGGTCTTCTGTCCCGCGATTGCTCGGGTCATCGAATTGACGGAACGGATAATGTCGCCCTGTTAGTCGCGCATAGATGGCCGCGAGCACGACAAGCGCCACCGTTCCAATGCCGATGGGGGCCAGCGCAAACCAGAACCCCAGATGTGCGACGGCATCCGGCGACATCGCGGCTGTCATGGCGACCGCACCGGCAGGGGGATGGATCGCGCGACACAGGATTGTGGCGGTAATCGCAAGACCGACGGCCAGCGCGATCCGCAGGGCGGGGTCTTCCACGAGAAGGCACACGGCGACCCCGACCAGGGCCGCAACGATGTTGCCGACAATCGCGGACCATGGCTGCGCAAGGGGGCTGTTCGGAACGGCAAAGAGCAGGACCGCCGACGCACCAAAAGGCGCGACGAGGAAGAGACCCAATTCGAGGTCCACATTCGGCGACAGCAGGAAGAGCCCGGCAAGTCCCAGACCGATAAGCGCCCCAAGACCCGCCCGCATGGCTTCGATAGCGGAAACGCGGGACACGGCAGGACCAAGTGATTTCAAAATATGCAACTGTGCGCCTCTCTCACCAGATGCGCACAGAGTTTCATCAGTTTGTGAAACATTCAATCACTCGGGGCCGCTCGAACCCCGCGGCCGTGGTCGAAGGATACTATGACAAGGCCATTCGCAGGAAGGCCATTGCGCCGGGTCGGCAGCAGGGGCGCGCTGACCGCCACCCATGCCGTTAACCCCGACCGCCGGCAAGCGCGATCACGCTGTACCGTCGCTCCACTCATCCTTGGCCCATTCCTCGCGCTTGTGCCAGAACCGCTTCCAGCGGGCGCGGATCATCCAGAACAGCACAGCCAGAAGCGTCAGCGCGACGATGTTGAACCACGGGATGATGCGCACATCCGGGCTCGCGACCGGCGTGATCGAGACCGCGTTGGGATAGATCGACAGGAACTCGTTGCGCCAGCCATAATGCAGCACGTCGACCCATCGCGCGTTTTGACCGTTTCCATCCGACACGGCATCCGATGCCTGGGCCTGCAGGTTCGACGTGTCGAACTTGAAATAGGGCGGCCAGCCCCAACCGGTATCCTCGTTGCGAAACACCATCGGATTTTCGTCGCTGAGGAAGGTCTGGATGAAGAATACGTCTCGCCCGGTCGCCTGCGTGTTGTCGCCGGTGTCGGCGTTCGACCAGAACAGCGCGTTGTCGCCCGGCTCGATCCGCCGCTCGTACGTGTCGGTGACCCGCACAATGTCATGATCGGGCAGCGTGTAATGCAGGAAGGCGACCAGCACCGTCCAGAAAAGCGCCCAGAACCCCCATTTAACATAAACCATGCGAAACCCCCTTCAGGCTATATTCGTGACATAGATGATGACCAGCACCGCCGTGACCGGAACGACGTAGACCAGCCAGATGAGCTTGCGCCGCAAAGATTGCTCGTATTGTTCCATCCCGGCCGCGACATAGGCCTCACGTGTTCCGGGGCGTCCGGCCTCTTCCCAGTCGCGCTCCATCCGGCGGCGGTGTTCCGCGCGGAAATACCACGACAGCGCAACATAGACGATCGTCAGGAAGATCAGCCCGAATATAAGCAATCGTAACAATGCCGTCATGGCGCGACCTCCGGTTTTGCCTGCAGGCTTGCATTACACGTCGCGGGGGGTAAACTCCAGAGTGCAATGCGGCCCGTGGCGTTGTCTTCGTCCGCATGACATGGCCCGTCCGCATGGGCGCAGGGGCAATGCGTGGCCGCCACGCCGCCTTTGATATGTGCGTCGTTCGCCACCGGATCAACAAAGGAGATACCCCATGTGTGACGCCTGCATCATGAACGCGGTCAAGGACAGGATGCTGTCGCGCCGCGGGTTTTTCACCGCTGCCGCCGGGGCCGGGGCGGCCGCCACGCTGCAGCCGTTCGGCGCGTCGCCCGCGCTGGCGCATGGGGCCACCCGCGTCGAGGATCTGACGCATGCCTACGGACCGGATTTCCCGACCTATTTCGGTGAGCCCGGCATTTCGACCGAGCAAGGGTTCAATTTCGAGGAGCACGGGTTCAACCTTCTGAATCTGACGGTCAACGAGCATACCGGGACGCATGTCGATGCGCCGCTGCATTTCTCCGAAGGTGGCGCCTCGGTCGACGAGATCGCGGTCAGTGATCTGGTCGCGCCGCTTTGCGTGGTGGATATCGCCGCGCGCGCCGCCGAGGATGCCGACACGCTTTTGACCCCCGAGGATCTGCGGGCGTGGATCGACACGAACGGCCCGATCCCCGACGGCGCCTGCGTCGCGCTTTATTCCGGCTGGGGGGCGAAGACCGGCAGCGATGCCTTCCGCGGCTTCGATGGCGAGGCGCAGCATTACCCCGGCTTTCACGTCGAGGCCGCCGAGATGCTGATCGAGGAGACCGGCGCGCGCTCCATCGCGTCGGACACGCTGTCGCTCGATCACGGGGCCTCGGCGGATTTCGCTGCGCATTACGCGTGGCTGCCAACGGGGCGTTTCGGGATCGAGTGCATGGCAAATCTCGACCGGGTGCCGGCGGCGGGGGCCACCGTGGTCGTGGGCGCGCCCAAGCATCGCGGTGGCACCGGCGGCCCGGCGCGGATCTTCGCGCTGGTGTGAGGGGCGTTTGGCCTTGAGGGGCGCATTAGACCGATCCGGAGAGGAGCCGCGCAGCGCCTGACCGCCGGGTGGGCGCTGCAACGCGAGTCGCGATGCGCTTTATGGTGCCGGATACTGTAACGATTATACAGAGTTGCACGGTTGGAAAAGCGCCCGCCCGGGGGGGCGGGTCATGCCGGAGGCATGCCTCTGGCATGACCGCTGCGCGGCGGCGCGTGCCGCGCCTTGATTCCGCGCAACCATAGATAGCTCCGACGCTCGATCCAAACCTCACGGCCCCCGCACACCCATCTGTGACTATACCCGCACGGTCCCTTGCGATATGCGCACCCCATGCGCCTGTTTCTTCTGACCGCCCTGACGATGGTCGCCTTTGCCGCCAATTCGGTGCTCAACCGCATGGCGCTGGCGCAAGGGGCGATCGACGCGGCCAGTTTCGGCACCATCCGGCTGATCGCGGGCGCGGTGATGCTGGGCGCGCTCTGCGTCATGTTGCGCGGCGGGCTGCAGCTTCGCGGCCCGGCGCGAGCGGCCGGAGTGCTGTCGTTGCTCCTTTACATGTACGGGTTCTCGGCGGCTTATGACGCGCTTGATGCCGGGCTTGGCGCGCTGATCCTGTTCGGCGTGGTGCAGATCACCATGTTCGCCGGAAGCCTGATCGCGCGCGAGGTCGTGCCACCGCGCCGCTGGATCGGGGCAGCACTTGCGTTTTCCGGGTTGGTCTGGCTGCTCTGGCCCGGGGCCGGGCCGCAGGTCAGCGTGGTGCACGGGCTGATGATGGCTGCGGCCGGCAGCGGCTGGGGCATCTATTCGCTGGCCGGACGGCGCAGCACCGACGCGCTGCAGGGCACGGCGGCCAATTTCATCATCGCTGCCCCCTTGGGTGTGCTGATCGGGCTGGCCCTGCCATCCGGCACGGGCGGCACTGTGATCGGCACCGAAGGAATCCTACTCGCCATCCTGTCGGGTGCGGTAACGTCCGGCCTTGGCTATGCGCTGTGGTACCACGTGCTGCCGGGACTGGCCTCGTCGGTCGCGGCAGTGGCGCAGCTGACCGTGCCAGTGATCGCCATGGCGGGCGGGATGGTCTTTCTGGGCGAACACCTGAGCCTGCAATTCATCATGGCCAGCGTGCTGGTGCTGGGCGGCGTGGCGATATCCGTGCTGCCGCTTCAGCAGATGATCAGACGCTCCAGCGGGTCGTAGGCGAAGCCGCCGTCAAAGGCCACGTCCGCAAGGCTGTCAGGCTTGACACGCATCACGGCCATATTCGCCCGGCTGGCCCAACGGCGACGCGTCACGATCTGTTGGGGATCGCGCCAGCCCGAATCAAGCGCGCCCCCGGTGATCTGACAGCGAAAGAACACCTCGACCTGGTGAAAGCCGCGCTCTGGCGCGTGAAACTCGTTGACGAGGCAAGGCGCGCCCACCTCGATCGTCAGCCCGGTTTCCTCGTGCACTTCGCGGATCAGGGTGTCAGGCAGCGATGCGCCCGTCTCGACCCCACCGCCCGGCGCACACCAGAGCGTGCTGTCCGGGTCCGCGATGGCATTGACCAGCAAGAGACGCCCGGCCTCGACGATCACGGCGCGGGCGGCAAGGCGGGGGGTGGGATCGGGGCCAAGGTCGGGGTGGTTCATGGCGGCTCCTTTAGGCGGGCTGAGACGGGGTATGCCTGCCCGTCGCCGCGCCGGCAAGCACGGCGCGAATGGGGCTTGTCTTTCCCCTGCCCTCCGGGTCAGCCTGTCGCAAAATGACGAAGGGGGACGGGACATGACCGGGAACACGCGCAATGGCGGGCAATTGCTGGTGGACTGCCTGATGGCGCTTGGCGCGCGGCACAGTTTCGGCGTGCCGGGTGAGAGCTACCTCGCGGTGCTGGACGCGCTGCACGACACCGCAGGGCGGCTCGACTTCACGCTTTGCCGGCACGAGGGGGGCGCGGCGTTCATGGCCGCCGCTTACGGCAAGCTGACCGGCTCGCCCGGCATCGCATGGGTGACGCGCGGACCGGGGGCCACGAATGCGTCGATCGGCGTGCATACCGCGATGCAGGACAGCGCGCCGATGATCCTGTTCGTCGGACAGGTCGGCACAAATATGCGCGGCCGCGAAGCGTTCCAGGAGCTCGATTACCGCGCCGTCTTCGGCAGCATGGTAAAATGGGCCGTCGAGATCGACGAGGGCGACCGCATCCCCGAGATCATCGCGCGGGCGTGGAAAACCGCCCTGACGGGGCGTCCCGGACCGGTCGTGGTGGCGCTGCCCGAGGACATGCTGAGCGGGGCTGTCACCGCCGCCCCGCTCAGCGGCCCTGCGCGGTATGTCGAGCCTGCGCCGGGCGAAGATGCCATCGAGACCACACGCGCGATGCTGGCCGAAGCCGAGCGCCCGCTGATCCTGTACGGCGGCTGCAACTGGTCGGGCGCGGGGCGCGCGGCGTTGCATGGCTTTGCCGAAGGGTCGGACATCCCCGTGGTGTCGGTCTTTCGCTACCAGGACAAATTCGACAACCATTCGCCAGTCTTCTGCGGCGAGGCCGGCGTGGGCATGGTGCCGCATGTGCGCGGGCTTTTGACGGGGGCTGATGTCATCCTCGCGATCAATACGCGATTCGGCGAGAACTCTACCGATGGCTATACCGCCCTTTCGGTGCCCGAGCCTGCGCAGCGCCTCATCCATGTGCATGCCTCGGACCAGGAACTGGGCAAGGTCTATCAGCCGGAACTGGGCGTGCAGGCGGGACCCAATGCCTTTGTCACCGCGCTGAACGCGGGCGGGCCGGTGACCGGCGACTGGTCGGGCTGGCGGGCCGAGGCGCGGGCTGCGTGGGAGGCCGCGTTCGAGTTGCCCGAGCAGCCTTCGCCTGTGGATATGGGCCGGGTGACGGCACATCTGCGCGACGTGCTGCCCGACGATGCGATCATCACCAACGGCGCGGGTAATTTCGCGATCTGGTCGGGGCGGTTCCTGAAATACGGGCCCGGCATGCGCCTGCTGGCGCCGCAATCGGGGGCCATGGGCTATGGCATCCCCGCCGCCATTGCGGCGAAGGTCGTCCATCCGGACCGGCGCGTCGTGTGTTTCGCGGGCGACGGCGATTTCCAGATGACCGGGGCAGAGCTGGCCAGCGCCGCACAGGCCGGTGCGCAGCCGGTGATCCTGGTTCTGAATAACGGCACCTATGGCACGATCCGCGCCCATCAGGAAAAGCATTATCCCGGGCGGGTGTCGCACACCACGATGGTCAATCCCGATTTCGCGGCACTGGCGCGCACCCACGGCTTTCACGCCGAGCGGGTGGAGACGACCGAGGATTTCCCGGAGGCGTTCGAGCGCGCCTGCGCATCCCCGACCGGCGCGGTTCTGGATCTGGCGATCTCGCCCGAGGCGATCACCCCGCGCGCCACCCTGAGCGACATGCGCGCGGCGGGGTTTGCACGCGCGGGAGACAACTGATGCGGCGTGCGCAAATCCGGTTCACAGCCCGCGCCTCAGGGCCTATAGAAGCGGCATGAAATCGTCAGCGATCCTTTCCGCGTTGATCCTTGGCCTGCTGGCGGGCGGTGCGCGCGCCGATTGCGTGGTGCTGCTGCACGGGCTCGCGCGCAGCGATGCCTCGTTCCTCGTCATGCAGGAAGTGTTCGAGGCGCAGGGGCACGAGGTCTTTTCGCCCGATTACCCCTCGACCGAGGAGGACATCGCGCAACTGGCCGGGGAAACGCTGCCCTCCGCGGCAAATGTCTGCGCGGGCGAGAGGCTTCATTTCGTGACGCATTCGATGGGCGGGATCCTGCTGCGCGTCTGGCTGGCCGAGAACCGCCCCGAAAACCTTGGCCGGGTGGTGATGCTGGCGCCGCCCAATCATGGCAGCCAGCTGGTGGACGAGCTGGGCGAGCTGGAGCTGTTCAGATGGCTCAACGGGCCGGCGGGCCAGCAGCTTGTCACCGGGCCGGGGGGCGTGCCGGAAACCCTGCCCCCGGTCGATTTCGAGCTGGGCGTGGTTGCAGGCACCCGGTCTTTCAACCCGTATTTTTCGGCGGTGATCGACGGGCCGGACGATGGCAAGGTCTCTGTTGAATCGACGCGGGTCGATGGGATGGCCGATCACATCACCCTGCCCGTCACGCATACCTTCATGATGAACAATCCGCTGGTGATCGCGCAGGTCGAGGAATTCCTAGATCATGGCCGGTTTGATCATGACCTGACCCTTGGCGACGTCCTGCTGGGACGGCGCGGAGGATGAGCGCACCGGCGCTGACCCTGCGCGGGGGGCGGGTGCTTTGGCCCGACGGGATAGGGCCGGGCGATCTGTCGCTGTCGGGCGGCATGATCACCGAAGATCCGCAGGCGCGGGTGGTAGATCTGTCGGGGTTCCTGATCCTGCCCGGACTGATCGACGCGCATGGCGACGGGTTCGAGCGGCATCTCGCCCCGCGGCGCGGCGCGATGACCGATCTCGGGCGCGGTCTTGTCGCCACCGAGGCAGAGCTTGCAGCCAATGGCATCACAACCGCGACGCTGGCGCAGTTCTACAGCTGGGAAGGCGGCCTGCGCGGGCCGGACTTCGCCGGGCGGATGCTGACGGCGCTGGCCGGTATGCAGGCCGATGTGGCGACCGATCTGCGCGCGCAGTTGCGGGCCGAGGTGGCGATGATCGACGCCTATCCCGCCATGGAGGAGATGATCGCGCGGTTCGGCGTGGATTACGTGGTGTTCAACGATCACCTGCCACATGACGCACTGGCGCAGGGCAAGCGCCCGCAGCGCCTGACCGGGCAGGCTCTGCGCATCGGGCGCAATCCCGAGACGCATCTGGCGATCATGCAGGCGCTGCACGATCGCATGTCCGAGGTGGATGCAGGCCTTGATGCGCTGGCCGCGCGGCTTATCACGGCGGGCGTGCGCCTTGGCAGCCATGACGACCGGGCTGTCGAGGTGCGGCTGAGGCACCGTGCGCGCGGTGCGCGCATCGCCGAGTTCCCCGAAACGCTGGAGGCCGCAGAAGCGGCGCGCGCAGGCGGCGACGCGGTGATCATGGGCGCGCCCAACGTGATGCGCGGCGGCTCGCATAACGGCAACGCGGGCGCTGCGGACATGGTAGGGGCGGGTTGTGTCGATGCGCTGGCCTCGGATTACCACTACCCGTCGCTGGCGGGCGCCGCGTTTCATCTTTGCGATGCCGGGATCTGCGATCTGGCCACCGCCTGGCGACTGATGTCATCAGGGCCGGCGCGGATCCTCGGGCTGGCCGACCGTGGCACGTTGCGACCCGGCCTGCGCGCCGATCTGACAGTGATCGACCCCGCCACGCGGCGCGTCGGAGCAACCATCGCGGGCGGACGGATCAGCTACATGACGGGCGCGGCGGCGGCGCGGTTCACCGGCTGAGCCCTGATATGCGGCTCGGGTTCCAGAGCGGGTGCCTGCTTGGGGCGGATATGGCCTTGAGCGGTCATTCGACAAAGCAGCGCCACCCGCATGTCCGGGGTCAGGCGATCCAACGATCATTCAGGGCGGTTTATCCCGGCCAAACCGAAAAGGCCCCAATCGACGCGCCGACTTTGATAAATCGCCTGTCCGTCACGCCAGAGGCGTGCCGATACAGTCTGGCGCACCTTCGGTGCGACGGGGCGAACATGCGGGTGGCGCTGCGGCGCGTATCGCGCCGGGGCGGTAGCCGGAGAGTCTGCTTCAAAACGATCCAAGATGCCGTCATGGGGCACGGCTCGAATCGTCACCGTTGCGTGTTGCCATCCGGGATTGATCGAGGCGCGCGGCGGCGACGAACGTCTCAAGCTGTCATCAGATCCGCAATCGCACCCGCCGGGATGCTCATGCGGTGGCCCACCGCCTGCCTGTCATGATCACCCGTCACCTCGTGCCGGATGGATCCGTGGTCATCGGCATGGACGTCACCACCCGAACGCCGGTGGCAACGGAAGGTCACGGCGCGCGGCATCTATCGCGGTTCCGTCCGCTCCAGCCATGGCCAATTCGTCAAGGCCAGCGGCTTGCACTGGCTGAGCTTCATGGGGCTGACGCCCTTCCCCGTGGGCGGGCGTCGTGACGGCCCTGCCTGGGCTGACCCTGCCCGCGCCATCGGAGCGCTCCGATCGCCAGCGTGGCCGCAGGCACAAACTGCTGACCGACCGGGCCTGCCAGGGCGCGCGCCAGCCCTGCCGCCGGTTGCCCGACCGCGACATCGTCTTCGTCGGCGACAGCAGTTTCGCCGTCCACGACCTGGCCCACGCCATCACAAGCCGGGCACCCCTCATCAGCCGGCTGCGGCCCGATGCCCAAGATCCCGAACATGGACAAATACATGATGGCTTGTGGTGGGCAGGTAGTTTTGAGTTTTCCTGATCAGACAGATCCGTGTCGTCACGGCGTCGTCGTCGGAATCTCCCCCAAGGCCTGAAAGGCAACGCGAGTTTCGTCGAAATGCTTGCGCGGCGCCGATCCAGCCGGCATCTGACATTCGATATGAGACACAATTGATGGCCTCCAGCTTAGACAGGAAATACGATTGGATGTGGTTGCCCGTCCTTGATACCAAAGGGCGTTGTTGCAAAACTATCCCCGTGAAGGATTCACTTCGGGAATCCAAGCGTTTACATAGGGCTGCATGAGCAAACCACCTCCCGCCCGCTATCGCACGACGAACTGGTCCAGCTACAACGCGTCGCTCAGGAAGCGGGGGTCTCTGCTGATCTGGGTCGACAAGGACATGAGCTGGCGCGCGCCGCGTGACGGGCAGCCTGGACGCCCACCGGTCTTTTCCGATGCTGCCATCCAATTTTGTCTCTCCATCAAGGTGCTGTTCAAGCTGCCGTTGCGCCAGACCGCCGGGATGGTGGCCAGCCTGCTGCGACTGGCTGGCCTGGACTGGCCCGTACCGGACTTTTCCACGCTGTGCCGCAGAC
>Ga0307952_1000050_pt1 | contig 71027 bp, 54 predicted proteins | sample OrgLakmetagen376_FD_201821 | JGI IMG/M metagenome (GOLD analysis project Ga0307952, IMG submission 201821) | Saline water microbial communities from Organic Lake, Antarctica - #376 | ecosystem: Environmental > Aquatic > Non-marine Saline and Alkaline > Saline | place: Antarctica: Organic Lake...
TAACGGCTGCGTATTATGCGAATATTTTCCAGAGTGTCAACACGAACATCTCGGTTTTTTCAAAAAATTCAAGGGCTTAGAACCTTGATTAAAGAGCTGAAACGGTGTTCGATTGATCTTATGTGGAACGCTAGACACACACCAGAGCAAGTTTCGCAGGATTGGCTGAAATAACAAGTCACACCTGGGGGTAGGCCAGTATGTGCGGTTTGCATGACTTGACCCTGAACAGGTCTATTTTTGTGATATGGCTTAAATTCCAGGGTCTGCCACTGTTGTTTCGTCCGGTAGCTGGCTAAACTGCGTTGTTGGCTTGTTTTAGACTGATTCAAATAACTGCCCTGGTCCAGGTCGGCTATGGCTATCCCAGTGCGTTGGCGTGTTGGTGCACCATTCACAAAGGAGAGCACGATGGAGTCCTGGTTCGGAACCCTTGTTACCTGGGGCATTCCCCTTTTGATCGTTGTTGTCGGTGTGGTTATCTATAACCGTTTGGTAGCACTGCGTAATCGGTTCAAGAATGCCTTCTCTCAAATAGACGTTCAATTGCAGCGGCGTCATGACCTGATTCCCAATCTTGTCGAGACAGCCAGAAAGTACATGGCCCATGAGCGGGAAACACTGGAAAATGTGATCGCGGCCCGAAATCAGGCTGTGTCAGCGCAAGAGACAGCGGCAGCTGACCCGACAAACGGTCCCATGGTCGATATGTTGAGCAAAGCTGAAGGCATGCTGAGTGGTGCACTGGGGCGCCTGTTTGCTGTTTCCGAAGCCTATCCTGACCTTAAAGCCGATGGCACCATGCGCGATCTGATGGAGAGCCTGGAATCGACCGAAAACAAGGTAGCGTTTTCGCGTCAGGCCTACAACGATGCGGTGATGAACTATCAGACCTACAAGGAATCCTTCCCCAATAACATGCTCGCCGGTGTAACTGGCTTTAAAGAGGCCGCCTTGTTTGAACTTGAAACCCCCGAGGCACGTGAGTCTCCCGTGGTTCAGTTCTGAGCAGGTTCTGACGCATGGATTTTTTCGATCAACAGGACCAGGCTCGGCGCAATACCGGGCGGCTGGTGCTTTTGTTTGCACTCGGAGTAGCGGTTACAGGCCTGCTGGTTAATGGTCTCGGTTTTGTCATCTGGTTGCTTGTCCAGGGCTTTGCCGGTAGCGGTTGGCACAGTGAATTTTGGGCGTCGCTTCAGAGTTGGATTGGTTCCCGCTATGCCTGGCAGCTGGCCCTGGCGACGATAATGGTCATCGCAGCGGGTTCTCTGGCCGCTTACTGGCAATTGCGCAGTGGCGACGGTGACATTGTTGCCCGCTGGTCCGGTGCAAGTCCTGTCGACTACCAGCATGCAGATGCTGATGTACAACAGTTTATTAATGTCGCTGAGGAGATGTCCATCGCCGCGGGCTCCCCGGTACCAGACTTGTATCTGATGGAGCAAGAGCAGGCAATTAATGCGTTCGTTGCCGGGTATCATGCCGATCAGGCGGTACTGGTCGTTTCTCGTGGTGCACTGGGCAGCCTGAGTCGGGACGAGTTACAGGGCGTTATTGGTCACGAATTCAGTCACATTCTTAATGGTGACATGCGCCTCAATATTCGCTTGATGGCGGTATTGGCAGGCTTGATCCAGATTGGACAGGCGGGACGCTGGATATGGCATTCAAATCGTTTCAGGGGAAGGTCGAGGCGCTTCGGCGGCAGGTCAGGTCGCTCTGGCCGGTCAGAAATAGCGCTTGCTCTACTAGGGCTGGCGTTGATACTGGTCGGCTATGTCGGAGTCTTGACGGCCCGGGTGATCAAGGCGGGTGTTTCCCGTCAGCGTGAATACCTGGCCGATGCCAGCGCGGTGCAGTTTACACGTAATCCGGATGGTATAGCCGGTGCCCTTTATAAGATTAGAGAGCACAGCCTGGGTGCTCGGCTGTCACACCGACATGCCGAGGATATGTCGCATTTCTGTTTTGGCGAGAGCGTTGCCTTGTCTGGCATGCTGGCGACTCATCCGCCACTGGATGATCGCATAAGACGGGTCAACCCCACTTTCATGGCGCGTGCCCGCCATCGCAGCCGGGCGACAGAAGAGGGAGCATCGGCCGTTGCCCGAACCGCACCAGCGCCGTTCGAACAGGTGATGGGTATTGCCACCCTTGGAGCGTTGGCCGGTACTGTGCGGCCGGACCATCTCGACTATGCCCGTCAGCTTTACAAAAATATTCCCGAGCAGGTGCGCCACTCGGTGCATCAATTGGCAGGTGCACGTGCTTTTTGTTATAGCCAGCTCATGCTGGCCAGCCCGGGTCATGAACAGGCATTGCTGAACCTCATCAAGCGCGAAGATCAGGCCATCATTATTGTTCTCAAACGATTCTGGCCCTTTTACCGGGAGCTCGACCCGCAATTGCGGTTGCCTTTGCTTGATATGGTCGCGCCGGTACTTAAACGGATGGAGGAGTGGGAACGACTGGTGTTTCTGGATCGTCTTGATCAAATGGCTGAGCTGGACAATCGCCTAGCGTTGCGAGAATGGATCTTGCTGGCACAGCTGCGTCACCACCTGAGAGTTGAAGCAGGACGGTCACATTCAGGATACACCCGTCCGTTCAGTGAGTGTGGCCACGATCTGGTGGTGGTGTTATCCGCCTTGGTGCATGTAAACCGGCAGCCACTGTTGGCGGCAGCGGCCTTTGAACAGGTCGTTCAGCCTTTTGATATCGCCGGGAAGGCATTGCTGGCCCCTGAGCAGGCGGATTTTCGGGCCGTGACTGATGCCCTGGAACAGATGGGCCAGATCGCCTATTTTTGGCGACGTTCGGTGTTGCAGGCCTGTGTCGATGTGGTTCGGGCTGACGGGGTTCTGTATCAGGATGAATACGAGTTGATCCGGACCTTGGGTGATTGTCTGGGGTGTCCGATACCCCCAATGATCGAACACGAGTGGCGCCCTGGCGGCTGAATCAGGTTTTGCTTGGGAGGCTTAGATTAAGTCTGACACAACTTCACGTGAATTGTTCAGAGCCTTCCTTGATTACCAGTCCAGTATTCTATACTATCCGCGCCCTCCCGGCCTGTCTCAGGCAGGGGGATCTGTGCCTTCTTCACGGCTGGGTCCGGGCGGTATAACCGTTTATACCCGGTGCAGGAAAAGGCTGAAGAGTCACTCCTTACCTTACTGCGGCCGCACCGCAGGAGGTTGCTAAAACCGCAAGGAGATTTTATGCGTCATTATGAAATCGTTCTGTTGGTTCATCCCGACCAGTCAGAGCAAGTACCTGCCATGATCGAGCGTTACATTGCTGTTGTAACCGAGAAAGGCGGCAAGGTACATCGCCATGAAGATTGGGGTCGTCGTCAACTCGCCTACCCGATCCTCAATGCTCACAAAGCTCACTATGTTCTGCTGAACATCGAGGCTGATAACGACACCGTTGAAGATCTGAAGAGCACTTTCCGGTTTAACGATGCCATCATCCGCAACATGATCATGCGTCGCAAAGATGCAGACATTGAAGCGTCGCCAATGATGAAAAGCGTCGAAGCCAAGAAGGCCAAAGATGAAGCGCAGGCTGCCGTTGCCCGTCAGCGCGCTGAAGAAACAGTGCCTGAGACTGACGCAGAGTCTGAAGAAGCCTAACAACGAGGAGCATTCCCATGGCACGTTTTTTCCGCCGCCGCAAATTCTGCCGTTTTACTGCAGAAGGCATCAAGGAAATTGATTACAAAGATGTAGACCTGCTTAAGGGCTACGTTACTGAAACCGGCAAGATCGTTCCTAGCCGGATCACCGGTACCCGTGCACGTTACCAGCGCCAATTGTCTTCGGCCATCAAGCGTGCTCGCTACCTTGCCTTGCTACCTTACACTGACAGTCATCAATAAGTCGGTATAGAGGGAGGACCCAGGCATGATGGGTTTGGCTCGCTTTGCGATGAGAAGCCAACTGAACGCTGGGGTTCTTGCTGCAGGTTTTGCTGCGTTGCCGATGCTTTATGCACTCAGCGCGGCATTGGTGGCGTTGGTCACGCTCAGGCGTGGCGCCACTGAAGGCACTAAAGTGCTGATATTTAGTTTGATTGGGGGTCTGATTTCCTGGCAGTGGTCGGGAATGATTTTGCCCCTGTTGGTATTACCAGTCACCGCGCTGTTGGCGATGGTGATGCGATCGGTTCAGAGCTGGGCATATGTATTGGTGGCTGCTGCCTTCTTAGGTATTGTGCTGTCGGTCCTAGCTCAGATAGGTTTGAATGACCGATTTGCGGCGGTGATTACCCAGGTGCAACTGGGGGTTGCCGGCACCGATACCTCGCAGCCATTTTGGCGGATGCTGGAGTCGGTGAAGCCCAACGCGGCTTTTCTGGTGATGACACTCGAACTTATTGAAGCGCTGTTGTGTTTGCTGTTGGCGCGTTACTGGCAAGCCGGGCTGTATAACCCGGGTGGATTCCGTCAGGAATTTCATGCCCTTAGAATCAGTGGTCGTCTGTTAATGGCGCTGGTGATTCTGGTGGGACTGGCCTACGCACTGAAGCCTGCGGCCATGCTGTTGTTGCTGTTGCCTCTGTTATTCGCCGGTGTGGCGTTAGTGCATGGGGTGATCGCGAAAACGAATTTGGGTGGGCAGTTTTTGATCGCTTTTTATGTTGGTGGTCTACTGCTCAATCAGTTCATTTTACCATTGCTGATAGTGGTGGCAGTGGCGGATGGCGTGCTCGATATCCGGGCGCGCATCGCCAAATCACCAAAACAGAATGACGAATGAGGTAAGCGAGATGGAAGTTATCCTGCTTGAGAAAGTTGGTAAGATGGGTGTTCTGGGCGATACCGTTAATGTAAAAAACGGTTATGCACGAAACTACCTGGTCCCACATGGCAAGGCTGTACCTGCCAGCAAGGACAACGTTAAAGTATTTGAAGAGCGTCGTGCCGAGCTCGAAAAAGCAGAGGCAGGGAAACTGGCCGCTGCTCACGAGCGCGCCGAGAAGCTGGCCGAAATCGAATTGACCGTCCAGGCTAACGCTGGTGACGAAGGCAAGTTATTTGGCTCTATTGGGCCGCGTGACGTGGCTGATCTGGTCGCTGCCGCTGGCGTTGAGATCTCCAAGTCTGAAGTGAAGATGCCTGCTGGTCCGATTCGTAATACGGGCGAGTTTAACATCACCATCCAGGTTCATCCGGATGTTGAAGCATCGGTTCATATCATCGTGGTTCCGGAAGCTTGATTCAGCAGTAAATTCCCTGGATTAAACGCTTGACGCAGAACGGGATACGGGTGTCGCAGCAATGCGTCGCCTGTGTCCCGTTTTTTTTGCTTATCGCGTCTTGGAAAAGACAGGAAACCGTTTTCAACACGCTGGTAGAGCTGCGTATAGACGGTCACACCTCTCCCAATTGAAGACTCAAACCGCTACCATGGTGTGCTTCATTTCCGGTGCTGGCCGAATAGTTGATGCCTGCCCGATGAGCCGAACCTGAAGAACACCACTCAATGACCTGTGCCCAGTACTAAATGACCAGCGCCCAAAACCAAATGAGATGTGCCCTATGACCGACGCCCTCGAAGACGATTTGTTCTCTGACAACGATGATCTGGCCGGGCTCAAGGTGCCGCCGCACTCGCTGGAAGCAGAGCAGTCGGTGCTGGGTGCGCTGATGATTGACAATAGCCAATGGGATAATGTCGCTGAAATCCTGCTGCCTGGGGACTTCTATCGCAATGAGCATCGCCAGATATACCGGATGATGATTCGGCTGGCAGAGCAAACTCAACCGCTCGATGTGATTACCCTCGGCGAAGCTCTGGATAACGAGAAACAGCTCGATGCAGTAGGTGGCATGGAGTATCTGAACGATCTTGCCGAAAACACACCCTCTATTGGGAATCTGGTGGCCTACGCCAGGATTGTTCAGGAAAGATCGGTTCTGCGCCGCTTGATTGCTGTTGCCAATGATATTGCCAGCAAGGCCTATGACCCGCGCGGGATGGATGCCGAATCCATACTTGATGACGCCGAACGTCAGGTATTTCAGATCGCTGAAGAGCGCGCTGATCAGGACGGAGGCCTCATTCATGTCAATCCTCTGGTCGACAAAGCCATTCAACGTATTGATGAACTCTTTCATTCCGACAGCGATATCACCGGCGTCTCCACGGGTTTTAGCGATCTTGATAAAATGACCACGGGTATGCAGGCAGGTGACCTGTTCATTGTTGCGGCACGACCGTCGATGGGTAAAACCACTTTTGCCATGAACTTGGTTGAAGAGGCAACTTTGAATCAGGATAAACCGGTTGTTGTGTTCAGTCTGGAGATGCCGGCCGATCAAATCATTACCCGCTCCATCGCGTCACTTGGGCGCATAGATATGGGTCGGGTCAAGACGGGTAAGTTGCACGAAGATGATTTCCCGAAACTGACCAAAGCAGTCAATTTGTTAAAAGATCGCAAGCTGTTCATTGACGATACGCCAGGTATCAGTCCGAACGAGATGCGCAGCCGTCTGCGTCGCCTGGTTAGAGAGCATGGTGACATTGGTCTGATAATGATCGACTACTTGCAGCTGATGAAAATAAAAGGCTTTACCGAGGGTCGAACCGGCGAAATATCGGAGATCTCAAGATCTCTTAAAGGTCTGGCCAAGGAGTTTAACTGTCCGATGGTGGCCTTGTCACAGCTCAATCGTGGGCTTGAGCAGAGGCCCAATAAGCGGCCGATCAACTCTGACTTGCGAGAATCCGGTGCGATTGAGCAGGATGCAGACATCATCATGTTTATTTATCGGGATGAGGTCTATAACGAGGACTCCAGCGAGAAGGGGATTGCTGAACTGATCATTGGCAAGCAGCGTAATGGCCCGATTGGTACTTGCCGTGTGGCCTTTCTGGGGCAGTACAGCCGGTTTGAGAATTTGGCGCCTGAGCAATACGGAGACTGGCAGGGTGGATGAGACGGGGGAATCTGTGCGACTATCGAACCAGGCGCGTTGCAGTGTAATTTGCAGCGGGCCAAAGTGGAGTCATCGCGCGCTTATGTGGAGGCGGTGGTCAAGGCCGAAGCCCATGGATACGGCGTGGTCAGGGCTGCACCTGTGATGAAACAGGCCCACGGCTTCGCTGTAACCTCACTCGTTGTCAGCTAACCTGGTTAAACTCTTTTTATCGAAGTCTGCTATCACTGAGGTGGCTGAGAAAGGCGGTCTCTGTCCAGCCAATATCGGCATCTAAACAGTACTCGCGATAGTGCAAAGTCAGGTTACATTGGTTTTCCTGTCTATGTTGGTGTTGGTGTTGGTGTTGGTGTCGGTCGGTTGCGATTGTGAGTAGTGAGCATACCGGGAAGGCGTTGATGGGTAACGCCTGTACGCCAAATGGATGGTCGCTATTCTGTGCTTTATTCAAGACATTTATTACAATATCCGTATAATGCGTCGAGTGGCTTAAATGTTGGCGATACAGGTTAGCAAACGCTCGCTTTAATGCATCGCCATAGTGTTTTTTTTGATTTTCGGAAGAGGTCTGATTTTGACCGACGCTTGTACAACACGGTGATCGCGACGCCCTCGCGCACCGCAAAGCGCCACTGATCTGTTCCCAAGGTTTCCATTTCAACAGGCGAAGATCGTAATGACTGCAATCACTACAGACGTCGTGTTAGTTGGCGCCGGTGCCATGAGCGCCACCCTGGGCATGCTGTTAAAACAGCTTGACCCCGAGTTCGACATCCTGATGCTGGAAAAACAGAACAGTGTCGCTCAGGAAAGCAGTGACGGATGGAACAACGCCGGTACCGGCCATGCCGCCTACTGTGAGTTGAACTATACTCCGGTCATGGCTGATGGCCGCATTGACACGACAAAAGCCTTTAATATCAATGCGTCCTTTGAGGTCAGTCTGCAGTTCTGGTCCTACTTGGTCGAACAGGGTGCATTGCCCGAGCCCGGAAGGTTTATCAACACGGCGCCGCACAAAAGCTTTGTCTGGGGTGACGAGAACGTTGCCTTTCTGAAAAAGCGTTATGAAACTCTGAAAGCTCACCATTTGTTTAAAGATATTCAATTCACCGACGATCCGGCTGTGTTGCGCCAGTGGATGCCACTGGTGATGCAAGATCGAGATCCGCACCAAAAAGTGGCAGGAACCCGGGTAAGGTATGGTTCAGATGTCGATTTTGGCGCATTGACTCGCCATTTGATTCAGTATCTGGATCAGAAAAACGGCTTTGAACTGAAGCTGTCACATGAAGTGATCGATCTGAACCAGAAAGATAACGGGCGCTGGGCGATCACAATACGTGACAATGCTACGGGCCAGATTCAGGCGGTTGATGCGCTCTTCGTTTTTCTGGGAGCCGGTGGCGGGTCGTTGCCCTTGCTGCAAAAATCGGGAGTACCGGAAGGCCATGGCTATGGCGGTTTTCCGGTCAGTGGTCAGTGGCTAGTTTGCCGCAAACCCGAGATCGCTGAACAGCACCACGCCAAAGTGTATGGCAAGGCTCCTCTGGGCGCACCACCTATGTCAGTGCCACACCTGGACACCCGTATTATAGACGGTGAACAAGCGTTGCTGTTTGGTCCTTTTGCCGGTTTTACCACCAAGTTTCTCAAGCAGGGTTCTTTTTTCGACCTGGTTAAATCTGTTCGTCTCAATAACCTCAAGCCGATGCTGATTGCCGGGCTGGGCAATATGGATCTGACGCGTTATCTGATCAGCGAAGTGATGCAGTCGCATAAATCGCGAGTAGATGCCTTGCGCAAGTTTTACCCCAATGCCCGTGACGAGGACTGGGAGCTGGCCATTGCTGGCCAGCGCGTTCAGATCATCAAAAAAGATCCGGAGAAGGGCGGTAAGCTGGAGTTTGGAACCGAGGTTATCTTTACGGCTGACGGCAGCCTTGCCGCTTTGCTGGGTGCCTCGCCAGGTGCTTCCACAGCGGTGCAGACGATGATCGGTATCATTGAAAGCTGCTATGCCGAGCGCATGAGTAGTGCCGACTGGCAGCAGAAGATGAAATCCATGGTGCCCTCCTACGGTCAGTCCCTGATCGAAAATGCCGACCTCCTGGCAGAGGTTCGTCAGCGCACTCTGGCAACGCTCAAACTGCATCCCTGATCCGTCAAACTACACCCCTGGTTTTAACGTCCTGCCTGGCTTGCAGCCAGGTAGGACGGTTTTATTTCCTGTCGCCTGTTTTAGGGCGCAGCACCTGCCTTGTTAAAATCTGACCAAACGGTCCAGTAGTGATTGTTCATGTAAAGTCTGCGAAAATCGCTGAGGTAACAAAAAACCACCCGAAACAAGACAAGCCGATTACACCCTGTTCGCGTGAATACCGTCGTCGGTCGCCCACAATAGGAATCATCATGCTGGAACAATTCTTTAAGCTTAAAGAGCTCGGAACCGATGTTCGCACTGAAGTGCTTGCGGGCATTTCTACCTTTTTGACCATGGCGTATATCATCGCGGTTAACCCGGGTATTTTATCGGCGACCGGTATGCCATTCGACGCGGTCTTCGTTGCGACCTGTATTGCTGCTGCACTGGGCACCGGTATTATGGGCTTGCTAGCTAACTATCCAGTAGCTCTGGCACCGGGAATGGGTCTGAATGCCTTTTTCACCTTTGGTGTGGTCATGGGTATGGGCGTCAGCTGGGAAGTGGCTTTGGGCTGCGTGTTCTGGTCCGGTATTTTGTTTGTGCTGCTCAGTGCATTCAAAGTGCGCGAATGGATCATCAATGCTATCCCTGACTCGATGAAAACCGGCATTGCCGTGGGTATCGGTTTGTTTCTGGCCACTATCGGGTTGCAGGGGGCGGGCGTGGTTGTTAATAACGAAGCGACCCTGGTCGGTCCCGGTGATTTGAGCTCACCTCAGGTCGTGCTTGCATTTCTGGGCTTCGCGCTGATTACCGCCCTGCATCACCGTGGGGTGACCGGAAGTGTGATCATAGGCATCCTGGCGACCACTGTGCTGGGCTTCTTTTTCGGGTTGGTTGAGTTCAACGGTGTGGTCGCCATGCCCTCCGGCCTCAGTGCAACTTTCTTTCAGCTCGATATATTGGGTGCTCTGGAGTTGAGCCTGATTGCCGTTATTTTGTCATTCCTGTTTGTCGACGTGTTTGATACCTCCGGAACCCTGGTTGCCGTTGCCAAAGAAGGTAATATGCTCGACAAGGATGGCAAACTGCCGCGTCTGGGCAAAGCCCTGATGGCTGACAGCACGGCATCAGTCGCCGGTTCGCTGCTGGGCACCTCGACCACCACCAGTTATATTGAAAGTGGTGCCGGCATTGCGGCGGGCGGTCGCTCCGGGCTGACCGCACTGACTGTCTCGGTGCTGTTTCTGCTCGCTTTGTTCTTTTCACCACTGGCTCAGATGATTCCTGCTTATGCAACGGCCTCTGCTCTGATGTTTGTAGCGGTTCTGATGATCTCTTCGATCTCAAGTATTAACTGGAAGGACCTGACTGAAGCGGCGCCTGTGGTTGTGACGGCGGTCATGATGCCGCTGACGTACTCCATTGCAGAAGGTATTGCGGCCGGTTTTGTTACTTATGTGGTGGTTAAGGTGCTTGCCGGAAAATCGAGCGATGTGAATGTCAGCGTTTATGTCATCGCGGGTGCGGCCCTGTTGAAGTACATTTTCTTGTAAAGTGGGTGAAACCTACAGTCAGGATCGCGAATTGAAAGCGGGGCCGCTACAATGGCTCCGTTTTTTTTATGATGAGACATTGCATGTCAGTTGATTCGAACAAGAGTACAACACACGCCTTTGACCCCAAGGCTTATATTCGCACTGTTCCGGACTGGCCCAAGCCCGGAGTCCAGTTTCGGGATATTACCACCCTGATGTCCGATGCCCGGGTGTTTCGCCAGTTGATCGATGCATTTGTGCTTCAATATGCCGATCAACCTGTCGACGCGGTGGTTGGTATTGATGCGCGTGGCTTCATTCTGGGCGCACCGCTGGCTTACCAGCTCAATACAGGCTTTATTCCTGTTCGCAAACAGGGCAAATTACCGTTTGATACCCTCGAAGAGGCCTATGAGCTGGAATATGGGCAGGGCGTGCTACAAATCCATGCCGATGCGCTGTCACCCGGTCAGAGGGTTTTGGTGATCGACGATCTGATTGCCACAGGTGGTACCCTGCAGGCTGCGTGCGCACTGGTTCAGCGACTGGGTGCACAGGTGCTTGAATGTGCGGCTATTGTCGACCTGCCTGATCTTGGGGGCAGTAAAGCATTGACGCAGGCAGGCTTTAAAGTCCGTACTTTATGCGCCTTTGAGGGCGACTAAAGGCGAATAACCGGGTTACTCATGACTTGCTACTCTGGGTATTGCGCAACAATCTGGCTCGTTCCCTGTGTTTAGCCAGCCACAGCATAAAGAGGGACTCCTATGACTACTTATCGAGCGTACCGAATTCAACTGACCGATAAGGTTGTAACCCGTGCCATTGAAGATCGCAACATGGATGAATTGCCTGATCATGACGTGCTGATTCGCGTGCACTGGTCATCGCTGAACTACAAGGATGCTTTGTCTGCTAGCGGGCACAAGGGCGTAAGTCGCTATTATCCGCATACACCGGGCATTGATGCCTCCGGCGTGGTAGAGCGGGATCGTTCCGGACGATTCGAACCTGGCACTGAGGTAGTGGTCACTGGCTATGATCTGGGCATGAATACCCAGGGAGGCTTTGCCGAGTACGTCTGTGTTCCGGCCGATTGGGTAGTGGCTTTACCGCCTGGCCTGAGTATGGCGGACAGTATGCGTCTGGGTACAGCGGGTTTGACGGCGGGCTACTGTCTGGAGAAACTGATTGAAGCGGGGGTGCGCGCCGATCAGGGGCCTATTCTGGTGACCGGTGCTACCGGGGGCGTGGGCAGTATAGCGGTGCATTTGCTGGCAACGCTGGGCTACCCGGTGACCGCCATCACCGGTAAATCGACGGCCCACGATTGGTTGCGTCAGTTGGGCGCCAGGGATATTTTATCGCGAGAGGCACTGAGTGAGCCCGATACCAAGGCATTGCGGGCCGCTCAATACGCGGGTGCCATCGATACAGTAGGTGAAGATACCCTGGTTAATATTTTGAAGAGCTTGAAATTCGGTGGATCCGTAGCGGCTTGCGGTATCGTCGGTGGCACCAGCGTACCGACAGATATTTTTCCGTTTATCTTGCGTGGCGTTAACTTACTGGGCGTCGCCAGCGCTGATGCGCCCCATGATGCGCGGATCAGGGTTCTGGCCAAGTTCGCCAAGTTGTGGAAATTGCCGATGCTGGAAAATCTGTGCGATACCCTGACCATGGACGAGCTGGGGCCTCGTATCGATGCCATGCTGGCTGGCAAGATTCAGCGTAGGGCACTGATCCGGATTGGAGCCGACTGACGCAATGAGCCTGGCAATCCCTTCCAGCCCGGAGTGGCAACTTGACCCTGGCCAGGCGATTACGGACCCCGCCTGGCGTCATGTGCTGGCACCGATACTGGCACAGACACAGCAAGTAAATCTGATTCAATGGATTAACCAGCGTGCCGCACAAGGCACTCGAATTTATCCGCCAGCCCGGGCTGTCTTCCGTGCATTGAATGACACATCTGTAGAGCAGGTCAAAGTGGTCATCCTGGGTCAGGATCCCTATCATGGGCCAGGCCAAGCCCAGGGATTAAGTTTTTCAGTGCCCCGGGGAACGGCCATTCCTCCAAGTTTGCGCAATATGCTCAAAGAACTGAGCACAGATACCGCCTTCACCGCACCTCAAGACGGTGATTTGACTGTCTGGGCATACCAGGGTGTGCTGTTGTTAAATGCGGTACTGACGGTTGAGCAGGGTCAGGCCAATGCTCATCAGGGTAAAGGCTGGGAGGCCATTACTGATGCAGTGATAGAGCATATTAATCGTAGTCGTGAGAACGTCGTGTTTATGCTGTGGGGCAGTTATGCACAAAGGAAAGGTCAAAAGATTGACCGTCAGCGTCATTGTGTATTGACTGCACCGCACCCTTCCCCGCTGTCGGCATATCGTGGCTGGTTCGGCTCGGGTCACTTTTCCAAAGCCAATGCTTATCTAAGAGCAACAGGTCAAACCCCCATCGACTGGCAATTATAATCCCGACTGTGCAGTATTCATCCGTGCTGATTGCTGCGCATGCCAACGCTGCCATGAAACTGTAAATTCTCAAAAAAAACGGCGATAAGTCTGCCAATCGTCTGCGTCTGAACTAATATTATATACGTAAGAGTTCTTAACAGGCTGCGGCATTCAAGTGGCCCGCAGTGCTTAATTCATTCGCTTTTTTAATGACTGCATGGAGTTTGCCAGGCAGCTGGTACCTCATATTTTTACAGGCCCTGGCCGCGTTGGCGCAAGCTTTGCAGCTAATTCTGTGTGTCAGTGGCGAGCACTGAATCATGATAGACATCGCTCATGGAAGGAGCTCAATTGATGGTGATCATAGGGGGTCGTTCATGGATATTTTCAAGCATTTTCAATCACGTTACGAAGCTCGTCTGTTGGAGGAATATTCTCTCGAGGAGTATCTGAGTCTGTGTAAAGAGGATCCGATGGCCTATTCCTCCGCCTCGGAACGAATGCTGGCAGCGATAGGTGAGCCACAAGTGATCGATACCGCAAGGGATTCGAGGCTCAGCCGGATTTTTTCCAACAAGATCATTCGTCGCTACCCGGCTTTTGAAGAGTTTTACGGCATGGAGGAGCCCATTGAGCAGATCGTTTCGTATTTTCGTCATGCCGCTCAGGGGTTGGAAGAAAAGAAACAAATTCTGTATCTGCTCGGCCCGGTTGGTGGCGGTAAATCGTCCCTGGCTGAACGTCTAAAACAATTGATCGAAACAGTACCGTTTTATGCCATTAAGGGGTCGCCGGTTTACGAGAGTCCGCTAAGCCTCTTTGATGCGGATGAGGACGGTTCAATTCTGCAAGAACGATATGGTATCCCGACGCGCTACCTTCGCTCTATCATGTCACCCTGGGCTGTCAAACGCCTTCATGAGTTCGGGGGAGACATCAGTCAGTTCAGAGTCGTCAAGCTCTTCCCTTCCATTATCGACCAGGTGGCAGTCGCCAAGACCGAACCGGGTGATGATAACAACCAGGATATTTCAGCACTGGTTGGTAAAGTCGATATCCGCATGCTCGAGGACTTTCCACAAAACGATCCGGATGCCTACAGTTTTTCCGGTGCACTGTGTAAGGCAAACCAGGGCCTGATGGAGTTTGTTGAGATGTTTAAGGCACCGATCAAGGTGTTGCACCCGCTGCTGACCGCTACTCAGGAAGGCAATTACAACTCAACGGAGGGCATGAGTGCTATCCCGTTCTCGGGCACCGTGCTAGCGCATAGTAACGAATCCGAATGGAAAGCGTTTCGCAACAATAAGAACAACGAAGCCTTTCTGGATCGCGTATATATCGTCAAAGTGCCTTACTGCAGTCAGATCACCGAAGAAATTAATATCTATCGAAAACTGATCGAAAACAGTTCTCTGGCTGAATCACCCTGCGCACCGGATACACTCAAGATGCTGGCCCAATTTTCAGTGCTGTCACGCCTCAAGGAACCCGAAAATTCGAATGTCTATTCAAAAATGCGGGTTTATGACGGGGAGAATCTGAAAGATACTGACCCGAAAGCCAAAACCATTCAGGAGTACAAGGACGCTGCTGGTGTCGATGAGGGTATGGATGGGTTGTCAACTCGTTTCGCTTTCAAAATACTGTCAAAAGTTTTCAATTTTGATCCTACTGAAGTCGCGGCTAACCCGGTTCATTTGTTGTATGTTCTGGAAGACCAGATCGAGCAGCAACAGTTCCCGCAGGAGGCGCATGATCGCTATCTGGCACACCTGAAGGAATTCCTGGCGCCACGTTATGTTGAATTTATTGGCAAGGAAATACAGACTGCTTACCTCGAAAGCTACTCCGAGTACGGTCAGAATATATTCGATCGGTACGTTACCTATGCCGATTTCTGGATTCAGGATCAGGAGTTTCGGGATCCGGAAACCGGTGAGATTCTGGATCGCTCCGCTCTGAACGAGGACCTGGAAAAGATCGAGAAACCAGCCGGCATCTCTAACCCTAAAGATTTCCGTAATGAAATTGTTAATTTTGTGTTGCGGGCCCGGGCCAATAATGAAGGGCGCAACCCTAGCTGGCAAAGTTATGAAAAATTACGTGCGGTTATTGAAAAGAAAATGTTTTCCAACACTGAAGACCTGTTGCCGGTGATTTCCTATTCAGCCAAGTCATCGACCGACGACGACAAGAAGCATCAGGACTTTGTTAGGCGTATGGTCAATCGTGGCTATACCGAAAAACAGGTTCGATTGCTCAGCGAGTGGTATTTGAGAGTTCGCAAGTCGTCCTGATCGGTGCTCTATATTGCCTGGCTGCAGTGGCAGTCAGGCTGTTTGCTCAGGTTGACGAATAGAGGTCACAGTATGATTAATTCTTACGTGATTGACCGCCGGTTAAATGGAAAGAACAAAAGTGCAGTCAATCGTCGACGGTTTCTTGAACGATACCGCAAGCATATTAAAAAGGCCGTGAATGAAGCGGTCAACAAACGTTCCATTACAGACATGGAGCACGGTGAGTCGATTTCGATTCCCACCGAGGATATTCACGAACCGGCGTTTGGCCATGGTCATGGTGGTAAGCGCAATATCATTAACCCGGGTAATAAGGAATTTCGTGCTGGAGATCGTGTTCGCAAGCCACAGGGAGGCAGTGGTCAAGGCCAGGGTAGTGGTGATGCTTCGGGCAGTGGTGAAGGTTTGGACGATTTTACCTTTACTATTACCCAGGATGAATTTCTCGAGTTTTTGTTTGAAGATCTTGAATTGCCCAACCTAGAGCGCAAAGAGCTTAAGGAAATGAGCGATCATGTATACCGTCATGCCGGTCATACCAGTCAGGGCGTTCCTAACCGTATCAATATCGTGCGGTCGCTGCGCAATGCCCATGCCCGCCGTATTGCACTGAGTGGTAAGTCCCGGCGTCGACTCAAACAGTTGAAAGGACTGGTTGAGCAAGAGCTGGCCAAAGACGAGATATTGCGCGACGGCCACTCTTTGTTGGCTTGGCAAGCAGAAATTGAACGCCTGGATCAAAAGATTCGTCGTATGCCGTTTATTGATGACTTTGATCTGCGCTTCAATCGTAATGAACGGGTACCGGTACCCAGTAATGCAGCTGTCATGTTCTGCCTGATGGATATTTCCGGCTCCATGACTCAGAATACCAAAGACATGGCGAAGCGGTTTTTCCTGTTACTGTACATGTTTTTGCGACGCAACTATGAAAAAATCGAAGTGGTCTTTATTCGCCATCATACCAGCGCCAAGGAGGTCGATGAGGAAGAGTTCTTCTACTCCCGGGAAACCGGTGGCACAATCGTATCCAGTGCTTTGAAAATGATGGGCGATGTCATCAATGACCGCTATCCACCCAGCGCCTGGAACATCTACGCCGCTCAGGCTTCAGATGGTGATAACTGGAATGATGATTCTCCCCTATGCCGTGAGCTGCTTGCAAAAACTATCATGCCGCTTGTTCAGTATTTTTCCTATATAGAAATTACCCCACGTGATCACCAGGCGCTCTGGCATGCCTATGAGGATGTTCGAACAGGTTTTCCAGACCAGTTTGCAATGGAGCAGATCATCGATCCGTCTGATATTTATCCGGTCTTCCGTCAGCTATTTCAGAGGAAAACCACATGACTCAGAAACCAATTTCCACAGGCAGCGAGTGGACGTTCCCGCTGATTCAGGAATACGATCGGGTTATCAGCCAAATCGCACAGGAATATCGGCTGGATACCTACCCCAATCAGATCGAAATCATCAGCTCGGAACAGATGATGGATGCATACTCATCCATTGGTATGCCGCTCGGGTATCACCACTGGTCCTACGGCAAACAATTTTTGCAGACACAACAGAATTATCAGCGTGGTTTTATGGGCCTGGCCTATGAGATTGTTATTAACTCAAGTCCTTGCATTGCTTATCTTATGGAAGAAAATACCATGCCGATGCAGGCGCTGGTGATCGCTCATGCCTGTTACGGGCACAATTCATTTTTTAAGAATAACTATCTGTTTAAAACCTGGACCGATGCCACCGCCATTATTGATTATCTGGTCTTTGCCAAACAGTATGTAACCCAGTGCGAAGAACGCCATGGCGTGGGTGAAGTTGAGAAAATTCTGGATTCGTGTCATGCGTTGCAGAATTACGGTGTCGACCGCTATAAACGACCGTCGTCTATTTCCGCTGCCGAGGAGCTAGCGCGTCAGCAGGAGCGTGAAGATTACCAGCAGCAACAAGTGAACTTGCTATGGCGAACCATACCCGTGCCAGACAGTAAGGACGTTCCTCAAGACCTCTTCACTTTTCCCTCTGAACCACAGGAAAATATTCTCTATTTTATTGAAAAGAATGCTCCTTTACTTGAACCCTGGCAGCGCGAGCTGGTGCGTATCGTTCGCAAACTGGCACAGTATTTTTACCCTCAGCGGCAGACTCAGGTAATGAACGAAGGCTGGGCCAGCTTCTGGCACTACACCCTGATGAATGAAATGTACAATCGGGGCTACATCACCGAAGGCTTCATGATGGAGTTTCTGTCCAGTCACTCAGCCGTGGTCTACCAACCGCCCTATGACTCAAAATACTATTCAGGGCTGAATCCTTACACGCTGGGGTTCAATATTTACCGCGATCTGAAACGGATGTGTGAGCATCCTACTGACGAAGATCGTGAGTGGTTCCCCGATATTGCGGGTAAGGACTGGCTTGATACGCTGCATTTCGCAATGGAAAATTTTAAGGATGAAAGTTTTATTCAGCAATTCATGTCACCTGCAGTAATGCGTGACATGCATTTGTTTGCCGTCTATGACGATGAAGACGAAAGTGAGTACGAGATCAGCGCGATCCATGATGAGCAGGGCTATCGCAAGGTACGGGCATTGCTGGCCGAGCAATACAACCTGAGCATGAGAGAACCCAACATTCAGGTGGTCGATGTTGATTTGCGCGGCGATCGCTCTATGACTTTGCGCCACACCCGTCACAATAATGTGCCCTTGAATAACGATGCTGAAAAGGTGCTCAAGCACGTTCACCGTCTTTGGGGCTTTGACGTACACCTGGAATCGGTTCAGGGCAATGACATTCGGCAGCGGTTACACATGCCTCCGCGTGAGCTGAGCCCTGGACAGGTCCTGGAGGAGGGGTTACGCTACGTATAGCCGTATCGGGGGGGGAATTGTTTTGCCTCCACAGCCGGCGTATGATCTGGAAAACAACAATGCACCGAGCCCTGGTGTGCTAAGTCTGTTGATTCAGTCAGCAGATATGCCATCAAGGCCTTGTCCCGGTACACCAGTTCGCTGGTCTGCTAGTGGCAACAGGGTTGGCAAGGAAACAAGCCAGCCTCCCGACTTGGAAAGGTGAAACATGCTACAAGACGCGATGGGCCGACGGTTCTATTATCTGCGGCTGTCTATAACGGATGTGTGCAATTTTAGTTGCACTTACTGCTTACCGGACGGCTACCAGGGGAAACCGGATCAGTCTTTTCTTAGCGTACCTGAAATTCGCCGTACTTTGGCGGCATTCGCGGCGCTTGGGACAGAAAAAGTCCGGATCACTGGCGGAGAACCTGGTTTGCGCCGTGACTTGCCGGAGATCATCGACGCAGCCACTCAGACGCCCGGTATTCGAACCGTTGCGCTGACGACTAATGGCTATAAACTGACCGAACGCATCGATGAATGGCGCCAGGCCGGTTTAAACCAGCTCAACGTGTCAATCGACAGTCTTGATGCCGCCGAATTCAGTGAAATAACCGGGCACGATCGTCTGCCAGAGATACTGACCGGACTGGACAGGGCTGTGTCACTGGGCCTGTCCGTCAAGGTTAACGCGGTGCTGATGCGCGGATTGCCTGATCAGTTAAGTACCTTTTTGAGCTGGCTGAAAGTGAAGCCGGTGACCTTGAGATTTATCGAAGTTATGGAAACCGGTGATCATCCGTCATTTTTTCGCGAGCACCATATTAGCGGTCAATCGGTGAAAGAGCAGTTATTGGCCAGTGGCTGGCAAGCGGTTCAACGCCGACGTGATGCCGGCCCGGCCCAGGAATTCTGGCATCCGGACTATCAGGGCCGTATTGGACTAATCATGCCCTACAGCCAAGATTTCTGCTCCACTTGTAATCGACTGCGTATATCCTCCACCGGTAAGTTGCACCTTTGCCTGTTTTCGGACGGTGGGCTGGATGTTCGCCCGTGGATGCAGCCAGAGGTGAGTATCGAATCGCTGCAGGATCGTTTGACAGCATTGTTGCAAAACAAGGCACCGTCTCATTTGCTGCATGAGGGCAAGACCGGTGGAACGCATAACCTCAGTATCATCGGAGGCTAAGCGTGGCAGAGCAAGGCGCTGTGCTTATTCTTGCCGGTGGTCGCAGTCGCAGAATGGGTACCGACAAGGCGCAATTGCAGGTCAGGGAAGAGTCATTGCTTGAATGGCAACGGCATCGGCTGTTACCGCTTGGTCTGCCGGTCTGGCATAGCGGCCCTGACGGAATCGTTGATGCCTGGGATGATTTCAGGGGGCCGCTGGCGGGTATTCACAGTGCCATCAGCCGTTATCCTGAAATACCGTTCTGGGTAGTCATACCCGTTGATATGCCGATGGTGCCTCTGGTACGTTTGCGACAGCTGGTCGGGGGGTTGTCTGATGGCTACCCGGTCACATTCACAGACGCGCCATTGCCTCTGGGCCTGCCAGTAAAGCCCGGGATGAAAGAAACACTCGCCGGTTGGCTGGAGGACCCGGACGGGCCCCGGTCGTTACGGGCTTTGATGAATTATTTTCACGGGCGTTGGCTGGCAGAGATGTTGTCTGACCAGGAATGCCTTAACGTGAATACGCCTGATGACTGGATACGTTTTCAGGCTGGTCCCGATTATTGATCAGGGATAAACAGTCAATGCACAGGAGACTCAGGTGAGCCAGAGCAGCGCGGTCAGTTCGGCCCAAGCCCCCCAATCGCTCAATGTAGTGGTGCTAACCATTTCGGATACCCGTGGCACGCACAACGATACCTCCGGTCAATATCTGGCTGAAGCAGCCGAGGGGGCAGGGCACAGAGTCATCGAGACAATGATCGAGAAAGACGAGATGTATTTGATTCGGGCACACCTGTCCCGATGGATCGCTTCGGCCGATGCCCAGGTGGTGTTGATGACCGGGGGTACCGGGTTTACTGGCCGCGATTCCACGCCTGAAGCCGTTGCCCCCCTGCTGGCCAAGCATATTGATGGTTTCGGTGAGCTGTTTCGTCAGTTGTCACATCAGGAAATTGGTACATCTACGGTTCAGAGCCGGGCCCTCGCTGGTCTGGCCAATGGGACTCTGGTGTTTTGTTTGCCCGGATCAACGGGTGCCTGTCGCACCGGATGGGAGGGCATTATTCGCGAGCAACTTGATTCCACCCATAAGCCCTGCAATTTTGTGGGACAGTTAAAGTCGGTGTCTGTCGTATGAGCGGGTTTAGCCATCTCAATGACCGTGGCGAAGCCAATATGGTGGATGTTTCGGGTAAGGCTGTAACTCAGCGTGAGGCCCGTGCAGAAGCTTATGTGTATATGAATGAAGCCGCCCTTAGCCTGATCGAACGAGGTGACCATCACAAAGGCGATGTGTTCGGGGTGTCTCGTGTGGCGGGCATTCAGGGCGCCAAACTGACTTCTCAACTGATACCTTTGTGTCATCCACTGATGCTCAGTAAAATCGTTGTTGATCTCACACTTGAGCGCGCGCAGCGACGCGTGCGCATAGAAACGAAGTGCAAACTGGATGGTAAGACCGGTGTTGAAATGGAGGCCCTTACTGCAGCATCAATAACGGCCCTGACTCTGTTTGATATGGTTAAGGCCGTTGACCCGGGCATGCGCATTGAGGGTTTGCGCGTTCTGGAAAAACAGGGCGGTAAGACCGGATATTGGGCGGCGGATGGAGGTGATACGTGAGCCAGGCAACGATTCATGTAAGGTTTTTTGCCCGTTTACGGGAAGAGCTGGGTGTATCGAGTCTGGAGGTTCCCTTTGACTCGGCACCGGACCTGGAGGGTCTTACGAATTGGCTGACACTATCCTATCCGCACTGGCAATCTATCTTTAGCGGTCCCATGCTCAAAGCGGTTAATCAAACCATGACGCGTCAGAATCAGGCGCTGCAGCCTGGTGATGAAGTGGCTTTCTTCCCGCCAGTAACGGGGGGATGACGCATGAGCGAACCGGTGATAGACATTCGGGTTGGTGCTGACGATTTTACCGTCCAGTCCGAATACGATGCGTTATGCTCTCAAAACACGGATGACGGTGCTGTCGTGTTCTTTGTTGGCAGGGTGCGGGACATCAACGAAGGCGATGCAGTTAAACAGCTTCATCTGGAACATTATCCTGGTATGACCGAGACAGTGCTGGCTGAGTTGGCTGCAAAGGCTGCACAGCGCTGGCCATTGAGCAGAATTCGTATTGTGCATCGGGTAGGTGATTTTGCTCCGTCGGATCAGATCGTTTTTGTCGGGGTCAGCAGCCCACACCGCAAGGCTGCGTTTGACGGTGCTGCATTTTTAATGGATTTCCTGAAAACCCGTGCGCCGTTCTGGAAGAAAGAAACCGGACCGGATGGCGTCAGTCGCTGGCTTGACGCTCGTCAAACGGATGATGAGCTGGCTCAGCGCTGGTCCTGACCGGGTCACTAGAGTGCCTTGTAGGTAAAAGTCTGTAGGCTTTTTGAAACATGCCCTTGAGAGAGCCTTCCTGGCTTCCTAGAAGGGAGACTCAACCAGCAAGTAGCCTTTGCCGCGAATAGTGCGTATCGCGTTTTCCAGGCCGAGTTTTTGCCGAATACCTGAAACCAGTATGTCGACAGTGCGTGAGACACCGTCATATTCAATGCCGCGCAATGCTTGCATGATATCGTCACGGCTATGGATAACCCCGGGTTGATCGTAGAGCAAGGCCAGCAAGTTGAATTCCGGCTGCGTCAGTTCAATATCGCGATCCTGACAGGTCACTTTGAGATTACGTTTATCAACGGTCAGCCAGTCGAGTGCAGCGCCTGGTTGGGGCTCTGTGCTGGTGGATAGACGACGATTGCGACGCAAGTGCGCTTTGATCCTGGCCAGCAATACCCGGGGCTCGACCGGTTTTGTCAGGTAGTCATCCGCACCCAGTTCCAGTCCGAGTATTTCATCCAGAGACTCGCCTCTCGCTGTCAGGAACAGGATCGGGCCCTGGTAAAAACGTTGAATCTGGCGGCAAACTTCAAGACCATCCTGGCCTGGTAGCATGATGTCCAGAATGACCAGATCCGGTGCCCAAGCTTGAATGCGATCGGGAGCCTGGAGTCCGTCAGCCACGGTGAGCACTTCAAACCCTTCCCGTGTCAGGTATTGTTGGGTGAGCTGGCTGAGTGCGATATCGTCCTCCACCAGGACCAGGCGACCATAACCGGGCTGGCTTGAGTACAATACAGGGTCTGGAGTGTTGGTTGACGAAGGGGACATGCTAAGGCTCCTATGGGGTCCATCTCAGGCTGATCGACGCCGCGTACGGCAGAGTATCGCTGGCAACCAGGTCGGTCAGATCGACTCGCAGGCGTAGACGCCAGTTTGATGAGGCGTGCCAGATGATGCGGTTCTCAAGAGCCAGACGGTCGCTGTTAAGTTTCTGAATCAGATTAATTTCCATTTCCCAGTCGCTCAGGCCGCTGTTTAGACCAATGCCTACATCATGGTCGTCAATGGTCTTGCCGTCGAGTTTGAGTTGATCTCCTGCCCAGAATATACTCAACCGGCTCCGTGAGCCCAGTGTGGTGGACAGCGACACGTCGCTTTGACGGTAAAGTCCCTGGTCGTGCCAGAATTGTTCATGGCCAAGGCGCAAGCGGACATTTCCAAAACTGCGCAAATAGGATGCGCGTCCCAGCCAACCGTCGAGTGTATCGTCATGTTGTAATCCGAATGTCAGTTGGAGAATAGAGACAGGGTTGCGCAGAGAAAATCCACCTTCCAGGCGCCCCAACCAGGGGGTGTCGGGCCTGTCCGGATAATAGCGCGAAAACGCCGTTACCTGGGCCAGTGGCCGCAGGGTGAATGATTGCCGAGTGGAATAGAAAACTGTTTTTGGAAAAACCAACTGGCCCCGGCCACCGATCTGGCCATAGCGAGTGGCGGTCTGATCAGTCAGGCCGGTACTGATTTCAAGATAGCTGTTGAACTGGTAATCACTGACTGCCTGAGCCTCCTGAGCTTGCAGCAGCAATATCTGGGTATTGATCCTGACTCGCACAGGCAGATCTGGATCAGCCAGTACTTCTGACAAATAGTCTTCCGCTTTTTCAGGCTGGTCGAGCTGCAAATACAAGAACGCCAGCTCCAGTTTCAGACGGGATGCTCCCGGATTCTGACTGTGCAGGGCCTCCAGATCGTTGACGGCCTGCACAACATTGCCATCGGTCTGACGCTGTTGTATGGCATTCAGTTCTTCTGACCAGTCAGTTTCTGCGATCACGACCATCGGCAGCATTACTAACAGCCATAGCAGGCGGGGCAGTCGGAGTAGATGCTGGCAAAAAGAGGGGTGCTCAGTCATCATCATCATCATCATCATCTTCATCTTCATCTGGCTCGTCCATGTCATCCATGTCGTCTGGTTCGTCATCATCATCGTCAAAGTCATCATCAAAATCGTCATCGTCGATATAGCCCGATTCTGACTCCTCATCCAGCGATTCGTACCAGGTTTCAAACTGATCTTCGGTCAGGTCTTCCGGCAGCGAGAGTAAAGTATCGAGCGATAAAGTCTCACGTTCCTGCGGGGCTAACTGGTTCAGCCATCGTTCCAGTAGTTGTTCCTGATTCGTGATCGAAGCGTCGGAGCGGTCAGCGATCAACTGATCCAGTTGCCGCGATAAACCCTCCAGTGACCGAACGTCGTTTTGTGACTCCAGCAGATTGTCTGGCAGATCATCCCAGTCGCCCCATTCATCGGCCTTCACCAGGCCGGTGCTAATCCAGAACCCAAACAGTATCAGGAGGCAGTTTCGATGCGATAGCCGGTTCATGTAGGCACCACCGATTCATCGTTCATAACAGGTAATACCACGGTAACAGAGGCTCCTCCAAGTGGACTGCGTCCCAGACTCAACTCTCCCTGATAATGGCGGACCAGGGTCTCAACCAGGGCCAGACCCATACCATGGCCGTTATGGCTCAGATTGCGGGCCTTGTCGCCCCTGACAAAGGGTTTGATAGCATGATCTAGAGCCAGGTCCTGAAACCCCGGACCATTGTCATCCACCGTCAGTATCAGAGAGTGGTGACGGGTGATCAGTGTGATCAGCGTGTGGCCATGACCATACTGCAGGGCATTGCTAATCAGATTGCGACACAGACGTCGCCAGTGATGAACCGCGATGCCGGCCCTGTTAATAGGGTCAAGCTTCAGCTCGATCAGCCCGCTGCCTGGCTTCATACGACTGACCAGTGCAGTTAACTCAGCGCTGACAAAACAATAAGTGGACTCATCTTCACGATTACGTCCCGGGTTCTTTTGGCTCAGTTGATGGTACAGCAAAAGTTCATCGATCAGTTGATTGAGTTCTCGCACATCGCCTTTGAGCTGTTCTGTCAGAGGTTCATCCGGATCCAGCATAGCCAGTGCGAACTGCATTCTGGCCAGTGGTGTTTTTAGATCATGGGATACCGCCTGGTTGAGCTGCTGGCTTTGTTCGGCCAGTTGGATCAGCCGTTCGGCCATCGACTGCACGTGATGCCACATGTCAGTCAGTGCGTCGCTATGTTTTTCCGCCAGGTCAGGGGCCTTGCCGGTTTCGGCAATGATATCGATCGCATGATTTATCCGGGTAAGGCGGTATTGCAGGGGTCGCAGTACCAGCCACAGCCCAAGGGCCGTCACACACAGAAACCCAACCAGCAGTATCAATGTAATCTGAGGTGTCAGCCAGACGAATTCCTGTATCGGGCCTAACCTGAGGGCCTGCTCGGAGCCAGCCGGGACATAGACGTAAAATTGCTTGAGGGCATAATTCCTATCGATGACTACCTGGCCATTTTCCAGTTCACGTTCCAGTACGAATCCCAAGCCCTCGTTTCGCCAGCCAAGGCGTTGCACCCCGATGTCGAGAAGGGCATTGATTTGCGCCAAGCGTTGTTCCCGGTCCAATGCAGGAACCAGTGACAGTTCATTGGTTACCAGCAGGCCGAGACCCGTTGCCATATGTTCCCAGTCATTGACCGTTACGATCAAGCCCTGCTGTTCATCGAGTGGGTGATAGAACTGAACGGTTTCGGATGTCCAGTCAACATTGCTGTATTCCGAGTCCCGGCGCGTATTCGCTATACTTTGCCAGCTTGTTCCGGTCAGGGTGGATACCAGTTCAAGCCAGGACTGACGACGTTCTTCGGTGTCCTGACGCTGATATCCCTGCTGAACGAACTGAGCCGCAGGGCCCAGTAATGGATTTGAAAAAAGCTTGAAACGGTAGTCGTTGACCAGCGATACCGCAATAAACAGCACCAGGCCGACAATCAATAGAATGCCAACCCATGCGCTGTAAATCCTGGCGAATATTGAAAACATCAAATGCCCTCTGTGGAACGCCACTATAACGGTCTTGCGGCGGACTGAGAACGCTTGCCAACATTAACGGAACACTATTGATACATGTCTTACAAACCTACGGAGTATTCTGGTATCTGAGTTGTCACAGTATGCAAAGCGTCACATTAAATGTGATTCATAGACTGAAAGGAGTTGATATCGATGAGAAACAATTCAACACAGACAGATACGGCAAGAACTGAAACCCAACCCAAACGCATATTCGGGTCATTACCAACTCCGTTGGCGCTGGCCATTGTTGCAGGTAGTGCGGCGTTACTGACTGCCTGTAACCCGAGCAGCAGCTCCGACCTGGGCCGTGCCTCCCTCGATATTCAGGCTACAGCCCCCAGTTACAGTGCAAATTCTGCCTGGTCGTTAACTTTGCGCGAAGCGGGCACACCCATGGTATTGCCTGTCATCAACCAGGACAGCGTCAAGGCCGGCGACATTACGCTGACAAAAGCCTGGGTTGTTGTCCGAAACGTCAAGTTGGAATTGGATGACGATGATGACAGTAGCAGTGACAGTAGCAGTGACAGTAGCAGTGACAGTAGCAGTGACAGTAGCAGTGACAGTAGCAGTGACAGTAGCAGCGACAGTAGCAGTGACAGTAGCAGTGACAGTAGCAGTGACAGTAGCAGCGACAGTAGCAGTGACAGTAGCAGTGACAGTAGCAGCGACAGTAGCAGCGACAGTAGCAGCGACAGTAGCAGCGACAGTAGCAGCGACAGTTCCGATGATGATGAGATCGAAGTTGTTGGTCCCTTCGTTGTTAATTTACTGACTAATGAAATCACGCCCAGTTTGCCCGATCTTAGTTTGCCGCGTGGTCAGTATGACGATATAGAGATCAAGTTTGGTCGTTTACTCAGCAGTGAACAGGATTTGCAAGGCTCGCCGTTAATGGACCAGTTTCCGGATCTTGGCGACGACTATAGCATTTACCTGGAAGGCAGCTACACATCGACCAATGGCACTTATACCGATATAGATTTTCGGATGACCTATGACGAATACGTTGATTTTGAATTGTCAGGGCTTGATCCTAGTCTGGGATTTGATGTGAACGGATCTGTTGACCTGATTGTGGCGTTTCGCATGGCCCGCTGGTTCCGCTTCGACGATAACGAGACCAATGACAGCGGTGTAAATTTTGAAGAAGCTGTCACCACTGCGTCTGCGAAGAATGTCGTATACCTGGATTATAATGCCATTTCAGGGGTTGAAGAGAATGTTTTTGAAGTGATTGCAGATAACATCGAAGAGTCGGCTGATTATGGTGATGACGATGACGATGACGGTGACGGTCATCTGGATTCAGACGAAGACGACGATGACGATTCTGAAGACGAGATGGACGACTGGGACGACGAAGATGACAACGAAGACGATAGCTGATCGTCACCAGTTAGAAGAACCCGTGTAAGAATTTGGCCAGACAAATGTCTGGCCTTTTTTTTAAACGGGGGTTAGCGATTGGTCAGTTTGACTTCAATACGACGGTTGTTACGGAACGCTTCTTCAGTCAGGCCCGGATCAACCGGATGATGTTCGCCAAAACCGGCGGCAGCCATACGCTCCTGCGGGATTCCTCGCTGAGCGAGATACCGGACTACTGAAACAGCGCGTGCGGTCGAGAGCTCCCAGTTGGACGGGAACCGCTCGGTATTGATTGGTCGCTGATCCGTGTGCCCGTCAATTCGCAAAATCCAGTTGATGTCGGCCGGAATATCAGCAGAGATTTCCTCCAGGATTTGCGCCAGTTTGTTCAGCTCTCTTTGACCTTCGATGCCGAGTGTTGCTGAGGCTGATCCGAAAAAGAGTTCTGCTGGCAATAAGAACCGGTCGCCCTCAATGCGAACGTCGGAATTGTTGGCCAGGGCCTGGCGCAGGCGACCAAAGAATTCAGAACGGTACTGTTCCAGCTCGTTGACGCGTTGCGCCAGAGCCGTATTCAGACGTTCGCCCAGGTTGGCCAACAGCACTTCCTGTTCGGCGGTCAGGTCCTGCTCGAGGGCCAGGGCCGTACTGATCTGGCTCAGTTGTTCCTGCAATGCGTCTATCTGCTGACTCAACCGGTCTATCTCGGCCTGAGCTCGTGCAGACAGGCGTTTTTCTTCATTGAGTGCTTCTTCTCCCTCGCTGGCGATGGCCACCAGGTCTTCTATTCGCATTTCCCGCTGTTCAATTTCACGCTGAGCGAGCAGGGTGCGTTCCTGCTCACTGGCCAGTCGGGCTTCCAATGCCTGGCTGCGATCACGCAGTGAGCCGACCAGGTCATTGCGCGCCACCAGTTCTGTTTCGAGTTGATCAACCGTTTGCTCACTTTGGCTCAGACGGGTGACCAGACCGGAAATTTCCTGTTCCAGTTCAGCACGCAATTGCCGCAACGCAACAATATCCTGCTGCAACGAGACTTTTTCCCGCAACTGGACTTCGATGGTTTCCCGGTCAGTTTCTACAGTCTGCTCAAGGGCAGCAACCTGCTGTTCAAGCCCTTCCTGACGTTGCAAACTCTGATTGTACTGGGCACGCAATGACACCAACCTTTGATTCAGGGCTTCGTTACTTTGTTCCTGCAGGCGCAGGGCATTGCTGATCTCGGCGAGTCGGTCATTAAGCCGGTTCAGCTCAGCGTCCCGGTCGGAGACGGTCTCGGCCAGAAACACCTGTGCCAGCGTGAAGATCAGCAACATAAAGATGACCAGCAACAGCAGGGCCGACAGCGCGTCGACGTAGCCGGGCCAGACATTAACGGTAGATTGAGCGCGTCTGCGACTGCCTAACATCAGCGGGGCTCCGTTTAGTCTTGGTCAGAAAATCCCAGCTTTTCTTTAAGCTGGCGATTTTCTTCTTCGAGTATCAGGAGTTCTTCGGCCAGTTCCTCCCGAGCTTTCTGAGTTCTGGGCAAACCGGGTTCTTCAGCCAGGTCGCGGGCATCGATCAGATTGGTCAATCCGGTTAGCCACTCTTCAAGGCTGTCGTAGAAACGGTTTTGAGCATGTCCGGCCTGAATGTCCAGAAAGCCCAGAATCAGTGAGCCACCCAGGCCCAACAGAGAGGAACTGAAGGCGGTGCCCATGCCTTCAAGTGGCCGTAATAACCCGGCCTGCAGCTCGCCGAAGACCTGGTCAAAATCCTGGTTGCCAATGTCCAGGTTGATAATCACACGGCCTACTGCTTCGATGGTGCCAAGCAGACCCCAGAACGTACCCAGCAGGCCCAAAAAGACCAGAAGGCTGATCATATATCGGGAGATTTCACGGGATTCATCCAGGCGTGAACGAATACCGTCGAGAACGGTACGCAATGACATAGCTGACAACGTAAAACGATCTCGTTTGAAGTCGTCACCCAACTGGCGCGCCAGAGGTTTGAGCAGCCGCGGTTCCTGCTTTACCGACAGGCCGCTGCGGCCCGTGCGGAATAGTGCGATCCACTGTAATTCGGGTTGTAATATAAAGACCTGACGATAGGTAAGGCCAATGCCGATCACCAGTACAGCCAGGATCAGGGAGTTGAAAACCCAGTTGGCCATGAAAGCGGTGCTTAGGGGTTCGTAGATAAGAGCACAAACAGTGGCGACGATCAGTAGGTAGACCGTCATCCAGAAAAGGGTATGTTTCGGGTTGCTCATGAACACTCCTGGGTTCGATATCAGATGAACGGAAAGTACTTTAGCACACTGTTCTTAACGTTGTCTTACCGACTTTAATGTTGGATAGCGGGTTTGAGTTTTCGGCGGTGAGTCACCATACTATGATGATCACAAGAGGGTGCACCAGTCCAGTATTCGGGGCTCCGTAAGGTTGACTGTCCAGATGCGCCGCCTTGCCTGAATCCGTGAAGGTCAGGTTTGTCCGAAAGGTATATCATAAAAAAACTTTAAAGTTCGTTTCTGCGCGGATAAACTTAAATAGCGAACAAAAAAGAAAATAACGGCATATCAGTTACCGGGGTTCCTATGACAGATTATCTTCTAGCCATTGATCAGGGTACAACCAGTACCCGCAGCATCGTATTCAGCCGTGAAGGCGAAAGCCTGGCGAGTGCCCAGCAAGAATTCGAACAGCATTTTCCCGATGATGGCTGGGTGGAGCATGACCCGGCTGATATTTGGCAGTCCACACTGGACACCTTGTCCGACGTGCTGGCAAAAGCTGCCAATTTGCCGGGATCTATAAGGGCTTTGGGGATCACTAACCAGCGAGAAACCGCGTTGGTGTGGAATCGCAAAACGGGTGAGCCGCTTTACAATGCTATTGTCTGGCAGGATCGACGCACTGCCCGAGCTTGTGAAGAGCTACGGGAACGCCACGCTCAGAGCTGGGTTCACGAGAAAACCGGTTTGCTACTTGATCCTTACTTTTCCGGGTCCAAGGTCGCCTGGATTCTCGACAACGTAGACGGCGCTCGTGCTCAGGCCGAAGCCGGTGAGCTTCTGTTTGGCACCGTTGATACTTTCCTGATCTGGAAAATGACCGGTGGTAAACGTCATGTTACCGATGCCACCAATGCGTCCCGGACGCTGCTGTTCAATATTCATACACAGCAATGGGATTCGGCATTGCTGGATCTGTTTCGGATACCTCGCTCCATAATGCCAACCGTGCTTGATTCAGCCGCAGATTTCGGGATGACCGATGCCAGTATTGTCGGCATTGAACTGCCCATCGCCGGTGTTGCCGGCGACCAGCAGGCGGCTTTGTTCGGACAGTGCTGTTTCGAGCCTGGCATGACGAAAAGCACCTACGGTACTGGCTGTTTTATGGTTATGAATACCGGGTCGCAGCCAGTCAGCTCCAAGCATCGGTTGTTGACCACAGTGGGTTACCGGTTGAATGGCAAGGTTACCTACGCTCTGGAAGGGTCTATTTTCATGGCCGGCGCTACCATGCAATGGCTGCGCGACCAAATGGGGTTTATTCAGCATGCGGCAGATAGCGAAGCCATGGCCGAGAAAGTAGGGCCGAATCAGCATGTTTATCTGGTGCCTGCATTTACCGGATTGGGTGCGCCCCACTGGGACCCGGATGCCCGTGGTGCCCTGGTAGGAATGACGCGCGATACAAGCATCGAACACATCGTGACTGCCGGTTTGCAATCGGTGGGTTATCAGACGGCCGACTTGCTCGGGGCCATGCTGGATGACGGAGCCATCAGCGAGGTGGAACTGCGCATTGACGGGGGGATGGCAGCCAATAACTGGGCGATGCAATTCCTGTCGAACGTAACTGACTCTAAAGTGACCCGACCTGTTATTACTGAAACGACAGCGCTGGGAGCCGCGATGCTTGCCGGTTTGCAATCGGGGGTCTATAAATCGACCGGGGAATTATCGCAATTGTGGCAGGCGGATCGAACCTTCGACACGGACATGAAGTCCGACCAGCGTAAACGTTTGCTGGATGGGTGGCAGCGAGCCGTGCGTTCGACGCTGAGTGATTGACAGCGATCAGAGCGGGCTGGCTTCTGTGGTGTTGGCTAGTCGTTTTGGCGTGAATACTTGTAAACAGTATTGCGACTGACGCCAGCCGCCTTGGCAGTTTCTGACACGTTGCCACGGTACTCTTTGAGCAGGCGTGGGATGAGTCGTTCCAGCGGTTCCTTTTCTGTTGTTTTACCGGCTTCCTGCGGCTTGTTAATTTCGTCAAAGAAATCATCGGGCAGATGCCAGTCTTCAAGTTCATCGCCGTCGGCCATGGCCATACCCACTTTCAGTACATGCACAAGCTGGCGCATGTTGCCAGGCCAGGGGTGCTTTACCAATAGCGCTCGCATGGTGGTGCTCAGTGCGGGCGAGGGTTCTTCGAGGCGCAGTCGTTCATAGACGTACTCAATCAGCGCGCCTTTATCAGCGCGATCCCGCAGTGACGGCAGTTCGATGTTCAGGCCTGATATGCGGTAGTAAAGATCCTGCCGAAAACGCCCGGTTGTGACCTCGTCTTTGAGCACCCGGTTGGTTGCTGATATCAGCTTGATGTCAACCGGAAACACCTCGGAGGAGCCCAGTGGCGTGACCAGTCGTTCTTGCAGCACTCGCAACAGTCTGGATTGCACAGGCAGTGGCATTTCACCGATTTCATCCAGGAACAGGGTGCCCCTGTGTGCCCGGCGGATCAGGCCGATGGAACCTTTGTTCTGAGCACCGGTAAAGGCGCCTCGCTCGTATCCGAACAACTCTGATTCAACCAGCTCCGATGGTATGGCCGCGCAATTGACCGCGACCAGCATCTCGCTTGCTCTGCTGCTGTGGTAGTGCAGACTGCGTACCAGAATTTCCTTGCCGGTCCCGGTTTCTCCCAGGATCAGGATCGGGATGTCTTTTTCCATTATTTTATGCGCCTGGCGGACGGTGCGATGCACCCGTTCATCACCGTGCTCCAACTCAGCCAGGGGAATCACATTGTCAGGCAAATCAGGAACACTGGAAGCGCTTTCCGGCGGCGCAGAGGCGCCTGCATTTGAGCGAACAGTCACATCGGGCAATACTGCTGTGGGTGCCTGCGACGCCCCGGCTTCGGTATAGGGCTCCAGATCATAGGTAACAGCGTCTGGTAGCTTAGCGTCAGTTGACGTGGTATATCCCGGGCGTGTGCGGAAATCCGGCACACGTAACACTGGTGTCGCCGGGGGAATGACTTTTATATAAATCTGAAAACGCCCCATTGCGCGCAATTTCATCGGAGCATTCGCTGGCTGATGTTTTATTTCACGCATCTCACAGTCGAACACCTGATTGATGTTGAGTAGCGCCAGATCCTGGGCCAGTACCACCTCGGCACGTCGATTGGCAGACACGATTGTGCCGTTTTCATCCAGTACCAGAATACCTGACCAGTGACTGTCGAGGCTCACAACATTGGTATTAAAGGTGAGGATAAAGTGGTCTTTCTGAAAGGCCGAAAAGATTAACCGGTTCTCGACACTCATTGACATCAGCTTGACCATGCCCAGGGTGTGGTCCTGCGGCAAATAGGCGTCTGAAGAAACGTCTAGAACACCGACCAGGTCGTTTTTGGTGTCATAGATCGGGGAAGCTGAGCCCACCATAAAGCGATTGGCTCGCAAATAGTGCTCATCGCGACCGACCTGAATGGCATGACCGGTTATCAGGGCGGTTCCAATGGCATTGGTGCCGACACCCTCCTCCTGCCACTTATTACCCCCCACGAGACCGTGATTGGACTCATGTCCGAAGCGCGATTGCCCCCAGGTATTCAGGACATGACCCTGCCGGTCTGCCAGAACAATCATGCAGGAAGAATTGCTCAGAATGTTTTCGTAGTAGGGAAGGACCTCGTTTTCCGTAGTCTCCAGCAAATTATGGTGCTGGTCGACCCGGTCTTTCAGTTCTCCTCTTGGCAGTGTTGCAAAGTCAGGTTGGCTGCCATGCTCCAAGCCGTATTGCTCACACCGGTACCACGATTCCTGAATGACGTCTTTATGACTTTTATTGTCCGTATCTTGACTCTCATGTCCTGTAGAACCAGGAACTGTTTGCGATTCTTGTTGTTGTGAGTCGTGCTTTTGTTGATCGTGCAAATGTTCGTTTTTGTCCATTTTTTGCTCCGATACCGCTGTTAGGCATGAATCGAGGGACAACCATGAATACTATTCTGCCTCTGTTTGGTTGCAAGTCAACCGTCGAGCACTGTTTGGTAGAGTGTTCATGGACATTTGTGCCAAGAGTGACAATGGCAGGTGGGATTCTTCACCACAAGCGACATGAGGGGAACAACCGGCAGCAATAGTGCAAGGTGTTCAAATAAGTGTTCAGTTGACTCTATAAATGAACACTCTGAACAGGATTGAACAATCGATTTCAGTCCGTCAGATCCGGATGACTTCAGGCTAAAAGTAGGGCGAGCCTCACACTCATTGGGATTCACTATAAATCTTCGATAATATTCGTTTTCTGGCACAGGTTTTGTATATTGTTTGATATAGCGTTTGCCTGTACCAGAATATACGTGACTGGTCTGTTCTCGGGATCACCGGTTCAGCCAGCACCAATAAAAAATCCGGACAGGCTGTTAACAATCGTCATTAGAAACGATTGGTATTAAATTAATATACGATAAAAATAATGAAGATAAGGTAAGTATCATGTCCCTGACTCTGCAGAATGTGTCACGCGTTGTAGATGGAGATACCTGGATATCCGATGTCGACCTGACACTGGAGCCAGGCTCTTTCAACGTCTTGCTCGGGCGAACGCTGTCTGGCAAAACAACGCTGATGCGGCTTATGGCCGGCCTGGATCGTCCAACCACAGGCAAAATCCTGATGAACGGTGTTGATGTAACGGGCGTCCTTGTGCGCGAACGCAACATATCCATGGTGTATCAACAGTTCATTAACTATCCGAATCTCAGTGTATACGAGAACATTGCGTCGCCTCTGAAGCTGGCCAGGCTCGACAAAAACATCATTGACAGTCGTGTCCGTGAAACAGCCGAGATGCTGGGCATAGAAACCATGCTCGACCGGTTGCCACTGGAATTGTCGGGTGGTCAGCAACAGCGAACTGCCATGGCGCGTGCTTTGGTGAAAGATGCGCAGATCGTGTTGTTTGATGAACCACTGGTCAACCTCGACTACAAACTGCGTGAAGGATTGCGCGAAGAGCTTCGGTCACTGTTCAAGGCACGCAATTGCATCGCTGTTTATGCGACAACCGAACCCAATGAAGCACTCGCTCTGGGTGGCAATACTGCGGTTCTCAATGAGGGTCGCCTGCTGCAGATGGGACCAACCGCGCAGGTCTATCATAAACCACGTGACATCATCACGGCCGAGATGTTCTCAGAGCCACCTATCAATGTGGTGCCAGGTGAAGTCACTGAAAACGAAGTGACCTTTGACCAGGAAGTGCACTTTCAGCTGAACAGTGATCTGAAGTCGTTGACACCCGGACATTATCAGTTTGGTGTGCGTGCATCACACATTGGCCTGGTTCCCCATTCGGATGACGATCTTGAGTTGCCGGTCAAAGTCGATCTTGCGGAGCTGTCAGGGTCCGAAACCTTCCTACATGTACGTAACGCGCACTTTGAACTGGTGTTGCACTTGTCCGGTGTTCACGAATACGAAGTTGATCAGGAAATCAAAATCTACTTTCCAACGCACAAGCTCTTTGCGTTTGACTCCCAGGGGCAGCTTGTCCATTCACCTGCCCGTTTGCTGGAGGCCTGATTATGGCGCAAATAACACTCAATTCGCTGGCGCATTCGTATAGTGCGAACCCTAGTAAACCCGAAGACTATGCTATCCGTGAAATGCAGCATGTTTGGGAGCAAGGTGGCGCCTACGCCCTTCTGGGGCCTTCCGGCTGTGGTAAGTCAACATTGCTGAACATCATTTCTGGCCTGCTGCAGCCCTCTAATGGTGAGATTTTATTCGATGATATTCGTGTCAACGAACTGAAACCCGAGCAACGTAATATTGCACAGGTTTTTCAGTTCCCAGTGGTGTACGACACCATGACAGTATTCGATAACCTGGCGTTTCCGTTGCGAAACATCGGCGTCCCGGAGCACAAGGTTAGTTCGAAGGTTCATGAAGTGGCTGAAGTGCTTGAGTTGACTGAGCAGTTAAAACGCAAGGCCAAAGGCTTAAGTGCCGATCAAAAGCAAAAAGTGTCAATGGGACGGGGCCTGGTACGTGATGATGTTTCTGCGATTCTGTTTGATGAGCCGCTAACGGTTATTGATCCCCAGCTGAAATGGAAATTGCGTCGCAAACTCAAGCAGATTCACAAGCAGTTTAATACGACAATGGTGTATGTAACGCACGACCAGCTTGAGGCCTCTACGTTTGCTGACAAAATTGCTCTGATGTATGAAGGTCAGATTGTTCAGTTTGGCACCCCACGCGAACTCTTTGAGGAGCCGAAACATACTTTTGTCGGCTACTTCATTGGCAGTCCGGGTATGAACTTTATCAGTCCTGAGCTGACTTCTCGCGGTTTGGAGTTTGAAGGTCGGGTAATGCCCGTTAACCAGGACATGGTTGATCACGTTCGTACTCTGGAGACATCAAATATCAAGCTTGGTATCCGTCCCGAGTTTATTCATGTTTGGGCTGAAAGCAATAATGATGCTTTTGAAGTAACCGTTCAGGACATCGAAGATCTGGGATCCTACAGGATTATGTCCTTTATGTTTGGTTCCATTCCTATGAAAGCCCGTCTGCACGAAGACCAGAAAGTCCCTGAGAAAAAGGTCAGAGTGAGCTTTCCGGATCAGTGGCTGAAAGTCTATGTCGATGAGTATTTGCTGGAGCTGACCCATGAATAAGATTGAAAGTAACAAGGGCTGGTTATTCGTTCTGCCCGTATTCATTGTTGTGGCTTTCTCGGCAGTCATTCCATTGATGACTGTTGTTAACTATTCGGTTCAGGATATCTTTGGTAACAGCAGTTACTTTGTGGGTACTGACTGGTATCGGCAAATGCTGAATGACCCGCAATTACAGAGCGCCCTCGTTCGCCAGTTTATTTTTTCATTTTCGGTTCTGGCGATTGAAGTACCGCTGGGCATTCTGGTCGCGCTGATGATGCCCAAAAAGGGTTGGCAGGCTTCTCTGGCCCTGGTGATGGTTTCGCTTCCATTGCTTATTCCATTAAACGTTGTGGGTACTATCTGGCAGGTATTTACCCGGACAGACATTGGTTTGATGGGATGGGGATTACGGGAGCTCGGTTACGCCTATAACATCTCCCGTAACTCAGGTGATGCCTGGGCAACAATCATCCTGATGGATGTCTGGCATTGGACCCCATTAATCGCTCTGCTGTGCTACAGCGGTTTGAGAGCCATTCCCGAGGCCTATTATCAGGCTGCCCGAATTGACCAGGCGTCTACCTGGGCTGTGTTTCGATTCATTCAATTACCTAAATTAGTTAATGTGCTGGTGATCGGTGTACTTATTCGGTTTATGGACTCGTTCATGATCTATGCCGAGCCTTTCGTACTCACCGGTGGCGGTCCGGGAAGCTCGACAACCTTCCTGAGTCAGGCGTTAACAGCCATGGCCATAGGGCAGTTTGATTTGGGACCAGCGGCAGCGTTTTCCATTATTTACTTTCTGATCATTCTGGCGGTGAGCTTTGTGTTCTACACAACCATCATGCATACGCAGAAAGACAAAACGACTATTAAGATCGGAGGGTAACTGTTATGACGAATTCTACCGCGACTGGAAAATCGACTTCAGGAAGCCAGTCCAATCGAACAGCTTTAGCCAAAGCTCGATATAAGAGCGACTCTCATATGAAGTCACATATCGGGCTGAGCGTCTACCTGGTGTTGCTGCTTCTTCCAATTTACTGGCTGGTTAATATGTCTTTTAAAACCAATCAGGAAATTCTGGGCGCACTGACTTTTTTTCCGAAAGATTTTACCTTGGAAAACTATCAGAAAATTTTAACGGACCCCAGCTGGTACAACGGCTATATCAATTCGATGACGTATGTCTCTATGAATATGGCGATCAGTTTACTGGTCGCGTTACCGGCCGCATATGCCTTCAGCAGATACAAGTTTGTTGGTGACAAGCATCTGTTTTTCTGGCTACTAACCAACAAGATGGCTCCGCCAGCTGTATTTGCATTGCCATTCTTCCAGCTTTACTCATCGATAGGCCTGTTTGATACCCATATTGCTGTTGCTCTGGCACATACTCTGTTCAACGTTGCATTGGCTGTGTGGATTCTTGAGGGCTTTATGTCAGGTGTGCCTATCGAAATTGATGAGACGGCTTATATCGATGGATACAAGTTCTGGAACTTCTTTATCAAGATATTTATTCCTTTAATTCGCTCAGGTATTGGCGTGACAGCGTTCTTCCTGTTCATGTTTTCCTGGATTGAGCTGTTGCTGGCACGAACACTGACAGCAACGAATGCTCAACCGATTCAGGCGATCATGACGCGCACCGCAGGTGCCTCTGGTATCGATTGGGGACTATTGGCGGCGGCTGGTGTGCTAACCATTTTGCCAGGCATCCTGGTGATCTATTTTGTCCGTAACCATGTTGCCAAGGGCTTTGCCCTGGGCCGTACCTGATCAGGAGAATTAAGATGAGTTGGATGGTCTGGACATTACCAACAGCCGGTTTTTTTTCGGGAATAGCCATTATTCTGGCGGGGATGACAGTATGGCAATACTTTTCTCCATCAGTTGAGCGAAAGGGTTTTTTGCCCATTGTCACCACTCGCGGTGATCGCCTTTTTATAGGTTTGCTCACCAGTGCCTTTCTGCACCTGGCAATTATTGGCTTTACCGGATTTGACGTTTTGGTTGCGACTGCCTTGTCAGTCATCTGGATAGCGATCCTGATGCGTTGGGGTTGATCCCAAAAGTAGAGTAAGTAAGGACGAAGTAAGTAAATGGACGTAAACCAGAAAACAAACATGAGGTCATCATGAACAACAAAAAAATGAAGTACCTATCACTAGTGCTTTCAGGGTCCTTCCTGATGGCGGCCCATACGCAGGCTGAGGATCAGTATCGTCAGGCGGCTGAAAAGTGGGTTGATAGCAATTTCCAGCGCTCAACACTGAGCCGGGAACAGCAAATTTCCGAACTTGAATGGTTTATTCAGGCGGCTGAACCTTTTCGCGGTATGGAGATCAGTACCGTTGCTGAAGGCCTGACGACGCATGAGTACGAATCAAGTGTGTTGGCTGAAGCCTTTGCCGAGATTACCGGTATTCAAGTGACTCACAACATTATTGGCGAAGGTGATGTTGTAAACACCATGCAAACGCAAATGCAGTCTGACCGGAGCATCTACGATGGCTTCGTCAACGACTCTGATGCGATTGGCACGCACCTTCGGTACGGTAAAACAATAGCCATATCGGATGCGATGGAAAACGAGTGGGCGGATTTCACCAACCCGGGTCTGGATCTGGATGATTTTATCGGTATCCAGTACACCACAGGGCCTGATGGCAAGATTTACCAGTTGCCAACCCAACAGTTTGCCAACCTCTACTGGTTCCGTGCCGACTGGTTTGAGCGTGAAGATCTGAAAGCAGCCTTCCTTAATGAATATGGCTATGACCTGGGTGTACCTTTGAACTGGTCGGCTTACGAAGACATAGCCGCTTTCTTCACAGGTCGTGAAATAGACGGCCAGAGAGTTTACGGACACATGGATTACGGTCGTCGTGATCCGTCACTCGGCTGGCGTTTCCACGATTCCTGGTTCTCAATGGCTGGCATGGGCGACCCGGGCTTGCCGTTTGGTAATCCTGTAGATGACTGGGGTATTCGCGTAAATGCAGAGGGTAACCCTGTCGGTGCCAGTGTGAGCCGCGGCGGTGCTACTAACTCGCCAGCTTCAGAATATGCTGTGCGTAAAATGGTCGACTGGTTGCGTGACTATGCGCCACCGCAGGCTCAGGGCATGACATTTGGTGAGGCCGGACCGGTTCCTGCTCAGGGTAATATTGCCCAACAGGCGTTTTGGTACACTGCTTTTACAGCAGATATGACCGACCCCTCGCTTTCAGTAACCGAAGCCGACGGTACACCTAAATGGCGTATGGCTCCTTCGCCGGTTGGTCCTTACTGGGAAGAAGGCATGAAAGTCGGTTATCAGGACGTAGGCGCTTGGACTTTCTTTAATTCTACTCCTGAAGACCGCCGCACTGCGGCCTGGTTGTTTGCCCAGTTTACTGTGTCCAAAACAGTGTCTCTGGAAAAAACAATTCGTGGTCTGACGCCTATTCGTCGCTCTGATATCAACTCGGATGAAATGACTGAGCTGGCTCCTAAGCTTGGTGGTCTGGTTGAGTTCTACCGTAGCCCGAATGAAAGCATGTGGACGCCTTCCGGTACCAACGTGCCTGACTACCCACGTCTGGCTCCACTGTGGTGGCAGAATCTTGCGCCGGCAGTCAGTGGTGAAATCTCAGCCCAGGAAGCACTTGATAACCTTGCACGCGAGATTGACAGCACCATGAGCCGACTGGCACGTGCCAATGTGTTCTCACAGTACGCGCCGATGCTCAATGAAGAGCGTGATGCGCAGTACTGGTTCGACCAGTCGGGAGCACCTAAGGCTCGTCTGGACAACGAAAAGCCACAAGGCCGTACCCAGCCATATGACGAAATGATGGCTGAATGGATGGCTGCAGGTACCATGTGACAGTCCGTCCAGGACCCGTTAGCACTTCACGGGTCCCCTTTTGGGGTTACCAGCTAACCCCGTTAATTCTCTTTTATAGTGTTCGATGACATTACATCAACTAGACAACGTACTCGTTCAAAGCGAAGAGTCCGGACTATTCACCCGGGTCCATTGCCTTAATTGAGGTAATGAGCTTCGCTTTACCTAATTGTGCCGAGTCCTTGGGCTGGCTTGCCAGCCCCTTTTTAATTGCTGCGCTGTTAATAGCGTAGGCGGCTGATTCCAAATATCAGTTGGAGAACAACATCAGGGAGCCTTAACTAACAATAAGAATCGTATTATATAACCCGGTTTGCCCAAGTGATGTCCCTTCGGTGAAAACGGGAACACAGAAGAGGTCAATCTGATGTTCAACCTTATTCTTCGTTTGCGCGTAGTGACCTTACTGGTTTGCTGTGCTTGTTCTGCGGCCTTGGCCGATAGTGTCGATACCTGGATCGATCAGGAATTCACCCCTTCCACCTTATCCCGTGACCAGCAAATAAATGAACTTGAATGGTTTAAAGCTGCCGCAGAGCCCCTTCAGGGCATGATCATTAATGTACTTTCCGAGAATATCACGACTCATCAATATGAAGCTGATGTATTGGCGACCGCATTTACCGATATTACCGGTATTGAGATAAATCACGTCACTGCGCGTGAAGGCCAGGTGATAAAACAACTCTGGTTGCAAATGATATCAGGGGCTAATGAGTATGAATTATTTGCCAATGACTCAGATTCTATTGGTACTCACTTCCGGTCTGGGAAAATCTTGTCGCTCAGTGACTTTATGGACAATGAAGGTCGAGCCGTTACCTTACCAACATTAGATCTTGACGATTTCATTGGACTCGACTTTGTGCGCGGCGCCGATGGTGAACTGTACCAGTTGCCAACACAGCAGTTTGCTAACCTTTACTGGTTTCGCCACGACTGGTTTGAGCGTCCGGATTTGCAAGCGCAGTTTAGAAATCGATATGGCTATGAACTGGGTGTTCCCGTTAATTGGTCGGCTTATGAAGACATCGCCGAGTTCTTCACGGTGCATGTAGGACAATTGGATGGTCAGCGCGTTTACGGCCATTCGGATTATGGCAAGCGTGACCCGTCACTGGGATGGCGCTTCACCGATGCCTGGTTGTCGATGGCCGGAGCTGGAGATCTGGGTTTGCCGAATGGCCTGCCTGTTGATGAGTGGGGGATCCGAGTTGAAGATTGTCGTCCGGTGGGTTCTCACGTGGCACGCGGCGGTGCAGTCAATGCTCCGGCGTCTGTCTATGCACTGACTACTTACATCGACTGGTTGGATCGGTTCGCGCCCCCTCAGGCACGGAACCTTACTTTTGAAGAGGCGGGTCCCTTGCCCGCCAATGGGACCGTAGCTCAGCAGATATTCTGGTATACCACCTTTACCAGTGATATGTTGAAGCCGAGTCTACCGGTTAACTATCCCGACGGGACACCCAAGTGGCGAATGGCTCCTTCACCTCATGGAGCCTATTGGGAAGAGGGTATGAAGTTGGGTTATCAGGACGTGGGTGCTTGGACCATTCCCAAGTTCATGAGTACTGAACGTCAACAGGCTGCATGGCTCTATGCTCAGTTTACCGTCTCCAAGACTGTTTCGTTAAAGAAAACCCTGGTCGGTCTGACCCCGATTCGGGATTCTGATCTGGCATCTGATACGCTCACCGAGATGGCGCCTAAGCTGGGAGGCTTGGTCGAGTTCTATCGCAGCCCGGCCCGGGAATTCTGGACGCCTACCGGTATCAACGTGCCTGATTATCCTCGCTTGTCTGAACGCTGGTGGCCTAACATCGCTGATGCTGTATCCGGATTGAAAACACCTCAGCAAGCATTGAACCAACTTGCAATCGAGCAAGACAGAGTGATGTCAATCATGCAGCGAACCTTTCAAACCGATGTTTGCGGTCCTCTTATCTCACGGATGTCCGATGCGGAAGGTGCTGATTACTGGCTTGCCCAACCCGGTGCCCCCAAGCCGATGTTGTCTAATGAAAAGCCACCGGGAGAAACTATTCGCTATGACGATTTGCTGAACGCCTGGAATCTTGGCCAAGGTCTCTGATCCCGTGGAGGGTATCGATATGTTCTGGAATAGGTTTGCATATGCTTTTAGCAGCATTGGTGTACGCGTTACTGCTCTTATAGTTCTGGTTGCGGTAGTCATAGGTGGTGCTTTCGGTTACGTCCATTGGGGCATGAGCCAGGCCCAAGGTGAATACCAGAACCTGGTTGCTGATATCAGCCTGGGTAATGACCAACTAAAGAGCCTCAGCACGAATTATTTGCGTACCTCTGCGTTATCGACGGCGTTGCTGTCGACTGACGTCGTGTCGGAAATAGACCGTCAGAGCCTTAAACTGAATGCACTGTCCGAGCGCTTCTCAGGTGTTGTTGACCAGTTACAGTTATTGTTTCCAGGTGCCAGTCAAGCGATTGCACCGTTGCGCGAGAACCGGCTACAACTTGATGAGTCAGTGTCGGCTATTGTTCAGATAAGGCGCGGAGTGCTACAAAACCGCTTTCAAACTGAACAAAATTTGTCTGAGTTTCGAGCTGTAGCCGGACAATTGAATGATGATCTTTCTGATCTGATTCAACTGATTAACATGACCCCTAATGACTATCCCGCCGTCATTGAAGCGCAAAGGCTTCAGCAAATGTTGTTGACTCTGGAACTGGAAGTTATCAGCTATCTGGCGACGTCGGATACGGCTCAGCTGACTAAAAAACGCATGTTGATTGAAGACCATGTTCAGAGCGTAGGCGCAACATTTGACATTGTTATCCGTATGGAGGCAGATCCTTTTACCAGAGACGATTTTACAACCCTCTATGCGCAGTTTGACGCCATGGTCGAAGAACGGATCGAGCAACCTCGCTTGCTGAAGGTGCATGACCAGTTATTGCAGCTGCAGGCCAGTGCCCAGTCGGTGGTCCGGGAAGTCGATGCCAGCATTAGTCGTCTCGGTTTGGGGGTCGAAACGATCCAGGGCGAGGTTTCGGATATTATTTTCGCCGCCCAGGCTACGGCGCAGCGAATTAGCGCCCAGGTTTTGAGTGCCATGCTAGCCGCGTTGCTGATTGTGGTGGTCAGCTGTGGAGCGCTTATTTGGTTGACCCGGGTCCTGGTAATACGACCGGTACAGTTAATTACTAGCCGTGTCATCGATATTGCAGAAGGCGATGGAGACCTGACGAAAAGATTGGATGTCAGAAGTAAAGATGAACTGGGTACTTTGGCCGGCTCTTTTAATAAGTTTATTGATAAGATTGAACAGTTGGTTATCGAAATTCGTCAAACTGGCGCGTCCCTTGGTGAACGCAATAATGCGTTGAATCAGAGCGCCCATACAACCCGCTCACGAAGTGAACAACAACGACAGAATATGGATCAGTTGGCCGGAGACATTGAAACGCTATTGCTGTCTGTAGATGAAGTAGCCCGCCAATCGGACCAGTCAGTCAACCGAACTGTTGATACGATGACGACAGGCCAAAAAACGTCGGAAACTGTAGCCGACTCGATCACCCGCTTCGAGCAATTGGCTCAGGATATGGATAAGGGTACTGAGCTGATTAATGCTCTTGCAACCGATATCGAACAAGTCGATTCGGTACTGGAAGTCATTAATAACATTGCTGAACAAACGAATCTCTTAGCGCTTAATGCAGCGATAGAGGCCGCTCGCGCTGGTGAGCATGGACGGGGCTTTGCAGTTGTGGCCGACGAAGTTCGATCATTGGCACAGAGAACGCAGCAAAGCACATCCGACATTCAGCAAGTCGTCGAGCGAGTTCAGGCCGGATCTGAACGTGCCACCGGTTTTATGCAGGCGAGTCAGCGTAACGGCATTAAAGCGGTAGAAAGTGCGCGTAATACCAGAGAACAATTGACGTTGATGGTGGCGTCTATTGAGCAGGTAGGACAGATGAACCGGTCCATAGTTGACGCAGCAGCGTCGCAACATCAACTGGGCTTGAAAGTATCAGATCAAACCGCTGCAGTTGCGCGCAACAGTGAGTCAACGCTTCAGGAAGCCGAGCGTAGTGAAACACTGTGCGATGCGGTTGATCAGCTAAGTCGCGATCTTAACGACTTGGTCGGGCGGTTTCGGGTCAGCCAGTAACGACGGTGAATGGTCACATGCCGGTCAGCATGACTGCCCAGCATGTTAGTTGCGCTTCAGGCCGAGAGGGTATGTTCAAACAGGGACAGTACCCGAACGTCGTCGACTTCAATCGCTACTTTAACTAACGGTCTGTTCTCCCAGCCCTGGGCAGGAAAAGTGCGGCCTTCAGGCGCCATCATTGTTTGACCAATGGCCAGTCCATCGGTCGCAACACGCACAGCGCCATGTCGGCAGCCAAACAATGACGGATCAAGTACATAGGCGATGGTTGCAGCATCGTGAAAGTAGCACCCGTCAATACCCATGGCTTCGCGATAGAAGTCAAAATAGTGTTGCGCTGCTTTGTTTAAAAAGCCGCCCTGTTCGGGGTTGGCAGCTGCAATGCGTTCCAGAACGCCGGACTTTAGCAAGACCTGATGGGTAACATCGAGTCCGATCATTGTTACTGGCCAGTCAGCACCAAAAACCGCATCGCCAGCGTGTGGGTCATTGATCAGGTTCGCTTCGGCCACGGGACTGACATTACCGGTTTCGTGAACCGTGCCTCCCATCAGCACCACTTCTTTTACCTTGGCGGCTATGTCCGGGTCCAGTTCCAGTGCCAGCGCCAGGTTGGTCAAAGGCCCCAGTGCTACCAGGGTGACTTCACCAGGATGTGCATTGACGGTATCGACGATAAAATGCGGTGCACTGCGCGGGTCACGTTGCGTCTGGGCATCAGGCCAGTCAATGTTGCCAAAACCATCCTGGCCATGAACGTAATCTGCGTGTTTGCGTGGCTCCATGATAACCGGCGCATCGGCACCTTTTGCCACCGGAACCCGGAAACCCGCGAGCTGGCTCAGAGTGAGCGCATTCAGTGTGGCGCGCTCGGCACTGACGTTACCAAAAACCGTAGTCAGGCCAAGTACCTCAATGTCTGGCGCTCGAAATGCAAACAGAATGGCCATGGCATCATCGATGCCAGGGTCTGTGTCGATTATGATCTTATGGGTCATGCCGGGTCTCCCTGTGAGTTTTGATTTTGGGCGTCTTTTAGAAAGGCCCGGGTTTCGGCCAGAGTGGGTATTGAGCTTGAAGCACCCAGTCGGGTGACACAGATGGCGGCGCCTGCGCTGCCAAGTGTCATCGCCTGAAGCGGGCTTTGGCCAGCTGTCAGGGCGGACAACGCATAGCCGATGAAAGTATCGCCGGCGGCTGTTGTGTCAACCGCTTTCACTTTATGGGCCTCGACTGAATCCCGATGGCTCTGATGCAAATAGACCACACCTTCCTTTCCGAGCGTTAACAACGTATGAAGTTGCGGGTAGTTTTGAGTCAGTGCCGTTTCGGCGTCCGCGACAGAGTCGGTTTCAGTCAGATCCATCGCTTCGACTTCGTTTACGATCAGCCAGTTGATTTTTCCGAGCAGGGGTTTGACGAGGTCGACGTTCATCGGCGCCGGATTGAAGGCAATGGTCATTTCGTTGGCCATGGCCACATCAATTGCCTGTTCAAGACCGTTGGTCTCATTTTGCATTAGTAGCCAGTCACCGTGTTTGGCATTAGTCAGGGCATCCGTAAGATGGTGTTCGGTTATGCCATGATTGGCGCCAGGGTAAAGTATTATAGCGTTCTCAGCTGCCCGGGTGAGCTGAATAATGGCGTGACCGCTGGCCATGTCGAGCAGGGCGATGTGACGCGTATCGACGCCGCTTTGTTGCAATAGAGCAAGCGCCCACTTATCTTGCTGGCCGAGCGCTCCTATATGCTGTATAGCTGCATCAGCACGGGCCAGTGCAATCGACTGGTTAGCGCCCTTACCACCAAGAACCGTTTGATAGTCGGTTGAGCCCAGGGTTTCGCCGGGTCGGACAAAGTGATCAACCTGATACAGATGATCGATGTTGATGGAGCCCAGGTTAAAGATAGTCATAAGAAAGATCCGGCTCTCGTTAAGTAGTAGGGTTTGATCAGTGCTTTGCATTGAAGAAAGGCCAGTATGGCAGCGGTTTAGCTTGGCTGTGAAGTCCGCTAAGATTACCTTGTTCTTTGACACTAAACCAATCGGTCAGGTTTTAGAGAGGATAGTACCGATAAAAGGAGCAGTTATGGCTTACGATACCAACAATATCTTCGCTAAAATGTTGCGTGGTGAGATTCCCTGCATCAAGGTTTACGAAGACGATCACACCCTGGCATTTATGGACATTATGCCGCAGACCGATGGTCATACCCTGGTGGTCCCGAAAGAATCGGCTGAAACGCTGATGGACTTGTCCGACGAAGCGGCCGCGCACTGGATCAAGAGTACCAAAAAGGTAGCAGCCGCAGTGAAGTCAGGCTTGAACGCCCCGGGCGTGGTGTTGTTCCAGCTGAACGGTACCGGGGCAGGGCAGACTGTTCCTCATGTTCATTGTCACGTCATTCCGGGATCCATTGCCGATCTGCGCAAACCCCATGCGACGACAGCAGCGGACACCGACCATTTAAAAATGCTGGCTGAAAAGATCAAAGCGGCTCTCTGATTTACCAGGATGCGGCTGATGAACCACTGGTTCTTTAATCAATACGCGTTAAAAACCCCGCCTTGGCGGGGTTAATTCGGTTCATGACGTTATTGGCGGTCAGTTTTTAACTGACTTCTTTGGCCAGTATTTTTGCTGCCCATTCTTTCGGTCCTGTTTGATGCACCGAGCTGCCTTGGGTATCGACCGCAACCGTCACCGGCATATCAACAACATCGAATTCGTATATTGCTTCCATGCCGAGATCTTCAAAAGCAACAACCCTGGCTTTACGAATGGCCTTGGAGACCAGATAAGCCGCGCCACCAACCGCCATCAGGTAGATGGCCTTGTGGCGTGCGATGGATTCAATGGCGACCGGGCCACGTTCGGCTTTGCCAACCATGCCAATCAGGCCGGTGTGCTCAAGTACTGTGTCGGTGAATTTATCCATCCTGGTAGCGGTAGTGGGCCCTGCCGGACCAACGGCTTCGTCACCCATGGGGTCGACCGGGCCAACGTAATAGATCATCTTGTTGGTAAAATCGACGGGCATTGGCTCACCCTTGTTAATCATTTCGACCATACGTTTGTGAGCGGCATCGCGACCGGTGTACATCTTGCCGTTTAACAACAGTGTTTCACCGGGTTGCCATTCGAGCATGTCCGCTTTTTTCAGGGTATTGAGATCAACGCGACGTGCTTTCGGGCCCGCATCCCAGACGATATCGGGCCAGTCTTCGAGTTTTGGCTCTTCGAGTATGGCGATGCCGGAGCCGTCGAGGACGAAGTGAGTGTGACGGGTGGCTGCACAGTTGGGGATGATTGCGACCGGTTTGTTCGCAGCATGGGTAGGAGCGTCCATGACTTTGATATCCAGCACAGTGGTGAGACCACCCAGACCCTGGGCACCGATGCCCAGATTGTTGACCTTGTCGAACAGTTCAAGTCGCAGTTCTTCGGCCCGGTTGGCGGGTCCGCGGGCCTGCAGGGCCTGAATATTGATCGGTTCCATCAGTGATTCTTTAGCCATCAGCATCGCTTTCTCGGCGGTACCGCCGATGCCAATGCCGAGCATGCCCGGAGGGCACCAGCCGGCACCCATTTCCGGGACGACTTTCAATACCCAGTCAACGACTGAATCTGACGGGTTCAGCATGGCGAACTTGGACTTCGCTTCACTGCCACCGCCCTTGGCGGCGACCTGAACATCGATGGTATTGCCGGGTACGACCTGGGTATGGATAACCGCCGGGGTGTTGTCTTTGGTGTTGACGCGTTTTCCGTCCGGGTCTGCCAGAATTGAGGCACGCAGAACGTTGTCAGGGTTCAGGTAGGCACGGCGAACCCCTTCGTTCACCATGTCTTCTACGCCCATGGTGGCGCCATCCCAGCGCACGTCCATACCGATTTTCAGAAACACCGTAACAATGCCGGTGTCCTGGCAGATGGGGCGATGACCCTCAGCACACATGCGGCTATTGATCAGGATCTGGGCCATGGCGTCTTTGGCGGCCTGGGACTCTTCCCGTTCATAAGCCTGGTGTACCGCCTGGATGAAGTCTTTCGGATGATAGTAGGAAATAAATTGTAAGGCGTCTGCGACGCTTTGTATCAGATCGTCTTGCTGAATGACGGTCATGAAGGGCTCCTCTGCCTGTCTGTGCGATGGCGCAAATTGTACACCACTTTTTCAGGAATCGGGCCTGTACAAAAGCACTAATACGATAGCAGCTGGCTAAGAACCAGAGCGCTGTGAAGCCCGAAACAACGGTGTGGCTGGCGAATACGATGCTGGCGTCCGGCGCTGTATTCAGTAAATCCAGGTCAGCATGAATAAGGTATGTCCGGAGCGATGACACTTGCAATATTCAAACGCTCGTTTAAATTAGGAGTTTATGCCGACCTGATAGGAACAAGTATGAGTGAAATCATTGAACGGCTGCATAACGGCGTACTGGAGCTGACATTGAACCGTCCGGAAAAGCGCAACGCGCTGACCGAAGCCATGTACATTGAGCTGAAAAAGATACTGGACGAGGCCAAGCATAATTCTGAAGCCCGGGTGGTGCTGCTTTCAGGCCAGAAATTCTGTTTTACCGCGGGCAACGATCTTAAAGATTTCATGGACCACCCGATGGAAGACAATGATGCGCCGGTGCTTCTTTTTCTGCGCACCATGGCTGACTTTCCCAAGCCCATTGTGGCCGCAGTCAATGGGCCAGCGGTTGGCATTGGCACCACGTTGCTGCTGCATTGTGACCTGGTTTACTGTGGCGACAGCACCCTATTTCAGTTGCCTTTTGTCAGTTTGGGTCTGGTGCCGGAGTTTGCATCATCCTATTTATTGCCGATGAAAGTCGGGCATGTCAAAGCCGCAGAATGGTTGATGCTGGGTAAAAGTTTTGGCCCCCAGGAGGCGCTTCAGGCCGGGTTGGTCAATGCCGTCTTTGCTGATGAAAACTACCTTCAGGCTGCGCATCAGCAGGCGCAACTGCTGGCTGCACAGCCGCCCAAAGCAATTGAGCTGACCAAAAAGCTGATGAAACAGCATTTTATGAGTATTACTCTGAACACCATCGACGACGAAGCCAGACACTTTCACAAACGGTTACAGAGCGATGAATTTCGCCAGGCTGTCAGTGCTTTCTTTGACGCCAGGTCCGGCGGTGCATGAGATGCGGGGTACCGTTATGTTCATCCTGGAAAAGGGGCCTAGGCTCAGGCTTCCTGAGACTTGCGGTTCTTAACCGATAAATTTCGTGCCTTGAGCAATACGTCATCAGGTTCAGTGAGCTTGCAAACTGACCTTGTTGACTCATCGGCGGTAAATCAGAACAAACCGAGCTGCGGGCCATCATCTTCATCGTCGTCGGCCTTGCTGTGTGCCGCATCTGGCGGGGTTGCAGGGCGATTAGAGCTTTCCTGAACGATCACTGTCTGTGCAGTCTCATGGGCCGGATCGGCGCCTTGTAACCAATGTCGCTGTTGCCGGACCAGCCAGTTCATCACCTGTCGCAAATCTTCGCGTTCGGGGTGTTGTTGCATCAGGTGTTCTGTTGCAGCCATGGCCTGAGTATGTGTCAGGGCGCTGCCCCAGTCCGGGTCGGTCAGATGAGTGCGCACTTGCTCGCGCCATTGGCTAAGTTCGTTTGAACTCAGGCTGTCGGGAAAGTGCCGCGCCCGGGCATTGAACACCAGCGCCTGCTGACGCTCATCCTGGAGACTGTCCGCCAGACCCGGCCAGCTTTCGGGTTGGCGTTCATTGCGACGAATCTGGTTCAGAATGCCGCGATCATGGTCACCGATAAATCCCTGATAGAGTGCATGTTCCGGGTCAGCCGGAGCCGGGCGATCAACGGTCCTGAACACCTCACGACCCAGCGATACCAAATCATGCCAGCGATCCAGGATAGCCATATGACGGGCGATGCGTTCAGGGTCGATGCCGAATCGCTGGCTGACGGTCTGGTCGAGCATGCGGTACGGAGCGATCATCGGACAGCGGTTCAAATGCAGGGTACGCAACGGTGGCCGGACAATGCCTTCCGGCAAATCTTCATTGCGGCTGTACAGCCAGTTTCGGATCTGATCGGCGTTGTGATCCAGAAGCCAGCCAGGGTCCTCCATCAAATCCAGTACGATGATTTCATTGCGCCGGTCCGGATGCTCCATTAATGGTACTTCAACGGTCAGGCAGCCCTGTTTCGCAGGAATCATGCCACTGACATGCAGCATTGGCTGTCGAGACTCCAGTGGCAGTTGCCGGCGTACTTCATGTTTGAACCGCAGTGACAAGGCATATTCGAATAACTTGGGCTGACGCTCACGAATCAGCTTTGCCAGGGCAATGGTTGCCAACACGTCGCTGACTGCATCGTGTGCCTGGGCGTGTTCAATACCATTGGCTGCGCTTAGGTCTTCCAGTTTGAACGATGGGTCGCCGTTGGGGTGTGTTGGCCATTGAATACCTTGCGGACGCAGCGCTTGGGTCAGGCGGACCACATCCAGCAAGTCCCAGCGACTGTTGTGATTGCGCCATTCGCGGCTATAAGGGTCAATCAGGTTGCGATACAGTAGGTATCGGGTGAATTCATCGTCAAACCGCACGGTGTTATAACCGACCGTGCAAGTGCCCGGTGTGGACATCAGATCGTTAATACGCTTAGCCAGCTCCCATTCGCTCAGACCTTCACGATCGCATTGATCCGGCGTCAGACCAGTGATCATCACCGAAGCGGGATCAATAACGGCATCGGGCAATGGTTTGCATTTCCAGTCAAAGGGTTCCCCAATGACATTTAGGCTGGCGTCGGTAATCACCGCCGCAAACTGGGCGATTCCATCCCGGGCCGGGTTAATGCCCCAGGTTTCATAGTCATACCACAGGAATTGCTTGGGCGAAGTCGCGGGTGTAGACGGCATTGTTCACTGGGGTCCTGTCTCGGGCAGTAGTGCTCACTTCTGCATGGGTTTACACTGATGCTCGCGGGGCTCCTGTGCGGGCACCGGACGACAATTACAATCACAGACGCCACCGGTTGGCGTTACATTGACATAGCCTATCACTGATAGGCGTTTCCGGCACGGTGAACGCGTTTTACCCGCCTGGCTCAGTTGCAAACAGGGAGATCTATCCATGATGCTCAGTAAATTTTTTGGCAAAAAATCACCTGCGCCAAAACCGGCCGCTGCGACCCCACGCGCGCAACCGAAGCCGGCCACTGCCGGACTCGAGCACTGGCTCAGTCAAGCCAGTGAAGCGGATCCGAAACAACGCAGGGACGCCATGGTTGAACTCGCCAGGGCGCTGGATGAAGGGCGACTGACGGCCGAACAGCGTCAGCAAATTCCACCAGCCGAGGAATTATCACTCGAACTGCACGCCTGGACCCCCGTTTCCGGGGATGTATCCGAATCATTGTGGTTCGACGTTGCCTGCCATGGCTTTTCTGCGCGGGTCAGGGCGGCGGCGGCCGAACAGGTAAACAGTCCGGAACGCCTTGATAGTTTGCTAAAGAATGTGAAAGGGCGCGATAAAACGGTCTATCGGCTGGTGAAAACCCGGCTCGATGAACACAAGCAGCAGTCCCTGGAGCTGCAGGCCAAAAAGGATCACACCCGACGCCTGGTTGAACAACTGGAACGCCATGCCAAAGCACCGGTCGATCCGCTGTACAGCGGAAAACTACGCGCCTTGCTCGAGCAATGGCCAGAGAACAGCAGCCATGAAGATGAAGACCTGATTGGGCGCTGGCAAACAGCGGTCTCTGAAGCTCAGGCTCGCTTGCCGGCAGAGCCGGCCGCTGACGAACCGGAGGTTGTTGTTCCGCCAGAAGCCGAATCGGACTCAGTCGAATCGCAAGCCGGGGCAGAAAGTCAGCCGGAGTCCGTCATTGATACCGCCGATGACCCGCAACGAACAGAGCTGATCAGGCTCCTCTGGCATGACTTAAAAGACAGGCTTGATCAACCGGATCCTGACCCGGCTCAGGTGCGTGATGCTCTGCTTTATCTTACCGAACAGCAGCATCACTGGAGGCAGACTGAGCAACACCAGCGAGCCAATCAGCAGGAAGAGCGTGCTTTTCATCAACTGTGCACCACCTATGAGGCTTCGTTAAATAACCGTGCACTCATTCTCGAACGTTTCGGTAGCCTGGATACTCTGCTGCCGGCCATTGAATCTGACCCGGCCGGGCATGATGACGCCGCTCATGCACTGGATGAATGGTTACACGCTCTGGACTGGCCAGAGTCGGAACCGGAACCCGAGTTAACCGTGCGGGTGGAAGCCGCCGTCAGAGTGCACCACGATCAGTTGGCAGAGCACCGCAAACAGAGCATTCACGCCGTACGCCAGGCGCGTGGGCTGATTCGTCGTTGCCAGGGTGCCATCAATGACGGTCACTTGAAGCGCGCATCAGGCTTGTTACAAGGCATTCGCGATGCCGTCGCAGAGCTGAAGTCTGAAGAGCATCACGGCCTGTTCCGGCAGTTTGAAGAGACCGAACAAGCCGTCAATAAACTGCGCGATTGGCAAAGCTTTGCCGTGCTACCCAAAAAAGAAGCTTTGATCGAACGCATGCGTCAATTGGTGAAACAGTCGCTTGCGCCTGAAGATCGCGCCAGAAAGATTCGCGATATGCAGGAAGAATGGCGAATGCTGAGCCGGGGTCTGCAGAACGAGCACCAGGCGCTTTGGGAAACCTTTCATGAACTGGCCCAGAACGCTTATGAACCCTGCAAGGAGTTCTTTGCCGAACAGGGCAAATTAAGGGCTCTGAATTTGCGCCAGCGCCAGGCGCTGAGCGAGCAGCTGATTCAATATGAGCAGTTGCTTGGCGATGACACAAATGATCTGAAAGAGCTCGATCGAGTATTGATGCTAGCCCGTAACGACTGGCGTCGGTTTTCGCCTGTCGATCGTGCGGCGAATAAAGGCGTGCAAACGCAGTTCGATGCTGTATTCCAGAGGCTGCGCGATCGTTTGTACAGTGAACAGCAGGTATTCAGGGATGCCAAACTGGCGATTATTGATCGTGCTCGTGCCTTGCTTGATGAGCCTGACTCGCGACAGGCTACGGAGATGGCCAAGCAGTTGCAGCGTGAATGGCAACAGGCGGGGCATCTTGCTCGGCGCGATGAGCAAGCGTTGTGGAAGTCCTTCAGAGCCATCTGTGATCAGCTGTTTGCCCGGCGCGAAGCCGCAGCAGATGCATTCAAAGCCGATTTGAATGCTCATAAAGACCAGGCTGACCAGATTCTGGCCGCCATGGCAGCGGTGCTGGTTGAGTCTGATCCTGTGGCAGCCAATGACCAATTTGATGCACTAAAAACACAATACCTGGCGCTGGGAACCTTGCCTAAAGCTGACCACAAAAAGCTGCAGGAGCAGTTTGATCGGCTGAGTCATGATTTTCAAACAAGGTGTCGGGAAGTCAGAGTGCAGCAAGAGGATCTGCACTGGCAACAAGTGTTCGAATGGAATCGCATGGCCCGGTTTAGCAGTGGTTCAACCGATGCAGCGAAAGAGGAATGGGAGAACCTGGAGAAGGTACCACCGCCTGCATCGGACCTGATGGCAACGTTGTCGGACTGGCAAAAGCCCGGGCAGGATAGCGAAGCATTGCGCCGACGTACCGTCGAGCTGGAAATCCTGGCACAGGCTGACTCACCGGAGGCAGACAGAGCACTGCGCATGGAACTGCAAGTGCAGCGACTGACCGACGGACTTGGCCAACAAGTCGACCAGAATGATATCGATAAAGCGGTGGTCGCCTGGCTTTCGACCCCGGTCAAAGATGAACCCCAGTTTGATGCCCTGTTAGCAAGAATGAAGCAAGCACGCCTGGCCTGGGTTTCAGGCGAAATAATAGAAAAAACTGAAAAAAATCATAAAGTTAGTTGACAGCCAACAAGGCGATCACTAATATGCGTCCCCGTTGAGAGGCAATGACTAAACAGTTAGCAAAGCACAGCAACCAACCCAGAAATGGTTGCTCAGTTTCGATCAGAAACACTCTCTAAACAAGTTATTGCGGGGTGGAGCAGTCTGGTAGCTCGTCGGGCTCATAACCCGAAGGTCGTAGGTTCAAATCCTGCCCCCGCTACCATATGTAAAAAGCCCGAACAGAGATGTTCGGGCTTTTTTGTGCATGGGTCAAAATGAACCTGCCCCCGCTACTAATCAGCTACTCGATTGATAGCGCTGTCGAGAATCCACTCGGCGCTATCGTTCCAGACATCCATACGAGTTATTTTACTTTTCTTACGAAATCAACTACTTAACAGTCGCCGACCTCGTCAGAACATCCGAATTGTCGGACCACATGTTCTGGTAGCAGGCTGTTGAAATTCTGCGAATTTCAACAGCCTGCTAGTCCCCTTGCTTGATTACTCATTGCATCACAGCAGGATCATGTTCCCTGCGTCCTAGTAGGCAAGGACCTACAAACTCACTGGTGCACCGATCTGTACTACTATTATTCCCGTAATGTCTCACTCCGGGATGCTGAGAAGCCAATTGACTGCGCGGTTAAATAGCAAACATGCGGCGAGTGCCTCAAGGCCGATTTTGATTGACCGGCTCGTGATCCGGGTCTTCCAACTGGTTTCCTGGGGCGTTAGACGGGCTGTCCCGAGCGTGATAAAGCCTGACAAACTGGTCTCAGTGCAGGTTTTCAAATTTTTTTTTAAAACAATGCCAGTCAAATCAATCAGTTAGGATCAGCGTTCGAAATACTTACATTAGTGTATTCAGAAACCTTTGACTTCGCTGCTGGAATCTATATCATCCCACTCAGCTTAAAAAGAAAGACGAAAGATAGTTTAATTGCTCCATGCTGGTTTAGTCATAATCCTGCTTTGAAGTTCTTAAGTACGTCGGTTCCAATTTTTACGCTAAAAGAGCTCAATTTCGGGCACAAATTATTAATTTATAGGTATATGACTATGTCTACAGTAACTGGTACGGTAAAGTGGTTTAACGAAGCAAAAGGTTTTGGTTTCATCGAGCAGGAAGGCGGTAAAGACGTCTTTGCACATTTCAGTGCTATCACTGGCTCTGGCTTCAAAACGTTGACTGAAGGCCAAAAAGTTGAGTTCACCGTAACTCAAGGCCAGAAAGGTCCTCAAGCTGAGAACATCACTCCTTTATAAGGGCTGATTTGTTCTGAAGAGAAGCTCTGCATATGCAGGGCTTTTTTTGTGTCTGTTGTATTTATCCTGCCAACGTTGAACATTATTAGGTTCCATCTATACCACGCCCTTCATTCGTTTCCTGTCTGTGTCATTCTCCTCAATCGGTTACCATGCAATTTAGAACCCAGCGCCTAACTCGCCAGAAAGAAAGAGCTGAAGGCCAGTCAGTGTTTTAAAATTTTAAAATGACCAGATACATCGTACACTGGTTTAATGTACCAGTGGTCAGTTTGATGCTTCGTCGGATATAACGTTGACGTTGCAAATGCCAACCGTATCAATCCATGTGCAGAGTGCTTATAGTTGTATGTGATCAAGTTGCGGCCAGTCGCCAAATTCGAACTATTGGGCTATTTTGATAAGCACGGTGTTGAATTGCCCGCTGTATGGGCTCAGCACCAATCTTTTTTGTGAAGAGGTCAACAGTTCAATGCGACTCAAGTCTGACCTAACCTCAGCAACCTTTCTGGAGATGATATCCGGTCTGTCAGCGCAATTTGTAGCGACCCCTCACTACAAAGTTGACAAGGTCATTCAGGAAGCTCTGGGTCAGGTCGGTCGTTATTTCAATGCCGACCGAAGTTACGTATTTCTGTTTTCAGACGATATCCGGTTCTGTAGCAATACTCATGAGTGGTGTGCCGAGGGCGTCTCCGAACAAATTGACGGTTTGCAAAACCTTGAGGTTGAAGTTTTTCCGAACTGGCTAAAAAGTTTCACCGAGGCTAGGACTGTGCATATTCCCGAAGTGGCCGATATACCCTCAAACAGCGTTGAGTACGGTATTCTGGCGCAGCAGAGTGTTCAGTCAGCGTTGATGGTGCCGATGAACACCAAGGATGGCCTGTTCGGTATGTTTGGCTTCGACCTGGTGCGAAATACCAAAACCTGGAGTGATGAGGAAATAGCAGCCATTCGTTTGCTCGCAGGCAACATCTGCAGCTTGTTGCAGCGTCAAATAGCCGAACAGGAAATCGACAGGCTGGCTTTTTTTGATACCCTGACTGGTCTTTCCAATCGAACAATGATTCGGGAGCGAATACGTCAGAGTTTGCGCTCCAGTCAACGATCGTCGTTTTATAATGCGTTGATAATTATTGATGTCGATTGGTTTAAATCACTGAATGAAGAATATGGACATCACTGCGGAGATCAGTTGCTGATCCAGATAGCTGAGCGATTGCAACGCTTTGTACCGGAGAGTGATTCGCTGGCCCGATTGGGAGACGATGAGTTTGCATTGCTGGTTGACAGTGTTTCCGGTGATCTGACCAATACACTGGCTATTGTAAAAAAATTGTGCGAAAGCCTCAGCCATATGTGTACCGAACCTTATGAGCTTGATGGTCAACAGGTTGATGTCAGTTTCAGTTTTGGCATCAGTGTTTACAGCGCTGATATAACTGATGTCGAGGTACCTTTGAGACAGTCTGATATTGCTATCCGTCGTGCCAAAGGCTCAGGTGGTAATACCATCCGGTTTTACGATAATCACCTTGAAGTATTGTCCGTTCAACGCACCATGCTTCAACGTGACATAAATGATGCGTTATTGAACGATCAATTTGAATTGTATTACCAGGTGCTGGTCGATGCCGATCAGAAACCGGTGGCGTGCGAGGCTCTGGTCCGATGGAATCATCCTCAGAGGGGGTTACTGCTACCGGGTGTTTTCATCCCCTTTGCTGAAGAGAGCGGGCTGATCGTCCGCCTGGGTCGAAAAATACTGAGTCTGGCGTGGCAGCAATTGCTGTCCTGGCAGGACGACCCGGTTCTTAGTCAATTGCCCATCTCTGTCAACATAAGTATGAAGCAGTTCCGGGATCCGGGTTTTGCCAGTTTTGTCTCCACTATGGTTGATTTTCAGCCACAGCTTCGCAGTCATATAAAATTCGAAATCACCGAATCTTTACTGGCACTGAACCTGGAAGATGTAATCAATACCATGGATAAACTGGTGCAGCTGGGTATGACCTTCTCCCTGGATGACTTTGGTACTGGCTACTCCTCATTGTCCTATTTGCGCAGCCTGCCTCTGTCGCAACTGAAAATTGATCGCAGCTTTGTTCAGGAAGTAGTCAAGCATCCAAAATCAAAAGCCATCGCCCAAACCATTTTGACACTGGGCAGCAACCTCGGTATGGATGTTGTGGCCGAGGGTGTCGAAACACCGGAGCAGCACGTGGCAATGGTGGCTATGGGATGTCGTATCTTTCAGGGCTATCTGTTCTCCAGGCCGTTGCCGGCTGCGGAGTTTGAAACCCTGGTTCTTGCTCCTTGTCAGGATAGTTAAGCAACCAGAACTTCGTTGTCGATGTCGGTCAGGTGAGTGGCAGTACATCGACCTCAACGGTTAATTCATGAGCACCGCCACCGTTCATGACGCCCTTCAGTGGCGTTACATCACCGTAGTCGCGGCCCCATGCCAGTGTCAGGTATCGATCATTCGCCAGATTGCCGTTAGTGGGGTCAATGTCGAGCCAGCCCCAGTTGGGTATGAACACACTCAACCAGGCGTGACTGGCGTCGGCCCCAAGCAGCTTTTCTTGACCAGGGGGCGGCAGTGTTTCCAGATAACCGCTTATATAACGGGCTGCCAGGCCTACCGAGCGCAGTGCGCCAATGGCCAGGTGGGCGAAATCCTGGCAGACTCCTTTGCGGTCTTTAAGTACATCATCGAGCGGGGTAGCCAGCGTGCTGTATTCAGGATCATAACTGAACTCGTGGTGTATCAGCTCATTGAGTGCCAATATTGACTCCAGCAACGGGCGCTGCGGGCTGAAACAGTCCAGAGCAAAGGTTCTTAGCGCCTCACTGCGATGAATGAAAGGTGAGTTCAGAGTAAACATCCGGGCGTCCAGGCTGTCCGGGTCTGCCACTATGGTGTTAGCTCTGTCGCCCGGTGCGAGTTGTTGTGCCACATTCTCCCAGTAGGTATGGACACTGTCACCGGTCGGAACTGGCCGGTTCTGCGTGGTAACCTGACTGTGTAAGGTCACCTCCAGACTGTTGTGGATTTCCTGAATCGCAAAATAAACCACCCGGTTACCAAAAAAATCGCGGCGTTCATGCTGACTCAAAGGGGGTGGTGAAATCAACAGTCGGGTGTTGGTACAGCCTTGCCAGTCAAGATCTCTGGGTAGCAGGCGTGCCTCATTGTGGCTAAGTGTCACTGAGTTGCTGTATTCGTAGCGGGTGGTGTGGCGTAGCTGGTATTTCATGTTGCCGATCCTTGCAGGGTCACCAGTTGTTTGGGCGTTTCGGCGTGGCTGAAATGGCTGTGCGAAATCGCATCAGACAAGGCGTACAGCGGTTTCAGCAACTGGTCCAGCAGGGTTTCCAGCGCGGCCTGTGCTTTGACCGAGTTTTCCAGATCCGTCAGCGAGTCCAAGTCTACCAGGTGCAGATGACTGGTTGCCTGAATGATCAGCCGGGTTTCCTTGCTGCGGAAAGGCGTGGTTTCGGGGTGCGGTAAATGCTCGATCTGGGTTTCCAGTCTTTTCAGCATATAGCCGACGGAGCGTGGATTGGATTCATCAAACAGCAGCAAATCGAGAATCGCGGCCGGATATAGCTGTGAACGATAGCGACGCCGATAAACGGTCAGATTGTCGGTTGTGGTCAGGAATGTTTCCCACAGGTCTGTGCCTGGTCTGCGTGCATTGATCATGGCCAGTTTCAGTAATTCCAGGCTGGCAATGCAGCGCTCGGTGATGCGTCCAATGTCCATAAAGCGCCAGCCAAAGTGATGCGGCATGGTTTCATTGCACAATCCGAAAAAGGCGGCCAGTAGAGTTATGATTTCCTCAAGGCTACGCTGTCCGGCATTGGAACCCTGAATACTGGGCAGCCCGCTAAACGTCTTATGCAAGGTATTGATGGTGCGCCAGGCATCGTCTCCCAGGTGATCACGCACGGCGCGGCTGTTGCGCAACATCGAATAAAATAGTCTGGGCAGGCCTTTATCATCGGTATTCTGCAACAGATTCAGGAGGGTTTTGCGCAGTACTGTGAATTGCTGCAATGAGGCTGAGTGATCCGCTATAGAACCAGCGGCCGGATCGACGCTTGGATCCAGTGTTTCTGGCATTTCCAGCTTCAACGCGGTAAACAGGTCGGGCAGTAACGTATCGGCCAGTTTCAACTGGCCTTCCTCAACCAGACTGGTCAGCGTCTCGCGCAGCAACCGGGACTGGTTATCCAGGCGTTCGCCGTAGCGTCCAATCCAGAACAGATTTTCGGCGACGCGGCTGGGCAGATCCATCCCATCCCGAGTAACCAGAATAGGCCCTTTGGCGCGCTGTAATAGGCTGATATGGGGCTGTGCAACCGGCGACAACACCCAGATATCCTTGACCAACTGGCTTTCCATAACCGGGGTTCCTGCCTCGGCTACCCATGCCAGGCCACCGGGCATGATGCGATGCTGGCGGGTTGCCGGATCGGTGCTATCGTCGCCCGTGTCAGCAAGCGCGAAAAAACGCAAACAGACTGGCTGCGGTGTGACCTTGTTGTCCTGCGCGTTGTAACTCGGCGAAGAGGCCGGTATCAATGGCTGCTCGGCAACGTAAAGATGAGGCGCCTGGAGTATAGAATGGCGCAAAGTTGCCTGCTCTTCAGGCGTCATTTCTGCCGGTTTGATGGTCTGGCTTACATTGTGCACTGCCCGAACTTGCCAGGCATTCAGGTCGGCCATAATGGTATCAAGATAGCCCGGTGCTCCGCACCAGAGGACGTCACGGCCAGCCAGCTGCAACGGCTCACCAAGCAGGTACTGGCAAAGACCCGGCAAGAAAGCAGCCAGTGCAGGGTGTTCAAGAACGCCGACCCCAAGGCTGTTAGCAATGGCAACTTCGCTGCGCCTCGCCGCCTGCATCAGGCCGGGGACACCGAGCAGAGAATTACCGCGTAACTCCAGCGGGTCGCACCAGGGATCGGTGATTTGCCGCACGATGACATCGACCGCTTTCAGACCACCAAGCGTTCGCATCGATACCTGACCATCTCGTACCACCAGATCACCGCCCTCGACCAGTGAAAAATTCATATAGTTGGCAAGCCAGGCATGTTCAAAATAGCCAGAGCTTTCGGGCCCCGGCGTAAACAATACGATATTCGGGTTCTCCCGGTGTAGCGGCGCCAGCTCGGACAGACAGCGATGGTAGGCCTGCAGAAAACCAGCCAGGCGGCGTAACGGGGCATCCCGATACAGGCGTGACATTGCGCGTGACAGAATAATGCGGTTTTCCAGTGAATAGCCGACGCCTGAGACTGCCTGAGTCCAGTCACCCAGAACTCGCCATTCGCCCTGTTCGCTACGCATGACATCCATGCCCTGGAATATCACCAGGGGGTGCTCATGGAGATTGCCGCTGTCGGCCGCCGGGAACAGCCAGCCGGGGTGTGTATAGACCAGTTCGGGCGGCAGAACACCGTCCCGGATGACGCGACGTTTGCCATATAGATCTGAAACCAGGCACTCGAGTAGTCTGGCTCGCTGTTTCAGGCCCTGCTCCAGCACGTTCCAGCTTTGCGGGCTGATCACATAGGGGATCGGATCCAGTTGCCAGGAGCGCATCTTGCGTATGTCGTCTTCGTGGGCATTAAAGGTAACGCCGTTTTCGTACAAGAGGCTCTGGGCTTCCTGGGTGCGTTGTTGCAAACCAGCAAGTCCCAGCTCGTCGAGCTCCTCGATCAGTGGCTGCCAGCGCGCCCGAACTCGTCCTTCCGGGGTCACCAGATCGTCGTATTGGAGCGATGCCTTAGGCCGCGCGGCCTGGTAGTCGGCCAGTAGTTGTTGCAACAGAGTGCTTTGAGTCGCTGGGTTGCGCATGATCAGTCTGAATCCGGTGGACGATCGGAAATGATTGGGGCGGGCTTGAAGGGGGGAGTGCCCCGAAACCACTTGAGTCTGGGTGGTAAACTGTATAATTATAGATGATAAACCAACAGCACCCGACTGAGTATATTAATGCAATTGTTCCGGTGCGAATCCTGTGGTCAGCGGGTTTATTTTGAAAATACCCAGTGTAAACAGTGTGGCACATCACTCGGCTTCGATCCCGAGCGCTTCGAAATGATGGCGATCAAACCACTGGGCGATGGCCAGTGGCAGTCAGTGGGCTCCGGTAAGCGGGCGGCGGGCCTTTATCGTCAGTGCAATAATTATGCTGTTCAGAGCGTGTGCAACTGGCTGGTGCAGGCGGGGCCGAATCACGCCTTTTGCCTCGCCTGTCGTCTTAACCAGACCATTCCTGACCTCAGCATCGCTGCCAACAAAACTCTCTGGGCCAGGCTGGAAACCGACAAGCGCAGGCTGGTCTATAGCTTGCTGAAACTGGGCTTGCCGCTGACACCGAGAATTGACGGAGAATCAGAACTGGCATTCCGGTTTATGGCTGATACCGCCCCACAGTTTAATGAAAGTGGGCGTGTGCTGACGGGTCACAAAGACGGTGTCATTACCCTTAATATTGCCGAAGCCGACCCGGTAACGCGTGAGGCGATGCGCAGCCAGATGGCCGAGCCGTATCGCACTATTTTGGGGCACTTCAGGCACGAATCCGGGCACTATTATTGGGAGCGGCTGGTCTGGAATACACCTTGGCTTGAACCGTTCAGGCAATGCTTTGGCGACGAGCGTCAGGATTATGCCATGGCACTGGATTCCCTATACAGCCAGGGACCGATATCGAACTGGCGAGAACACCATGTCAGCGCTTACGCCAGTGCTCATCCCTGGGAAGACTGGGCTGAAACCTGGGCACACTACCTGCACATGGTTGATACTCTGGAGACGGCCTATCAATTCGGTCTGAGCGTGCACCCGCGGCTCAGCGAGGGCCCCGAAATGAGCCTCGAGCAAAATTTTAACCCTTACTATGACGCCAGCATTGACAGTCTGGTGGAGCATTGGTTGCCGCTGACCTACGCTTTGAACAGTCTTAACCGAAGCATGGGCCATGACGACCTGTACCCATTTGTGCTCTCACGCGGTGCGATTGCCAAGCTCGGAATGGTGCACACTGTTATTCACAATGTCAGATAACTGGCTTGTCCGACCGGCAAATTCCGCGACTCAGCCCGTTTAAACGGATTATTCTGGCGTAGCAATTGCTACGACAAATCCACACTTATAAGGATTGGAATCATGACCATTCGCGTTGCGCTCAGGCATTCGACCCGCTACGCCTTTGACCGGTCTGTTGCGCTCAGCCCGCATCTCGTGCGGCTCAAACCGGCACCTCATTGCCGGACCCCGATTGACGCCTACTCACTGACTGTCAGTGGCGGGCCTCACTTTATCAACTGGCAACAGGATCCTTTCGGCAATCACCTGGCGCGATTGGTTTTTCCGGGAAAAGTACGGTTTCTGCAAGTGGATGTGGAACTCATTGTACCGATGACGGTGATCAACCCCTTTGACTTCTTTCTGGAAGAATATGCCGAACAGTTTCCATTCACTTACCCGCAAGAGTTAAAGAAAGAGCTGACACCTTATCTCGAAGTCAGCGAACATGGTCCCTTGCTGAAAAAATGGCTGACCGATGTCAGTCTCGAAAAACGACCAACAGCCGATTTCCTGGTCAGCATCAATCAGCGCGTTCAACAGGCCATCGAATATTTGGTTCGAATGGAACCCGGAGTGCAGAATTCTGAAGTTACGCTGGACCTCAAACGCGGCTCTTGCCGGGATTCGGCTTGGTTATTGGTGCAGATTTTCCGCCATCTGGGTCTGGCTGCGCGCTTTGTTTCCGGTTACCTGATTCAGCTGACCGCGGATCAGAAAGCCCTGGACGGCCCGTCGGGCACCGATGTTGATTTCACCGATTTGCATGCCTGGACCGAAGTGTTTGTGCCCGGTGCTGGCTGGATCGGGCTGGACCCTACCTCAGGACTGTTTGTCGGAGAAGGGCACATCCCTCTGGCCGCAGCGCCGGAACCAACCAGTGCGGCTCCGATTTCAGGTTCAAGTGACAAAAGTGACGTCGACTTTAATTTTTCAATGAGCGTGACTCGCATTCATGAAGACCCGCGGGTAACGCGGCCATACAGTGAAGAGCAGTGGCAGAGCATTCTCGCCCTGGGTGACCAGGTGGACGATCAGTTGAATCAACAGGACCTCCGGTTAACCATGGGGGGTGAGCCGACCTTTGTATCCATCGATGACATGGACGCGCCGGAGTGGACCATAGCGGCTCTGGGCGAGGATAAGCGGCGACTGTCCGAGACGCTGCTGCACAAGCTGCGCGCTGAGTTCGCACCTGGCAGTCTGGTGCATTATCAGCAGGGCAAGTGGTATCCCGGTGAGCCATTGCCACGCTGGGCACTGGCCTGTCACTGGCGTAAAGACGGTAAAGCCCTGTGGCAGAATGAACAACTGCTGGCAACCTTCAACGATGCTGTTCCCACTGATCAGACAGGTAAACAAAATCGGGCAACGGTCGAAACGGCGAAAACCTTCGCTGCGTTGGTTGCCAATCGACTGGGTGTGCGCGACCGGTTTTTGATTCCTGGTTACGAAGATGCCTATCATTATTTGTTGAAGGAAGCACAGCAACCAGCGGATGTGGATTTAAGTCGGGAAGATTTAAAAGACGACGATAATCGCCGCCGGCTAGCCAGGGTGTTGCAACGCGGTCTTGATGAGATTACCGGCTTTGTATTGCCACTCGGGCGTGATGTGCGCCGTGATCGCTGGCAGTCTAGCGAGTGGCCGTTACGCCGGGAAGCCCTGTATCTGATTCCGGGTGACTCCCCCCTGGGCTTACGCCTACCACTGGGCAGCCTGCCGAAAGCCAACCGGGCGGAGGAACATCAGGCACCCAGTGCATTTGAATTGCGTCAGCCGCTGGCCGATATTCATGGTGAAGTGGCTGCGCGTTATTCAGCCTGGCAGGCAGAGAATTCATCGCCTGACCCAGTCAGTGAACAGCACATTGATCAGCCGCTGCCATCGGACCAGGCTGAAAGTATTATTCACACCGCCCTGTGCGTTGAGCCCAGGGATGGTCAGTTGTATGTGTTTATGCCTCCGCTCGCCAAACTTGAAGACTACATTGACCTGCTCGCCAGCGTTGAGCAGTCGGCTGCGGAACTTAACCTGCCAGTAGCTATTGAGGGTTACCCGCCGCCTTCTGACCCACGCCTGGAGAAATTCCTGATTACGCCGGATCCGGGTGTGATCGAAGTCAACATTATGCCCGCCAGTAACTGGCCCGATGTGGTGCGAGTTACCGAAACAATTTACGAATCGGCTCGTCAAAGTCGACTGGGCGCCGATAAGTTCATGCTTGACGGCCGCCACACCGGAACCGGAGGTGGTAATCATGTCACCCTGGGTGGGGCTACACCGACCGATTCGCCGTTTTTGCGACGGCCTGACTTGCTTGCCAGCATGATCACCTACTGGCAGCATCATCCGGCTCTGTCCTATTTGTTCACCGGCATGTTTATGGGGCCGACCAGTCAGGCGCCCCGTATTGATGAAGCGCGACATGAAGCCCTGTATGAACTGGAAATAGCGTTTCAGCAAATGCCACCGGGTGAAGTGCCTCAGCCCTGGCTGGTCGATCGCCTGTTGCGCAATTTGTTAACCGACATTACCGGCAATACCCATCGCGCTGAATTTTGCATCGACAAACTCTACTCCCCGGACAGTGCCACAGGCCGTTTGGGTCTGGTCGAATTGCGTGGCTTTGAAATGCCGCCTCATGCGCGCATGAGTGTGATGCAGCAATTATTGATACGAGCGCTGGTCGCCCGGTTTGCGGCAGAACCCTATCGCAAACCTTTGGCAAGGTGGGGCACCTCGTTGCATGATCGCTGGCTATTGCCGCACTATTTATGGGCCGATATGCTCGATATTCTTGGCGATTTACGCGATCACGGTTTTGATTTTGACCCGGATTGGCTGGCACCTTTTCTCGAATTCCGTTTTCCGCATTACGGTCAGGTGCAATATGATCAGATCTCTCTGGAATTGCGCCAGGCAATAGAACCCTGGAACGTATTGGGTGAAGAAGTCAGTGGCGGCGGCACGGCCCGCTATGTTGATTCATCAGTCGAGCGACTGCAGGTTAAGGTGAGCGGGCTGGTTCCTGAACGGCATGTACTGACCTGCAATGGCCGACCGGTGCCGCTGCATACGACCGATACCAAAGGTGAGGCTGTTGCAGGTATTCGCTTCCGGGCATGGCAGCCACCATCAGCGCTGCATCCGATGATTCCGGTTCATGCACCATTGGTGTTCGACATCGTCGACACCTGGAACGACCGGTCATTGGGCGGGTGCACCTATCATGTATCACACCCGGCAGGTCGGAACTATGAACACTTTCCGGTCAATGCCAACGAGGCCGAGGCGCGCAGACTTGCTCGATTCTGGGCTCACGGTCACACTCAGGGTTCACTGCCGGTAACCGCGGCCGTGCCACGTGGCGAGTACCCTCACACCCTGGATATGCGTTTTGACCATCATCGCGAGTCGGCGCTCAGGTCAGACCGATCGGGCAATTGATATGGCGTGTAATGGAGACACAATAGATGAGTAAAATAAATTGGTCGGAATACGCCTGCAAAGGGTTTTATGACGAGTTGATCGCCCGACCAGGCGTGCCACATCCGGCTGCAAAAATACTGTGCGATTATCTGTCCGAGCTCGGTGGCCGTGAACTGGCCGAGTTAAAAAATGCTTCGGAAGTGGCAATACAGGTTATGGGTATTACCTTCACCGTGTATTCAGAAGGCAATATGATAGACCGCGCCTGGCCGTTTGATATCGTGCCCCGGATCATTCCTCTGGATGAATGGCAGCGCACTGAGGCCGGGTTGAAACAGCGCGTCCAAGCTCTGAATATGTTCATCAACGATCTCTATCACGACCAGAAAATTATAAAGGACAAGGTGTTTCCGGCAAAAGTACTGGCGCATTCGGCCAATTTCCGCAAACAATGCGTGGGTATCAATCCGCCCAACAATATATGGGCGCATATTTGTGGGTCTGACCTGGTGCGTGACAGTGACGGCACGCTTTATGTGCTTGAAGACAATCTGCGGGTGCCATCCGGTGTGTCCTACATGCTGGAAAACCGCAACGTCACAAAGCGCATTTTACCCGAGCTTTTTGCCACCGGAAAAATCCAGCCGGTAGATGATTACACCGGGCAGTTGTATGACATGCTGGCGTCGATGTCGCCACGGCCCGGGGATGACCCGCAAATCGTTGTGATGACACCGGGTATTTATAACTCGGCGTATTTTGAGCATTCTTACCTGGCCCAGCAAATGGGCGTAGAACTGGTCGAAGGATCGGATCTGGTGGTCGATGATAGCGACGTGGTGCACATGCTCACCGTCAATGGTCTGAAACGGGTTGATGTTATTTACCGCCGTGTTGACGATTTATTTCTGGACCCGGAAGTCTTCAACTCCGAGTCTACCCTGGGTGTACCCGGACTGATGCGGGCGTGGCGCAGTGGTAAAGTGGCTCTGGTCAATGCCCCTGGAGCGGGTGTTGCCGATGACAAGGTCGTCTATGCGTTTGTACCGGAAATCATTCGCTATTACCTGGATCAGGAACCGTTGCTGGCAAATGTGCCAAGTTACCTCTGTATGCTTGAGGACGACCGGCGTTATGTGCTTGAGCACCTGCATGAACTGGTGGTGAAGCCCGCCAATGAATCCGGCGGCTATGGCATGCTGGTCGGCCCCCATTCCACCAAGAAAGAACGCGATACCTTTGCCGAGCTGATCAAGGCTAACCCGCGTAACTACATGGCACAACCAACGTTGAAATTGTCAACAACACCTACGCTGATTGGCGATCAGCTGGAACCCCGTCACGTTGACCTGCGCCCCTTTATTCTGTCTGGTAAAGGAAGTACTTACGTGACTACCGGCGGTTTGACCCGGGTCGCGCTTACCAAGGGGTCTCTGGTAGTGAACTCCTCTCAGGGTGGCGGTAGTAAAGACACCTGGATCGTGGATTTGAAATGATGCGTCCTGACTGTACTGACCAAAGCGAGGTGATTCATGCTTTCTCGTGTTGCTGAAAATATCTATTGGCTGTCGCGTTATCTGGAGCGTGCGGAAGATACTGCACGGCTGATTAATGTCACCAGTAATTTGCTGCTTGATTTTCCCCGGACGACCCGGCTTGACTGGGATTCACTGGTGACCATTACCGGTGCAGAAGAACTGTTCGACGAGCACTATGAAACGCGCAGTGCTGACAATGTATTGAGTTTTCTGTGTGTCGACCTGCACTATTCAGGATCGATTATCTCCTCATTACAGGCGGCGAGAGAAAACTTGCGCACCACGCGGGACATCATGCCGCGTGAAGTCTGGGAGGAGTTGAATACCCTGTACCTGGAAACTCTGAAGCAGGTTGAGGCGGGTATTACTTCTCGCAAGCGCGACGCGTTCATGAAGCGGGTGATTCGCAGCTGCCAGGCAATCAATGGTTTGATCGAAGGCTCTCTGAGTCACACCCAGGTGCATTGTTTTCTGATGCTGGGCCGAAACCTTGAGCGAGCCGATATGACCACGCGCATCATTGATGTCCGGTCAGCCAACTTGCTGCCACGCAGTCCGGAAGACCTGACACCCTATGAAAATCTGCAGTGGATGAGCGTATTAAAATCTCTTACCGGGTATCAGATGTATCGTCAGCAGGTACGCTTGCGGGTCCGTGGTCCGGATGTGTTGCGCTTTCTGTTGCAGGACGAGGCTTTTCCCCGTGCGGTGGCCAGTTGTCTCAGGCAATTGTCGTTCGAGCTGGAAGACTTGCCGCGCCACGAAGAAGTGCAGGCATTGGTGGACGATTTGTTACCAAGGCTGGTCAATGCCAACATGGAGAAAATGGCGCACACACCGGATTTGCTGCACGATTTCATCGATGACCTGCAAATCTCGTTTAATGAATTGCACCAGGACATCGCCGACCATTACTTCAGTGGTGAATACCGCGGGCAGTCTCAAGGTCAGTCAAGCGTAGCCTGATGGTCTGATACACGAATACAGCGGATAGCATTCGATCTGCTCAAAGTCGATCGGGTTGACCATGGCAATAGGGCCATGGAAGATTCGGTGCTGGTGCAGGCTCTGGTTGATCGTGGCTATACACTGACTGTCTGTCCGTTGTCGAATGAGAAACTTAACGTTATCGACAACCTGAATCAGCATCCCATAGCGGCGATGCTTGGCGCTGGCCTGAAAGCCACAATCAACTCCGACGATCCGGGTTACTTTGGCGGTTACCTGAATGATAATTTCCGTGCTCTGATCGACCATAAGCTGATCGATCGCGATCAGCTGTATACCTTGCTGGCTAATGGCTTTGATGGTGTCTGGATGGATGATACCCGTCGGTTGGAGCAAAGGCGCAGGCTGGATCTTTTGTTCTCGGGGGCAGACTGACCGGGATTTACTGCTTTATTTTTTAGATTGCTCTGCGATCGTGCTTGGCATTTACTGGCCCAGTTGTTTCCCGATGTCAGACTGGCGACTGATCAACTTATCCAGGCCTTCACTGTTACGCAGATGAATATCGACCTGCTGAAAAGCAATTTCGATCTCTGCCAGTTTGAATTCACGGTCAATATAGCGGTTGATCTCGTCGATAACCGGGTTTCTGTCCTGCAGTTGTTTCACGTGGATACGCAATTCATGGTCCAGCGTACTAGCACCAAAATTAAGAAACAGGACTTGAGGTTCCGGCTCGTCGAGAACACGATGATTTTCCCGGGCAGCCATGAGCAATAACGTCCGTGTTTTATCGAGGTCCGATCCGTAAGCCACACCAACCCGCACAATCACCCGCGTCACGGTGTCGGTCAGCGACCAGTTTATTAACTGGCCGGTAACAAAGGTTTTATTGGGAACAATAATATCTTTACGATCAAAGTCAGTAATGGTGGTAGCACGTATGCGAATCTGACGAACAACACCCGACAAGTCGCCCAGGGTCACGATGTCACCGATGCGTATGGGTCGCTCGAACAGGATGATCAGCCCCGATACAAAGTTAGCGAAGATCTCCTGTAAACCAAAGCCGAGCCCGACACTGAGCGCAGCTACCAGCCACTGTAGTTTGTCCCAGCTAACCCCCAGACTTGACAAGGCCAGTACCAGCCCAAAACCGGTAATGACGTAGTTGAGCAAGGTTGTCATAGCATAGGCACTGCCTTGCCGTAAGCTGAGTCTCGATAACACCAGCATCTCCAACAAGCCAGGCAGGTTAGCTGCCAGAAAAAGCGTCAGGGTGACGATAATGAAGAATGAAAAGAGATCGAGCAGGCTCATACTACTAGGGCTTTCAAGGCTTCCGTATTGCCAGATAACCAACGAGTCGAGATAACCAAATACCCCCACCAGATCGGCCCAGACCCAATAAAGCAGGCCGCCGAACCCTGTTAATAGAAGAAAGCGGACCAGGCGTTGGGTTTGTTGGCGCAGTTGAATCAGTTCGGCTGACGAATCAGGCAGTGGCTCCTGGATTGTATCGGGGTCGGTAGCTCTTTGTAACTCGCGTTGTTCACGTAAAACGTTATCTTCGGCTTCACGTTGCAGCCGCAGGCGTGCGCTGGACAATTCAATCGCACGATGCACCGTTGCTTCAGCAATAACCCATCCACTGAGCACATAGAACGTAGCTAGAAATCGCCCGGTCAATTGCAGGCTGGTGTAGTAGTAGCCCGATAACGTCAGTACAACCAGACTCAGAGGTAGTAACACTAGAACCAGGTTGAGAATCCACCGCACCCCGGCTGGAGCAATGCCGGAAGGCAATTTTTTTAGCAAGATTCGAAAAAAGTAAGCGATTAAAATCCCCGCGACAACCAGTATCACCGGACCTACGATGTCATTGCTCAGGGCAGTGCCTTGTTGAAGCGCCAGTGTCAAAATGGCGCTGGTTGGAAGCAGGACCCAGGCTAAGCGGCGAACAAACGTACGGAGTGTCTGACGGGTATTGGCTGGCCATTGAAAATCGATTTCCGCGACTTGTTCCGATCTCAGTGTGTACTGCAAAAACTGGATCACGAACAGGCTTAGGGCGATGGCTGTAAAGGCGGGCCCGAGCACGATGGAGTTTGTAACCGTCGGACCGGAAAACAGGTTGCCGACTGCCAGTAACGCCAAGCTGGCCGGTGCCGTGAGCGCAGCTACCAGCAGCAGCGACACTAGCGCAGACCAGGGGCTCGGTGGCGTCGGTTCGGATTCTGAGCTCGCATTGCTCAGCACCCATTGTTGGCGCGCATACTGGTAGGCTTTGCCAGGCTGCAATGTAGCGGCAAGCGAAGCCTTCAGGCGGGGGCGCAGCCAGAACAGGCCCACCGCAGGTATAATCAGCAGGCAACCAAACCAGCGCCAGAGTGACAGATTGCTAACGGTCAGGTTTACGGATAATTGATTGGGAAATCGGGCAGCCTGCTGCATAAGAGTGGCTGGAATGGCGACAAACCATCCCGGCCCCATGGCTGGATTGCTGGGAATCCAGAACAATTGCTCAACAATACTGGCTCGCAATCGATCGGCTGCCGCAGTGAGTTCTCGTTGGGCCTGTTGTAACGTAACAGCTGTAGTGACCAACTCCTGCAAGCGGTCTTGCAATTCGGGCAGTCGCAAGTTGGCCGGGTAGGCGTTGGGGCTATCCTGGATGTCGCGCTGCTGCTGGGTTACCTCAAATTGCATCAATCGGGTGTCCGCAAGCAGATCGGACAACCCCGGATCAAAATCAA
>Ga0307952_1000065_pt1 | contig 65700 bp, 50 predicted proteins | sample OrgLakmetagen376_FD_201821 | JGI IMG/M metagenome (GOLD analysis project Ga0307952, IMG submission 201821) | Saline water microbial communities from Organic Lake, Antarctica - #376 | ecosystem: Environmental > Aquatic > Non-marine Saline and Alkaline > Saline | place: Antarctica: Organic Lake...
GAAATACTACTATAAACTGGATATTACAGCGATTTTGAAAATCAAGATGCCTCTGGATGCCTTATGACAGTTGGGCTGTAGCGATAAGTGTTACATTAGGACGGAATGTCCCCAGAACCCCATAAACGTCCAGGTTTTGCCTCCGGTTGTTGAACGTGAGCAAAACCAGTTGCCGGTCATTATTATCCGTTTCCCAGAGCTTGCAATGCTGGGTTCAGTAATGGTGCCGGCCTGGCCACCGGTCGCTGCGAAGTCGAGCTCGAAACGGTCGACGATGGTTGTCATGATCAGCTCTCCGATTCGGGAGGCAGGTCTTCCTCAATGCTTGCCTCAGGTGGCCTTCGGGCCGTCCCAACGGGGGCTGGTTCTGGCGGCTTTTCCTCTGAAGCTGGTGACTGGTTACGGGGTGCCTTGTCCGGCCCCGGGGCTTTTCTGTGGGGTGAGATTTTGGAGTCTTTCTCGTCAAAGTCTGGCTTGCAGGCGTCATGTTCATCCGGGCAATGCCCTTTCTTATCCTGGCACTCTGGCTCCTGGGCACTGGTCGTATGCACATGTCCCACGCCTCGTTTTTCCCTCTTGGCCGCCATTCAGGCCACCATCAAACGGGTCAGATACCCGCCCATTACCGTCCAGAACAAGACGCTGTACCACTTCTCCCCTACCTCACGGTTGATCTTTCTTCCCACAAGAGTGCACACGGCCATAACCGGGACCAAGGCTCCTGCCAGTAAAAGATGGTTCATGGAAATCAGCCCCGACTGAGTGAACACCAGTGCCTTGGTCATATCGCCTACCATTGACACCAGTGAGGCAGCACCAACAAAGTAGAAACGCTCCAACTGAAGGCTCCGGATAGCAATGCCTTTCAAAGGCCCGGACGTACCGGAAAAACCGGATGTGCCGCCGGAAAGGAAGGCCAGAAAAACAGCCCAGACCCTGCGCACTGGTCCGTGGGCAAAAAAATCCCCTGCGAGGGTGAGCAGCAGCATGATGGCAACCGTGTATCGAACCCAGACCTCTGGCATTTGCAGCATCAGCGTGGCGCCCAGGGCGCTTCCAGCGATTACGGCGGAGGCAATTAATGCCGACGCGCCCCAGGGTAACGTTTTTCTGTAAACGACGACTTTAGCGATGTTGTTGCAGGCCAGAAGCAATGCAGCCACGGCAATCCCCTCCCGGGTGCCGATAGCCAGCATCAGGCCCGGAACCAGGATCAGCGAACCGCCAAGTCCTGCAGCCGCAGACAACACAAATGACGCCGGAATGACCAGCGCAAGAATAACGACAGTTAACGCATCAAATTCCATGAGTGGCTTCCTTGCTTAGGGGAAAAGTTGAGTTCCGGGCCTGCGACAGACACTGATCAAACGAGCTGCTGCGTGCGGCCAATGCCGGACGAGTCCTTCCACCCCATTCAGCGAGCCTGCGGGGGCCGCGGAAAATTGATCCGCGGTTGAGCCGCCGATTGCAACAAGCAGAACGCGGTGCCCATTGGGGACGGCTGAAAGATCAATATTGATAGCAACAGCCCTTGGCATGCGAGCCGCCAGGGGAACTGACAACCGGTGTAGGGGTGTGCCGTCAGTGGCCACTGGAGCATTCCAGCCCGCCGGTGTTGGTTGTGGCACCCCGCCTGTCAGACTTCTGGCGAAAGTGACAAGGTCGGTGCAATCGGTTCCCAACAAGGCATTCTGGGAGGCATCGGAACGCCACAAAAGCACAACGAACGCGCCGTTTGCAGCCACTGCACGGGTGTCACGGTGATGCAGAAGTACGTCTACGGTACTTCGCTCCTGGTAAGCCCGCCAAACATTGCTGATATTTCGAAGCGGCACCACCGCCTCCATCAGATCGATTTCCGAACCGGGAAGGCTGGGCGCTGCCGCGTTTTGCCAGGGAGCCCGATAGACACCGGGAGCCCCGGCCTCATCCTGTGCCGCCGCCATCACCGCGTTCCATAGCGTGGCATCCACCTGACGGGACCCGGGGGCTGGAAGCGCAAGCAATCTGCGGTGCCTCTCTATGAGATCACCAAACTGGTCACTCCATTGGCCATCAGCAATAACACTGGGGTAGATCCAGCGGAAAGCCGTCTGGAATGTCCAAAGCTGGTAGCGAAGATTGCCGTTGCGGAGACTGGAGCCACGGAACGCGGGCGGGTTGGCAACCGGTGCTTCAGGTCGGATGCAAATGTCGGGACTGGCAAAAAACGGTTCCGGAGTCGCTCCTGGTGAGCGCCGCGGATTCTGCATGGGCGTCGGAAAAATCCGCCGGTCGTCCCGGGCATGCACCCGCAGATAAGTGCGGGTCGGTTCGGCGGTCGCCAGATTGACTTCCCATACTCCCCGGGATTGCAGCGCCGCACGAAGCAGGCGTGGAGAGTCTGCGGCGCCGGCCGGGTCAGCCCAGACAGTCAGGTCCTGAACGGTGGATTCAGGCAGGCCATTTACAAATAACTGCCAGGCGCTGTGGGTATTGCCGGCTATCCTGTTGGCGCGCCAAACGGCTGATGCGGTGCCTACATAAACGGCGTTTGCGTTCACCGGATCGACAACCACTGAGTAAGCCGGGTCAATTGGGCTGCTGGGAGACGGAGGCACCGGGGGCAGGGTCTGCCCTAGCCCGGTCAGACGAAATCCCCCTGCGGCGCTATCAAAGTAGTAGCAGGTGTCCTACGCTGGAACGGGCGGCACCGCTGCCACGGCTGGATTGGGGGGCGAAGCGGGAACTGCGGGTCTCCACTGGCTGGTCTGGCCGGTTCCTGTCAGGTAGAAATCGCTGGTACCTGGCACCGGCTCAATATCCGTCAGAAATGTTGCTTTTGGCGTTACCAGAGGCGGAACCGGGGCAGCCATTCCGGGAGACAGCAAGGTCGTCGAGGTCCAGCGGCCGGGATTGGCAGCGCTCTCCTGGTACTGAACGACGCCCTGATTGAAAAGCGCCAGCACAGTTCGTTCATCTGCCCACTTTACGGTCACAACGGATCCGAGCCCGCCTGCTGGCACTCCAAAAGCCATATTGGCGTCTGTGCTGGGAACCCGTGTGCCTGGACGGGGGTCCCTGGCCTGCACAAAGACACCGGCGGCCGTGACTGGCAGAACCCTCCAGGTATTTGGATTGCGGGTTCCCAGATTGTCCGTGATCCAGACCCGGTTGGTGCCCAGGGCAATTCGTCCAAGGCTTCCCGATGCACGGCGTATGGCGGCGATTCCCGAATAGAAATTGCTGGCGTCGGACTCTGCGTCGTTCGTTATCACGTTGCACGGCTGCACATAGCGAGCGGAGGGATCACAGGCCCAGTTTGCTCTAATAAACTGCCCCATCACATAGTGTGACTGCACCGGGTGGAAAACCACCCCGCCGCCGTCTCCCTGCATGCTGGTTTTCATTTCCCAGACTGTACTGCCCACCCTCACCTGTCGGCCATTATCCTGACAGCCCAGCATGGCGAAGTGGCTGGAGGTCGGGTGATTTGCACAGAATACCGACTCGATGGCTGCAAGTCCGACGTTCTTTGCAGCAAAGGTGTTGGTTTGACCGTTACGCAGGGAAGCAAACACTCCCCCGTCGCAGCCCACCCAGATCTGATTCGAACCATCCGGATTATTGGCCTTGCGCAGGCTGTGTACGTCGGGATGCACCGCATTACCTATCAGGCCCTGCGTGCTGGCTCCATGGGTTGTTCCAACTGGTTGATCAGAAATACCGGGCGAAGGAACCAGATTGTTTCCACTGACGTCGAAGGCCCAGATTGAGGCGTTCCAGTTTGCCAGCCAGAAAAGCGAACCGCCGATGTACACACAGTCGGTTCTGACCGGAGGCGGGCCCGCTGCGGTTGTTCGGGTCGTCACCACGATGGCCTGGTCATAGTCCCGCTGTCCGGGCCAGAGATTGGCGGCGCTGGGGACGTTATTGAGTGGATTGGCAGTAGGCACTGCAGGCACGTCCGTCGCAATCGCACCAGGGTTCGCAATCCGCCAGACGTGAGCGACAAGGGGCGCCTTGTTATCAGAAGGGTTCGTGTCCACCTCGCCCAATACATAGACCCGGGTGTTGTCATCATTAACCGCCATGCTCATTCGGCCGATCAGACGACTGCCTGCGGGCACTGTCGGAGCAGGCAGAAAATTCATCGCGGCCCAGACAAAGCTGTTGCCGTTGTCATCAGAAAAGGCAACGCCTGTATGTCTGAAGCAGACAAATAGCCGGTTACCGACGTAGCAAAGGTCTGTGGGGTCACTGAACTTGATCGCTACTCCTCTTGCAGGCGGCACTGTTGAACCCGGCGGAAACTGCAGTGGCGTCCAGCTGAAAGCCAGTTTACCCGCAACCAGGGAGCGGACACCGCGGAACAGGCCACCGGAGGTCGCCGCAATGACCTGGTCTCCGTCTGCACCCACCGGAGAGCCGGGGACTCTCACCATGCGCGCGACCGATACACCTTCCAGAACGCCGATACCGGTTGCCGCTTCCCAGGGGTCTGCATTCAGGGCCGCATCAGCAGAACCCTGTGCCACGAGTATACCCAGGCCGCGTGCCGGTGAGTGCCCGGTCGCCCGCTGGGTGGCACCGATTTCTCCCGTGCCCACCATGACAAAATCAGCCGCCGCATTGGCGCCAAATGACACCATCAGGCAACCGCTTGCAAAGGCACTGGTGTTACCGCCTGCCCGCCGGGGCTCGTTGGCCCAGCCACCAAGTGGTTCCCAGGTTGCGCCGCCATCGCCGGTGTACCAAACGCCGCCTTTGGCCGTAGCCGCGTAGACCCTTTGGCCATTGGCGCTGACAGCCAGGTCACGTACCCGTCCGGACACTCTGGGGCGCCCATCCGCCTGACCCTGCCTGACAACCGATGGGCCGATAGGCACCCAACGATTGGTGTTATTGGCAGCAAACGCCATGGGTGCGGGTGCTGCCATTGGTGTTGCGCCCGGACCCGGCTCGCCGAATTCGCCAATTCCCTCGCTCGTCATGAGCGCGCTCAGGGAAGCCGACAGAGCTTCGTGGTCTACAAAACCTGAGCTTTCATCGAGAAAGGCGTCGCGAGCTGCTGAATTCTTTTGTTTTTTCGCCTTTCTTTCTCGTCTGCGTTCCCAGGCTTTTTCCGCTGCAACGCGAAGATCAGCCGATGTATCAGTCATGACTCATCCTCCTCGATTATCCGGATCCAGCCTTCCTGGAATTCATGAGGCATCCGTGGCAGCAGAGCGGATTGACTGGCTGCCACGATGGGGTCATCCCGCCATGTCAGCGGTCCGGTGCGTCGCGTGAACTGTTGTTTCTCCCCGAGCAGGTTCACCTTGGGCAACCTGATTTCCTCCGGATCTACCAACACAGGGCCTACCCTCACTGAGGGAATGACCCGTTTCAGCCCCCGATTGGTCCATGCATCATTCAACGTCAGGGACTTTCTGGGCAATATGCCGGAAGTCAGGTTTACCCTGCCTGCAGGCAGCATCAGCAAGGTCACCCGATAGGACTGTCCCGGCTTTATGTACAGTATGTCCTGGCCGGACAGGTAAGGATGCTCCAGTGGTCGAACACCGGGGATATTAACCTGGCCCAGAAGGCCAAGCTGGCCACGGCGGCGGCCCGAGTCGCGAGCCAGGGCAGCGATGGATTTATCCACCAGATGGAAGTACTGGTAATCATCATCGATGAAATAGCCCAGCAGGGAATCGTCGCTTCTCTGCAGGTCGCCCAGGCGCACCGGGAAAGACTCATCCCGCAGGGCGTCGAAGGCGGCTAGTCGGGCTTCAGCCGTCTGTTCAGAATCGACCTTTACCTCATCAAGATCATCGGGAATATCCAGCCTGAGGGTCGCCTTCACCACGGCGATGGGGCGGCCGACCAGCCCGGCAATGTTTCCCGATCCAAGCGCACTGTAGGTGTCGACTGTCCAGAGGGTTGTGTCGATTGCGCGGAGAAGCGTGGTCAATGAACTCTCGACTTCAGGGAGCTTGCCGTCTCGCTGGCGGACATCGGACCGGATGACGCCGGTCACCAGGTTGCCCAGCGGCGTGGCACTGGCGGGCAACTCCGCCATGGGGCCCGCTCCCGGCGGCAGTGGGCGCCCCGGCGCGGGCTCCCAACGGACGGCACCGGTTAGCTCATGATGAGTGATCTGCCCCAGGGGATTGCCCTGGTTATCGAAGGCCTCCAGTGACTCATCAATGTGATCGGGAAGCAGGAAACCGGCGACAGGGTTAACGGCCAGTTCAGGCTCCAACTGATTGACAAACGCTTCGGGTGCCCGGGAAGGCTCTCCCTGGTAGGCCGGATCAACCAGACGGAACAGCCAGCGCGCACCAGCCTGAATCCTCGCGGCCATTTTCATGGCTGACGGGGTCTTACTGATTTCCAGCGGTGTGGTCGTGCGGATGTTATCCGTGGGCACATCAAGTACCCGCCCAAACGCGTCGACCAATCGAAGTGCACTGAAGGTCAGGGTGCCACCGAAAAGGGTCAGGGGATCAGCGATCACTTCCGGACGATCATCGGCCTCGGGTGCCGAGAAAAAGCCGCCGCGATAATCCAGCCCCAGAAGCTGTTCACGGATGCCATCCAGAGACGCTGAGGCAAGGTCCAGTGGTTCCAGAAAATCGGCGAGTGACTCCAGCGAACTCTGTTGCGACGCCGTGAGTGAGTCACCGGTGGCCTCCCGTTCCTGTTCGGCTTTGATCCAGCGTTCGATACCGGTATGAAGAGCAGTACCGAGTCCCCTGCTGATGGGGCTGCGGCCACTGATTTCAATCATCTGAACGTCAGCTGTGTCTGTACGGCGAACCAGTTCGAGTTCATCCAGGTCCCAGTCGCTTATCCGGGTTGAGCCTTCCAGTTCAACCCGCCACTCCAGCCAGAGTGGGACCCATGGCTGTCGCCACGCCGTTACGCCCAGGGGGCTTGGGTTATAGCCTTCAAGGTAGGAAGCTCGGGCGAGTTCTGCGGCCACCTGTTTCCTGATCGATGTTGCGGAAAATGCCATGGAAAGCCAGTTGTCCTGATCCGGTGCCTGAGGACCAAGCGCACTTTCGGACAGCGTGTACTCGCCGCTGCCGTCGTAACGGCCATCGCTGGAAAACAGCCTGAGCATTTCGCCATCGATGCGACGCTGGTACTGCGGCCGTGTTTCTTCTTTCTCCGCGGCTGCATTGGCCAGCCATCGGCTGCAGTAGGGATTGAGCACCATGGCCTCGCGCACGACCGTCAGAACCTCCGGAGGAACAGCACCCGACCCCAGCGTCGGTACAAGGTCGCGAGCCTTGATAACGCCCTTGATGCCTTTTACTGCTTCATTCGGATAGCGGCATCGCAGGCGGCCCTCGTCATCGTATAACCCGTCGAAGTGATGTCGCAGGCTCGGCCGGGCGCCCTTGATGGCAATGGATGGCGGCTGTGGGATAAATATCCTGGGCGCAGGCCTTTCCAGGGTGCGACGATCTTTAAGTGCCGTTTTTACGACTTTTTCCTCGATATTCAATTCAGCTGCCCTGGGAGCCTTGTCCTGTGCGCTGAAAATCACCTTGTCGCGCCACTTCACCTGCGGGTTCAGACTGTCACCCTTGCTCTGCCTGGCAAGTTTGGCCCTGCCCTTGCGGCCGACTGTGGTGGCGTTCACCGAGGCAGAATCCTCAACCCTGAGATGATCAAGCATTGCTGAAAGCAGTGGCTTGCCAGGCAGCGAGCTGAACATGTCATTGTGTTCACGCTCGGCGATATCCCGGAGGCCATCCTGTGTTCCAACCCGGTCGATCAGGTCGCTGGTGAAGGCGGCAGACAGCATTTCGGCAGCCCTTCTATCGGACAGGCTGGAACCCAGAGTCTCGGCGCCAAGGCCGGTCACCAGATCATCCGTATCAAAACCTGCGGACACAGAAAGCGCTTCACTCCGGGGCCGCTCATCAGAGCCTGGCAGCGCCGTATCAAAAGGCACACCCGTAATCATTCCGTGGAAGAGCGACATGAATGTTGGTGGCTTCTGGGCAATCAGGACTTTGGCCGCTTTATCGACGGGTAAAGGCATCTCCGGGGCAATATCCGAGTAGGTAAAAGCTTCTTCCCTGCCGCGGGCGACGATTTTTGTGGGCGTTGATTCAAGCGGTTGCTTGAACTGGCCCCTGGCACGTAAGCGTTCGAGTACAGCAAGGTCCGGCTCATTGCTTGGGGGTTCGGCCTCAGGGTCAAGATGCCAGCCAAGCTCCGCCATGACCTCTAAAAGATCCACTTTCGCACTGACGCCCAGAGGATCTTTGTCGATATCGGTATACCAGCCTGCGACCACATAGGTGGCGGCATTGCTCTCAAAGCCATCCTTGGCGACTTTTTTCAGCCCCGGCAGATCTTCAAATCTGTCGTGGAAGCCGAAACGCCCGGCACTGGCATGGTAGCATGCCGTCCAGAGTGGTGAGCCCCCAACGGTTCCGTCGAGCCGGTCGTAGGTCGGTTTTTCCACGTTCTCGCCGGTCACCCCCCGATACAGATCAAGCGGCGTTTGTGAGCCTTTCTTTGCATCAACCACCCACCCCCTGAGCATCGGTCGTTTGATACCCACGGGAAACAGCGAACGGATAACCACCCAGTGATCGGGGAGTTCGGTCATCTCAAGTTCGCCACCGGCTGACGACTCCGCGCCCCTGAGCAACGCATCGGGCAGCGCCCAGTGCAGGTGCACGCCGGTCTCAGGAATGCTGCCCTCGGCAAAAGGCAGCGGGTCGCCGCGACTTCCGGTAACCGGAACCAGCGGTTCCGGGTTGGACTCGTGGGCCACGTAGGCCTGAACATCCACGGGCACCAGTATGCGTTTGTTTCGACGCAGATCCGGATCCCAGGTTGTGACAGAGCCCAGGTCGGTGTCCGCCCTGACCAACCATGCCCAGCGCTCATTGAAGACCGCCTTGCTGAGCGTTTTCTTTTTAAGCAGATGCTTGAACATGTCGGGCCTCATAGCTTGAACGTGGCGTTGACCATCGTTTCGTACTCGATGGTAGCCCGGAACATGGCACTGATCGGCGGCACCTGGACTTCACCAAATACCTGCCGCCACGGAAATGTAACCAGCTGGAGGGCGTACTCCGCACTGTCGAGGCCATCCCCGGCACCGGTGTCAGGATGGGCTTCGAGGGCCTCGGACAGACGGCGAATATCCACGACGCCAGAAGACCCGACCCGAAAAGGCACGTCCACATCCTTGCTGCCATCGTCAGCCAGGTATTCAAAGTTGTCTTTGTTACGGGGTCGCAGGCTCGCAGAGCGTTGATTACCGTTGTCCTGGTGCATGAAACCGAACTGGACGCCCTGCCTCGGCTCTTCGATGTGGACGACCTTGGGTATGCTGTCAAACAGGCAAAGCAGAACCGCAGGGGCCAGACGTTCCAGGCGCAGAAGCCTTACCCGGCGAGGGTCATCCTCGGTGAACTGGAAGTCATCGCCCTCTTCCGGATCCACATTGAACGCCCGGACGTGGAGGCCTGGCCAACCGGAAACAGCAGCCGAGCGCAGCAGGAAACCAGTGACGGGCCCTGGCTGTCCCATGAGCCTGGCCACGCCTTTTCTTCTGCGGACGTTGCGTTCCTCGGTGTCCAGTTCCGCGCGGATGGCGGTATATTGGGCATCGAGTTGTATCCGGTCGTCACTGTTCACGGTTCCGACGCTCAGGGCGCCCTGTACCAGAGCGTCAGACCACCGGCGGTCCAGGTAAAACCAGCGAATCGATTCCGGCGGAAGCAGCTCGCTGTCTGCGACCAGGTTGGCGAAGGGGACGCCTTCCAGAAGCCGCAGCCGCACCAGCCAGTTCCTGAGTGCTGCAGGCATGGCCGTCTTTTCATCCTGTTTGAATTCCGTGAAGGGAGATCGCGCTGCCTTTTCAAATTCATGGCCAAGATGTTCCAGCACATCGGCGTTTTTGTTTATCATGATTCGTCCTCATCCGTGAAATCGAGACGTCCGGTGTCTCGTAGGATCATGTCCAGATTGTCATCCGAAAGGTCCAACCTGATCCGATCTGTTACCGGGAATGCCGGACCCGTCAAACTTTCGTTCAGCAGCTTGTTTGAAAGCGCGTTAGACACCAGGTCGATGCGTTGCCTGTCCAGATCGGTTTCGAGGGTTTCCCGAATATCGACCCGCCCAAGCTCGCTTACCCGTAAATCATCTCTTGGAACCTGGACATTTCGCAGACTGTTGAACACCCTGGTCAGCTCTCCCTTGAAAAGAGCCGGCTCCAGGCCAAGCCCGCGCGCCAGCAAAGTCGTTGATGACCCCTCGAACTCCAGTGGCCGGCCGGGGGTAACGCGAGGGCGTGGATTACCGAGAAAACGTTGCGGGTTCCTGACGATGGCATCGGCCAGAAAGCGGCCTACCAAGGGGCCCAGTTTGTGAAGTTCAATTTCTTCGAAGCCGACACCGAGCACTTCTTCCCAGAGGTTCCGGTTGCTGACCAGAAGCGAACGCAGTCGTGCCGCGTGGTAGTCCTCCTGACGCCAGCGCATGAGTGCCGCAATGATGGATGGTTGCGAGAGGGTCAGCAGCCGCCCGGTTTCGAAGGCGGTTGCCAGTGAGAGGTCTTCCCTGCCATCAGGAATAACGACCCGGAGCTGATCCGAGCTGTGGGCGAGCTTGAGCCGGTCAGATCCGGCACTTTTAGTGGGATGGGGAACCAGCGGCCCCCGATACCAGGCGCGGACCCGATATCCTTCCCGGGTCTGGTGCCCCAGCCCAATATGACCGCTCGCAACAACTTCAAGGGGAAGCCGGCCACTTAAAGGTTTGCCGGTTTTACCGACATCGCCCAGCAATCGGGAATCGAGGTTGGTCATCAGTGAGCGGAAGGTGGTCTTGCCCGTAGTGGTAAAACTCCAGTGCAAAAGAACCGGGAAGCGATGTTCCGAGTCGTAAGGCAGTGTTTCATATCCCTGGACAATTCGAAAAGACTCGGCCATCTGCAGAGAAACCTGCGCCGAGGTAGTCTTGGATCTTGAGGATGTCCCCCATTGCCGGCTACCAGCGTAGGGCCTGGCCCCCTTGCCCCCGGCAGTGCCGGACTGGTACCCGGTGGTGCGGGAACCCTTGCTGCTGGCCGCCAACGGAACCGGATTTGTCAGTTCACCCAGATCGGCTGGGTTAATGCCAGCTCGCCCGGGCGCAAGCGCTGTTCCCATAACCAGATGGTCATCCAGTGCAGCCTGCTCCTGGACCACAAGATTTTTGGTCAGGAACTGCGTTGCAAAGGAAGGTGCCGGGTCCGGTGAACGGTCCAGCAACACATCGTACTGGCCTTCCAGGTTGATCAGGCACGCCAGGTACTTCACCGGAGCGTCATTGCCTTCCTCGTCTTTCCCCGGCAGCGGCAGACGGTTGCTGATCACCACCGCAAGGAACCCGTCATCGTCACCCATCATCAACTCAGTGTCATGGATGTCCACTTCCCGGGCATGAGCCAGCAGATTAATGTCGTTTTTGGTGGGGAAAACCCGGTCGATCATTGATTTTTTCGCAACCAGACAGTTGCCCCTGGCGACCTCTTTAATGCCCTCCAGGTCCACTCCTTCTGTTACGCAGTTTTCCACGTTCACCGAGGTTTCCAGTTTTGCTTCCCCCTCGGCAATCAGAACCAGAGCCAACCAGGGTGTTTGGTCCGACGCCCCATCAAGACGCCGCTCCCAGGGTAACGTCCGGCGTTTGATCACAACCTGGGGTAGCCGGCTGCCGTAGCTGCCGAAAGAGTTGGCCGGTGGATAGGTAGACAGAATCTGATCCGGTGGCAGAAGATAGCGGGGTGACCGTATGCGCAGATGTACATTTTCCTGATCCACCCGCAGATCATTCTCGTCCAGTCCTGTTTCCGGCGTGTGTGCCTCAAGATGCTGATCGGCTCGCAGTCGCCACAGGCCAGCTTCCAGCGGCGGCGTCAGTTTAGAGTAGAGCCTGAATTTTCCTTCACCAACAGCCATAGATTGCTATTCCTTCTGTCTGCACGGCAAAATCCGGTCTTACTGTTCCGGTACCGGAATCCACTCGATGTCACAGCTCTCGCCCGAAACTGCTCGCAAGCGCGATACCGTGTCTGTTAACCCCTTTTCTGCAACAAGTTCCGCAAGGGAATCTGCATCAGAAACCGCAGCAATCATGCCGGCGATCTCTCTTGCCCCACCCTGAACAGCCCTTACAGAAATGCCTGAACTACCCACATTCGGTATGACATCGAACAGGAGAATGGATCTGGAACCGGCCTGAACCACTATGGGTCTGACCGGATCACTTCGATGGGTCGCACCATACAGCTCAATCTCGACATCGCTCGCCGAGCGGGCGGGGGCGCCCTTCAGGACCAGGCCAACACAAGTGATCGGTGAACAGAATCGGGTCGATACCGATGCGGCACCGCGAGCAAGATCCTGCGCTGTATGCCAACCCACCCGGGGCCGGGTATTGGAACCGTTGAGTGCCAGCACGCAGCCCGCCCCCAGGGCAGAACGGCCGGTCAACCGGATCAGACGTGATTGGTCATGCCAACCTTCCACCTGCACTCCGGTCTCGCGACCATCACCACCACCACTGGCCTGAACTGCAATCAGGGCGGTGTGCATCGGCACGTCGAGCGTCGCATCTCTGAGTGGCGAGTCATGAATCACGGCGCCATTACCCAGCAGCAGGACCACCCGGGCGAGACCGGAAATACGCAGCCTGGGTCGGTCGGCACCGGTATCCGTCGCTGCATCCGGGCATCTCAGAGTCACAAAGTCGCCCGGACGCAGGCTTGATTGCGGCGCCTGTGGCGAAGGACCGGACGAGAGACCCCTGACAAAAGCGTTTCCCACGCCTGGGCCTACGCGCCCGCCAAGATAGGATCGTGCAAGGCCCGCGACATTGGTGCGAGGCACCGAACCTCTGAGCACAACGGTATCGTCGCTGATCCGCGAAGGCGCATTGGTCAGGTTGAGTTTGATCGGTAAACTCCGGCCCAGGCGCCCCCGCACTGATTCGGTTGAAGGTGCAGGCCGGCGCTTGATTCGACCGTCTGAGACAGAGGTGGTTGCGACCCTTGACGCTACCCCGGCGCCGCTGGTCATGAAGCCTGTCACAAATGGCTTGCCAGGCTGACGGACCTCAGTGGGCGTAACCGGTGCCATCTCGCTTACAGTGGCACTCTCAGCGTTCACCGGTTCAAGCCCATCCATCAGGGTGCCAAACAGAGGCGGCGCCGTTCTGGAGTTTTCATAAATGGCTTGAGCCTTCGCGCCCCGTGAGCCGGCGGCCAATAAACCATCGGGCAGGTCTCCCGTCTGCCCTGCAAACAGATATTGCCTGGCCACACTGAACGCTTCGGGCACTGAGGCGGCGACGGCCGGTAGCCCCATGGCAGCGGCGCGGTTAAGGTTGTCGAGGCGGCCACTGCCGGTAGCTGACAAGGGCAGAGGCCGGCGGCCGGTCATGACCGTGTAGTAATTGATTTCAGGGCCGGTCAAACTGCTCATGTCGGCTGCAGCGACGAGTTTAAGCCGGCTGCCTGCGAATATGACGTCGCCTTTTGGGAGAGGGCTTGAGGGTTGGTCCGGGTCTTCGGGTGGCCCCCACACACCAATAGGGAAGGCCTCCAGACCGAAGGTAGGGCCCTCTTCAGCGTCTTTTTCGTTAACCATCCCCTCGACCAGGGGACGCAGATCCACGGTGCGATCGACCCAACGGCCTCCGGTCCATCTTTCAAGCGTCAGCTTCAGGGTACCGGATAGTCCGGAGGCATTCATCGGGCTGAGCCCCATGGAAACGGACCTTCCATCGGGCAGTTTTGGCGTTATGTTTTTATCGATTTCAGCATCACCAAAATCAAATTTGGTGACCGGAGCCGTTGACACAACCGAGACTTCAAATTCGGCAAAGACCTCAAATGGCTTTTCCCGACTGCCGTCGCTTGAGGGCGCTGAAGTATCGCCATTGGTCGAGGCAGGCAGGCTGCCCTTGCCGGCAGCGCCGGACAGTGTCCGTGCCCTGCCCGGCCCGGTCTCTTCGAGATACTTGGGCACAAAAGCGTCCCAATCGACAAAAATGCCTCGAATTTCCCGGGAGTTTCCGAACCTGACCGTAATGTCGCACGGTCCGATTTCGAGAGTCGCCTTGCCACGGAAGTCCGGGCCTTCCACTTCAATTCGGGCGCCCATACTGATGCTGATCCGGATGGTGCCGAAAAAGGTCTTTATTCTGACCCCGGCTGCTATCCGCGCGTAGGCATCCGCCATGAAATAGAAAGGATCGAAATAGACAATCGCATTGGCCCCGAAAGCGATGCGCGCCCAGGCGAAACCGAAATCCGCACTGACCTCGATGTCGACACCGGCCATCAGTGCCTCGGAGGTCAGTGCAAAGTAGGATTCACCCTTGATGACTATGGCACCGGACACCCGCCACTGGAGCCCGAGCCGGGGAACCACCGGATAACCCTCGCGATGGAAGCTGGGGTGGTAGCCTCCCAGGGTCAGTACAAACTGGCCGGCGTTTGGCCCCAGCCACCAGGTTGCAAAGGCAAAACCGCCTGTCAGGCGCACTTCCGGATACAGCAGCCAGCTGTTGTCGGTCAGCTGTGCCTGAATCAGGAAAAGCCCTTCCGATGAGGAAAACCGGGCTAGCAGTCCAAGCTCGATCGAGACCAGAGCCGCCTGCGGCCTGGGCAGCGCCATTCTCGCCAGGCCAAACAGGTTCAGTTCCAGACCATTGCCAATGGACACTGAAAGCACCGCAACGCCGTCCACCAGGGAAAAACTGGTGAAGCTGATGCCGGCCGCAAACCAGAAATTCCCTGGCTCGGGCGGGAAATAGGCAGCCAGTTGCCGTAATTGTTCCAGGGGGTCGCTGGATACGCTGGCGGCCGGATCGAGCGCCTTGATAAAGGGATATTCACCGAACCGGGACAGGTCATCCGGCACACGCAATCCCCGTTTTATCCCCAGACCTCCGCCAATACCTGTGAGGAAAAATGCGGGCGGTCCGCCAATCGGTCCCTGAATGGCGCCAAACACAAAAAAAGAAGGCAAGCCATTGGACTCGTTGTAGCCGCCGAACAGTGACAGCCCATAGACCCCGAAACGGCCTGTCAGCATGCCCACGTAGCCTATTTTCCCGTCCAGGCTGGTTTTCAGAAGCCCACCGGCGATCGACAGGCCGGAAAATTCTCCCGACACTCCCAGTCCCTGAAGGTCTACTGCCCAGTTGTTAAGCTCAAACAGATCCCCGCCCAGCCAGTACAGCCCGAGTTCGTCCACCGAGGCTGTCATGCCGAACAGGGAGATCCTTGCATCAAATAGCAGCGAAATACCGGTTATATTGCCATCCAACTCGGTTACGTCAAATCCGAACTGCTCCAGGTAGAGCGGTCCGAGTTGTCGCTGAATGGCCAGCCACCATGGCCCGGGAGGGTCTCCGGCGCGAAGGGAAATCCCGAGGTCCTGCCCCGGCACTTTCTGAATAGCCAGTGAAGGACTGAAGGCCGGACGGGCGGAGGGCGACGCATCATTACCCGCATCGCTCATGATGTTGTTGGCAACGGCGTTATCGCCGCCGGCTGCCGAGGGAACAATGGCAAGCCCGTCAAGCTGTACCTGAACCCCACCGCCCAGTCCTGCGGGAACTGCCTCGCCATAGACGTGGACCCCGATGGCATCAATGCTCATGATTCCCAGGTTCAGGAGCGGACCAGCATTTTTGCCAACCCGGACACCAAGACCGGAAAGTGAAAAGCCCGCATTGAGTGCAAAGCTGTCACCCACCTTTTCCACCAGCAATATCGATAGTCCCGGCGCAATACCCGGTGAGTTGATCCAGTTTGCCACCACCTCAATGTCCACGGTGGGGTCACTGCTGGTCAGTGCGATGCGCTCACCCTCAGGCAGGGAGATGAAAATGCCCGCCAGATTGCCATTAAGGGTGAATCCGATGTCGACCTTATTGTCGATGGTGAGCTTCAGATTGTTATCGGCCAGGTTGAAGCCAAGCTGGAACAGCCGATTCAGCAGGGCTTCAGGGTCTGAAAAGTCCTCAAAAAGCTTTGAATCCAGGGTGGCGGAGCCCGGGGTAAACAGCACATTCTGCAAGGCAGCGACCACATCGGTGCCCAAATCTCCCAAAGCATCGAGTGTGACGCTGGCCGCCATGGATATCGCCTGCGAAAGAAGCGCCAATCCCACCTGGGCGGGATCTGTGTTCTCGGTGTTGCCGGACAGACCTGACTCAACCAGCGCAATTCTGGGGGGCGTATCATTGAGCGCCCAGCGAAATTGCACAGATTGGTCGCCGCCGCTGTCGGTCATCAGACCAATGCCCGCCATTCTCTGAAAGCCGGCACCGGAAATGCCCGCGTCAATCCGTGCAACGGGGCGCAGCAACAGGCCGTTGCCTGTGTCAAAACCCGATGCGTTATAGGAAACAGAAACCTGGACCCCTGATTCCGTCAGTCGGATCTTTTCAAACCCGATTGTTCCAACGTCGACAATCGAAAGTGCTGCCGAGACTTCAATGGCGGGGCCCGAGCTGCTTGCATCAAGGGTGATTTCGACGGGATCTGAGCTGCCCAGAGTCAACCTGGTGATGCCTGGCCCCACTGCCGTTGTGTTGACCAGAGTGCCTGAAGGGTCAAGGGCATTCGCCAGTTGACTGATGGAAGACACCACCAGATCCGGCAATCGGGCGAGCAGACTACTCGCCGGGTCACCGGCGAAAGTCTGTATTTTGGCATCGGCAAATTGATCCGCCTCAAGCAGGTCCAGCGCGCTGCCCAATTCATAAATGGCAATGCCCACATCTTTTTTCAGCGACGGCGCCGGGCTGCCACGCTCGGCTATCAGCGCGTTCAGGACCACAGGAATGGCCATGCCCGAACCCGTTGCAAGCAGAGCACCTATTCCGGGCCCCGACGGATAGACAGGCATTGGCGCTGCGGGAGCCCCGCGAATCAGGTCAATACGAATGTCCGGTGACACCGTGAGTGACAGACCCTTTCCGTCAAAAGTAACGATAGTTGCCATTACTGGCGTAACGGCTCCGGATGTCGTAATCGATAAGCCACCCGCAACGGCAAAGCTCACCGGTGTCGACCCCAGCGAATGGCTGGTTTCGATATTGACCGCAACCTCCAGTCGACCACCATTGATACCGTAATCCACAGAGATTTCATTGCTGATCTCGAAACCATCACCTGAGAATCCCGGGATTAATAATTGCCCCACGGCATTCAGGGTCTGGACCGACCGGCCGAAGGGGTCCTGCGCCCATTGCCGCGTTCCAAACTTCAGCCAGCCGACCGGATCACGGAACAGCGCCCATGGCAGCAGAATTCGTCGGTTAGCACGTTCAGATGCCGGCATCAGCAAACCGAGACTGTCCAGCAAGGCCTCAATCGCTTGCCGGGCGTCTTCAGACGCGTGATTGCGAAGATGGTCCGCCAGTCCGGCAAGCAGTGCAGCGGGTATCAGCGAGGCGCCCAGTTTTGCGAGGTCGTCAAGCTGTGCGGGTGCAAGCAGGCTAATGGTTTTGGTAGCAGGCGAGCCCGGCAATCGCCATTCAATCCCCAGGCTCGCAGGACCGGCCCCGGTCTGGGCACCGCCAGTTAAGCGAAGTCCCCCGGCGTCTTCCAGAATCTGTCCAATACTCGCGGAGACCGATGCTGAAGCAACAGAAACCTCAACCGACAAAGCCACTGGTGATAAATCCACAGCTGTGTGCTCTACACTCACACCCAGGTGTCGGTCTGCCAGATTTATGGTGACGCTGGCGGCATCGATGACCCAGGAAATTTCACTCCCGGTGCCGGAAAAACCACCAAGCGCGCGCACGACACCAGCAATCGACTCGGCAGAACTGCCGAGGGCGGCCGACATCGCCGCATTCGCGTCGAGAATAAGCTCGTCAAGACCCTCGGGGTTATAGCCCCCGGCCTGCACCAGGCCTATATCGGCCAGCAGTTGAGTCAGTGTGGGTGATGCTGTCGCCAGTCTTGAGACAACTTCGGCCATGATCAGGTGGATCTCGGGCGTTGGCAGGATGGAACCTGCAAACTCTGCTCCGTTTTCAATCACCCACCGCTCTTTGCGGATGCCGAAGCAATTGGCCTCATGAAGCGTGATCCGGGCGCCGGAAACCCTTCTACTGCCCTGAAGCGGCAAATACAGCCGGACGGAAACCCAGCGTACCTCAATATCGTTCTGTTCCGCCCCAGGCCCGCCTATCAACCAGCCGTCGTGAACGCCGAAATGCAGGTCAACAATCAGCTGGCGATCCGTCTGTACCGCAAATCCTTCACCGCTCGCTCCCCTATCACAGGTGGCAAGTTCCAGAATTACCCCCGCGCCGACGAGCACACCGCCGAGATCAGCATCAAAGACCGGTAGATCGACACCAAGGTGGAGCTTTTGGGGTGGTGTCTCGGGTGGTTCAAACTGTTCGTAACGGTTTTCAATAGCGCCAGTGATCAATGCCGCCAGTCCGGCTCCCAGCGTATCCGCGTCAAGCGACCCAAACGCTGCGTGCACGGGCATTCCCGGGCGGCGAGGCTGCTCATCCGCTCGCGGCAGTTCACCCAGCTGTTCCACTGCAAACCCTGCGGCCGCGACCGCTCGGTCAATCACATACCCGAACTGCAGCGTCGGCCCTGATTCACATGCAATTTCTTCTTCTGTCAGGGTGTCTTCATTGAGTCGCCGAATCAGCTCAATCAGCCTCAGCGCGTCGCCACTAAGCCCTGAGGTCAGGCCATTCAGTGAAACCGGGCTCCAGGGCGTGCCAACGGTGATCACGTGTTCGACGCTCGCTATCGTGTTTGCGGCCCTGAGCGCTGCGGCGCCCGCGGCACCGAATGCAACCACGGTGACTGGAGCAGCACGATTCTCAAGAACGGCAACCAGCCGTTGCGCCTGCTCCTCGACGGATCCTCGATCGGGTCTCGCTGCTGCGGCAGCCGCAGGGCTGGGGATGCAAACCGACCAGCGACCCTGAGCCGAGGCAGGAATAGCCAGGTTCCCGCTGCTGATGCGGACATCAAAACTGTCTGCTCCGAAACAGTCCGCCCAGGTGTTCTCGCAACCAACATAGAGGACGGAATCCGGAGCAATACCGGCCGTCTCCTGGGGCAACAGGTTCAGAATACCGTAAGCCATCAGTTCGCGATAACTGAGCCCGGTCACATCGACGCCGTCGACTCCATCGGGGAGTGATGCCGGCCTGCCAAGCAGGCCATCGGTTCCCGTCAGACGATCCAGCAACGACTGAAAACCCTCAGCCAGACCGCTCCTGCCAGTCATCAGGTCATCCAGATCAGGCAGCGCGGTGCCGGCGGATCTGAGTGCGGCCGCCATGGTCTCGGGCTCTGGGGGCTCGCTGTAATCAAAATATCCAGCGGCGGGTTCATAACGCCCACGCGGAATTGCGCAACCAGGGTCCACCCATGCTGCAAACCCCGGAGCCAGTGGCTCGGCAGCTATGGCCGCCCGGAATGGGGTTCTCTCATTGCCTGTTCCCAGAGGCGCCCATTGCCTGAATCCACTCAAAAGATACGACAAAGGACTCATCGCATCGCGCACGTGGTCGCAGTGGAGAACAAGCTCTCCCAGCCAGGACTCCAGGGCAGATCTGGGGTCGGCAATCAATGCCGCAAGAGACAGGCGGGTGCCCGCACCCGACCAGCCGGTCAGCTCAAGGCAGGCATCAATTACGGGTGATTCCATCCGCTGCAGCAGCGCAGCGATGGCCTGTTCTATGGCAGCCCAGTCCGGTGCAAAGGTCAGGCTCCCGTCGTTATGAAACTCCGGGAGCGGAACCGGTACTGAAACCGTCAAACTGCCCGAGTCGTCAACGGCCTCAAGCTCAATGTGAAGTTCTGGCGCCTCCACCGCGATGGCCATCCCCGCAGAAGCACTCCAGCCAACTGTTACCCCCAGCGAGCGGGCGATCAGGTCCATCGGCCCGAGGTCCAGCCTGAGGTCATCACCTCCCGGTTCCCGCAGGCGGGTGCCCGCCTTGATCCGGCTGAAAAATTCAACCGCCGGATTACTGCAATTCACCTTGAGCAGGCGTGCTTCGACGAACACATCTGCCATTTTGCCCTCGAATACGCCCTGCTCTACAGACGCCTGAAGGTCAAAATAAAGCCAGTCGCCCTCCAGAAAGACAAGTATATCTACCGGATCAATAGCGATTCGCCAGGGAATTCCTGAGGTACCATCACCTGATACAGAAGATGAGGAACCTGTTATAAGTTCCTGTATTGCAGTTAAAAAAATGTTCATTGATGCCGGTGATCCCAGCAGGGCGTTCCAGTAAGCGGATGTCTTCCCCAGTGGGTCGGTAAGCAGTTCGCTGGCAGATGACCCGCTAATGCCGGCTGGCGGATCAAGGCCTAACAGCAAGGCAGAGATTTCTCCGGGCCTTCCCAGACCGTTCAGCGCGGCAATCAGGGCGTCATTAACCACGTCGCCAGCGGCGTCAAGTGCGGCATCAGGACTAGCAAGATCCAGCACCTCGTGACTCACGCCCCCCAAAGTGACATCGTGCGCGGTCAGCGAAAAAGCCGGTCTGCCACCTGACAGGACGAGACCGGCCTTTACCGAGCCAAGACCCGGATCACCCGAGAGAAGCCCGGAACCCATGCCTGCCGCCTGCCCAAAGACCGCCAATAAGGATAGCCCGGGCACGGCCGTGACAGACGAAGTCAGGGTCTCGAGGATCAGCAGGTCAATGCTGGCTTTGACTTCGGCTCCAGACTGAGGGCGCAACGCACCCCCAAGCCATGGAGTGATCATTAGACCTCCACCCGAGGAGGTCTCGACTCGCAGGCCGACCGCCCCCGTTAACTGTCCGTCGCTGAACTCGATCGCGTTACGGCCGGGATTGACCGTGCCGCCAAGCAATGCGGCCCATTGCCCGAGCCAGGCATTCCGGGAATTGGAATTTGCCAGAATCGACTCAAGCCAATGTGTGACAGCCGGAATGCCCGTCGAGATCAGTTCTTCCAGCGGGAATGCAGGGATATGCTCCAGGGTTCTGAGCCCCGCCAGGGCTGTCAGAGCGGCAAAGGGAGCCGTAGCGCTGCTCGATGTATCCAGGGCTTCGGCCTGGGCCTGGATAAGACCTGTCACAAACTCGAGGAAATCGCCGCCGAGTTCGTCGATTGAATCGACCGTCAGATCAAAATCTTTGGGTATGCTGCTGCCGGGTAACTGGAAACGCCGGAACCCAACGCTGAACCAGAGCTCGTCGGAGCCGTCGGTTGGAACCTTTGCCGCCAGGTAGACACCGCCGATGAAAAGTTCGCCCGGGGTCGGAGCCTCATTGGAGATACCGACCTCCAGGGAGATTTCAATGTGGGCATCTGGCCGCCCGAGCACCAGCCAGTCAGGCCCGGAGCCGGAGGTATCGAGCGGGCCGGCGCCTTCACGTTCGAACTGGAACACAGGAACCTGCGCCCGAACCGCTACCGAAGGTGTTTCGCTGCCACTTTCGTATTCGATTCCGAAGCCTACCCGTGCGTCGGTGCTGGCCTGTTGGACCACTACAAAAACGGTGGCGCCTGACTCCTTGAACAGTGGCACCCAAACGGCATCACCTTCCGTGTCCCGTTCCGGGGCGCCGAGCACCTCGTCAACAAAACTGATCAGCGCCTCTCTCTGGTCCTCCAGGTACATCATGGAGCTCAGACCACGCTTGCTCCCGTCTGGTGTCCCGAGAGGATCCTGGAACCACTGCCCCTGCAGGGCTCCATCACGAGTCAGTCCAACCGCTTCAGCCAGGGTCGAGAAAACGTCCAGATTTTGGTCTGCACCCATGTCAAACCCCCGACATCAGTGAAAACCGGGAAACCGGCTGCAATAATAGTCTGTTAGGAGAGGCGCCAATTGATCCCGGAACCAATGGCAATCCGCGCTTATCGTTGCCGACTTCTGCACAGATCACCCGTGCAATTTCCAGCAAAGCTTCCCACGCAAACGCAATGATGGCATCGCTCCAGGCCGCAACCAGCTCCTCAGGGCCTTCCAGGTCCTCAAAGGTGGTCATAACCAGCCCACCTGGCGACTGTTTGGTGCCTACTCCGATGGGCACTGGGATGACCAGCTTGCCGTGTTCCTCGCATTCGGCGGTGATGCGGAGCGTTACCACGCCACTGGATAGTTCGATACGGGTCTGGTCGCTGTGAATCAGAAGCTCACTGTCGCCCTGGGTCCAGACCACCAGTGGGGTTGAATTCCGGGGAAGATCCAGTACCAGCCGGACGGTTTCCTTGAGAACCTGCTGGGCATCCCTGGTTGGAACTGAGAGCAGATCGGGAGATTGTTCACCAATATCAAGGATCAGATTGGTGTCGATAGGTTTCAACCAGTCATAACGACTGAAATCGATCAGAGGGAGTCGAACGGAGGTTGCCATAGCGTTCCCTTGCGGCCGAAAGATTGCGCAGGATCATTGACCGGTGGAGGATTAAATTCCCTTCCTCCAAATGCCCGGACTGCACAATCACAACCCTGTTGCGTGGATTCGAGCCAACGGCTCATTAACAGCAAACAGCGTCATGACTTCTTGCTATGACAAAAATAATTATAGGCAGAGATTGAAAGTCTGCAAAAAACTTGTGCGATATTTTTGGCGAAAAGCGAGTTGTAAGACGAATTCAGTACTTTGTGTGGTCGCCCAATTTCATGAGTTAAAGCCGGCCCAGTGCGAACCTAACCGCCTCCTCGGCGTGTATTTCTGTGGTGTCATAGAGTTTGACCTCTGTATCCGAGGGCTCGATTAAAAGACCTATTTCAGTACACCCCAGGATCACCCCCTGTGCGCCGCGTTCAGTCAATGAGTCAATGACATCCAGATAACCGGTTTTTGAGTCAGCGTTGACCATGCCGCGGCACAATTCGTCGTAAATCACCGAATGGACGCGCGCTCGTTGCAACTTATTGGGCACAACGACCCGAATACCCTTATCTTCAAGGCGACCGATATAGAACGTCTGCTCCATCGTAAATCGTGTTCCCAGGAGCCCCACGCAGGTGATGCCATCCTTTTTCAGCAAGTTGGCCGTGGCATCAGCGATATGTAAAAGCGGAATGCTGACTGCCTGCTCAATTTCTGAGGCAACTTTGTGCATCGTGTTCGTGCAGAGCACCAGGAGTTCTGCACCCGCCGATTCAACCGACCGGCCGACAGACCCGAGTATCTCCGCTGCGGCCTGCCAATCGCCCTTGTGTTGCAACGCCTCGATCTCGGCGAAATCCACGCTGTAGAGAACAAGTTTGGCCGAATGCAGCCCGCCGAGTTCGTCTCGCACTTTCTCATTGATCAACCGATAATAGGTCTGGGTTGACTCCCAGCTCATTCCCCCGATTAAACCCAGTGTTTTCAATTGGAACCTCCTTCCTGCCGTTTAATATTACGCCTCTACCGGACGCGCGAGCGCGGTTTAAATCTCTATGAACCCCTCACATACCATCCTGCAGGTTCCGGCGATCCAGACATCGGTGATGAGACCGGACCGTTTGTTTATGCGGGCGCAAAGCTCACTTGGGCGATTCATTTCAACACCCTGCGCAATACGCCAGCTAAAGTCGCCGTCCGCCTCGGCCTTAAAGTGGCCAAGCATTGCAACAAGAGCGCAGTTGGCACTGCCCGTTGCGGGATCTTCCGGTACACCGTCAAGTGGGGCAAACATGCGTGCGCGAATGTCGAACTCATCAGCTGAGCAGACATAAAGAAGAATGTCGGGCATGACCCCTTGTGAATGAATCGTTTCCATCGCCGGTATATTCGACCGGGCACGTTCCAGGGCGGCTCGATTGGTAACTTCTACCATCACAAACGGCAAACCCACGGAGGCGACCAACGGCTGATGCGTGCCCGTCACAATATCCTCAGGTTTCAGCGATAGTGCGGAAGCAACCAGGTCAACGGGCATAGAGGGCCCTAATGATAATGATTCTGGTGCCCTGAGCTCACACCACAGTTCAGAATTCTGGTGCCGGATCGAGATGGGAACAGACCCTGCCGCCTCCTCAAAAACAACCCTTACCTCCCCTTCAAAACCGCCGAACTGGCCCATGCTGGCCAGCGTGAACGCCGTGCCAATATTTGGGTGGCCTGCGAAGGGGACTTCCCGGGTTGGCGTGAAGATACGGACCTGTTTTGTGAACTTATCGGGCCCTGGGAGAACAAATGTGCTTTCGGAATAGTTAAATTCTCTGGCGACCTGTTGCATTTGCACGGTTGATAAGCCGCCGGCATCTGGCAGAACGGCCAGCGGGTTCCCGCCGAAGCGGACATTGGTGAACACATCGCAGGTATAAAATTGATATTTCATTTTGAAATGGTTATCCCTGACGGATCGTTTAAACAGTATGATTCCACGGTGAGCTTTCCGTGAAGATGGATGCGTCCGGAGGGACTCACCGGCAGAGATTGGTCAGGCCCTCGCGCAATGGCTGGAGAAGATCTGATTTACGCTGACCCTCAGCGGCCAAGGCATAGTATTGAATTCACTGCGGGCCGCATCAGCCGGCTTTATGGTTCACGGCCCATTTGCAAAAGGCGTCCAGCGACATGGGTCTGGCAAAGTGATAGCCCTGCACGCGATGGCAACCTAGCTTGTGCAGGAGGGCCAGGGTTTCCGCATCCTCTACCCCTTCGGCCACGGTGTCGAGGTTGAGAGTGCGGGCCAGTTTCAGGGTATTCTCGACGATGGACAGATCATGTCTGCTGGAACACATCTGGCTGACGAAACAGCGGTCGATTTTCAGCTCGTTTATGGGGAGGCGGCTCAGATAGGCGAGCGACGAATACCCGGTGCCAAAGTCATCCAGCGCCACCTTGCAGCCGGCGTCCGAAATCAACAGCAAAGAGCCGACCACAGCGTCTATGTTGTGCATCATTGACGTTTCGGTCACCTCGAAAATAAGCCGGTCCATGGGCACGGCCTGTTCCCTTGCATCCGCCAACATGAAGGTTGTGAAGCTGCTGTTGGTGAGATTCTGTACGGATAAATTAATGCTGCACGTGATATCCAGATCGTTATCTTTCAGCGTTTTAATGATCATCCAGGCCTGCTGAACAACAAAGCGGGACAGCAAGTCGATCAATCCGGCGTTTTCCGCAATGTCGATTACTTCGCTGGCGGAAACCGGACCAAGGCGTGGGCTGTTCCAGCGCAGCAGCAGCTCCGTGCCCACAAGTTGCTGACCCGACGCATTCATCTGTGGCTGCAAAAACAGCTCCAACTCCCCCGCCTCAATGGCCGGAGGCAGAGCGCCCATCAAATCCAGCCTGCGCCGTGCAAAAGCCGAAATCTCCTCGTTATATACCTGGACCGGCACCTTGTCCCGGGCACTTCTGTCCCGTGCAGCGGAGGCATGCTGGAAGAGCATCTCGGCTTTTTTGCCATGCTCTGGGTAAATCGCCACGCCACAGTGAAGATTCATGAGAAGTGGCAACCGCACGGAGTTGACCGACACCTCGTGATTCCCGACTATCTGTTCAATGAACGGTTCCAGCCTGTTATTCCAGTCCTCCAGATTCATCAGAAAGGCAATTGAGCCAAAATCGGGAATAGCCAGATAGGCAGGTTCAGCGGTTTCAAGGCAAACAATGGAACTTGGTCCGGCAAGGGCGTGATTGAAATTGCGCACAAGCTGCCGGAACATTTCCTCGGCCAGGGCATAGCCCATGCTTGAGGCGATTTCCTTCACCTGCGGGTAGTGAACCAGCACCAGCGCAAGCCGCGTGCCATCCTGGGCGGTTTCCCGGAGTCGAAGGTTGAGCAGCGATGTATTCGGCATTCTGGTCACCGAGTCATGCATGCTCTGCTCCAGCGACTTCATGGTTAGCTCCTTGATCTTTCGCTCGCCATCCTGCTGCATCTGAAGTGCAAAGATGGTGTTGGCCCGCTCCTCCTTGATGCGGTGGGCCAAAGCAAAAGACAACAACAGAACTTCTGCAGCGGAACCCACTGCCAGGGCATTGTTGGTAATATCGTTTACGGGTAAGACCCCGAATATATTCAGCAGGTAGAGCGACGCCCCGGCGGCAAAGGCTGTCCACGCAAGCACGAAGTAACGGGCTATCACCAGGCCGGCAAACAGGGCGGCAATGCCCGCACCGATCAGTAGCATTATTACCAGGGCACCGAGCAGCCCTGCCAACTGCGCACCGCTGTAGGGATCAAACACGGTGTAGACGATGAGAACCGCGGCCAGGCCGGCCGTCGCTTTCATGGTGCGATCAAGGCGCGCTGAAAACTCTTTCATTTTCAGGAATTTGCGCGCAAAAAATAAACCCCACAATGAGATAAAGCCGGTACCAATCGGCAATGCGTAGCGTGAAAAGAGCGGGGTCTGGGGCCATACAAAAGTGGTTCCTACCCCTGAAATACTGAGCATGACAAAGCCCAGAAAGGCAAGGTAAAGAACATAGTAACCATAGGCCGCGTCCCGCAGGGACAGAAACAGAAACAGATTGTAAATTACCAGCGCAAAAAGGATCCCGAAGTACCCGCCCCAGTAGAGGCTTTCTGCCCTGTGGTGATCAAGCAGATAGTCTTCACGCCACAATTCAACGGGAACCTGTAGCGATGTAGACGAGTTTGCCCGGAGCACCAGGTCCAGATTGCCGGTGAGCCCCTTTGGAATGGGAAGGCTCACGGCATAACCATCTGAGTGTCTGCTGGTCTGTATAACCTGTTCGCGAGTCACCTGGTGAATGGCAGGCAGGCGCCCCTCCCGAAGAATCTGTAACTGCGCCTCCTCCAGCAACGGATAGGGAACTGTTAAATACCACTGTTCATCGGTCGCTTCGGGGATCCGAATCGCCGTTCTTATCCAGACAGGGGCACTTGTGAAGCCCAGGTTAAGGACGCGCTCGTCGGACTTTTCCACCCAATCGCCCTGCTCCATCATTTCACGCAGAGTGGCCTGCCCGGTGGGGTCCAGCGCGTAAACCATCTGACCATTCAGTGAGTAATTGTCTTTCCCACCCTCAATCACCACCTCCGCCGCAGCGGAAGGCAAAAAGGCCATTACAAACGCCAGAACGAACCATGGCGCTACTGCTTCTAACTTCATAGTCCATTCCTGCGTCCCCCTACTCGGCCAGGGGCTTGATCAGCCGGCCGGTAAATCCCATTTCCTCAGCCTGGCGACAAAAGGGGAGAAATTCACCGCCTTCGAGCTCGGGGCGTTGCAGCAATACCAGTGCCTCCACCAGACACCCCGGGATGTCCCGCGGATTCCAGGAGGGCATGCGCGGCCACGTTAAAAACTCTGAATGAGAGAGTACCACTTTTTCAACGATAATCTCCTTTTCGAGCAGTTGCTCTCGCGTATGAAGGCTGATGCAGGGATGGGTGTCATCCGCAATCAGCGCACCGGCGGGCATGTGCTGGAAAAGATCAAGCACCTGATCACCACGGGACATCAACCCGATGTACAGTTCTTGATCGTGCAGCCGGGCGAGGTTGGACGTGCGTAATACGGTGCCCTGATCTGTTGTGACCTCTTCGTCTTTTTCATAACGGGGATCGTAGGCGATGACCTTGCCGTAAAGCCCGGTCAGATCCTCGCACACCGCATTGCCGATGCGTCCCGCTCCGCCAAGAACAACGATGCTGTTCTGCTGCGAATACTGCGGGCGGGCCTGCATCTGCCTGGCCACGTCCCAGATCATATAACGCGTGCCCAGACTGCCCTCCACCAGTGGGTCTGAAATATCGATACCCGCTTTTTTGACGAAGTTTGGCAGGCGGCCAACCAGCGCAACACGCTTCACATCGGGAAAGTCCCGCTGCAGATCCCCCATATAGCTTCGGACCTTGTCTGAATCGGCCTCCAGCTCGTCTTCAAGGGTTTGCGAAGCGACCAGAAGTCCCCGCGCGTTCTGATTGCGGATAAAGCCAAGCACAAGACTGGACGGCATCCGTTTCGCCATACCGGGCGACAAATAGGTATCTGCATCCCGCTGGTTGCCATACACGGCGAACACAAAATGCGGCTTCGCGAATGCCATGATCAGCGGACGGAGGAAAGTGTTGGCAGAGAAGACCGCCAATCGTCGGCTGTCTCGCCAAAGCATGCGTCTGCCCTGAACCAGCAGGCGCTGCCAGGCAGGAGCCAGATCATAGAGTTCGCCTTTCTCGTAATCGGATAAGCGTTTTCCGTCGAATCGTATGCCGATATGGGACTTGCTAAGATGGGCCACCAGGGCAGACACCCGTGCCAGGCCTGTGCCTCGAAAAGAGATATCAATCGCCTCCCCTGGCTGAATAAATAATTCACTCGGCCGCTTTAGCCGCATACCGCTGGCCGACATATTCAGCGTGCTGGTTTCGATGGTTTGGCCGGAATAGCCGATGTCCACTGGAACGCGAATCCCCGAACGCCGATGCCGACGTCGCTCTTTTTCAATTTTATTCATCAGAACAGCCCTCCGAGAGGCGAAAACTTCGGCACGATTGCCATCTCACTTCGCCCATACTTAATCTGATTTCCACGGGAACTTGCCCGTGACAGAACACTCGGGTAAGCAACATTTATTCCAAGTCTGATTTGCCGTAAAAAACGCTCTGTTCGAGCGGAGGAATGGGGGCTGAAAGTGAGGAAACAGGCCGTTGGGCCAGGCCTCGGTCTTCAGGTGGTGCTTGCAGGTTCAGGGGCAGATATCTGTTCTTTGAAGATTTTTTTGGACACGGGGGTTTGCCGCACACCGGCAAAATCTTTCCACCTTACCATCACCTGAACGACTCCTGTGGTCCCGGAGCTTTCATCGTGATTATCGCCTGCAGCAGTTTTCCCACCGCGCCCTGGCTGTCGAACAAGGTGGTTTCCACCAGGCCAATGCCGGTCCCCTCCATGCGACTGCGGGCATCCAGCCCCAGCCATTCGCCAACCGGCTCGCGATGCAGGTAAAGGCTGATATCGGTGTTGATACAGCCCAGGTCGCTGGACAGGTTGAGTTGGCCGACGCCATTACCAAAATCGCACAGGGTTGCGGCCATCACCGCGGGGCTGGTGGCAACGCCCTGCACCAGTGGCAAAGGCAGTTTCATCCAGGCAGTGCCTTTGCCTGCGCCGCTAACGCCCTCAATAACGACAGCTTTGGCCGTGGTATGAAAGCCCACCGGGCAATACCGCTTATCCCAGTGTGCAGCGTCAGAAATGCTCTGTTCCACCGGCATGGTCGGAACCTCAAGCTGACTGCCCGGAAACTGGCCGTGGTCCGGAACCGCAACCGCTGTGTTTTCAAGAAATAGGGCACTTGCGCGGGTAACCTCTGTTTCGCCGGAGAACAGCGAGGCCTCCATCACCTGCAGACGCCTGCCCCCGCGTATCAGGCGCGTGCTCAAAGTCAACGGGCTATTGGGAACAGGACGCAGCAGATCCACCGTCAGCCGCGCCATTCGCAGGCCGGCGTTCTCCAGGGCCTGTTCGACGGCGTGGGCCATTAGCCCCGCCACCGGGCCGCCATGAAGATGAGCGGAGTTCCAGGGCCCACCGCATTCGGGTGTCGGCATGTAGAAGTCGCCGTCCCGCAGGAATAGTGCTTGAGTCATGGCTGATTCCTTTCCTCATCAGATAGATGCAGTAGCTTACATCTCTTGATTCACTTTTTCGCCATGGACTCCAGCATGCGGTTCACCGCATCCAGGTGTTCCGGCTCGTTGTGGCACATACCCTGAAATACGGCGCAGACGTCGAGGAAGTCTTTGAGTTCCATGCGCTGGCCCATTTTCATCAGGCGCTTGGTCAGGCGGGTGGCTTTCGGGGGCTGGCTGGCGATACGCCTTGCCATGTCCAAGGCCCTGGGCATCAGTTCATCCACTGACACCACATCGAGCACGATGCCGAGTTCTTTTGCCTCGCTGGCTTTAATTATGCGACCGGTGAGGGTCAGTTCGAAGGCCCGCTGATAACCGATCAGCCGCTGCATGAACCAGGCGCCGCCATCGCCGGGGATAATGCCAAGGTTCAGAAAAGTCTCGCCAAACCGGGCTTTTTCCGAAGCGATGCGGACATCCGCCATGTTGGCAAGGTCGAAGCCGGCGCCAATAGCCGGCCCATTGACCGCGGCAATCACCGGAACCTCTACCTCTTGCAGTGCCAGCGGGATTCTCTGGATGCCTTTGCGATAGCGATCCGCGCACTCAGCCACATCGCCAGCAAAGTCGCCGCCGCGTTCCGCCATATCACGCACGTTGCCGCCGGCACTGAAAGCCGAGCCGGCACCGGTGATCACCAGCACAGAAACATCTTCGCAACGGTTCACCCAGTCCGCGGTGGCGACAATATCGTCAATCAGATAAGAGCCGGTCAACGCATTGCGCAGATCATGCCGGTTCAGGGTCAGGACGGCGACGCGCTCCTCCAGGGTCAGCAGGGCATCCGTCAGTTGTGGAACATTGGTCATATCGGACCTCCTTGAATTTTTTAAGAAACCTTCAACCAGACCACACGGGATGCAGAGCTATTCCGTTCAGCAGGGCTAGCGCTCAATTGGCCCTGCACCCGGGATCTGCATTTGTGGGTGTAGTGCCGGTTTTTCACAATCAACGGCGACGCATGCCGTCCATCATGGTTGCGTGGGCCGTTCGCAAGCAATTTTCAATTTCATTATGGTCCTTCGTGCCTGGCAAACCGTTCTGATCGAGCACCATTTGTGTCATTCCCTGCACCAGAGCCCAGGACGTGAACGCCGAAGCGTATGGGTCGGCGTCACGAAATTCGCGGGAGCTTACTCCGTCTTGCATCACTCTAACGAGAACCTCAAAAGCTGCGAACCCGGCGGCTTCAACCTCCTCTGACAGGGTATTGATCCTACGCGGCCCAAACATCAGCCTGTACAAAGCGGGTCGTTGGGCACCAAACCGGATGTAAGCAAGCCCGGTAGCGAAGAGCTGGTCACCTGCGTTGGGCCCAGCCGTACCCCGCGCGTTTTCGGTCGTCCGCTCCAGCTCTTCAAATCCCTGGATCGCGATTCTGGCAAGAAGCCCGTCTTTGCCATCAAAGTGATTGTAGGGAGCTGTGTGACTGACACCGGCTCGTTTGGCAACCGCCCGCAGGGTCAGGTCGACCTTCCCTTCTTCCAGCAGTTCCAGCCCGGCATCAATCAATACCTGCCGCAGATTGCCGTGATGGTAGGGGCGTTGCTCAGTGTCGTTGTTTGAAATTGTCATCGTTGAAGAGTAGCTCCGATCTGAACATGTTGACAGTGTTTATATTTATATTACCATTGTCAACATTGTTGAATGCATGGAGCGACCCGGGAGCGAATCAATCATGAACACAGATATTTTCTGGCAGGCCTCCTTCGCGATTCAGGCGCATATCATCCTTGCGTTTGCAGCGGCTTTCGTTGGTGCGCTGCAACTGCTTCTGTCAAAGGGGACGCCAATGCACCGCGTGGCCGGGCGCGCCTGGGTGCTTTTTATGATACTGGTTGCCTTGACGTCTTTTTTTATTCACAAACTTCAGGTTTGGGGAATCTGGAGCCCGATTCACGGGCTGTCGATATTCACTTTGATTATGCTTTGGGTCGGCGTTCGCGAAGCCCGTTTGGGCAGGCACAGGGCTCATGCGATCACGATGTCAGCAACTTACTTTCTGGCACTGATACTGACCGGTGCCTTCACCCTGCTTCCAGGCAGGATGATGCATGAAATGGTTTTCGGTTGAGAAGCTGCCGGCTCCTAAAGAAGTTTTCTTGCAGTAAAGCCCTGGCCCGTCCAGGATTCGGGAGTTTCTCTATGGACGAACTGACATGCCAGATGAACTCAATGCTTCTATCGCAGAGAGGCAGCTTTTAAGACTCGGCGTCCTGCTTGCCACCATTCTGTTTTTGGCAGGCGCCTCCTTGCCCATGATGACCCTCCACCAGCTGGTGGTGTTTGACCAGTCTTTCTCTGTTGTTGCCGGAGTTGTTGAGCTTTTTCAAACTGGAAAGTATTTGCTGGGGCTCATTATCGGTACTTTCAGCCTGCTTATCCCTGCCATCAAACTGGCGTTTCTCGGCTGGATTCTTGTAACGAACCACCAGTCACAAACGCAGCGCAGAATTGTTGAACTCATGCACGCTCTGGGCCGTTGGTCGATGCTGGACGTGATGGTTGTGGCGGTTCTGCTGGTGACCGTGAAGCTGGGGGCCATTGCCAGTGTTTCTGTTCATGTCGGCTTATACAGTTTTGGGGGAGCCGTTCTCCTGATCATGCTCATCACCCAGCGTGTGGAGAAGCTCGCCGGGAGAGCGGAATCATGATGTGCTGCCCGTCAGGACGAGCAGCTATAGTGTGACGATCCGCCAATCGCAAACAGTTCCGGCGGCTTCAGCCTGTAGTATTCCTGCTCCACACCTTTCGATTGCTCGGTGTATGGCTGCGTCATGATGTCCTGCAGTTCCCGCAGCAAAGCGTAGTTGCCCGCGGCCGCCTGCTGGTAGGCAGGCACAACAAACCACTCCCTCATAGTGTACTTAGGGTTCACCTGCTTCATCTGACGGGACAGTTCCTCACGGGAGCCGACACGAGTGAGCGATTGCCATTTTTTGAGCCACGCCGACCAGCGCCTGTCCATTCCTTCCGGGTCTGCCGTATAGGTTGGCCCTCTGTAGAAGCTCTTTTTGAGGGGACCAATGTCGTCGGGTAAAGAGGAAAGTTCCCGGAAGAAGATGGTGTAATCAACCTGCGTTTGCATCATCAGCGTTGTCAGCTCGCCGAACATGTCCGTATGGAAAGCGTCAAGCCCAAGTTTGGCGGCCCACATCTTTTCCATTTGCTCCTGCATAACCTTTGGAAAATCATTTTCAATCTCGTCAAGCTGCCGCAGACACTCCGGATTCGCCGTCAATAACGGACGCAGCGCCGAACAGAAGGAGTGAAAATTACGTTCTGCCGCCGCTGGTTGATTGAGGAACGAGAAGTGTTGACCGCCACCGGTCCAGGGCTGGAACCTCGGATCAAACTGGTCGCAGAATCCAAAGGGCCCGTAGTCGAGCGTATAGCCGCCCGCCGCACAGTTGTCACTGTTGAAGTTGCCCTGGCAGTAGCCAACCCGGATCCAGTTCGCCACGAGGGACGTCAGCCGGCTGCGGAACTCCCGTGCAAGCAATACCGTCTTATCGGCGGTGACCAATGCCTGGTCGATAACGCCCGGGTACTCACGGTCAATCAGGTGCAGGACGAGCTCTTCGAGTTCCTCCGTCGCTCGCGGGTGTTCTCCTTTACGGGCACGACGACTGAAAAGCTCCAACTGCCCCACCCGAATGAACGAGGGCGCTACCCGTGTAGAGATGGCAACCGGTTCGGAGACAAGAATGTCCGGATCGATTGACCGTGAGCCCTCCGAATACCACGGGCGCCGGACCTTCTCGGTTTTTGACACGTACAGGCTCAGGGACCGTGACGTGGGTACGCCGAGTGCGTGCATGTGCTCCTGGGCCAGAAATTCCCGAACGCTGGAGCGCAGAACCGCCCGGCCGTCCCCGCCGCGGCAATAGGGCGTGCGACCTGCCCCTTTCAGCTGCATTTCCCAGCGCTGACCGTTGGCAACAGCCTCGAGCACCGAAATCGCGCGGCCGTCGCCGTACCCGTTGCCGGTCTGAAACGGGCATTGCTGGTAGAACTCATTGCCGTAGATAGAAAGTGCATAGCCACACGCCCACCCGGTTTTGCGCATCGGCGCCGGAACGCCGGATAGATCCCCGGAGAACATGCGAACGAAGTCGTCCGACTGCGCCAGGCTGTCGGCGAGACCCAGTTCCCGGAAAAATTGTTTGCCGTGGGCGACGTATTCGGGGCTCTCGATGGGTGTGGGTTTCACCGGAACATAGTGGCCCGAGAAGACCTGACGCGGGGCGTAGTCCTCTCCGTTTGCGGTCGCTTCAGGATCACAGGTCAGTGTGTCCGTGAGCGAATAGTCCGTCAGTGCTGCAAGCTCGTCGAGGGTTGCAATCTCAGTGGGTGTTTCCCGGTTTAGCACTTGGGCTCCTTATGCATTGGTTTGATTGTGGGCAACAGTGTGAATCGAATTCGAAAACACTTGCTTACCAGACTACATCAAAAAGTGGGACCGCCTCATCCGATCCACCAATGTAATAGGAAATTCAAAGCCCATGGATCCGAGCGCATTGGGTCACGAGTGCGCAGCAAGATCCTATCGGATCATCGAAATTGAGTTCATAATGAACATTGAAAGCATTGGCATCAGACAGCGCTTTAATGCCAGCGCACCTGCAATCAGAGGTCAATAGACAGTATGAGTAAAGGCCAAGACAGAAAAAAAGATGAAAAAAAGAAGCCGCTTTTAACCGCGAAGGAAAAGAAAAAGGAAAAGAAAGCCAAGAAAAACGAAACCGACGTACTCGGCCATTAATGGAAGGGGGGGTGAAGCCTCCCCCTTTCACGAACCGCTGCCAGACAGCGTTTTCCCTTCAGTAACCTCGCCAGCTTCGGGGTTATATCAACCGACCTGGCCGGTGAAATGGTCGCCTTACCAGACATGGCCCTGATCATTGAAAATTATGACGTGACCATCGCGGGGGCGAGAACCCGTTTGAAAATCAGTCTCCATCACTGGTGGGCTGGCTGGCAAGTTCCTTCAGTGCTTCCATCGCCTCATCGGTTCGATCGCTGGGCACGAATATATGGTCGTGATAAAAGCCGGCGACAACATTGGTGGTAATCCCCCGCTCGGCAAGCAGACTGGTAACCACAGAGGTAAGCCCCAAAGCTTCAAGGCTTGAGTGCCCTTCGAGGGTAATTCGGCGGAAGATTCTGTAGTAGTCCAGGCCCTCGGCCCTGGCCTGTTCCAGCGGAATTACAAGGGTCAGACCTTCCAGTTCGGCAATGCTGATGATGGGTTTGAGCTTCTCCAGCTCGCCATACTTTGCGTGAGGCACTGTGCAGTAGACGTAGGTATTCGCATCAAGCTTTGGCGAAAGCTGCTTGATCAAATCCTGTAAAAACCGGTTTCGCTTCATCGCTGTGTTTCCTCTGGCAGACCCCTGTGGGTGTTTTCGAAAAAATATCTCTCTGGAGAATAGCCAATTGTGGCGCCCCTTGTTGGAAAAACCTCCCCCAGCTGCTCAACCTGCTGGTTGAGGTATGCGTTTGTCTACCTGAAACCAGGCTGCTTCAAAATCCATCCGTTGCCGACTTCCATCCGGTCGTTCCAGACTCATCTGTACTTTTGTCTGACTGGTTGTGATCAGTAACCGCTGCAGCGTTCTGGGTTTGCGGCTGACCAGCGCACGGGGACTGAACAGTGCGACGTTCACGCCGGTGAACCCCTCTTGATCGGAATAGGGCAACTGGTAAAACCCCGACTGGAGAGCCCGGGCCGAAAGAAACTGAAAAGCGTCCACACCAGCAGATCGCATGTCAGCGCCTGTTTGCTGGGTAAAATCGTACCGGGCCGGGTGGGTTAACGCCTGGTGCAGGTCTGCCCAGGGTTCGGCCTGAAGCTTTACACCCTGTTCCGTTCGGTAGGAAGCGCAAAACAGCAGGTGCTGCGTGATCAAGGGGTTTTGCGGCGGTATGCTCATATCGGCCATGAAAAGACATCGGTAAAAGGCCACTTCGGCCATGGCGGCCGGTTCGCTGGCACCGCCGTAGAACAGGCTTGGTTCATAGGCCCGGCCAAAGCGCGAACCGTGTCGAAGCGGTGGATACCGAAACGGTGTCGCCAGCAAGTAATGCAGGCGGCCAACGCCCGGTGGCCAGGGCGGCTTGCTGCGTTCCAGCACTTCTTCAAGCAGTGCCTGCTCGTCCAGACTGTCCACCAGTCCGGCAGTTGCGACCTGCTCCTGGGATTCCACAATGCGGTGAATCATGCCCTGAATGGCCTCCATGGCTTTTTCGATCCGTGCACTAGGGTTCAAATCTTGCCCCGCATGGCATCCAGGTAACCCAGCACCTGAACCAACCCGTCAATGTGCTGGAGGCGGTCTGCAGGCGCGGTGTGAAAATACCGGTTCTCGGTTCGCAGCCAATGTTTCATGGCTGCCTCGTCACCACCCATCAACGCATAAAGTGCCCGATAGATGCGCACCAGCATCATTGCCAGCTCGCCGGATTTACTCTCTGGATCAACACCGTCGCGAATCAGCCCACTGCGGTTGCGCCCGACTACCTCTGCAAGCTGTTCCCGGCTCAATCCAAGGGCCTCGGACGCTCGCAGAACGGCTTTGGTCAGCACTGCACGCTTATCGAGTTGTTTGGTGTTGCCGCTTGGCGCTGCCATCATCGCCTCGTATTTTTCATCATTTTATTTATTTTGATGAATTTAACACGTTTTGTCAAAGCCTGCTGCCGAGGGCTGTATTTCACTCACCAGCGCGGCAACCAGCGCCGAGGCCGGCATTGCTCTGGCCCTATGGGCGCCCTGTCCTGCCCAATGTGCGGCAAAGTCGTGACAGCCGTTAGCGCTCGCCGCAGCGTGCAGCGTTTTCGCCGCATCATAGGCCATCGGGTAATCCGGCAGTGTTGGCGCGTTCGAGGCGCCAATCTCACGGTGCATGCGGTTAATAATGCCCCGGGCCGGCCGTCCGGAAATGGCCGCTGTTATCTGGGTGCCGCCAGGTTTGACGGCTTTCAGGCGATGTCGATAGCCCTCATTGGCTGATGATTCCGGGCACAATACGAAGGCGGTTCCCAACTGAGCAGCCTGCGCGCCAGCGGCCAAAGCCCTGCTGATCCCATCGCCTCCCATGATGCCACCTGCGGCTATAACCGGCAGGTCTATCTGGCTGGTTAACGCCTGAACCAGCTCCAGTGTCGGGATGCCCGGATCCCCGAGTTGCGGGTTAAACATGCCGCGATGGCCGCCTGCTTCGATGCCCTGGGCAACAATGGCGTGAACGCCAGCATTGGCGATCTGTTCGCCCTCCTCCACCGACGTGGCGGTTGCGATCAGAACGATACCCGCCTGTTTCAAAGCCTTGATGTAGTTTTGTGGCGGCAACCCGAAATGAAAGCTGACCACGGCCGGGCGCTCGTCTATCAGTGCCTGCAGCATAGCGGAGTCATGACCAAAGGCCCGGTAGATTTCCCGCAGTGCTGGCGGTGGTGTTGAATCAAATTCTTCAAAGTAAGGTTTAAGATACTGAATCCAGTAATTTTCTATTTTAGTATTGGCCTTGGCGGGCTGGTGACAGAAGACGTTCACGTTAAATGGTCTGTCTGTCAGTTCCCTGGTTTCGACCATCGATTTTTTTGCCGCAACCGCGTCGCTCGCGCCAACGCTGATTGAACCCAGAGCACCCGCATTGGACACCGCAGCTGCCAACCGGGGAGTAGACACCCCGGCCATGGGTGCCTGAATGATCGGATGATCGATCTTCAGCATTTCGATAAGTCGCGGTGGCATGGGTGGTCTCCTGGTCCGGGATGATCTTTGTGTGGTGTGTTCACGTAAATTCTGCTGCTATAACAATTCTGAAAATATACCGAAGAGGTAGATCTATGCGTAGTATCGCGAGCACATCCGTTTTTGCTATGGGGTTTCTGATGGCCACTGGCCTGGCAAATGCGGCCTCGGCGCCAAGCGCAGAGGCCATTGCAGACGCGGTCAGTGACCACTCCTACCAGGGCAGCATGAGCGAGGCCAATTCCGCGTTCAACGAATACTACGCACCTGACGGCACGATTCATGGCAAAGGGTATACAGGCGAGTGGACCACTAAAGACGGTGAAATGTGTTTCGCCTACGGTGAGGCGCCTACCTGTTACGGGGTCAGTATTGATGGTCCGTCCATGGTGTTGCGTCAGGACGGGGCGATCAAGGGCAACGGGATGTTGGTTGAAGGCAACACGGTCAAATAACTGACAACGGGCTGCCCGAGAGGCAGCCCTGCACCTCTTTGATTATGCCTCCGACTTTTGAATGCCCAGCCTTTCATTTACTGCATCCCGAATTTCCCGGTAACGATCCGGATCATTCGCCAGCTTTTCCAGATCATCCTCAGGGAAAATTCGGTCCTTGACCTCCTGCGCTTTGTCATTCTTGAAAATCGCAGGCATGAGTTGCTCAAGGCATCGCAGCATGACCTCCGGCGATACTGATGCGCCGGGTGATGCGCCAAGCAATGTGCCATAGGTTTTATCCTTGGACACGAGTATTTCCGTGCCCATCTGCAAATCTCCGTCCTTGATAATCTGAACGCGTTGACCCGCCTCCACAGGTTCCCATTCGAATTTTTTACTCAGGCCGGGCGCAAAGTCGTCGAGCTCTTCCAGCATGTTTTTCTTGCCCTTGAAGGTCTCGGAAATCAGATACTTGACCAGCGGGAAGTGTTCCAGGGCAACATTCAGCAAACCCGGAATATCGTGCAGACGAATGGAACTCAGGTAATCAAGGAACCCTCGGCCTTTTTCCAGGACCGGTTTAAAGGAGGCAAACGGGCCGAACAACAGATAATGGTTGCCGTTAACCACACGTAAATCCAGGTGCGGAACCGACATGGGTGGTGCACCAACCTTGGCTTTACCGTAAGTCTTGGCTCTGTAATGCTTCGCCTGCTCTTCGGTAATCGATGCTTTGAGGAATCGCCCGCCCACCGGAAATCCTGCAAACCGGTTGCGGAATGGCAGGTGGCTCTTTTTAAGCAGAGGAAACGCGCCTCCACCCGCGCCCACAAACAGAACATCGGCCTTGTGTTGTACGGCCTTGCCATTCTGTTCTGCCTCGACAAGCCAGCGGCCTGTGGGGCTTTTATGGACGCGTTTTACGTGGGTGCCGTATTCAATTTTCACACCCAGATCGTTCACCGCGTGCGACGCCAACTGTTCTGTCAGCGCCCCGAAGTTCACATCCGTGCCTGTTTCAATAACGGTTGCCGCCATTTTCTGATGGCGGGGGCGCTCTTCCATGGTGTAGGAAATCCAGCTCTTGATCTCATCAAAATCTTCGGAGTAACGCATGTTTTCAAAAAAATGATGGCCGGACATTTCCTTGAATCTGATTCGCAGTTCTTCAATCGCTGATTCAGAAACAATGGTGCAGTGCTTGGTCTGGTTTATGAACGATTTCGGATCCTTGATGGCATCCTTCTCGACCAGGTGCGCCCAGTACTGCTTGGCGACGTTGAACTGCGCATGGATTTTCAGCGCCTTTTCAACGGATATGACCTCTTCATCCACCGGGGTATAGTTCAGCTCACAGTTCGCCTCATGGCCTGTACCGGCGTTCCAGAAGGCTGAGGAGTTCCCTGCCCCGGCGCTGTCCAGTCTCTCCAGGATGGTCACGTCCAGCTCCGGAGCCAACTCTTTTGCCAGGGCGGCAAAGGTAGTGCCCATTATCCCGGCGCCAATGATGATTACGTTCATAGAATCGTCTCGTCAGTCGGAAGTGTCTGATAGGAATCAATGGATTATGGGCCGGAAAATACCATGTTTCCGGCGTCAGTTGGATAGATTTACGAAATCAGAAGGTTGAAAGACTTGCTTCTCAGAATTCGGGGGGCAATTCGGAATCTTCCGGCACCCGGAGCTCAAAACCGGATGTCAATGTAATGGTTTCGCCACTTTCCACACTACGTTGCCACGACAGGACGCCCTCGATATCACGGACATTGCGCTGCACGGGCTGGGTGATTTCCAGCTCGTTCACCGTCAGGTCGTCCTGTCGGGAAACCGGAATCCGATCAAAAACGCGGATTGCCAGGGCCTGCGGATGGGTGTTGGTTATTTCGTAACGGTTAATGCGGCGAACGTACTTTTCGCCCTTGAAAACGCCCTGCTCGCCTTTCTGGTCCTCTTCGTTGAAGACCTTTGCAACAACCCGGTCATTGACCCCAAAGCCCATAGTCAACTCGCCGCCGGTTGATACGCTTTCCATATGCGAGAAACCGACAGACTGGCCATCACGATAGAGCGAAACGGGGCCGGAAGGCAGCGACGTTTCCGCTTCAAGGACGCCCGTGGCATACACGAATCCATCCGGATTCATGGCGGGAAACAGGCGGGTTTCGACGGCAACGGGAGTGGCATGGCTGGCAATGGTGACGAACTGGTCCGCGTTGCTGCTGGCCAGTGACACGGGCGCCGCCACCTGATAGCTCCGGGTAAACGCACCATCGTTACGGATGCGGATTTCCCCGGGCGCGCTGGCCATTTCAGCCTGCAGAGTGTCCAGAGATAAACCGGACGTGGCTTTGGACCGGTAGTTTGCATCTGTTCCGGGGGATACAACCCAGGGATAAAGCGGAGGGATATTGGTGCCTGACCGGGCATTGGCCGTCGATAGACTGAGCTGGACTCCGGACCAGTCGAGACCGGTGGTCTGACGCACAAGGGCCAGGTGCTCCAGTACAAGCGTCCCTTTCAGTCCTTCGGCGGCCGTTTCCAGCCGCGCATTATACTGGCTTTGCCAACTGGCATCGTCGGTCTGATATTGCAGCCGCACTGTTGCCGTTCCAGCACGCGCGGCCTGATAGACGATGGTGATATTTTTCGTCGCGCGAGCATCCTGGCGTGTGGCCGCCAGTTCCCGCTTTATACGATCCCTTTGCGCAATATCATCTGCCATCGACTGGCGAATATCGCGGATACGGGTCAGTGCCTGTTCAGTTATTACCTGAACCGTTCGGGCCAGTTCCGCCAGCGCCGGCGCAGTCATTGTGGTTGCCGGGCCGGAGGCTTCAGCCATCAGTCTGACCTGCTCGTTCCAGGCTTGTACCTGGTCCTCCCGGGCGCCGATTTTCTGTTCCAGTTCCTCCAGCTGTTTCTGAAGATTCCGCGTGGTCTCGGCGACGACCTCTGCCTGCTCGACCCGGCTAATTTTGACGCGCTGGGTTGTTACCCCTGACAAGCCTCTGACATCTGCCATCAGCGTGTTGTCGCGCATGGAGACGGGCAGTCCGTTCAGTGTGATTTCCCCACTGCCCTGCCCGAGGTCGACATCCTCTTCCCAAACCAGCTGCGCGTGCGATGGAAACAGCAGCGCTGATGTCACCTTTGCCTGAAGCGCTGTGGAGGCGCAGAGAATCAGTAATACTAAACACCACCGCATAAATAACTCCCTGATATCGGAACAAAAGAGCCCGAAGGTCCTGATATTCATTGCAGCAGTGTATACGTTTCTGAAGCTGGTGACTGCGTTCAGACAAACTTCCAGAACGGTGTCTGCAGGCGCTGCTGAACAAGCTCGGGTGGGTAACCCACGTCCCTGAGTAGCCTTGGATCTCTGGTCAGAACCAGCTGAATGAAGTCGCGCTTTTTGCGCCAGCCTCTGTAAACCGATACCGCACGTTTCATTGCTTATGCCTCTTTGAAGGTTGATGGTCGGGCTGCACCCGCCATCGATTTAGTTAGGGCACTATTGTATTGAAGCGGGCCGTTGACACCCATACTTGGATACACTTATGAAGCTCTACCCGGGGAACCCCGGGCTTTTAAAGCTCTGTGCAGGTAGTCTTTGACAAATCGCTAATAGCTGACAGCAGCATCGTCGGTATAGGATGATGGTACAGTTATTACAAAAACCTCTTGATCTAAAGGGACAATTGCATGGTGTATGCGCGAATTGCCGGGACTGGCTCTTACCTTCCTGACAATGTGTTGACCAACAAGGAACTGGAAACCCTTGTTGATACCAGCGACGAGTGGATCCGCGAGCGCACAGGCATAGAGCAACGCCACATAGCCGTGGAGGGGCAGACCACGGTAGACCTTGCCGAGCAGGCTTCTCTGCGTGCCATCGAGGCCGCAGGCATCAGTGCAACAGACATTGACCTGATTATTTTCGCTACCTCGACGCCCGACAAGATTTTTCCCAGTTCCGCCTGCATTCTGCAGGCTCGCCTTGGCATACATGGCTGCCCTGCGTTCGATATTCAGGCCGTTTGCAGTGGCTTCGTCTATGCGCTTTCGGTTGCGGACAAGTTCGTGAAAACGGGCGCCAGCCAGAAAGTACTTGTGGTTGGCGCAGAACTCTTTTCACGCATTCTCGATTGGGAAGACCGGGGGACCTGCGTGCTGTTCGGTGACGGTGCCGGTGCAGTCGTTCTGGAAAGCAGCGCCGAAACCGGCATTCTCTCGACCCACATCCACGCCGACGGCCAGTACGAAAAACTGCTGCACGTTCCCTACGGTATCGGTGACGGGTTTGACCAGGTCCGGGCGGGCAAGGGCCATGTTCATATGAAGGGCAACGAAGTGTTCAGGGTTGCCGTCAACACCCTGGGCAAGATCGTTGATGAAACCCTTGAAGCCAATCAGATGCAGAAATCGGACATCGACTGGCTGGTGCCCCACCAGGCGAATCTGCGAATTATTTCCGCCACGGCGCGGAAGCTTAATATGTCAATGGACCAGGTCGTGGTCACCGTGAACAGGCACGGCAACACCTCGGCCGCCTCGATTCCGCTGGCTCTGGATGTTGCCGTACGCGATGGTCGCATTCAGCGCAACGAAGTGCTGCTGCTGGAAGCCTTCGGGGGTGGGTTCACCTGGGGTTCGGCGCTGATCCGTTACTGATCATCACCGATTCAGGAGCACCGGCAACCCGCCTTCGGGAACGCAGCTGCCTGTGGCAGCATGGTGCTCGTGGCTATCCTGAATGGTTTTCGGTCCTTCGCCGTCTAGCCACCGAAAATGCTGTCGAAAAACACTGCCAGAATACCCAGGGCGACAATCCAGCCGATCACCGCGGGCCAGAAATTGGTAGCGGGCGGCTGGGACGCATCGTCCATATCATCGACTGTGCGGGATTGACCGGCTCGTTCATTCGATTCCGCCTCGTGCGCCGGGCGGGCCGATTCCGCAAGTTCATGCCAGCCGAACCAGTCACCCAGAAAGTTCTTTACCGGGGGCGGAAAACTCCCGTTATCCGCCATTGGCCGGAGCTGGGGTTCCAGTGCCTGAGCAATGGCCGCCCGCAAGTGCGACTGATCGGCAGGAGGCTCGGTCAGAATCGCGCGCCAGATACCGGCATCCGCTGACCGCCGTGAATCGTTCAGCAGCGCCCTCACCTGAATCACGACTTCCCTGACGACCTGGCGGTCTTCCGCGGACAGCTCAACGTCCGGGGTAGCCGGTGTCTCGGGTTTTTCAGGATCGGCGGAATTCCGGTGTTGTGCAGCCTCGACCTGTTCTGAGCTGGCCGGCTGCGGTTGATCACCGCTGGCTTCCCGGTAGGCCTGATGCAGCCTGTCCAGCTCTTCGCCGTCGGCAAATTTTTTCTGCTGCTCGTACGCTCGATCAATTTCCGCACGATCCCGGGTCGGATCAATGCCCAGTATTTCCCAACAGTTCATGATTTTCCTGTCCAGCTAAAAGCTTCTGTATGCATTTGAGAGAGACAAACCTTGCTCTCTCCCCTAGGATAGACTCAAGAAACGACCTAAAAACCTTCATTACCCGGCAAAGTATAAATCGACTCCCATGCCTGTTACGAACCGGAAATCTGATTCAGTTCCAACTTCATGGCTTTTTCGCCGTGGGCTGCCTGTCTCTTCCCTGTTTTCTGTAACCATTGCCCTGCTTTGCGTGGCCCCTGCACAAGCCAGCGCCGAGAGCATCGAATCGTCAAAAGACCAGATTACCAGTCCATTCTCCAGCGAACTTGGCGGGCAGCAGGCCATTCCGGAGGTACTGACCACTACCCGCCTGCGTCAGCCAAAGTCCCGGGTACCGGGAACAACCACGATAATTTCCGGTAAGCTCATCCGGCAACTCGGAATCATGAACCTGGTTGAGGTGTTTCGCCTGGTTCCCGGAATGACCGTCAATTACGTTGGCAGCAATCAACCGGTCACCAGCTACCATGGCACCGTTCACTACGAGCAGCGGCGGATGCAGGTTCAGATAGACGGCCGCACCTCCTACCGGGCCAACCTCTCCGACGTCGACTGGAACCTGATGCCTGTACCGCTCGAGCTGATCGAGCGCATCGAGGTCAGTCGCGGCCCCAACAGCGCAGCTTACGGCATTAACGCCTTTCTGGGCACCATCAACATTATCACCCGGGCGCCGGAAGACACGGCGGGTGTTGAGTTACGCGGAGTCGGCGGATCACGTGACTATGGTCGGGTCTTTGGTTCCGTGGGAAGCGGCGATGGAGATTACAACTGGCGACTGGCTTACGAAAAACGCCGGTCTGACGGTTTTGATGAGCAGGTAGATACCGACGACGGTGAAACACTAAAACCGTTTAACAATGGCTACGATATCAACACGCTTACTTATGACGGTACGCAGGAATTCAGTCAAACCTACAGCCTAGACCTGAGAGCCGGTGTGGTGGAAGGCGTTGACGAGGAGGACAATCTCAAGGAGGGCAAGCTCGGGATTGGTGACGATCCGGATATTCTAGTTGATGATTACTATCTGCAGTCCAAGCTGAATGTGTCCACCTCAGCGAACCATTTTTTCCACATCCAGACCAGTTTCCAGAACTACAAACGGCGCCAGAGCTGGCGAATCTGTATCCCCAACAGCCAGTTCAGCCAGATTATTGCCGGAGCGCCAGTCAGCCTGTCACGCTGCTCGGGCAACGAGGTCGACCCCCTCCTGGCGGACCTGAATGAGGATATAGAAGAGTCCCGCCTGGAATTCGAAATTCAGGATACCCTGCTTTTCAGTCCCGATCTGAAACTGGTTACCGGTCTTGGCCACCGGAAGGATACCTACCGTTCGGACACTTTTTTCAACGGTCGCGGCAGCAATTACCAGTCCCGGGTTTTCGGTAATCTGGAATACTCGCCGCTGCGCTGGCTAACCTTCAATGCCGGGGGTAACTGGGAAAAAACCTCGACCACCGACAACAGCTATTTTTCACCCAGAGTCGCAGCCAATTTTATACTTCAGGATAACCACGCATTGCGATTTGTGTTTTCACAGGCGGTGCGAACCCCTGACGCTTTCGAGCAGGAGCCGGACTGGTCATATCTGGCGACCAATGTTGCGGCGCCTTTTCAGGCCGTCGAAGGCAGACGCTTTGAGGTGGAAAACATAGTGAATTCAGCCAATTCCACCTATGGTAAAGAAGTTCAAGAAGAGCGCATAACATCCCGTGAAATCAGTTATTTTGGTCAGTTCTATCTTGACAGCAGCACCCTGTCGCTGGAGGCTCGCTACTTCAGGGACACACTGAGGGATATGATCAGTGGGGTGATTTCCATCAATGAATGGACTGTGGATAATAATGTAGCCCTGGATCAGAAAGGGTTTGAAGTGGAAGCATCCCTCGAATTCCCCGGGACTCGGTTCAGGCTGGGCTACGCGTACCTTGATCAGGACGGGTGGTATACCGGTGACGATAACCGTAGCGGAATCGACAAGGATTTCCGGGTGGAACTGCTGGGGCGCCTGTCAGTAGAACACTCTGGCAGCGTGGTCTGGATTCAGGAGCTACCCTATAACCTGACAGCATCTTCGGCTTACTACTGGGCCGACGAATTCCGTTACTCGCAATTCGAGCGGGCGGACTTCCGGCTTGCAAAACAGGTATTTGCTCAGGGATATGGCTACGAGCTAGCTTTTACGATGCAGCATTACCTGCAGACCGAACCCACCCTGAGCTCGGATAACAGGATAAACGACCATAACCAGTTTTTTGTTGAAGCCGGTATCCGCTTCTGAACATGTGACACGGACGAAGTAACACCCCGGAAGGTATGAGCGAAACAACGACCAACAATGATCGCCGAACATCACCCCCTCTCTTCAGGGTGGCTGCTCTCGCCCTGTTTTTTTCTGTTGTGCTGGCCTGCACCATTCACCTGCCCGTTTCCCTGGCTCAGACCAACGCCTTCAATTCAACAGGGTCCACGCTGGTCTACATTGCCGAATCAGAAAATCAACAGCTTAACCAGCGGATACGGACCCTGCTGGCGTCGGCGCTGGGGGACTCGGTGATGCTCGACTCGTTCACGGCGGGTCAAACATCCCAGGATAGCGAATCAACGGTCATTGCAATCGGACCGGGCGCCTTCACCCGTATTCGGGAAGAAAACAAGCGCGTCCCGGTCCTCGGTTTGTTGGTCGACAAAGCCTATGTAAACGTGAGCGCAGGCGACCCGGACAGTAAGGTTTCTGCTGTGCTCTCGACACAACCACTGATACGCCAGGCGGCGATCGGCAAAGCCATTCTGCCCTACGCAACCCGGGTGGCGATGCTGGCAACCCCGGATACTGAGCAGCTCTACGCCCCGGTGATGGCCGATCTCGATGATCTGGGCATGGAAGGGCGGGTATTCCTGGTGCCGTCTGAGGGACGGCTGATTTCCACGCTGATCAGGGCGCTCAATTACGGCGACTTTGTGCTTGCCGCTCCTGACAGCGCTATCTATAACCCGCGCACCATCAAACACATTCTGCTGACTGCCTACCGCCGCAATCGTATTGTCATAGGGCCGAGTCAGGCTTATGTGAAGGCAGGTTCCCTTGCCTCATCCTTTACCCCACTCAGTGCGGCCGTCGAAATGGCGGCGGAGTACATCCGTTATTTCCAGGAAACCGGTGAATTTCCCGAGCCAGACTACCCTGCGGATTTTGGCGTTGAGATCAATCATCAGGTGGGGCGATCTCTGAATATTCCTTTACCGGAGCGCGAGACCTTGATCAATGACGTGAAGCAGCGCCTCGACACAGTGGAGGTGCCAGAGAATGAATAATCACCCGGCCCGCCACGCTTCTCTTACCCGAAAGCTTCTGCTGCTGGGCGCTGCGCCGGCCATCGTGATGTTCGTGGTTCTGATGGTGTTCTTCACTTCCGCGCGGCTGGAAGATTCCCGCAAGGAGATCGCAGCCAGCAGCCAGATGCTTGCAGACAGCCTGGCCCCTGCGGTTGAGTACGCGGTTGTCTCTGGCAATGAGCGGGCACTGGAACAGACCCTTGAGCGATCGCTTCAGCGAAGCCGGGCAGACTGGATTCGCGTATCGGGTGTGACCGGCAAGGCAGTCGGCTTCGCCTCAGCGAACGGACGAGACGAGCTCGGGCCCCCGGACAGCTACACGATATTTGAGTCTGAAATCCTGCAGCAGCCGCTTGAACTCGCGGACGACCGGGAATCGGAATGGTTTGAGCCACAATACGGCTTCGGCACCGGTGCCATGCGAGTCGGGTCGGTGGAAGTCGGGGTGAACAACGCGCTTTTTGCCCAGAGGCGCGCGGATATAATCTGGACGTCCATGGCCGTCGGGCTGTTCCTACTACTTTTCACCATGGTGGTCATGAATCATATTCTTGGCGGCATCATTGCGCCCATCAGAGGCCTCTCAAAAAGAGTTGAACGCCTGACCAACAGGCAGTACGAGCAGGTACCGTTAAGCCGCAAAGGCTCTGCGCGGGAGATCATGGAGCTTGAGCAGCAATTCAACTCGCTTGCGTCACACCTGAGCGATCTGCGGGCGGCAAGAGACGACACCCTCGCATCTTCGGAACGGGCCCGTGAACGCGCCGAACATGCAAATCAGACAAAAACCGAATTTCTGGCCACTATGAGCCACGAACTGCGCACGCCCCTGAACGGTGTGCTGGGTATGGTTGACCTGATATTCGAGGACCCGCTCACAGACCGTCAACGTGACTATCTGCAAACCGCAAGGCAGTCCACTGAAGACCTGTTGATGGTGATCAGCGATATTCTCGACTATTCCCACATTGACCGGGGCACGCTGCGGCTTGAAAACCGACGGTTTGATGTCCGCCAACTGATCTCGAACTGTGCGGCAAGCTACCGTCATATTGCTGAAAGACACGGCCTGTCGCTGAATGCCGAATTCGTGGGTGACTGGCCGGATGTGCCCGAGGTAGTGGGCGATGCCACGAGGCTCCGCCAGATCCTGTCTGGCCTTATTGATAACGCGATCAAATTCACCGGTGACGGTTACATTGAAATCAAGGCTGGCTGGCTCAGCCTGGAAGATAACTGCGTGTTGCTGAATTGCTCGGTGATTGATTCCGGCCGTGGCATTCCGGCCGATCGCCTGGAGGACGTATTCAACTCCTTCGAGCAGATAGACTCGTCGGATGCCCGCCAGTTTGGCGGCACCGGTATGGGGCTGTCACTGGTCCAAAGGCTGGTTGAACTCATGGGGGGCCACATAAACGTTGAAACCGACCTCGATAAAGGCTCGGCTTTCAGGTTTGAACTGCCTTTCGAGCTTACCGTGCATCAGGACACAAGTGAGAATGGCCACACAGAACTGTTGGGCGGTGATAGCAACAGCCAGCGCTCACGGGCACTGGTCGTAGAGGACAATCTGGTTAACCAGCGGGTCGCAACGGCCCTGCTCAAACGGTTGGGTTTCGAGACCGACTCCGCTGTTAACGGCCAGGAAGCTATCCAGTATGGTCGGACCAATCACAGCGGTTACGACGTGATTCTGATGGATTGCCAGATGCCAATCATGGACGGTTATGAAACAACCCGCTGCATCCGGGATTGGGAGAAAAGCAACGGTCAGGGCGGTACACCGATCATCGCGCTGACCGCCGATGCGCTTCCCGGCACCGAGACCCAGTGCCGGGAAGCAGGCATGAACGACTATCTGGCAAAACCGGTCAGAAAGGAAAGCCTGCGCCAGGTCCTTAGCCGCTGGATACGGGTCTGATCACGCCACGGGTTCGCGCATGGTCACGAACTCTTCCGCGGAGGTCGGATGAATGCCCAGGGTACTGTCAAACTGCGCTTTCGTGGCACCGGCCTTGATCGCCACGGCCAGGCCCTGGGTTATCTCACCGGCCTCCGGGCCGACCATATGGGCGCCCAGCACCCGGTCGGTGGCGTCATCCACCACCAGTTTCATCAACGCCCTTTCATCGCGGCCGCTGAGCGTATGCTTCATCGGTTTGAATTCAGACCGGTAAATACGCAGGGTGTATCCGGCTTCTCGGGCCTCCTCTTCGGTCAGACCCACAGTGCCAATGTTTGGCTGACAGAACACCGCGGTCGGTATGCTGCGGTAATCCATCTCGCCCTGCCCATCTCCGAACAGTCGCCGCGAGAGCACCATGCCCTGCCCCAGCGCAACCGGGGTAAGCTGGGGTGTGCCAATCACATCCCCCAGTGCGGTGATGGACGGTACGGATGTCTGAAAATGATCGTCCACAGCGATGTGGCCGGAACCCGTCATTTTCACGCCCAGCGCTTCCAGACCCAGCCCGTCAACCAGCGCCCGACGCCCGGTGGCGGCCATCACCAGTCCGGTCGTCAGCTGGCTGCCATCCGAGAGCCGGACCTGATAGGACGTATCCACATTCTCCACAGATTCGATGTTGACGTTAAAGCGCAGCTGAACGCCTTTTTTCTGCATTTCGTCGGCCATGAGGCGACGGATATCACCGTCAAAGCCCCGCAGGAAAAGATCTCCCCGGTACAGGAGCGTGGTTTCCACCCCCAGGCCGGCCAGAATTCCGGCGAACTCCACCGCAATGTAGCCACCGCCCCAGATCACCGCCTGCCGCGGCAATTGGGGCAGATAGAACATTTCGTTGGACGACAGTATGCAGTCTCTGCCTGGCACATCCGGAATGGCAGGCCAGCTCCCGGTCGCCAGGGTTATGTGCCGGGCCGAATAGCATTGCTCGCCTACCATAACGGTGTTCGCGTCAGTCAGCGTTGCAGTGCCTTCGATGAGCGTAACCCCTGCATTGTCGAGCATCCGCGCATAAATACCGTTAAGGCGCTCTATTTCCGCGTTTTTGTTGGCCACCAGTCGCGCCCAGTCGAAACGGACCTCCTCTTTTGGCACCGTCCAGCCGTAACCTGCGGCGTCTTCGATGTCTTCGCCGGCGTGGGATCCATATACAAACAGTTTTTTGGGAACACAGCCGACGTTGACGCAGGTTCCGCCCAGGTAGCGGGATTCGACCACCGCAACCTTCGCACCTTTCGCCGCTGACATTCTTGCCAGCCGGACACCGCCGGAACCGGCGCCAATTACGATCAGATCAAAATCTTTCTGGTCAGTCACGTTGTCTCCTGCACTTGTATGGGTTCTTCGGTTCGGGCCGCCTGCACATCGCAAAAAAGAATGTGGTCCTCAAGGTCACCCAAACGCACTGTACCGATGTTCCGGAAGCCTTCCGATTCGTAAAACGGCAGGTATCGGCTGCTGCCGGTGTCCAGCACCAGCCCCCTGCCCCGGGGGTTCTCCGCACACAGGGCTTCTACGTTTTTCAGCAGCAACCGCCCATAACCCCGGGCCTGATAGGTGGGATTAACGCCCATCAGCGGAAGCTGATGGGCCTGCGGCCGGGGCAGTAAAGCCCTGATCTGCTCATGGTAATTGATATAGCGACGGGTACTGGCAAAACCGGCTGTAAGCACCATACGTATGCGCCAGCTGATCTGGTTGCCCAGGTTCAGCCGGAGTTCAGGTTCACCAATGAACGCGACCGCGACCAGTGTATCGTCCACCATCACGCCTATGGCCTCCTGGTTCAGCTCAAAATAGAGATCCACAAGCTCGCGAATGGTCGCCCTGACCCGTTGCTGATATCCCGGCTTGCGATGGTTGAACAGGTATCGATAGGTGGGCTCGTCCCGATAGGCATGAAACAGAATCGAAATTGCCTCGTTCCGCGCCCTGGTATCAAGACGCACAATGTTTGCACTCATGTTTTTGTCTGGCCTCTCAGGTCGTCAGCTTCAAATGGTCAGGGTCAGTCGCACCGATACCAGACCGGGTTCGTTCTGTCGGTCCATGGATGCCTGGTCAATTTGCACACCGTTCATGGTGTTCAGGGTTTCCAGCCAACCCGCGACCTGGCCGAAAGGTACCTTTTCAAGCCAGACGCGAATCGCATCGTCGCCACTTGGCTCGAATCTTTGCAGCACCAGCCCGGACTCACCGGCTGTGCGGGTGACCAGCGCCATCAACGCACGCCCGTCTGCGGGCTTGTCGGCGCTTGCCGAGGACGGCTCACCAGCGCTGCCCGAAAGTCTGTTCAGGGACGCCCGGTTAGCATCCAGCCATGCCAGCAATTCTTCGGCATTCTGCTGACTGCTGACCGCACTGTCATGAAAGCTTGCCGCCGGGCGCCAAATTCCGAAATATAACAGGCCCAGAAGCAGGGCAATAGCAAGAACCAGCAGCGCCTGCTGGTCGCGCCTCGGTAACTGGTCGTACTGGGCGGTCAGCCTGCCAATCATGGGATGTTCTTTCAGACGAGTCATCATCGTTATCCTCCGGAAACCGTCAGTCGGCCACGCGCGCCGTCCGATTCATTGACGACAGAGCCGATCTGCGCTTCCAGCCCCTTGCCTGTGAGCGCATTACGCAGCGCGCTCAGCTTGCCATAGCTGTCCGCCCGAACATCCACAACAAGCTCACCCCGGTTCCGACTGTAATTAACGGAATTGAATAGGATGGAATCAGTGGCGGAAAGCTTTGAGTACTCACTGCCGGTGTACTTCATCAAGGTGATGAACCCCTCATCCGTGCCACCTGCCTGTAGCTGGTTAAGCTGCCCCTGAACCACGCGCCTTACGTTGCCCGCATGGGTTCGGCTGTCGTTGGGAAAGGCACTGCGGTAGATCGTCATTGCCTGTGCCTCAAGCTGCTCCGCCTGTTGATTGTGGTAGTAGCCAAAGCCGGTTTCCACCGCGACCTGCACAACAAACCACACGCTGGCAACAGCGATCAGCGGCTTCCAGGCGCCAAAAAGGCCGGATTTTTCATTTTTGACGGAATATTGGCCCTGACAAAGATTCACGGGCTGGCACAGGTGGTGGTGATGGGCGTGCGCCAGCAATTCCAGCGGAGCAATATCCAGTGTCCGCTCTTTGACCGTCAGCCTTGGTGAGCTTTTCAGAACCGCAATGTCGGACTGCAGGTGCTCGAACTCCGATTCCGTGCCAAACAGCGTCACAGGCACCTCTGCAACCACCTGCTCGGACGGCGGTGCCGCCATTGTTTGCGCAAACATGGCCAGATTACGGGAGTGCATGCTCAGCCACTCTCCGCGATCGCTGGTCAACATGACCGTGTCGCCGTCGAGGCAGACAGACCAGCCATCCTCGGTGACGGGAAGCAGCGCTGCATCCGGGTAAATCGACTCAAGCCGGGCATGATTCCAATCGCTGAATACCCCCGCCCAGTGCGCCATCTGCCGATGATCAATAGCGGCAACACGGTAGCCGTTATCCGCATGTGGCCCGATCGACAGGTGAACGGATTCGATGTCCTGGGCAATCTGTTCTTCCACAGCGAATGGCAGCGCCTGATGAACGTACCGGCTTTGCCTGGCAGGTATATCGGCAACGCAGAATAGCGCGTCTTCGCCCGGAATCAGCCCGACCAGCCGCACCCCTTCCAGATCATTCTGTGTAAGTGTCTGTTCTATGGTGTCCCGGGTGTCACCGCCACCATGGGCCTGAATATCACCGCTGGCGTCCAGTAGCGACCAGCTGAACATCTGGGCGGCCGGCTCGGCATCCATTGCGGGAAACGGTGGTATGGGCCTGACATAAAGGCGATATGACATACTGAAACGATATCCTTGACGCTATTCCGGAACGCTGACAGGTTCCCTGGTTATTCTGTTTTTCTGGCCGGTGTCACGACGCAGGGTCTGAAGCTCCCCGTCCGGGTTCCGGTGCACGGTGCTCACCAGATTAACAACACGGTTATCGTAGGTAATCCGGGATACTACTTCAAAAAACCGGGTATTCACCCGGAGCCCCGTCGACGTCAGGCCCGAGCCGGCAAACTCGGGAAGCGCCAGAAATTCCTGTACGGTCTCGAATGGCTTCTCCGCGCGTTTTTCAATCACCGCATTTGCCTGCGCGGGGGTCATTTCATTGTACAGAGAAGCAATCAACTCGGTGGTCGCTGTGTTCACATTAATCCCGGCACCGGATACTGGCAAGGCCGTAACATGAGGTAGCAGGGCCCGGTAGGCTTCTTCAGTCATTCCTTCAATCAAACTCAGCTCTGAGACACTGGTGAACGGCTGGTTCGCCGCGCGATAGGCAGGCTCTGCAATCAGATACTGGCCGTCCTCGGCGCCGTAAGCGCTGACTGTCTGCTCGTTTGAATCAATCCAGTCTATCAGCGCATCAACCCTGAAACCGTTAATCTGCAGCCTCTCCAGCAGCGCAGCAACCCGGTCCCGGGTAACCGGATCCACTGTTTCTCCGCCCGGCACCAGATCATTCAGATTGATTCGCCCGCCGAGTCCGTCGATCTGTATCTCGGCAACGGCAATAACACGGGCGTCGCCCTCATCAGTGCTTTCCACTGGAAGTATGGCGGAATTCGATGCCCAGATTTCGTCCAGGCTATCCACCAGCACGCCGCTTTCCTGATCGTCTTCGAAGTCGCGAACCAGTATGCGTTTGGCGAAGGCCTCCGCGCCCAGCGCAATGCTGTACCCCTGCTGCTGAGCCAGGTAGTGACCGGCCCTGAAAATACGCAACTCCTGTTTGGGCGCCATGCCTGCCCCCACCAGGGTGACCAGCGCCATCGCCAGCAACACCATCAACAGGGCGATACCGTTTTGCCGTCCGTTGAGGGCCGGATACGCTGACTGTCTAGCCACCTGAACCACCTCCCGACGATCCGCCATCAGGCGGCTCCTCGGCCTCGTTTTCAGCCTCGTCTTCCTCTGGCTCGGCCAGGCCCGGATTCAACTGACTCCGGGCGGCATCAGGGTCAAAATCCGGCATTGGAAAACTGCGGGTCAGGGTGCCAAAGCGCTCGTGTTCGATGACGATTTCCAGTCCCCGGGGCAGTGATATCTCGGGTTTCGCGCCCAGTGTCTGGCTGGCCATACTGTCATCATCCGGCCAGTCCTCCTGCCAGGCCTGTTGATCGTTCAGGAAGCGGACACGAAAATCCGTAACATTTTCGAGCATCACCGCGTCACGGCTTTCTTCTTCCTGCGCCTGATCCACCGACACCCAATACCGTCGCCGGAGGGTGTCGCCGGTGAACTCCCAGCCGACCCTCTGCAGATTGCTGCGCCGGATACCCAAGGGATTTCGCCACCCCTGACGCGTCAGCACCAGAGCGAAGTCCGTTTGCCGACTGGTGAGGGCAAAGTCGAAATCCCCATAGATATCCCGTGCCGGTCGGTTCACCACCTGAGTGATGTCACGCTCCAGGAACAGCATGGTTCGCTGCAGTGCCTCAAACTGAACGGCCAGTTCGTCTACCCTGTCCCGGGACTGAACAATACCCGACAGCACCTGCCAGATGCCCAGGCCAATCACTGCGGTGATGCCGATCGCGATAAGCACTTCAAGCAGAGTGAAACCGCGGGAAGAACGCATCATTGCGCCCCCACAAAAGCCGAGAGGGAGTGCACCTGCGTGGGCTCGGAACCGTCCCCGCGGAACTTACTGACAGCGACCTCAACCCGGCGTATGGCCGGGTCCCGGGTAGAGAGAACCCTGGTTTCCACGCGCCAGCGAAACGGACCATAGTCAAGATCCTCGCTGCTTGTGGCCACGCCCGGGGGTTGTTCCTGCAGACGCAGTTCGTTAATACGGTTGTCGGCAACCCAGCCTGCGAGGGTTTTGTCCCGGACGCGTTCATAGGTGCCGATGTACTGGCTGCTCATTTGCGCAGCGACCGTCGCAATAATGCTGAATATCAGCAACGCCACCATCACCTCAATCAGCGTAAATCCCTGCTGTGTCAATGCCCTGCCCGACCTCATTTCTCGGCCACTGCGGGTTTGCCCGGGTGCTGCCACTGAATGGGCAATACGCCATCGGAAAAAATGCTGTGTATGTAGTCACCGTCAGACTGGCGCTCGCGAACAAGACTGAATTCCAGTTCGAAAGGGGTGGTTTCGCCGCTTGAAAACAGGACGACATCGGGCCGTGGCTTGTCCTCATCGCTGGCAAGGCGGGGGGATTCATTTTCAATATAGTCGGTCACGACCATCCACTCGGGAACAGGGCGCTGGCGGAACAGGCGTTCACTGGAGGGTTTCCAGGTATCCGACTGCTGGTCGTAAGCCAGAAACCGGTAGTGATCTTCCTCTATCATCAGACCGAATTCCGTGTTGTTCAATACCGCCTGGTCGGACACGGTCTGCATCAACAGGAAGAGCTGCTCAACCTCATTATCAAGGTCGCGTCGCACCGAGCTGCCCCCCAGGGTGAGAGTGGCAAGCGCAACCAGCATGCTCACCACCACCAGCACCACCAGAATTTCAATCAGCGTGAAACCCGATGAGCGTTGCCGCGACAGCCGTTTCACTTAGTCGCGGACCTGCCAGACACTGATATCGGCAGCGTCTCCCTCACCACCTTCCTGGCCGTCCGAGCCATAGGAATAAAGGTCATAGGGTCCTTCGGTGCCCGGGCTTACGTATTGGTATTCCTGACCCCAGGGGTCTGCGGGTACGGATTTCATATACCCGTCCGGATTCCAGTTTCTCGGCTCCGGACTTCCGCTGGGCTTGGACACAAGTGCCTCGAGGCCCTGCTGGGTTGACGGATAATGGCTGTTGTCCAGCCGGTACAGATCCAGCGCGCTGGATATACTGCGCATCTGCGCTTCAGCCGCTGTAACGCGGGCCTCGTCGCCGCGGCCGATAATATTGGGCGCCACTATGGCGATCAACAGGCCGAGGATAACAAGCACTACCATGATCTCGATCAGGGTAAAGCCGCGCTGTGATGGGCGTTTCTTCATCGAACTGGTTTTCATTAACACCTTCCCTTTGCTACAGAAAATTGACGACCTCACACCTGCCATGTCAGGCGATCAGGTTGCTCATATTCAGTATCGGCAACATGATGCCCAGGACAATAATCAACACCACCGCGCCCATGAACAGAAGCATCAGCGGTTCGAACAGACCGACCATAGTCGCTATCTTGGCCTGAAGTGCGTTCTCCTGCATGCTGGCTGTGCGCTCCAGCATGCTGTCAAGCTCACCACTGGCCTCGCCGCTGGCGATCATGTGCAGCATCATGGGTGGAAAATAGCCGGTCTGATCCAGTGCCCGGTGCAGCGAGCCACCCTCGCTGACTTTGCGGGCCGCATCCTTCAGAACCAGCCTGAGGTGATCATTTGCCAGCACTTCACCCGCGATTTTCATGGCTTCGACCAGGGGTACGCCGCTGGTGGTAAGAATACTGAGCGTGCTGGCGTACTGCGCCGTGCTCACACCCCTGATCATGTTGGCGAACAGGGGCAGGTTCAGCAGGCTCTGGTGAACGCGCTGGCGAAAGGCCGCCCGTCGGAGAGCCATACGGAACGCAACAATGGCACCAATCAGCAGTATCAGCACATAAAGACCGTAATCAACGATAAAGGCGGATACCGACAACAGAGCACTGGTCAGCGCAGGCAGATCCTGCCCCTGGTTTACGAACACCTCAATGATATCCGGAACGACATAGGTCAGCAGGAATACCACGATGGCGATGGCGACCACGCTCAGAATAATCGGGTAAATTGCGGCCAACTGGATTTTCTGGCGGGATTCCTGCCGTGTCTGGGTGTAGTCAGCCAGCCGGTTCAGCACCAGATCAAGGTGCCCGGCGTGTTCCCCGGCGGCGACGGTTGACCGATAGAGCCGGGGAAAGGCTCTGGGAAACTCCCCAAAGCTCTCGGCCAGGCTGTAACCTTCCATGACTTTGGCCCGAACGGCGATCAGCATGCTGCGAATTCGTGGCTTGTCAGACTGGCGTGAGGCGGCGGAAAGCGCCTGTTCAATCGGTATACCCGCCTGAATCAGAGTGGCCAGCTGGCGGGTAATCAGGGCCAGGTCCGCAACGCTGATACCACCCCGGCTCAACAGCGGGCTACCCTGCTTCTGCTTTTCCGTGGCGTGCGCCACTTCAAGCGGCGTCATACCCCGTTCTCTGAGTAACTGACGAACCGCCCGCGGGGCGTCGGCCTCCATCACGCCTTTTTTCTGCTTGCCTCGGCTATCGAGCGCCTTGTACTCAAATGCGGGCATGGGTCTATCGACTTCGGTGGGTTACGCGGAGCACTTCTTCAACCGTGGTCACCCCGTCAATAATCTTTTGTACACCATCGGTGTGAATGCTTGGGCCGTGGCGGCGGGCTTCATGCTCTAGCTCCAGTTCACCGGCCTGTCTGTGAATCAGGGCGCTGATCTCCTCGTTCACTTCCACCACTTCGTAAATGCCAATACGCCCTTTATAGCCGAGCTGGTTACAGGCCTCGCAACCCGTGGCCCGGTAAAGCGTGGGCGGGTCGCTGGCCTCCCTCTGGATGAATTCGCAGTGCTCCTCGGTCGGGGTATAGGGCTCCCTGCATTCCTGGCAGAGCACTCTGACCAGCCTCTGCGCCACCAGCCCCACCAGGCTGGATGAAATCAGAAAGGGTTCGATGCCCATATCCATCAACCGCGTAATTGCCCCTACGGCGGTGTTGGTGTGCAGGGTGGAAAACACCAGGTGGCCTGTAAGGCTGGCCTGAACCGCTATTTCCGCCGTCTCGGTATCACGGATCTCACCGATCATCACCACATCCGGGTCCTGGCGAAGAATCGCTCTCAACCCGCGGGCGAAGGTCATATCCACTTTGGTATTGACCTGGGTCTGGCCAATGCCAGGCAGGTTGTACTCAATAGGGTCCTCAACCGTAAGAATGTTCCGGCTGCGGTCGTTGATTTCCTGAAGGGAGGCATAGAGGGAGGTCGACTTGCCGGAGCCGGTTGGCCCCGTCACCAGCAGAATGCCATAAGGGCGCTGGATGAGCCGACGGAGCAGCTTCAGATCTCCAGGCGCCATCCCCAGTGATTCCAGACGGATGGCCCCTGCCTGCTTGTCCAGCAAACGCAACACCACGCGTTCACCGTTGGACGAGGGCATGGTAGACACCCGCAAATCTATGGCACGACCACCCACACGCAAAGCAATCCGGCCATCCTGCGGAACGCGTTTCTCCGCAATATCGAGCTTTGCCATCACCTTGATGCGAGACACCAGCAAAGGGGCCAGGGCACGCTTGGGCTGGACCACCTCACGCAATACGCCGTCTACCCGGAAGCGAACAACCAGGCGGGCCTCATAGGTCTCAATGTGCACATCTGAGGCCCCGGTTTTTACGGCCTCGGTCAGAATAGCGTTGATCAGCCGGATAATGGGCGCATCATCCTCCTGTTCCAGCAGATCCTCGGTTTCCGGCACTGAATCGGCAAGTGAGGCCAGATCCATGTCATCGCCAATGCCCTCGACCATCTGCATGGCTTCGGCGGAATCGTTCTGGTAGGCAGCATTCAGCGCAGAATCGAACTTTTCCGGCTCTATGGTCGCGAAGCGGGCATGTCCACCGCTTATCCGGTTGGCTTCTGCCAGCGCGGAATGCCCCGCCCCGGGCCTGACCAGAATAACGGGCTCGCCGCTGTCGTCCCGAGTCAGGATGACACCATTACGTTTTGCAAACATAAATGGAAGACGGCCAAGGGGCGCGTCTTGCGATTGTAATTCGGTGTCTGTATCCACCATTACCCGGATCCCGGTTTTGCAATGAGAGCTGAAGGCTATCACAGGAATTGGAACCGTTGAATAACCCGCTACATTATACTGCCATTAAAACCTTACAGTCTGATAACCTGTATTTATTTAAACGTCTGCGAACGCCCTTCTCAGGACCGAACATGCTCTCGATCAGTCCCAGGTTGCCCTTTATTCTGGCCCTTATAGGAGGGCTGGGCATGATCAGTGCCACGGCCTGGCAGGCCTATGAGTTCTGGCATTCCACCGCCGGCAATTCCAGCGTAAAGGCAACGACAGGCAGTATCGCCAACCAGCAGCCCCGGGAGCAGACGCCGGATATCGAGCTGGCGTCGGTATCCCTGTTTGGCGAGGTCAACCAGAGCCAAACCGCGCCAGAGGAAGACATCGACAATCTTCCCGAAACCAATCTACAGCTTGTACTGCGGGGCGTTATGGCCGCATCCGGGGATTTTCCGGGAAGTGCACTGTTAGAAGACAGCAGAAACCGGACCGAAGCCTATGTTGTGGGTGATGACCTGCCGGGCAACGCAACCCTGAAGAAGGTAAGGCCTGACAGAATCATAATTGACCGGGGCGGAGCGCTGGAAAACCTGTTTTTCCCGGAGCAGGAGGACCAAACCGGCGTGGCCCTGGCCAGGACGGATTCGAATCAGGTTGGACAGGATTATCCAGAGCAACAGGCCGGGCCAACGGGCTTTTCCGGGCCGGATGCCAGCCGCAGCAGCGACAGCCGCCGTGAAGAGATCCGTCAGCGGCTGGAACAGTTGCGAAACCGCCTCAGAAACAGCAATTAACGGTACCAATAGTCATCCGCCGACAGCTGCGCATAGCACTTGAATCTCGGATGCAATCCGGCAACACTCTTGCCTTCGTAATAAAACCACTGGCTTAACCATGGGGCCCGGCGCCCCAACGCATCAAGGCAATCCCGATGTCGGCTGCAGACTTCCTGCTTCCCTACGATTTTTCGCCACTGACGATTCTGGCCTACATCCTGGCGTTGGGCTTTTACAGTTATGGTATTTTCAGAATGCCTGAAGCCGAACGACCCGGTGGAGGACGCATATTTATGTTCACTCTGGGTGTATTGCTCTGCTACGGGGTGATGCAAACCCAGTTTGATTACTATTCCCAGTACATGTTTTTCGTGCATCGCGGTCAGCACCTGATTCTCCATCACCTGGGCCCTATCCTGATTGCCCTGTCGAATCCCTTGCCTGTCATGCAGTTCCTGTATCGGCAAATCCCGCAGGCGGCCCGGCCGTTCCTCGCGCCTGTTGGCTGGCTTTACCGCGGCTTGCAGCAGCCTGTTGTGGCATCTTTCCTGTTCTTCGGACTGATTTACCTGTGGCTGTGGCCCCCCATTCATTTCGACGCAATGCTCAGTCGGGATCTTTACTGGGTGATGAACTGGAGCATGCTGGTCGATGGCCTGCTGTTCTGGTGGCTGATATTTGACCCCCGCTCCCCAGCCACCGGCAATGCGCTCGGTTACGGCAAGCGCATGCTGTGTCTGGCCGTGGTCGCCATTCCCCAGATGGTCCTGGGCGCTATCATCGTGTTCTCACGGGGCATGGTTTACGACGTATATGAGGTATGCGGGCGCGCCTGGCCAATGCCGCCAGAAACCGACCAGCTGCTGGGCGGCCTGTTGACGTGGATCCCGCCCGCCATGATGAGCATTCTGGGTATACTGATTATCCTGCGCCGTGCTATGCGCGAGGATGGCAAGCCAACCCGGAGATCACCGCAAGAGGTCACACAATAATGCCGAGCGCAAACCGCTTTATAACTTTAACAGTCATCGCCCTCTTCCTTTTTTTACTGGCAGGATGTTCCGGCGACCAGGAAAACTGGAACGCCAAAGACATCAGCGGACTGATGCCAGAACTGGCCTACCAGCTCACTGACACTTCGGGAGACACGGTGACAGCCGCGGACAACGCCGGGAACATCCGATTGATGTTCTTCGGGTTTACCTCCTGCCCGGACATCTGCCCCACGACCCTCCAGAAACTGTCGCAGGCGGTAAAAAGTCTCCCGGAACCGGCCCGGGATGACGTACAGATCATTTTTGTCAGCGTCGACCCGAATCGGGATACACCGGAGCGCATCCGGAATTACGTGGATTTTTTTGGTGATGGAATCATTGGCCTGACCGGCAAGGAAGAAAATCTGAGGCAATTGAGCAAACGGTACCGCACCACCTTCGGATACGATGAGCCTGATGAAAAAGGCAATTACAACGTATCCCACAGTGGCGCCGTTTATGTGTTTGATCGGCAGGGCGATGCCCGGCTGCTGGTTCGGCCCGAGCAAAGTCTGGACGGACTCAAGGCAGATCTCACATCGCTGGCCAATGAGGAGGTCTGACCGGGGTGCCCGGAAAATCCAGCACCACTTAAAACGAACCACATGGCGCTCCATATTCCGTCATTGGCTCTTTGCCAGGAACGCTCGCTGGCCTGAACTGGCGGGATCCTCAACTATTATAAAACCACTCATACCGAACTGAGGTGGCCGATGTGCTGATACGCGCCTACCTGGACGCTGAGACGTCTGATCATACCCTGCCCGACCTGAAAGCCACTCTCGAAACCTTCGCAAGGCGTAAAGGGCACAGGGTCAGCGCCTTCTACAATGATTACGAGGAGCCGAAGGCGCGCTCCAGCCTTTTCAGACTGCTACGGGACAAGGGCGTCGCAATTGGATCTCAAGCGCGATCCGGGCAAGAGCCTCCACCCGACCCCATGGACGAGCTTTTCCGACTTCTGCAGGATTCCAGACCAAACGATGTGTTTCTGATAGAAACCGCAAGCCAGCTGCGCACAGTGTCTGATGGCGAGTGGCAACGGCTTCGCCAGAAAATAAAACAGAAGAAAGTCCGGATTGTCTCACTGGATGTAGAAGCATCCTGGGTCATGGTCACCAGTGAAAGCGCGATGGCCCCCACGGCAGAGAAACTGACGGCGATGATGCTTGACGTGCTTGAGGCGACTCCTGCACGGGCAGTGGAAAAAAAGCGCGGACGACACCTTGAAGGTATTGCCCGGGCCAAGGCACGCGGAAAGTACAAAGGGCGGCCGGTGAATCGAAAAAAACACGAACAGATCCTTACTCTGCTCGACGAGGGCTATAGTTGGACAGAGGTATGCGCGAAAACGGGTGCTTCTCGCTCAACCGTTGCTAGAGTAGTGAAAGTGGGTGATAAGAAGGAAACCAGGCCCGACTGACAGGAATTGACCATGGCGGACTCCTACAAACCCGATAAAAAGCAATCTCTGCCGGTTGCTGATCAGAGCGAGCAGAAGTTCTTTGAGTTAATAGAAAGCCTCCCCATGGTGGCGGTGCAGGGGTACGACAGGCACCGCCGGGTTATCTACTGGAACGAGGCCAGTCGGCGCCTGTACGGCTATAGCCGCGAGGAAGCACAGGGGCAGTTACTGGAAGATCTGATTATTCCGGATTTAATGCGCGAAGGTGTCATAAAAGCGCACCAGGACTGGCTGGATAATAATGTCGGTATCCCCTCTGAAGAGGTCGGCCTGAAGCACAAGGACGGCCACCTGGTGCCGGTTTTTTCCAGCCATGTGATGATCAAGCAGGAAACCGGTGAATGTGAGATGTTCTGCATTGATATCAGCCTGCAGGCGCAGAAAAAAGCCACGGAAGAACTTTACCGCATGGCGAGCTTTGATGATTTGACCCGGTTGCCAAACAGACGGTTGATGGAGGTTGAATTATCGGGGCGCCTGTCTGAAGCCGAACGAGCCCAACGGAAAATGGCCGTTGTGTTCATTGATCTGGACAACTTCAAACTGATCAACGACACACTTGGTCATGACTACGGAGACAAGCTGCTTCAGGCGGTTGCCGAAGCGCTCAAGGCTGAGGTTCGCAGTTATGACCTGCTGAGCCGATTCGGAGGCGATGAGTTTGTGTTGTTGTTATTTGACGTAACCGTGCCTGAGCGTATTCACGAGCTGCTGGGACGGTTAATTCAGCGCATTGACCGCGGTTTCATACTGGACGGAGACTGCTACCCGGTCACTGCCAGCTTTGGTATCAGCCTGTTTCCGAACGATGGGCAAACGGTTGCTGAGCTTATGGGCAACGCGGACGCTGCCATGTACCAGGCCAAAGAAAAAGGTAAAAACAACATCTGTTTTTACACCTCGGACATCAACGACCGTCTGGTCCACTATCAGCAAATAACGGCTCTGCTGCGACGTGCTCTCGTAGCAGACGACCTGCAGTTGTATTTCCAGCCGCAGATTGACCTGAAAGACGGGAGCGTCAGCTCCTGTGAAGCGTTACTGAGGTGCTTTGACGAAGATTCAAACCTGATTTCCCCCGGGGTTTTCATCCCTGTGGCCGAGAAATCCGGCCTGATCAACCGCATAGGTGACTGGGTCATAGACGCGGCCTGCAAGCAGCTCAGCGCCTGGAAAGGAACCGCTCTGAACGGAACCCGTGTGGACATCAACCTTTCAGGCAAACAATTGACAAACCAGCACCTGGCCGAACACATCCTGCAGACGCTGCGGAATTACGACCTGACGCCTGACCAACTTGGCGTTGAGCTTACAGAAAATGAATTATTCGGCGGTGACCAGGCCCAGATACAGCAACTTCAAACACTGAAAGACGCCGGGGTACATATTTCCATTGACGATTTCGGCACCGGTTACTCGTCGCTTGTCTACCTGCGCCGGCTGCCGGTGTGCAGCCTCAAGATTGACATGAGCTTTCTTCACCACGCCATGGACAATGACAGCGATATGGCAATTATGCAGGCCATGATAACTGTCGGCCACCGTCTCGGATTAAGTGTGGTGGTCGAAGGCGTTGAAACCGCGGAACAGGATCAACGGGTCAAGGATGTAAAGTGCGATAAGGCCCAGGGATTTCTCTACGCCCGCCCAATGCGCGCAAATCAGATGCGGGCGTATGTAAGCCCGGACTGACATACGGAAATGCTGACGCCCAACTGATCTTGCGCCAGCGCTCCGTCGCAATTCTTTCTTGCTCTGAGAAGGATGCCTAGCTAGCTTACTTTTAGCACCCAACTCTGTTAATATTTGCCAACGAATCAGGTCATAAACCATTTTCACCAGAAGAAACTGAAACCCTACCGTGACGATCCTTCCGCCCTGGCGTTCGAGTTTTCCCACCCTGGTTTATCGGTTGAGCAAGATTTACACCTCGATTCACTGTGCCCGTGTTTCGGTGCCTGGATTCATTCCTCTAAACGTTTCGCTAACGAAACTACGGTTGTCTGGCAATGCCCAAAACGGTTATCTCTGGTTTTACTCATAATTTTCTCGGCAACGCGCCCGTCTGGTACAAGCAGACCATTCTTCTGTTCCTGCTGGTTAATCCACTGGTGGTCTGGTCCATCGGGCCGGTTGCGGCGGGCTGGTTATTGGTGGGCGAGTTTATTTTCACGCTGGCCATGGCCCTCAAGTGCTACCCTCTGCTCCCCGGCGGGCTTCTTGCGGTTGAAGCCCTGATCATTGGCCTGGCTACGCCAGAGGCAGTATACGCTGAGGTGATGGTTAACCTTCCGGTGATTCTGCTTTTAATGTTTATGGTGGCCGGCATCTACTTTATGAAGCAGTTGCTGCTGGTCGCATTCACCCAGATTCTGGTAGGGGTACAATCCAAGTCGGCACTCTCACTCCTGTTCTGCGCGGTCGCAGCGTTGATGTCAGCGTTTCTGGATGCCCTCACGGTGACGGCCGTGATTATTACCGTTGCTGTCGGGTTCTACTCGGTCTATCACAAAGTTGCTTCCGGGCGGGGCTACCAACATTCCAACCATAATGCCCGGAGCGATGAGCATGTCATCGAGTTGCACCGGGAAGATCTGGTTCAGTTTCAGGCGTTTCTTCGCAGTCTGCTGATGCATGGCGCCATCGGTACCGCTCTCGGTGGCGTTGCCACCATGGTGGGGGAACCTCAAAACCTGTTGATTGCCAAGACAGTGGGTTGGAACTTTGCCGAGTTTTTCCATCGGATGGCGCCGATCAGTGTGCCGGTTCTGGTGGCAGGACTAATCACCTGCTGGCTCCTGGAAAAGCTACGCTGGTTTGGTTACGGCACCCGGCTGCCCAGGCCGGTGCGCCAGGTGCTGGAAGAATTCGCCGACAACGAACAGAAAAAGCGCACCAAAGCGGATCAAGCTGCCCTCTGGGTGCAGGCTGCCGCAGCGCTTATCCTGGTTACCGGGCTGGCATTCCACGTCGCCGAGGTCGGCCTTCTGGGCCTGCTGGTAATCATTCTGATTACATCGTTCAACGGAGTCACTGATGAGCACCAGATCGGCAAAGCCTTTCAGGAAGCGCTGCCGTTTACTTCATTACTGGTTGTTTTCTTCGCCGTGGTGGCGATCATTCACCAACAACATCTGTTCAAGCCCGTGATCGACTTCGTACTGAACCAGCCCCCCGCGCAGCAACCTGCGATGTTCTTCGTGGCCAACGGCCTGTTGTCCATGATCAGCGACAACGTCTTTGTGGCGACGATCTATATCAGCGAAATCAAACAGGCGCTGGATGCGGGTGCTATCAGTCAGGCTCACTTTGAGGATCTGGCAGTCGCCATCAATACCGGCACAAACCTGCCCAGCGTAGCCACACCCAATGGCCAGGCTGCTTTCCTGTTCCTGCTAACCTCCGCGATTGCCCCGCTGGTGCGGCTGTCCTACGGACGCATGGTGGTCATGGCCTTTCCCTATACTCTGGTCCTGAGCGGCGTGGGCCTGGTGTCTGTTATACGGTTTCTGTAAGCCGGGTATGCCGGCTTCTTCCCAATCCATCAATTACCACCAGCAATTGATGTGATCCACGTATCGAGAGAAGATGACGCTTTCAGGCTTCGTGAATGAAATCTGCGACCCCTCTGCAACCAGCAACCATAAGAAGGGACTTTTTATGAAACTCAAAGATTCCGTCGCCATTGTCACCGGCTCCTCCTCCGGTATCGGCGCCGCCATCGCCCGCCTGTTTGCCGAACACGGCTGTCACGTGACGATCAACTACAGTAACAATGAGGGCGGCGCCCGGGCCGTAGCCGCCGACTGCGAAAAGCACGGTGTAAAAACCCTGGTAATGCGCGCCGATGTGTCGGAAGACGCCGACTGCCGCGCCCTGGTAGACGCCACCCTGGACCAGTTGGGCCGTGTCGATATCCTGGTAAACAACGCGGGCACCACCAAATTCTGTAATCAGGCCAACCTCGATGGCCTCGACAAACAGGACTTCCTCGACCTGTACGCCGTCAATACCGTGGGCCCCTATCAGATGA
>Ga0307952_1000074_pt1 | contig 61627 bp, 67 predicted proteins | sample OrgLakmetagen376_FD_201821 | JGI IMG/M metagenome (GOLD analysis project Ga0307952, IMG submission 201821) | Saline water microbial communities from Organic Lake, Antarctica - #376 | ecosystem: Environmental > Aquatic > Non-marine Saline and Alkaline > Saline | place: Antarctica: Organic Lake...
CAAGGATTTATACAGTAATTTACAACAAATAGTGCAGTTATACAACAAATATTGAATGCTTTTAACACCTAAATGCCTATAAAACAATAGCTTAAAATAATTATCTTAGAAAATCAGCAAGCCCTATAATAGACCTGTCTATTGTGCCTGAGTAAATCACAGGTAGAAACTATCGTTTCTTTGTGTTGTTCCTTGTAATCTTGGATAACTCGGGCGTGTAGTTTTTTCTTATCTGAATATCATATTCTTTCTCAGCCATATCGAACAGCATATCAAAGATGACAACCTTTTTATCTGCACGTTCTGCTAGATGTTCAGCCCTAGCTTTCTGCTTTTCAAGCAGCCTTACTTTTGCTTCAAGCTCAAGTATTTTCTGTTCTGGTGTTTTTGACATAGGTTCTCTAAATAAATTATCCCAATTAAAAGTACCCTATTTTCTGAGCCATTGTGTGATCGTAGATCTTGCCTGTATGCCATACTTATGACATGCATCAAAAGTCCAAATTGACCAGATTCAATTGCTTCAACTACTTGAAGCTTATAAGAAAGCGAGTAATCTTTTTGAGTACGCTTGACATACTCACTCTTTACTGATGTTCGCATTACACTAAGATTTTAGTGTATCGCTATATTGGTATGGGACAATTTTAAACACAACAAAAGCTGCTAGAGAAATCTAGCAGCTTTTGTTTTAAGATAATAATTAACTATTGAATTGGGAAAACCCAAATATCATCGTCTAACAAATGTCCTCCTTGTGCTTGAATTGCTTCCTCATAAGCATCTGGATTAGATTGTCTTTCCGTTATAGGATAAAGCAATCTTCTTGGTACTATTCCAGACGGATTATTTCCGTTTACACCATCTGGATTTGGAGTTAACTCTGGAAATCCTGTTCTTCTGAAATCATTCCATACCTGAATAGGAGCTTGACCATACATAGCTTTATACTTTTCAATCATAATAGTTTCAATACCATTAAAAGTTATACTAGCAATGTATGTATCTATATCAGCAGTTGGTACTGAAAGATATTCCATATTTGCTCTAATGGCTTCTTTCATTATAAATTCTCCGTCTCCGTTTCTTTCTGTGGCCTCAGCTTCAATAAATTTTACTTCAGCATAACTAATTACAGGCGATGCACTATTTAATTTACTCCAAACCAAATCAGGATCATCATCGCTAAAGTAAAGAAAATTACCCCCGTCATCTTCAACCATATACAATGGCTGTCTGGGATCATTTGTCATTAAATCGGCAAAGAAATCACCGATGATCATCGTATTTGGTCTTTGAAAACCAAATAGAGCAAGTGGGTGTCCTCCATTTTGCGAATTTTCAAAAAGGAAGTTAAGTTGACCATCATTACTACTCATAGCAAGATTAATTTCTGTCAATGCATTTTGAGCTGCTGAAGTAGATCTGCTAGTTAATTGAATGTAGAATCTTGCTTTCAATGCATGAGCAGTAGCAATCCATTGATTGGGAGTAGCGCCAATTAAATCTCCTTGGATTCCAACTGGATCATTGGCCTCAAGATCACTTATAGCTTGATCTAACAAATCTAAAATTACAGTATATAATTCTTCTTGGTCATCATATTTGGGTGATAAATTTTCTGCACCTAAAAAAGCTTCTGAGTATGGAACGTTTCCCCATGCGTTTGTAGCTATGCCAAGATTGATAGCAAGGTATACTTTTGCAACTCCTCTTGTATTAAAATTTTCTTGAGTTGTAGCTCTTTCAATTATATCTACAGCATCTCTCATCGATCCTGTGTACAATCCAAAATCCCAAGGATTGCTGGTGTCATTTTCTCCGATTACATAAGAAGTATAACCTAATTGTTGAGCATCTACTCCTTGCCACTGCTGAGTAAGTATACCACCATACCGTCCTAAAACAGCACCTATGTTTCTATGAGTCTGTGTTTGCATTGCAGGAACTATTGCAACTAATGGCACATTTTCTCCACCTGGTCTTGTTGGATCATTATTGGTAGAGTCATACTCACAAGCTGTTAGTATCACAACCAAAATTAGTGTGAGTTTTGTTATATGTCTTTTAAAGTATTTCATGATTATAATATTATTAAAAATTAAGTCTAACAGTTACTGCGTAACCCTTAGTGTTAGGTTGGTTGAAATAATCTAATCCAATACCATTCGAAGCTCCTGTTAAATTTGTTTCAGGATCAACACCTGGATAATCAGTTATTAAGAAAAGATTTCTTCCTGTAACAGTTAAAGAACCACCTGTAAGAAAAGTTTTATCAAGAAACTTATTTGGTAATGAATAAGTAAGCGAGGCTTCTCTAAGTCTTACCCATGAAGAATCATAAATATAATCTTCAGATACTCCTCCGAACCCGTATCTTACCCACCTATTAGCTCCAAGACCATTTGCAGGGTCAGCTAAAGCAACTTCTGTAGAATTGGGTTGTCCTGTGGTTTGATTTACTCCATCGAAAACAAAATCAGTAATACCTCTCTGTTCTGCTGTTGCTTGAGATGAACCAAAATAATCAATTATACCACAAGTTCCACACCATACATCTCCACCCTGTCTAATGTCAAGTAAGGCTGATAATGTAAAGTCCTTGTAAGAAAATGTATTTCTAATCCCCATTGTAAAATCAGGTATTGGATCTCCTACAATTCCATTTTCAGGATCTACAACTGGAAATCCGCTGTCGTCTATTAGGACTTCTCCATTATCATTCCTTAAAAATTTTGATCCGAATAGCGCTCCATAAGATTCACCAGCGATCACCCTACTAGAGGTTGATGTGAACCCTGCTAAGAGAATAGATTCTACGCCTGGAGCCAACTCTTTTACAGTATTTTCAAATGTAGTCCAGTTAACATCAATATCCCAATTAAAATTATCTCCGACTATCGGCTTTAAAGATGAAGTTATCTCCCAACCTATATTCTCTATAATTCCTGCATTTACAGTTCTATTTGTGAAACCTGTAACCGCAGGTTGATCGACTTGAATTATTTGATCTTCTGTAGTCTTATTATAATAAGCAATATCAAATTTTATTCGAGAATCGTAGAAGTTGAATTCAGCACCTACTTCAAATTCTTCAGTTGTTTCAGGGGTTATATTATCATTACCTAATAAAGATCCTCTTTCAAAAGCTACTGTTGAAAAAATAGGAAATTGATTGTCATCAATAAATCCGTCACCACCGGAAGCTGCCGCATTGTAATAGGTTAGTGTAGAGTATAAAGGAGCATCATTACCGGTTTTACCGTACGAGCCTCTTATTTTACCATAATTCATATCTCCACTGTCAAAAAGTTCTGTAAAAACAAAACTTGAACCAAAACTATAGGATTGAAATGAGTTATTGTTTTCAGGTAGTGTTGATGACCAGTCATTTCTAAATGTACCATTTATAAAGAAAGTGTTATCATAAGCAAATCTAGCATCTGCTAATACCGCATCAAGTTGTCTTCTGCTTACAGATTCTGAAACAACTTGTGTAGCTGTGTTCGATATTATAAAAAATCCTGGAATTGTCATCCCTAATCCAGTGACATCATCGAATTGAGCTTCTGTTTTAAAACCGTCATAACCTAAGACACCATTGAAATCCCATTTTTCATTTATTTTTTTCTCTGTTATAAATAAAAGCTGAGTGTTAATGTCCTCATTAAATATAGTTCGATTTAAAACTTGGCCTTGAGGGTTGCCAGCTGAATTAATGTTGACCCCTTGTTTCCTCTTATCTGAATATTGGTCATAACCTAAGGTTCCCTGAACTGTTGCCCATTCGAATGGCTTGTATTCAAAAGATAATTTACCAATAAATCGTTTTACATCGTCGAACGAAGGATTTTCAGAAACTGTCCAATACGGGTTATCATAAACACCATTTCTATAACTTCTCTGAGTTCCATCAGGAAATATGTAAGTTGAAGGCGTATCAGCAGCATCTCTTCCTGTTAATCCATTTCCGTTATCAAATGTAGGAGTAGTTCTTGCCAAACCAAGCATTATTCCTGAAACGTTTGAGCCTCTTTGTACTCTTCGACCTCCAGAGTTAATATAATTAGCATTAGCAGAAATCTTGAAATCATCTCTCAAATTGGCTGAAATATTAGTCCTAAAAGATGTTCTTGAAAATTGCTCTTTAGGGGAAACTCCTGTTTGATCTAATTGTCCTCCAGAAATATAATATTTAATTTTTTCAGTTCCACCTCTCACCGATACGCTATTATCTTTTACTACACCAGTAGTGAAAAAATCGTACTGATCATAAGCATTTGCAGGTTGCCCGTTTCCAGTGCCTTCTGGTACTAATCCACCATTTCTATCGAAAGGATATGAGCTATCACCATCAAATTCTAAAGATGAAATCCTTGGACCCCAACTAAAGCCATCTTGGGTTTCTGGACCTCTATAAGTAGCAACCCCCCCTACTGGTCGACCTTGTGCAAATTCGCTTTGTAAATCAGGAAGCTGGTTCACATTACTAAATTGATAGGAAGAAGATACGGTCACTCTTGGAGCACCAACTTTGCCTTTTTTAGTAGTAATAAGCACTACTCCATTAGCTGCTCTAAGCCCGTAAAGTGTTTGAGCTGCAGTTCCTTTTAAAATTTCTATAGATTCAATATCCGTTTGATTAATATCGATAGCTCTGTTTGAAGAATCAACGCCACCGACACCGTTACCACTACTTGAATTGTCTATAGGAACTCCATCGATTATAAAAAGAGGAGAGTTCGACCTACCTATAGAGGTGTTTCCTCGAATACGAATATTGGAAGATGCCCCAACAGACCCTGAAGAGCTTACAACACTAACACCTGCAGCTTTAGAAGATAGAGAATTTACTAAGTTTGTTTCCCCAGTGTTTTCAATATCTTCTGATGTTACAGTTTCCGCAGCATAAGTTAGAGACCTAGGATTGGATTTAATCCCTAAAGCAGTTATAACCACCTCATCTAGTGATTCACCAGTTTCCATCTGTACGTTAATAACTGAGTTGCCACCTACTTTTACGGTTTTAGTTGCAAAACCGATATAAGTAAAGACTAATTCTTGTTTGTTCTCTGCCTCAATGGAATAATTTCCATCAAAATCAGTTTGAGTTCCTTGGGTTGTCCCCTTTATTAATACGTTTGCTCCTGGCAGGGGTAACCCAGAGTCGTCGGTCACCGTTCCGGTAACTGTTTTCGCTTGTGCAAACGTTACTTGCACAAGTAACACTAGAAATAGTGTTAGAATTACATTTAACTTTGTTTTCATGTTTTGTGTTTATTTGAATTAGCCTTGTTCAAAAATCAAAAAATAAAGTTAATCTCACAACATATGTTAGTTTTATTTTAATATAAATCATGTAAAAACTTAATATCTACAAAATGGTTTTTAGAAAAAAGATGTAAAATTGATATGTATTCTTGTGTTAGAAAAGGTGGATTCTTGCACATCAGAGACCGAGTTTGCTATGATGAGGCTAAAAATTCCTGCTTGAGATTTCAGTCCAATACCTGCGCCATACCCCACTATGTTTTCGTTAACATTATTGAGTTTATTTTCATAATTTCCTACATCTATCACCGTATTTGCATAGAGGTTTGCATCCAAAATGTATCTATATTCAGTTTGTAGGACTGCAAACCTAGAGGCTAAAAGGCTGTTTTCGGCAAATCCGCGTATAGAGTTGACCCCTCCAAAGCGAAATAACTCATTGTTAAGATAATTGCTTGAAATTAAGATTTGACTGTTAATATTAAGATAAATCTTGTTTCGGTAGTTGATGTCAATTTGATGTTGTCCGCTTAAACTTAGCTTGTACTGGTCTGTTTCCTTTTCAGTTTTTCTGCTCCCCGCAGAAAGGTTTACATTCACAAAGGTATTCACCCCGAAAAGCTGTCTAGGGCCTAGTTTTAGAAATTCTGCACCAATTCCATAGAAGGAAGAGTTGTAATTTTCTATTTCTGATATCGAATTGAGGTTTTCCAGTTCTAGACTGGTCGAGTTTGTGAATTCTGCTGCCCCTTTCAAGTTGAGCTTTTCATTGAGATAGTATTTAAGTTCCACAGTTTGTGAGCTATTGGAAAATGCAGAGTCTCTGCGGAAGATTCTTAAATCGGCTCCAATTGTTACAGGAGAGCTAAACACAAATGGTAATTCGATATTCCCTTCAAACGTTTGTTGTCCACTACCATCGTTTTTATAAATTACCCCAAGGCGTTCTCCAAAATTCAGGTTATTTAAAAGCACCATGTTTAGATAGCCATTTAATTCGAAGTCTCTACTTTCATTATTTCCGAAACCTAGAAAACCATCGAAGGTGTTGGAATCAAATTTTTCTAAATAGAGGAAGAGTTCTGTAGAGTCCTTTTTAAATAATACTTCAGTAGGTTTTTTAACAGAGATGAAAGGGATGTTATCGAGTTTTTCTGTTTTTTGCTGTATCCGTGATTCTATAAATTCAGACCCAATTTTAAGACCAGTAAGATAGGATACATAGCTTTTTGGTAGCGATTCGTATCCTTTTATATTTATTTTGTCAATTTTTCTCTTTAGGCCGCTTTCTATAATGAGTTTTGCATTTATAGCATGAGCATTTCTAAACTCTAGATCTGTTAAAAATGATTTCCCAAAAGATAAGCCTTGAGCCTTCAGTTTTTCAATAATAGCTTTTTGAAAGATTTCAACATTCTGGTAGGGTAGACCTATTACTAGATCATCGATTTTAATAGACTTAGGAATATAAATTAAGTCTTCTTTTTTTATACCTATATATAAGGAGTCTATTTTTTGGTTTAAATGGATAGTAGCTAAAAGTTTTTTATCGATAATCTTTTGGTCCAACTCTAAGAAAGGATACCCAATCCTTTTTAAACTATCAATTTTTAGTTTTAATTCGGCTTCAGCAGCATTGAAGGAGTCAAATGTAAACTGCTTGGAGCTTAGCAAGGAATCCTTCAATGTGTCCACTTGTAAGTGGATGGTTTGACAATAAGAATGAAAAGGAAGACCCACAACGCATAAAAAAGTAAATAGTAGTTTGAGCATGTTGCTGCAGAGGTCTAAGTTATATTTGTAATTGTATAGATATGCAAACGATTTTTATAGAGAAAGCGTATGTATAATTGCATGCTGTTGAATTGGATTGAATAATAAAGACGAGCCTAAGAAATCTTAAACGTCTTAATTGCTGAAAATTAATCAATTATAATTTGTTATTTAGAATTATATATCTACATTTGCAATCCTTAAAAATAAGAGAATTTTTAAACAATACAAGTAAAACTATGCCAACAATTTCACAGTTAGTAAGAAAAGGAAGAACCAAGATGACTAAGAAGAGCAAATCGGCGGCTTTAGATTCTTGTCCTCAAAGACGTGGAGTTTGTACGCGAGTTTACACAACTACACCTAAAAAGCCTAACTCAGCAATGCGTAAAGTTGCTCGTGTTAGACTAACAAATGGTAAAGAAGTAAACGCATACATTCCAGGTGAAGGACATAATCTACAGGAGCATTCGATAGTATTAGTTAGAGGTGGGAGAGTAAAAGATTTACCTGGTGTAAGGTACCATATTGTTCGTGGTGCTTTAGATACAGCAGGAGTAGAGGGTCGTCTGCAGCGCAGATCTAAGTATGGTGCTAAGAGACCTAAAAAATAATCAGAGTTAAAGTAAAGAAATGAGAAAAAGACAGGCCAAGAAACGTCCTATACTTCCAGATCCAAAATTTCACGATCAATTGGTAACTCGATTCGTGAATATGATGATGTGGGACGGAAAAAAATCAATTGCTTTCAAAATCTTTTATGATGCAATGGATATCATTGAAGAAAAAAAGCAGGATGATGAAAAATCTGCTCTAGAAATTTGGAAAGAAGGATTATCTAATGTAATGCCTCACGTTGAAGTAAGAAGTAGACGTGTAGGGGGTGCTACCTTTCAGATTCCTTCCCAAATAAGACCAGATAGAAAAATATCTATTGCCATGAAATGGCTGATAGGTTATTCTAGAAAGCGAAATGAAAAAACCATGGCAGCTAAATTAGCTGGTGAGTCTATGGCAGCTGCGAAAGAAGAAGGTGCAGCAGTTAAGAAACGCTTAGATACACATAAAATGGCTGAAGCCAATAAAGCATTCTCACATTTTAGATTCTAAATAATGGCACAAAGAGATTTAAAATTTACTAGAAATATAGGGATTGCTGCTCACATAGATGCTGGTAAAACAACTACTACTGAGCGTATCCTATATTATACGGGTATAAGTCACAAAATAGGTGAGGTTCATGATGGTGCAGCTACTATGGACTGGATGGAGCAGGAGCAGGAAAGAGGAATTACTATTACATCTGCAGCTACACACTGTACGTGGCTATATAGAGAACAAGATTATATGGTTAATATCATCGATACTCCAGGGCACGTTGACTTCACGGTTGAAGTAGAGCGTTCTTTAAGAGTTTTGGATGGTGTTGTTGCTTTATTTAGTGCAGTAGATGGTGTTGAGCCACAATCTGAAACTGTTTGGAGACAGGCTGATAAATATAAAGTCCCACGTTTGGGCTTCGTTAATAAAATGGATAGACAAGGTGCTAATTTCTTTAACGTGTGTAAGCAAGTTAAAGAAATGCTAGGAGGTAATCCTGTCCCATTACAAGTTCCAATTGGAGACGAGATCGACTTTAAAGGTGTTGTAGACTTAATTTCTAAGAAAGCGATTATCTGGAATGAAGATGACTACGGTATGACATATGAAGAAATTGATATTCCTGCCGAGTTAGAAGCTGAAGTAACAAAATATAGAACTGAACTCGTTGAAGCAGTCGCTGAATATGACGACCAGTTGATGGAGAAATTTTTCGAAGATGAAAACTCTATTACTGAAGATGAGATAATTGCTGCTTTAAGAGCTGCTACTATCGATATGTCTATCATACCAATGATGTGTGGTTCAGCGTTTAAAAATAAAGGTGTTCAAGCTATGCTTGATGCTGTGATGAGATATCTTCCTTCACCAGTTGATGTTGAAGCTATCGAAGGTCACAATCCTGACACAGGTGAAGTTGAAACTAGAAAGCCTCATGTTGATTCTCCATTTTCAGCCTTAGCTTTTAAAATTGCTACAGATCCTTTTGTTGGTCGTTTAGCATTTTTTAGAACCTATTCAGGTAGATTAGAAGCTGGATCTTATGTTTTAAATAACCGTTCCGGTAAAAAAGAACGCATCTCAAGAATGTATCAAATGCATTCCAATAAACAAGAGCCAATTAATTTTATTGAAGCTGGAGATATTGGAGCTGCTGTAGGTTTTAAAGATATTAAGACTGGTGATACGCTTACAGATCTTAAAAATCCAATCGTTTTGGAATCTATGTCCTTTCCAGAGCCTGTTATTGGTATAGCTGTTGAGCCTAAAACAAAAGCTGATGTTGAAAAACTTAATGTTGCTTTAGGTAAACTTGCTGAAGAAGACCCAACTTTCAAAGTCAAAACTGACGAAGTATCAGGCCAAACTATTATATCTGGTATGGGAGAGCTGCACATCGAAATCTTAGTGGATCGTTTAAAACGTGAATTTAATGTGGAAGTGAACGAAGGTGAACCTCAAGTTGAATATAAAGAAGCTGTAACTAAAACGGCAAACCATAGAGAAGTTTATAAAAAACAATCTGGTGGTCGTGGTAAGTTTGCTGATATTTTATTCGAGATGGGACCAGTAGATGAAGATTTTGAGGGTGCCGGATTACAATTTGTAGATAAAATTAAAGGAGGTAGAATTCCTAAAGAGTTTGTTCCCGCTGTCGAAAAAGGATTTGCAGACGCCATGAAAAATGGTCCTCTTGCTGGATTTAGAATGGATACTTTGAAGGTAACTCTTTTGGACGGATCTTTCCACCCTGTGGATTCCGATCAACTTTCTTTTGAACTTGCTGCAAAGCTTGGTTACAAGTCAGCTGCAAAAGCTTCAGGAGCTATTGTCCTCGAGCCTATCATGAAAGTTGAAGTTGTGACTCCAGAAGAGAATATGGGAGATATTGTTGGTGACTTGAACAGAAGAAGAGGTCAAGTAAATAACATGTCCGACAGATCTGGAGCTAAAATCATCAAAGCCGATGTGCCGCTTTCAGAAATGTTTGGTTATGTGACCACTTTAAGAACTTTATCATCAGGTCGTGCAACATCTACAATGGAATTTTTAAAATTTGAAGAAACACCTTCGAGTATTTCTGAGAAAGTAATCAAAAGTGCTAAAGGTTTAAACGAATAATCACAACTTATTATGAGTCAAAAAATAAGAATTAAACTAAAATCATATGACTATAACTTGGTAGATAAGTCTGCTGAGAAAATCGTCAAGACAGTTAAGACAACTGGCGCTGTGGTTACTGGACCAATTCCACTACCTACACAGCGTAAAATCTTTACTGTATTAAGATCTCCACACGTTAACAAGAAAGCGAGAGAGCAATTTCAATTAGATTCTTTTAAGCGATTATTAGATATCTATAGCTCCTCATCAAAAACTATTGATGCTTTGATGAAGCTTGAGTTACCAAGTGGTGTAGAAGTAGAGATTAAGGTTTAATCAAATATTGGAAATGTTACGTAGCGTAATTTTTCAATAGCAAATCCTAAACTAGGTTTAGGGTAACATGTCCCGAGCATTTGACGAGGGAAAAACGGAAGAAAAATACATTCAGGGCGAACGTTTTTTTCGGGCCTGAATTTTTTTTAAATAAATAGTAATAATCAAAAATTAATTATGTCTGGGTTAATAGGAAAAAAAATCGGCATGACTAGCATCTTCGATGAGAATGGAAAAAATATTCCATGTACCGTTATAGAAGCTGGGCCATGTGTAGTTACCCAAGTCAGAACCAACGAGGTTGACGGGTATGAAGCGCTTCAACTTGGTTTCGATGACAAATCAGACAAAAATGCCACCAAAGCAGACTTAGGTCACTTTAAGAAAGCTGGTAGTTCTGTCAAACGAAAAGTCATTGAATTCCAAGGATTCAAAGAAGAGTATAAGTTAGGTGATCACATCACTGTAGACTTATTTAAAGAAAATGAATTTGTAGACGTAAGTGCTACATCTAAAGGTAAAGGATTCCAAGGAGTTGTAAAACGTCATGGCTTTGCTGGTTCAGAACGAACTCACGGCCAACAAAGTATGTTGAGGGCTCCAGGTTCTGTAGGTGCTGCCTCATATCCAGCTCGTATTTTCAAAGGAATGAAAATGGGTGGACAAATGGGAAATGTAAAAGTAAAAGTTCAAAATCTAAGAGTGTTGAAAGTGGTTCCAGAAAAGAACTTGATCGTGATCAAGGGCTGCGTTCCTGGACATAACAACACTTATGTAACTATTCAGAAGTAATGAAAGTATCAGTATTAGATATAAAAGGAAAAGAAACAGGTAGAGAGGTCGAACTTTCTGAATCTGTTTTTGGATTGGAACCTAATGATCACGTTGTTTATCTTGATGTAAAGCAGCACTTGGCTAATAAACGCCAAGGAACGCATAAAGCAAAAGAGAGAGCAGAGATCGTTGGTAGTACAAGAAAGATCAAGAAACAAAAAGGAACGGGTACAGCTCGTGCAGGTAGCATTAAATCTCCTATTTTTAGGGGGGGTGGTCGCGTATTTGGTCCTAGACCTAGAGATTATCACTTCAAATTAAATAAGAAGCTTAAGCGTCTGGCAAGAAAGACAGTTCTTTCCCAAAAACTTAAAAACAATCAATTGATGATTGTTGAAGATTTTGGATTTGAAGCTCCGAAGACCAAAGAATTTTTAAATCTTCTTGATAATCTGAACATTAGAGACAAAAAGTCTTTGATCGTCTTGGATGAATCGAATAAAAACGTATATTTGTCGTCCCGTAATTTGAAAACTGCTAAAGTTGTAAATGTCTCAGAATTAAACACTTACAATATTATGAACAGTAATGTTCTATTAATATCTGAAAGCAGACTAGAAGAATTACAAAATAATCTCAACAAATAATGGCTATGGGCATCTTGGTAAAACCAATTATTACAGAGAAGGCAACAAATGAAAGTGAATTAAGAAACGCTTTTACTTTTGTTGTAGATCGTAATGCTAACAAAATCCAAATAAAGGAGGCTGTTGAGTCCGCTTATGGCGTTACGGTAGAAGGAGTGCGTACGTTGAATGTTATTCCAAAAACCAAATCTCGTTATACAAAAACGGGTATGGTTACGGGAAGAACATCCGCATATAAAAAAGCTATTATAAAAGTAGCTGAAGGAGAAACAATTGATTTGTATAGTAATCTATAAGTTTAAAACATGTCGGTTAAAAAAATAAAACCTAATACACCAGGACAGAGATTTAAGGTTGCTAATGGCTTCGATGCTATTACTGCTAGTAAGCCTGAGAAATCTTTGCTTGCCTCTCGTAAACGTTCCGGTGGTAGAAATAATCAAGGGAAAATGACTATGCGCTATATTGGTGGTGGTCATAAAAAACGCTACAGAATTATCGATTTCAAAAGAGATAAGAAAGATATCCAAGCTGAAGTCATGACTGTAGAATACGATCCTAACAGAACAGCTTTCATCGCATTATTGAATTATGACGATGGAGAGAAAAGATATATCGTTGCTCCTAGTGGAATAAAAGTGGGTCAGAAAATTGTTTCTGGTGCTTCTCAAGTTCCTACAGAAATAGGAAATGCAATGCCATTATCTCAAATACCTTTTGGAACTATTATTTCTTGTGTAGAATTAAGACCTGAGCAAGGAGCTGTTATGGCTCGTAGTGCAGGTACTTTTGCTCAATTGATGGCCAAAGATGGTAAGTACGTAACTATAAAGCTTCCTTCTGGTGAAACTAGAATGATACTGTCCGCATGTATAGCAACTGTAGGAGCTGTTTCGAACAGTGATCACCAGTTAACTATTTCTGGTAAAGCTGGTAGAAGTAGATGGTTAGGTAGAAGACCAAGAACAAGACCTGTAGTAATGAACCCTGTCGATCACCCAATGGGTGGAGGTGAAGGTAAAGCTTCAGGTGGTCATCCAAGATCAAGAAATGGTATTCCTGCTAAAGGATTTAAAACACGTTCTAAGACAAAGCCTAGTAATAAGCACATCATAGAACGTAAAAAGAAATAAGATATGGCACGTTCATTAAAGAAAGGACCTTTTGTCCATTATAAATTAGAAAAGAAAGTTGCTCAGAACTTAGATTCAGGTAAAAAGTCTGTAATCAAAACATGGTCTAGAGCATCCACCATTACTCCTGATTTCGTTGGTCAGACTTTCGGTGTCCACAACGGTAGACAATTTGTACCTGTTTTCATCACAGAAAACATGGTAGGTCATAAGCTTGGAGAATTTTCTCCAACCCGTACTTTTCGTGGTCATCAGGGTTCAAAGAATAAAGGAAAAAAATAATTGAACAATGGGAGTAAGAAAAAGAAATAAAGCAGAAATGCTTAAAGAGGAAAAAAGTCAACTTGCTATTGCAAAATTGAATAATTGTCCAACCTCTCCACGAAAGATGAGGCTAGTAGCTGATTTGGTTAGAGGAAAAGATGTTGCTCATGCTTTGCAAATACTAAAGTTTAGTACTAAAATTGCATCAGGTAGATTAGAAAAGTTAGTTCTTTCTGCTATTGCCAACTGGCAAGCCAAAAACGAGGATGCAGATTTAGAGCAAGCTAGAGTTTTTATAAAGGAAATTAAAGTAGATAGTGGCAGTATGTTAAAACGTCTTCGCCCAGCACCACAAGGTCGTGCTCACAGAATTCGTAAACGTTCAAATCATGTCACTGTTATACTAGGAGAAAAAATTAACACTGAAAGCTAGATAGACTATGGGACAAAAAACAAATCCAATCGGTAATAGACTTGGTATCATTAAGGGATGGGAGTCCAACTGGTACGGAGGTAACGATTATGGTGATAATCTTGCGGAAGATCACAAGATTAGAAAGTATATCCATGCTCGTTTATCTAAAGCTAGTGTTTCGCGCGTAATTATTGAGCGTACGCTTAAACTTGTAACCGTTACTATTACTACTGCAAGACCTGGTATTATTATTGGGAAAGGCGGCCAGGAAGTAGACAAGTTAAAAGAAGAACTCAAAAACATTACGGATAAGGAAGTCCAGGTCAACATCTTTGAGATTAAGAGACCTGAATTAGATGCCTTTCTTGTAGCTACCAGTGTGGCACGACAGGTTGAAAACAGAATTTCTTATAGAAGAGCTACAAAAATGGCAATTGCAGCGGCTATAAGAATGAATGCAGAGGGTATCAAAATTCAAGTATCTGGACGTTTAAACGGAGCAGAAATGGCTCGTGTTGAAACTTATAAAGAAGGACGTATTCCTTTGTCAACGTTTAGAGCAGACATCGATTATGCTTTGGTTGAATCTCATACTACTTATGGTAGATTGGGCATCAAAGTTTGGATCATGAAGGGTGAAGTATATGGAAAACGTGAGTTATCCCCATTAGTTGGCCTTGCTAACAGCGACACCAAAGGAAAAGCGAGACGACCTAAAGCTCGTCGTAGAAAATAATCATTAAAGATTAATATAAGAGATGTTACAGCCAAAAAGAACAAAATTTCGTAAGCAGCAAAAAGGTCGGATGAAAGGGGTCTCACAGAGAGGTCATAGACTTTCAAATGGAACTTTTGGAATTAAATCTTTAGATTCTTCTTTTGTTACTGCAAGACAAATTGAGGCTTCGCGTATCGCAGCAACACGTTACATGAAAAGAGAAGGTTCTATTTGGATTAAGATTTTTCCAGACAAACCTATCACTAAAAAGCCTCTTGAAGTCCGTATGGGTAAAGGTAAAGGTTCCGTAGAATATTGGGCAGCTGTTGTACAGCCAGGCCGTATTTTATTTGAAATTGGAGGGGTTCCTCTTAGTGTCGCGAAAGAAGCACTTAGATTAGCTGCTCAAAAGTTACCTATTAAAACAAAATTTATAGTCGCTAGAGATTATCAAGAATAAATAAAGATGAGACAATCTGAAGTAAAAGAACTTTCGGTAGAAGAATTACACGAAGAATTAACAAATCATGAGACAAAGTTGTCCGATTTGAAAATGACACACGTACTTTCTCCTTTAGAAAACCCTTCTGAAATTAAAAAAGTTAGAAGATCAATTGCGAGAATCGCTACCGAAATCACAAAAAGAGAATTAGATTAATTCTACTTACAATGGAAAAAAGAAATTTAAGAAAAGAACGTATCGGTGTTGTGACAAGCAACAAAATGGATAAGTCCATTGTCGTTTCTGAAGTCAAGAAAATAAAGCATCCAATGTATGGTAAGTTCGTTTTAAAAACGAAGAAATATGTTGTGCATGACGAAAAGAATGATTGTAACGACGGAGATACCGTAAGAATTATGGAAACTAGACCTCTCAGCAAAACAAAACGTTGGAGATTGGTAGATATAATTGAAAGAGCTAAATAACTATGGTACAACAAGAATCAAGATTAAGAGTAGCAGATAATACTGGTGCTAAGCAAGTTTTAGTTATTCGTGTCCTCGGTGGTACGAATAGGCGATATGCTTCGGTTGGCGATAAAGTTGTAGTCAGCGTTAAAGAAGCCACTCCAAATGGTAATATTAAGAAAGGTGCTGTTTCTACAGCTGTGGTTGTTAGAACAAGTAAGGAGGTAAGACGTCCAGATGGATCTTACATTCGCTTCGACGACAACGCCTGCGTTTTACTAAACCCTACAGGAGAGATGAGAGGAACACGTGTATTTGGTCCAGTTGCCAAAGAACTTCGTGAGAATCAGTTTATGAAAATTGTTTCACTTGCACCAGAGGTGCTTTAATCTATCATTATGAAAAGAAGTAGAATAAAAAAAGGTGATCAAGTAAGAGTAATTGCTGGTGATCATAAAGGACAAGAAGGTAAAATACTTGATATACTTGTTAAAAAAGAAAAGGCTATCGTTGAAAAAATCAATATGATTTCTAAACATCAAAAGCCCTCTGCAACTAATCCACAAGGTGGAATTACTAAGAAAGAAGCTCCAATTCACATGTCTAATTTATCTCTTATCACTAAAGAGGGTAAGAGTACAAGATTAGGAACTAAAGTTGAAGATGGTAAAAGGATTAGAGTTGCTAAGAAAACCAATGAAGCTATTTAATTATGAGTTACGTACCAAGATTAAAAGAAGAATATAACAGCAAAATACTTCCTGCTCTTCGTGAAGAGTTTAGTTATTCCAATGCTATGGAGGTGCCAAGACTTAAAAAAATAGTTTTAAGTAGAGGTGTTGGAGCTGCAATTGCTGATAAAAAACTGATAGATTATTCTATCGAGGAATTTTCTACAATTACAGGTCAGAAAGCTGTTCAGACTATATCAAAAAAGGACGTTGCCTCTTTCAAATTAAGAAAGGGAATGCCTATAGGTGTTAAAGTAACTTTACGTGGATATAGAATGTATGAATTTTTGGATAGACTAATCACTTCAGCTTTACCACGAGTAAGAGATTTCAGCGGTATCAAATCAGATGGGTTTGATGGAAGAGGAAATTATAACTTAGGGATAACTGAACAAATTATTTTTCCGGAAATAAACATTGATAGAGTGAATAGAATCCAAGGGATGGATATAAGTTTTGTCACATCAGCAGATACTGATAAAGAGGCAAAATCATTATTGACTGAATTGGGATTACCATTTAAAAAGAAATAATTATGGCAAAAGAATCAATGAAAGCCCGTGAGGTGAAACGCCGAAAAACGGTTGCAAAATACGCCGAAAAAAGAAAGGCTTTAAAAGAAGCTGGAGATTTTGAAGGTTTACAAAAACTACCTAAGAATGCTTCTCCAGTGAGAATGCATAACCGATGTAATCTTACAGGTAGACCTAAGGGATACATGAGACAATTTGGTCTTTCTCGAGTTACTTTTAGAGAAATGGCTAATCAAGGTCTTATCCCAGGGGTAAAAAAAGCAAGTTGGTAATTAATTTAAAAAGTGCAATAAAATGAATATTGATCCAGTTGCAGATTATTTAACTAGAGTTAGAAACGCAGTTTTGGCTTCTCACAGAGTTGTCGAAATACCGGCTTCTAACCTAAAAAAGGAGATCACAAAAATTTTGTTCGATCAAGGATATATTTTAAGCTATAAGTTTATTGACGCCGAAAATCAAGGTGTTATTAAAATAGCATTAAAATACGACAAGTTTACAAACGATCCTGTAATTAAAAAATTACAGAGAGTGAGTAGACCTGGTTTGAGAAAGTATTCCGGTTCCGAGGAAATCCCTAGAGTTTTAAATGGTTTAGGAATTTCCATCGTATCGACTTCCAAGGGAGTCATGACTGGAAAACAAGCTCAAAGAGAACATGTTGGAGGTGAAATTCTTTGTTATGTATACTAATTTAAAAAGACAAAAATTATGTCAAGAATAGGTTACAGTCCAATTAGTATTCCAGATGGTGTTACAGTCGACTTAACTGTCGATACTATAACAGTAAAGGGCAAGCTTGGTGAGTTGAAGCAAACTTTCCAAGAAATTACGGTCAAAATTGAAGATAATGAAATATTTTTTGAAAGACCTTCCGATAAAAAAACACATAAAGCTAAGCATGGTCTTTATAGATCACTAGTGTTTAATATGATAGAAGGAGTTACTAAAGGTTTTACTAAAGAATTAGAACTTGTTGGGGTAGGATATAGAGCTACCAATCAAGGTCAAAAATTAGATATCGCCGTTGGTTTTTCTCATAACATTGTTTTAAATTTAGCCTCTGAAGTACAACTCGAAACTATTTCAGAAAAAGGTAAGAATCCAATTATAAAATTAACGTCATTTGACAAACAACTTGTTTCACAAGTTGCTGCTAAAATTCGTTCATTTAGAAGACCAGAACCTTATAAAGGAAAAGGTATTAAATATGTTGGTGAATATATAAGAAGAAAAGCAGGTAAATCAGCTTAATTATGGGATTTTCTAAAGAAAAAAGAAGACACAAGATACGCAAGCGTATAAGAAAGACTATTACTGGTACTCCAGTAAAACCAAGACTTTCCGTATTCAGAAGTAATAACGAAATCTATGCGCAATTGATTGACGATGTAAATGCAATAACAGTTGCATCTGCATCATCAAGAGATAAAGAAATTGACGTTGCTAACAAAACAAAAAGCGAAGCTTCTGTTATTGTTGGTGAGGCCATAGCTAAAAAGGCTTTGGATAAGAAGATTGATTCAATTTCTTTCGATAGGAGTGGTTATTTATACCACGGTAGAGTTAAATCATTAGCCGAAGGTGCTCGTAAGGGAGGCTTAAAATTCTAAAAATATGTATCAAGATTATAAAAACGTTGAAACTGTAAAACCTGGTGGACTAGATCTTAAAGATCGTTTAGTAGGAGTTCAGCGAGTTACTAAAGTCACCAAAGGTGGTAGAGCTTTTGGATTCTCTGCTATTGTTGTAGTAGGTGATGAAAATGGAGTAGTTGGCCACGGTTTGGGTAAATCCAAGGAAGTTGCTGATGCTATTTCTAAAGGTGTAGATGATGCTAAGAAAAACTTAGTTAGAATTCCTTTACACAAATCTACTTTACCGCATGAGCAGTTAGGTAAGTACGGTGGTGCCAGAGTATTTTTATTACCAGCTTCTGCAGGTACCGGTGTTATTGCTGGTGGACCTACACGTATGGTTTTAGAAGCCGTTGGTGTTCACGATGTACTATCTAAAAACCAAGGATCTTCTAATCCTCACAATATGGTAAAGGCTACTTTCGATGCTTTACTTAAATTAAGAGGTGCAGATCAAATAGCTAAGCAAAGAGGAATTACCCTCGAGAAATTATTTAATGGTTAAGATACATTATTATGGCTAGAATAAAAGTTACTAAAACCAAGAGCGCTATTAAGCGTCCAAAAAACCAAAAGCTTACATTAGAAGCTATGGGTTTAAGAAAAATTGGCCATTCCAATGAATTTGAGGTTTCAGATTCTTTAATGGGAATGATTAATAAAGTTAAACATTTAGTTTCTGTACAAGAAATAAACTAAAACTATGGAATTACATAATTTAAAACCTGCCAAAGGTTCCGTTAAATCTACGACCAAACGCCTTGGTAGAGGTCAAGCGACTGGAAATGGTGGTACTGCTGGTAGAGGGCATAAAGGTGCTAAATCCCGTTCAGGTTACTCGAGAAAGATCGGATTTGAAGGTGGTCAAATGCCCCTTCAAAGACGAGTTCCTAAATTCGGATTTACAAATCCCAACAGAGTGGAATACCAAACTATTAATCTGGATCGTCTTCAGGAGCTTGTTGATCAAAAATTGATCACAGATTCTATTGATTTTGATATTCTACACAGTATGGATCAAGTCAATAAAAACCTACCTCTAAAAGTTTTAGGTAGAGGTGAATTGAAAGCTAAACTGAAAGTTTCTGCTCACAAATTTTCCGCTTCTGCAAAATCAGCAATTGAAGCAGCAGGAGGAGAAGCTATCACTACTTAACCAATCACCTTATGAAGTTTTTTGAAACATTAAAGAATATCTGGAAAATTGAGGAGTTGAAGAATAGAATTCTTCTCACGCTAGGGTTGTTACTGGTCTATAGATTCGGCGCACAAATTGTTTTGCCAGGCATCGATGCATCTCAATTAGCTAGTCTTTCTTCCCAGACTGACGGTGGAATTCTGGGTTTGTTAAATGCTTTTACAGGTGGTGCTTTTTCTAACGCTTCAGTTTTCGCTTTAGGAATTATGCCATATATCTCTGCGTCTATTGTAGTGCAGTTGATGACAATAGCTATCCCGTATCTTCAGAAATTACAGAAGGAAGGTGACAGCGGTAGAAAAAAGATTACTCAGATTACTCGTTGGTTAACGATTGCTATAACATTGGTACAAGGACCTGGGTATATTATAAATTTATATAATATACTTCCTTCCTCCGCATTCTTAATGGACAGTACTTTCACCTTCGTAGTTTCCTCTGTTATTATTCTTACTACAGGTTGTATTTTCGCAATGTGGTTAGGTGAGAAAATTACAGATAAAGGTATTGGTAATGGAATTTCACTTTTAATTATGGTTGGAATTATTGCAACTTTACCTCAAGTTTTTATACAAGAACTTTCATCAAGAGTTACTGAATCTAATGGTGGTTTAATCTTTATACTAATTGAACTGGTTATTTGGTTCGTGATTATACTTGCAGCTGTGATGTTAGTGAAAGCGGTAAGACAAATTCCAGTCCAATATGCAAGAAAGAATGCTTCAGGTAAATTTGAAAAAGCATCAGTTGGTGGTGCTAGACAGTTCATACCACTTAGGCTTAATGCTTCAGGAGTAATGCCTATTATATTTGCTCAGGCAATTATGTTTATTCCAGCTGCCGTTGCAGGTCTTTCTGACTCTGAAATGTCTCAAAGTATTACAGCAGCATTTCAAAATATGTTTGGATTCTGGTATAGTCTTGTGTTTGGTATCTTAATTATAGTGTTTACATATTTCTATACAGCTATAACAGTTCCTACCAATAAAATGGCAGATGATCTTAAGCGAAGCGGCGGTTTTATTCCGGGTATTCGTCCAGGTTCTGAAACGTCCGAATATTTAGATAGAGTGATGTCTCAAATTACATTACCTGGCTCGATATTTTTAGCTTTAATAGCAATTTTCCCTGCTATAATTGTTTCATTACTTAACGTACAGGAAGGATGGGGTTTGTTTTTCGGTGGAACGTCATTATTGATTATGGTAGGAGTCGCAATAGACACTATACAACAAGTAAACTCATACCTTTTGAATAGACATTACGATGGATTAATGAAATCTGGTAAAAATAGAAAAGCAGTCGCATAATATGGCAAAACAACCCTCAATAGAACAAGACGGTACAATTATAGAAGCACTGTCTAATGCAATGTTTCGTGTAGAACTTGAAAATGAGCATATTGTTACTGCTCATATATCTGGTAAAATGAGAATGCATTATATAAAATTATTACCTGGTGATAAAGTAAAATTAGAAATGAGTCCTTACGATTTAACTAAGGCTCGAATAACTTACAGATACTAAAGATTATGAAAGTTAGAGCATCAATAAAGAAAAGAAGTTCTGATTGTAAGATAGTTCGTAGAAAAGGACGTCTTTATGTCATTAACAAGAAAAATCCTAAATTCAAACAAAGACAAGGTTAATTATGGCTAGAATTGCAGGTGTAGATATACCAAAACAGAAAAGAGGAGTTATAGCTTTAACCTATATCTTCGGAATCGGTAACAGTAGAGCTAAGAAAATTCTCAAAGAAGCCGGTGTAGACGAAAGTATCAAAGTTTCAGATTGGAACGATGATCAAATCGGTAAGATCAGAGAAGAAGTCGGTAAAAATACTATCGAAGGAGAACTGAGATCTCAAGTTCAAATCCACATTAAAAGATTGATGGATATTGGATGTTATAGAGGTATTAGACATAGAACTGGTTTACCATTAAGAGGTCAAAGAACCAAAAACAACTCTCGTACAAGAAAAGGACGAAGAAAAACAGTTGCTAACAAGAAAAAAGTAACTAAATAATAATTAACAATGGCAAAATCATCAACCAAAAAACGTAAAGTAGTTGTAGATGCATATGGCGAAGCTCATATTTCTGCCTCTTTCAATAACATCATCGTTTCGTTAACCAACAAAAAAGGCGATGTTATTTCATGGTCATCTTCTGGTAAGATGGGCTTTAGAGGTAGTAAAAAGAACACCCCTTATGCTGCTCAATTATCAGCTGAAGATGCAAGTAAAGTTGCTCACGAAGCTGGTTTACGTAAAGTAAAAGTTTATGTAAAAGGTCCAGGTAACGGAAGAGAATCCGCTATTAGATCCCTACATAATTCAGGTATAGAAGTTACTGAGATTATTGATGTAACTCCAATACCACATAATGGTTGTAGACCACCAAAACGAAGAAGAGTCTAATTATATAAATCAATTGATACTATTATCGAAGGATAAGACCTTAATTCATAATAGAGTAAATTAAACACACGACAATGGCAAGATATACCGGTCCTAAAACTAAAATAGCTAGAAAATTTGGCGAACCCATTTTTGGTGACGACAAATCCTTCGAAAAAAGAAATTACCCTCCTGGCCAACACGGTAACACAAGGAGAAGAGGTAAAAAATCTGAGTATGCAGTGCAACTCATGGAAAAGCAAAAAGCTAAATACACTTATGGTATTTTAGAAAAGCAATTCCGTAACATGTTTAGCAAAGCGAATAGATCATCTGGTATTACTGGTGAGATATTATTGCAGTTATGCGAATCTAGACTCGATAATGTAGCCTATAGACTCGGGATAGCACCAACAAGAAGTGCTGCTAGACAACTAGTCTCCCACAAGCATATTACTGTGAATGGTCAGTTAGTGAACATTCCTTCCTACCAAATTAAACCAAATGATGTTGTTAGTATTAGAGAAAAATCTAAATCACTTAACGTGGTTCAAGAGTCTTTATCTAATAATAAATCTGTTAACGAATGGATGACTTGGAATAGTGAGAAAATGCAAGGGACTTTTGTAAATGTTCCAGAAAGATCACAGATTCCTGAAAAAATTAATGAGCAATTCATCGTTGAATTATACTCTAAATAATAACTGACAACACTCAAATTTATGGCATTATTTAATTTTCAGAAGCCCGATAAAGTTATCATGATAGATTCGACTGATTTTGAGGGAACTTTCGAGTTTAGACCCTTAGAACCAGGTTATGGCCTAACTGTTGGTAACGCTCTTCGTAGAGTTTTGTTATCATCCCTTGAAGGATTCGCTATCACTTCAGTAAGAATTGAAGGTGTTGACCACGAGTTTTCAACAATAGAAGGTGTCGTCGAAGACGTTACCGAAATGATACTGAACCTTAAACAAATCAGATTCAAGAAAAAAGCTGAAGATGTAGACAACGAAACGGTTTCTATCTCTTTTTCTGGTAATGATAAAATGACTGCAGGTGACTTTCAGAAGTACCTAACAGGCTTTGATATCTTAAACCCAGATCTTGAAATCTGTACTATGGATAAGAAAGTTTCTCTAAACTTAGAGCTTACAGTTCAAAAAGGTAGAGGCTATGTTCCTGCTGAAGAGAACAAAACTTCAAAAGCTCCTATTGGAACTATCTTTACAGACTCTGTTTTTACACCTATTAAAAATGTAAAATACAGTATTGAAAACTTTAGGGTTGAACAAAAAACTGATTATGAAAAGCTTATTTTCGAAATCATTAGTGATGGTTCTATCCATCCAAAAGATGCTCTTACAGAAGCTGCTAAAACATTAATTCATCACTTTATGCTTTTCTCTGATGAGCGTATTACGCTTGAAACAGAAGAAATGTCACAAGCTGAAACTTATGATGAAGAATCTCTTCACATGAGACAATTACTCAAAACTAAACTTGTAGATCTTGATTTATCTGTTCGTGCTTTGAATTGTTTAAAAGCTGCAGAAGTTGAGACTTTAGGGGATTTGGTTTCTCATAACAAAAGTGACTTGATGAAGTTTAGAAACTTCGGTAAAAAATCACTTACTGAGCTAGAAGAACTTGTAGAAAATAAAGGACTAGACTTCGGTATGGACCTCTCTAAATATAAACTTGACAAAGACTAAACTTGTTAAGTACAAAATACATTAATCATGAGACATAGAAAGAAATTAAATCACTTAGGGAGAACATCCTCACATAGGAAAGCAATGCTTTCGAATATGGCCTGTTCCCTAATTGAGCATAAAAGAATAAATACTACGGTTGCTAAAGCTAAAGCCTTGAGACAATATGTAGAACCATTAGTCACTAAATCTAAATCAGATACTACTCATAACCGTCGTTTAGTTTTTTCCAAATTGAAAGATAAATACATGGTAGCAGAACTTTTTAGAGAAGTAGCACCCAAGGTTGGAGAAAGACCTGGAGGTTATACTCGTATCATCAAACTTGGTAACAGACTTGGTGATGCCGCAGAAATGGCAATGATTGAGCTTGTAGACTTTAATGATGTATATACACCTGGTAAGAAACAAGCTAAGAAGAAATCTACTAGACGTGCTGGTAAAAAAGCAAAAGAAGAGAATCAAGTAGAAGCTACAGATAATTCAGATTCCAAAACAGATGAGGCTTAATAACTTCAACATTTTTTTGTTAAATCAAAGGGATAAACTTTCATTAGTTTATCCCTTTTTTTAAATCTATACATATGAAATACAACTTAAAAACTCCTGCAGTTATTTTACTAGCTGATGGAACAGTATTTAAAGGCCAATCTTCAGCAAAGTTTGATTCCAATAGATCGGGTGAGATTTGTTTTAATACTGGAATGACTGGCTATCAAGAAATATTTACGGATCCTTCTTATTTTGGTCAAATTATGGTGACTACAAATGCTCATATTGGTAACTATGGAGTAAACGCCGACGAAAGCGAATCCGATGGTGTAAAGATTTCTGGATTGGTTTGTAAGAATTTTTCATTCACGCCCTCCCGCCCTAATTCTGATTCTAGTTTAGAAGAATTTCTAAGTGAAGCAGATCTCCCAGTTGTTTTTGATGTAGATACAAGAGCATTGGTCTCACACATCAGAATTCATGGTGCAATGAATGCTATCATTTCTTCTGATGTTGAAAACTTAGAGGCTCTTAAAGCCGAATTAGCTAATCATCCTTCTATGAAAGGTTTAGAGCTTGCTTCCTCCGTATCCACAAAAACAGGTTACACGCTAGGTGATAAATTATCCGACTCTAGAGTTGCTGTCTTAGATCTAGGGGTGAAGAAAAATATTTTAAGACGTCTTGAAGCCAGAGGTGCTTACATAAAGGTATTTCCTTACAACTCTACTTACGAGGAGCTCATGGAGTGGAATCCTACAGGTATATTACTTTCTAACGGCCCTGGCGATCCAGAACCTTTAACTTCTGCTATCAACTTGGCTAAAAAATGCATAAGCAATGCTGTTCCTACCTTTGGTATATGTCTTGGACATCAAGTTATTGCCTTGTCTGTTGGCATACCAACTCTCAAAATGCATAATGGTCATAGAGGGATAAATCATCCTGTTCTTAACCTAGTTTCAGGTAAGAGCGAGGTTACTTCTCAAAACCATGGGTTTACTATAGATAAAAAGTCTACAGAGTCTAATCACAAAGTTGAAATTTCACATGTGCATCTAAATGATCATTCTGTAGCCGGTATCAAAGTAAAAGGTAAGCCTTGTTTTTCGGTACAGTATCATCCAGAAGCTGGTCCCGGTCCTAATGATGCTACTTATTTGTTTGACGAATTTTTTGTAATCATGTCTTCTAAAAATGTTTCAGCATAAAAAAAGTGGGCCAGATGGCCCACTTTTTATTTTACAATAATGAGTTTATTATGGTAAAAGTACTGTGTCTATAACGTGAATAACACCATTAGATTGATTTACATCAGCGATTGTTACCGTAGCAACGTTTCCTTTAGAATCTTTAATTTTTACGCTTTTACCGTCAAGCATTGCAGTAACCATACCGCCGCTTACAGTTTTAAGCTCTGCTTTTCCATTCCCTTTTTTAATCGCAGCAACAACATCGCTTGCGCTAAAATTGCCAGCAATAACGTGGTAAGTCAAAACAGTTTGTAGTTGTTTTTTGTTTTCTGGTTCTAGTAAAGTTTCTACCGTTCCTTCAGGTAGATTTCCAAAAGCAGCATTAGTTGGTGCAAATACTGTAAAAGGCCCATCACTTGATAGAGTTTCAAAAAGATCACCAGCTTTAATTGCTGCTACTAAAGTAGTGTGGTCCTCAGAATTTACAGCGTTTTCTATAATGTTTTTAGAAGGGTACATTTCTGCTCCGCCAACCATTTTAGTCTGACCGTAACTTAGTGTTGTCATAATAACACTCATTACTAATACCAATTGAATTTTTAAATCTTTCATAGCTTTCTATTTTATTTTTAATTAAATATACGTAGGCTCTCATCCTATGGTTTTAAATAATGAAAAATTTAACTTGTTCTTTAGTAATATTGATTTGAAGCTGTTTCTTAAATCATTGTTAACTCTAACGTTATAGACTGCTACCAATCAAATAAGAATCAACTTTCCAGATAATTTAGTGTTTATTTATTAAATTGCAATAAACAAAATATATATTATGAGCGCTATATTAGACATACATGCAAGGCAAATATTTGATTCTAGAGGGAATCCTGCTTTAGAGGTAGACGTAATCACTGAAACTGGTACTTTGGGAAGGTTTGCTGTGCCATCTGGAGCATCAACGGGAGTGCATGAAGCCGTTGAGTTAAGAGACGGTGGCAAAGATTACATGGGTAAAGGGGTGTTGAAAGCAATAGAGAATGTAAATACAACAATTGCAGATCGATTATTAGGGATTTCAGTATTTGAACAAACTGAAATTGATCAAATCATGATTGATTTGGACGGTACAGATAATAAATCTAATCTTGGAGCTAACGCAATCTTAGGGGTATCCCTTGCTGCAGCTAAGGCTGCTGCAAATGAATTGAATTTACCTCTTTACAGATATATAGGAGGCGTTTCTACAAATACTCTCCCTGTTCCAATGATGAATATTATTAATGGGGGTTCACATAGTGATGCTCCTATTGCTTTTCAAGAATTTATGGTCATGCCCGTAAAAGCAGAAAGTTTCTCTCATGCCCTAAAGATGGGTACTGAAATCTTTCACCACCTCAAAAAAGTTTTAAAAGATAGAAATCTGAGTACTGCTGTTGGTGATGAAGGTGGTTTTGCTCCAAAACTGAAAGGAACAGAAGATGCTCTTGACTCTATTAAATTAGCTGTTGAAAATGCAGGCTACAAATTTGGAGATGAAGTCATGATTGCTTTAGATTGTGCGGCAGCTGAATTTTATGAAGACGGAAAATATAACTATAAGAAGTTTGAAGGAGACTCTGCTAAAGTAATGTCTTCTGAAGAGCAGGCTAGTTACTTAACTGAACTATCAGAAAATTATCCTATTATTTCTATAGAAGATGGAATGGATGAGGACGATTGGGAAGGCTGGAAAATTTTAACCGAAAAGATTGGTAAAAAAGTACAACTCGTCGGAGATGATTTATTTGTAACTAACGTTCAACGCTTAAAGAAAGGTATTGAAAACAACATAGCAAATTCAATTCTTATCAAAGTGAATCAAATAGGAACCTTAACAGAGACTATTGCTGCTGTAAACATGGCTCATAATGCTGGTTATACGTCGGTAATGTCTCACAGATCTGGTGAAACAGAAGATACCACTATAGCAGATTTAGCTGTAGCCTTGTCCACGGGGCAAATCAAAACAGGATCTGCGTCTAGAAGTGATAGGATGGCAAAATATAATCAACTTATTAGAATAGAAGAGGAGTTAGGGGATAATGCTTATTTCCCTCAACTTAATGCGTTTAAAATTCAAATATAATGACAAGTCTAAATTATCCCTTTTGAATTTTTTTCTAAAATAGCCAACTTTGTTAAAAAGGGTTTGGTTATTTTTTTTTAATACAAACCGATTCTTTTTTAGATTATAAAAACCAAATCCACCTTTCTATATCCAGTGATATTTTAGTAATCTGAAGATAAAATAATTCACTTTTACACTTTCAGAAATCAAAAATTGAATGTGTTAATATTATCTTCAATAGCTTCACATATATTTAATAAACCAAATTTTGTAATCGCATCTTTATATCTTAATTTGCATAATGAATTAAACAATTATAAAATGTCAGATAAAGCGGAATTAATTTTAGATGGAAAAAAAATTGAGCTTCCAATAGTTACGGGTAGTGAAAATGAAAAGGCCATAGATATAAGTTCTTTAAGAGCTTCTACAGGTTACATTACACTAGATCGTGGTTTTAAGAATACGGGGTCAACCTCTAGCAGTATTACTTTTTTAGATGGTGAAAAAGGGATATTAAGATACAGAGGCTACTCAATTGAAGATTTAGCGGAGAACGCAAGTTTTTTAGAAGTTTCTTACCTATTAATTTATGGTGAATTACCAGGCAAAACTGCTCTGGAATCTTATAAAAAAGAGATTACATATCATACTTTAATTCATGAAGATATAAAAAATATAATTGATGGTTTCCCGTCCAATTCTCATCCAATGGGAGTATTATGCTCTCTGGTGTCTTCATTAACCGCATTTTATCCTGAATCTTTAGATCCAAACAGATCTGCAAATGAAGTAGACCAAACTGTCAAAAGGCTTATAGCTAAGATGCCAACTATGGCTGCTTGGGCATATAAAAATAAAGTAGGTCATAGAGCAAATTATCCTGATAATAGCTTAGATTACTGTTCGAATTTTTTAAAAATGATGTTCGCAGTACCGTCAGAAGAATATGAGGTCGATCCTGTTATAGCTAATGCGCTTGATAAATTACTAATACTTCACGCAGATCATGAGCAAAATTGTTCTACTGCTACGGTAAGAGTTGTTGGATCATCACATGCGAGTTTATATGCTTCAATTTCTGCTGGAATAAGTGCCTTGTGGGGGCCACTCCATGGAGGAGCCAACCAAGCTGTTATAGAAATGCTGGAAGCAATTCAAGCAGATGGTGGTGATGTACAAAAGTACATGGCAAAAGCTAAAGATAAAGATGATCCATTCCGACTAATGGGATTTGGACATAGAGTTTACAAAAATTTCGATCCAAGGGCTAAAATTATTAAGAAAGCTGCTGATGAAGTTTTAGCTAAATTAGGTATTGATGATCCCATTTTGGAAATAGCTAAAGGCCTAGAAGAGGTAGCCTTAAATGATGACTATTTTATCGAAAGAAAACTTTACCCTAATGTTGATTTTTATTCAGGAATCATCTATAGAGCAATTGGAATTCCAACTTCTATGTTTACGGTGATGTTTGCACTAGGAAGACTTCCAGGATGGATTGCACAATGGAAAGAAATGCGCTTGCAAAATGAGCCTATTGGAAGACCAAGACAAGTATACACAGGTGAGGGCAAACGTGAGTTTAAAGCAATAGAAGAAAGATAAGTCAAATTAAAATAATTAATAAGTTAAAATAAATCAAATGAAAAAAACACTTGCTTTACTTTTTTTATCGACTAGCCTTTTAATAGGATGTGGAGGAGAAAGTAAAAAATCAGAGGAAAAACAAAGTATCAAGATCAACTCTACTTCTAATGAAAAGGTAAAAGAGGAAGGGATATCTGAAGTTTATCTATCTGGTAGTGATCAGATGAAATATAATAAAAGCCAAATTACTGTTTCAGCTGGAGATGAAGTTGTGCTCACGTTCGAACACATTGGGAAACTCCCAAAAGAATCTATGGGACACAATTTTGTTTTGTTGAAAAAAGGAACAAACGTTCAAGAGTTTGGACAAGAAGCTTTAGAATATAAAGACAATGATTACATACCTGAAGACTCTGATGTTATTATTGTTCATACTGAAATGCTAGGTGGTGGTCAAAAAACTACAATTACCTTTCAAGCGCCTGAAAAAGGAGATTACGATTTTATATGTAGTTTCCCTGGACACGTTGCTTTAATGAATGGAATATTCACTGTAGAGTAATTAATAAGAACTTAGTTTAACTAAAAAGCCTGTTTGTGACTACAAACAGGCTTTTTTATGTTTTAACTATATCTAATATTTAATAGGAGAATTAGCTTTTGGTAGACTCGTCTTTATAAATTCTCTAATGTCATTGTTAGCCGTTTCTAAATCTTCTTTTCTAAGATACATCATATGTCCACTTTCATAGGTTTTGAAATGTAACCTGTCCTTCATTTTTCCACTTGCATCAATGTGCCACATGGTATACTTTGCATTAAAATAAGTAGTAGCCCCATCGAACAAGCCAGATTGAATCATGACCTCCATACTAGGGTTTTGAGCCATAGCTTGTCTTAACTCTTTGCCTGTATTATTGTTCTGAGTTCTGTCCCAAGGATACACATTGCCAAACATGTTGTATCTTAAATCTGTCTTATAGTTTAGTTCATTTTTAAGGTAATCGTTTATCGCAGGGGTAAATGACTGTAACCATGCCGTTAATTCAGCGTTGTAATCTGGTTGAGTTCCCGCTTCTTTACCGTCAAGACCCAAATACCTTGAATCTAAACGTCCAACGGTATAGCCGTCGTCAATTTTTAAAGTTTTCCAAAACGCATTAAAGGGTAATTCTAAATTGTTTTGAAGAAATACCTTTTCATCTACGCTAGAATAATGGGACATTTTTTCTACAATAGCTTCCTTTTTCTCAGAATCTAAGAACCCACCCATTGTAAGGGCAGGTATAAGTTCTTGAATAGTGAAACTTTCTACTTCATCAAGTACTTCCAGAATAGGTCTGCTTTGTAATTCAGGGCTCAACTTATCGTGGTACCAAGCTGCAGCGGTAAAATAAGGCAACCTATTGGCGACCTCAATAGGGCCATCTCTTTCTATCCCTAATTCTGTAGGAGAAACCAAAATGACTCCGTTGATATACATCCAATGAGAATTTTGAAGCCTATTAGCCAATCCAGCTACCCTTGTTGTACCATAACTTTCACCTATTAAATATTTTGGCGCAAGCCATTTGTCTTTTCTACTTACAAATGTGTTGATCCATTCTGCCAAATACTCCACATCGGCATTAACTCCGAAGAATTTTGACTTTTCGAAATTGCCTTTCTCGTCTAGCACAGGTCTTGAATATCCTGTGTTTACTGGGTTGACGTATACTATGTCTGCAACATCCAAAATACTATAAGGGTTCTCCTTATATCCATAAGGTTGAACAGGAAAGCCTTCATCACTTATGTTTAAAATCCTTGGACCCGTATACGCAAGATGCATCCAGACGGAAGCAGAGCCTGGGCCACCGTTAAATGAAATAACCAGCGGTCTTTCTTTAGAAGACTCATTTTTTTTCTGATCGGAAACTTTATAATAAGTGTATTGAAGTCCTGCAATAGGTTTTCCTTGTTGGTCCCAAACGGGTTGCATCCCTGTTTCTGCAGTGTAATTAATTTGTTTGCCATTTATAGTTACCTCATGCTTGGTAACTACAGTCTCGTCTAGGTTAAATTCAACAGACTGAGAATAGATTTGAGATGTACCGAAAATTGTAAGTAATAGTAAAAAATATTTCATGATTATTAATTTTTGCTCTAATATAATTAAGCTTTTCAAATTCTTGATACTTATTCTTTTCATTTCGCGTTTTACCATTTCTAATTCTCTTATAGAATACATTTGTAGTACTAATGATAATTCACTCTCAAAATGTAAAAATAAAAAAAGCCGCTTCTAAAAAGAAACGGCTTCAATCTTAATCTATATAGGTCGATTCTTACATCATTCCTGGCATTCCGCCTCCCATTGGTGGCATCCCGCCGCCACCATTATCGTCTTCCTTTATGTCTACAAGAGCGCATTCAGTAGTTAGAATCATTCCTGCTACCGAAGCTGCATTTTCCAATGCAATTCTCGTTACTTTCTTAGGATCTATAATACCTGCTTTTATCATATCTACATAAGTGTTGGTCTTAGCATCGTAGCCTAGGACACCCTCTAAGACTTTATTGATAACTACAGAGCCTTCAGCACCTGCATTTTCTACGATAGTTCTCATTGGAGATTCAATCGCTTTTGCAATGATATTGATTCCTGTTTGCTCATCAGCATCATCACCTTTAAGCTTAGAAAGTGCTTTAAGAGTTCTGATGAAGGCAACACCACCACCAGCAACTATACCTTCTTCTACTGCTGCACGAGTAGCATGTAAGGCATCGTCTACACGATCTTTTTTCTCTTTCATCTCTACTTCAGAGGCTGCTCCTACATATAAAACTCCAATTCCGCCAGATAATTTAGCTAGACGTTCTTGTAATTTCTCTTTATCGTAATCGCTAGTTGTAGATTCTACTTGAGCTTTAATTTGATTCACACGGTTAGTGATGTTTTCTTTTTCACCACCTCCATTTACTATAGTTGTGTTGTCTTTATCTAAGGTTACATTTTCTGCAGTACCCAACATATCTAGAGTAGCCTTTTCTAATGTAAATCCACGCTCTTCTGAAATAACGGTACCTCCAGTTAAGATAGCAATATCTTCTAGCATAGCTTTTCTACGATCACCAAATCCTGGCGCTTTTACAGCAGCTATTTTTAAAGAACCTCTCAATTTATTTACAACAAGTGTAGCTAAAGCTTCACCTTCTATATCTTCTGCAATAATCAATAGTGGTTTACCACTTTGAGCAGCCGGCTCCAATACAGGAAGTAAATCCTTCATAGAGTTGATCTTTTTATCCACGATTAAAATGTATGGATTTTCAAGTTCAACAGTCATTTTTTCACTATCAGTAACAAAATAAGGAGAAAGATAACCTCTGTCAAACTGCATACCTTCTACAACTTCCATGTAAGTTTCAGTTCCTTTAGCTTCTTCAACAGTGATAACCCCTTCTTTGCCTACTTTACCAAAAGCTTCTGCAATTAATTCACCAATTTTCTCATCGTTATTTGCTGAAATGGATGCGACCTGCTTGATTTCTTCTGATGTATCTCCAACAGATTTTGCCTGCTTTGTTAATTCTGCAACTACAGCTTCTACAGCTTTGTCTATCCCTCTTTTAAGTCCAAGTGGGTTAGCGCCTGAAGCTACGTTTTTAAGTCCTTCATGAACAATAGCTTGAGCTAATACTGTTGCAGTAGTCGTTCCATCACCAGCTAAATCATTGGTCTTGGAAGCCACTTCTTTAACCATTTGTGCCCCCATATTCTCTAAAGGATCTGCAAGCTCTATTTCTTTAGCAACGCTTACCCCATCTTTAGTAACCATTGGTGCACCAAATGATTTGCCTATAATTACGTTACGACCTTTTGGTCCTAAAGTTACTTTTACGGCGTTTGCTAAAGCATCTACACCTCGCTTAACACCATTTCTTGCTTCAATATCAAAAATTATATTCTTTGCCATTATATTGTGGTTTTGTTTATTTGTGAATTATACTATAGCTAAAATGTCGTCTTCCCTCATGATGAGATAGTCATGTTCTTCGTACTTTAACTCTGTACCTGAAAACTTTCCATAAAGAACCATGTCTCCAACTTTCACAGTCATCGTATGTTTCTTTTTACCATTCCCGACGGCAACCACTTTACCGCGTTGTGGTTTTTCCTTTGCGGTTTCTGGAATAATAATTCCAGATGCTGTTTTAGTTTCTGCGGCTTGAGGCTCTATAAGCACTCGGTCTGCTAAGGGTTTAATGTTTACTGCCATTATAAATAAGTTTTTTGGTTTAATTTCAAAATAATAATCTAAAAGTGTGCCAATAAATAAGGCCTGTCAATTACCAACAAAAAATGCCAGCTTATGACAAGCTGGCATTTTGTAATAATTTAGAAACCCTATTTACTGCTGGTCTACAGGAGGTAAATCGTTAGATTGTGTATTTTCAATTGGAGTTTGGCCACCGTCCAATAATTTGGAATCTTGTACAGCTCTATTATTTATGATAGTAACGTTTGATAATAAGATTAAAATCAATAATAAAGTGGCTAAAGCCCAAGTGCTTTTATCGAGAAAGTCTGAGGTCTGTTTGACGCCTCCAATTTGCTGAGATCCTCCTCCTCCAAAAGAAGAGGAAAGGCCCCCACCTTTTGGGTTTTGAACCATGATAACAACGATAAGTAGGAATGCTACTATTAAAATTAAAACTAAAAATATGGAAAATGTACTCATTATAATTTATTTTCTTTGAATCTTTCTATTTCTTGAATTTGGTCTGCAAAGAAAGAACTTTTTTCGGGATTATTCAAAATTAATATCTTAAATGCTTGTATCGCTTTATCATATCGCTTTTGTTCAGTGTAAACTCTAGCCAAAGTTTCCGTCATAAGGTGCTTTGATGGCTCGTATTTGGCTTTTATTTTCTCTTTAGATTCATAAGATTTCGTAGGAACAATTTTAGGGTTATTCTTTATAAATTCGTCTATGACTTGAAACTGAGGATTGATCCTTAACTCGCTTTCTTCTTTTACTATAGGCTGTAATTGGGTCAACTTCAGCCACTCTTGAAAAGAATGAGTCTCGGAAGAATTAAAATCTAAAGGCTGTCCTTGTTTGTTAGATTTTGATTTTTCTTTCTCTAAAAAAAGGTCTGGATCGTTAATTTGGTCAACCACTTGTTTATTAATCTCAAACTCTTCATTTGAATGTTCTTTATTCTGCTCAATTAGCAAATCAATTTTATTGGCGATGTCCAGTTGATGAAATTCTTCAGAAGTAATAAAATCAAATAATACAGATCGATCCTGAGTATAAGCAGCCGTAGTTTTTAAAAACGTATTGTATTGAAAGCTTCCGTAGTAGTTCTGTAATTTTAGCTTGATAGCATATAGAGGTTGGAAATACGGATACTGGTGAATCATATCTGTAATATCTGCTAAGCTATTCACCTCAAATTCACTCGGTGATTTAATAAGATTTAAAACCGCTTCTTTATCCATTACCAATTTGTTAAGGAGGCATTAAATACATCTTGAGTAATCCTTAGGTATACTTCATTAATAGCCTCATCCCTTGTAGCGCCAGTTAGTAGTTCGTTTGCCGGATAATCAAAATAAAACGAAAAATTTTGTTCAAAATCTTTTTCGGGATCTAAAGTGTTATAAAATCGAACATTTACAGCTATGGTTAGTCGATTTTGGGCGGCTTGGCTATCGGCTGTGGCAGTCATTGGCGCCACGTAGTACCGAGTGATTTCTCCCTCATAAACAAGATCTGCGTTGGAGTTTGTAAGGATTAATTTGGTCTGGTTTTGTATTAAATCTTGGAGTTGCAACGTAAAATCTCTATCGATACCCGGTTCAACTAGTTGAGCGTTATTTTGGAAGAAATTCACTTGAAAGGTCTCTGCATTTCCAGTGTCGGCACCGGTAAAAGAATAATAACCACAGGATTGTAAACTCAAAATCAACACTAAAATTCCAATTATTTTCATCTTCATTATAAATCGTATTGCTTTATTTTTCTATACAGTGTTCTTTCACTAATTCCTAATTCATCTGCTGCAGGCTTTCGTTTTCCCTGGTGTCTATTCAAAGATTTTGTGATGAGTTCCACTTCTTTATCTTGCAGCGATAAAGTCTCCTCTTCTTCGATATCTTCAGCATAATCGTAAGGATCTTCTATGTGTTTCTCAATGGGTTTTGCTTTCTTTTTTTCAGGGATTTGCAAAATTTCTAGCTGCTCTTGATGAGATTCTTCAGAGAATTCTTTTTTGGTGTCGGAGTCGCCGTATACTTTCCTAATTAAACTTCTATTTTCTTCTTTAAAGGCTTCATCATTTTCATTTTCCATGAACTCTAGAGTCAATTTCTTAAGATCATGAAGGTCGTTTTTCATGTCAAAAAGAACTTTGTAGAGAATTTCTCTTTCGTTGCTAAAATCGCTTTTGTTGCTTTTTGATTCTGAAATTACAGAGGGTAGATTGGAACTGTTACTTGGTAAATAATGCGTTAGTATGGCTTCATCTACTTCTCGACTAGTCTCTAATACTGATATTTGTTCAGCCACATTTTTAAGCTGTCGGATGTTACCTGGCCAGCTGCAGTTTTCTAGCGCTTTAACTGCTTGGTCTGTGAGGCGTATGGTTGGCATTTTGTATTTAATCGCAAAATCTGAAGCAAACTTTCTAAACAATAAGTGAATATCCGATCGGCGTTCTCTTAAGGGGGAAAGTTGAATTTCAACAGTATTGAGTCTGTAGTATAAGTCTTCTCTAAACTTATTTTCTTTTATGGCTTCAATCATATTAACGTTGGTTGCCGCAACGATTCTAACATTAGATTTCTGAACTTTAGAGGATCCTACCTTTATAAATTCTCCAGTCTCAAGAACTCTCAAAAGCCTTACCTGAGTGGTGAGGGGTAATTCTCCTACTTCATCCAGAAAAATAGTTCCTCCATCGGCTTCCTTAAAATAGCCATCTCTGGATTGAGTGGCTCCAGTAAAAGCACCCTTTTCGTGTCCAAATAATTCACTATCAATAGTACCTTCAGGGATAGCACCGCAGTTTACAGCAATATATTTGGCGTGTTTTCTATGAGAAAGGGAATGTATAATTTTAGGTAGACTTTCTTTACCAACTCCGCTTTCTCCTGTGACCAAAACAGAAATATCTGTAGGTGCCACGCGTATAGATTTTTCTATAGCCCTATTGAGGTTGGGATCGTTACCTATAATTTCAAATCGCTGCTTTACAGCTTGTGGAGATTCCATATTTTAAATTTATTTTAAGATGAAAGAGCTTGCATAGGACCATAACCGATGGGTTCACCAATTAAAGTGACACTTGTGCATCTTTTCATTTTTACTAAAACGTAATCTCCTAATTTGTAGTCTTTTTTAGAAAAGACGACGGTTGTGTTTTGGGTGTTTCGCCCGCTCCATTGTAAGTTGGATTTTTTAGATTCTTTTTCAATTAAAACCTCTTCAACCTTACCGAGATGCTGTTCCGTTCTGAAACGCGAATGTTTTTGCTGAACGTCTATGATGTCCTGAAGCCGTTTTTTCTTGGTAGCCTCTGGAATATCATCTTCAAATTTCTTTGCGCCAAGAGTTCCCGGTCGTTCAGAATAAGCAAACATATACCCAAAATCGTATTTTACATAGTCCATTAAGGATAACGTGTCTTGGTGATCTTTTTCTGTTTCCGAAGGGAATCCAATGATCATATCTTGAGAGATACCACAGCCGGGTATGATTTTTCTAATATTATCTATCATCTTAAAGTACTCTTCGCGGGTGTGGAGCCTATTCATTTTCTTTAAAATCCTATCACTACCACTTTGTACGGGGAGATGTATATAATCGCAAATGTTGTTGTGTTTTGCCATCACTTCAATCACATCCATCGTCATATCCTGTGGATTTGAAGTAGAAAAGCGAATGCGCATTCCTGGCTGAGCTTTTGCTGTGATGTCCAGTAAATTTGAAAAACCAACGGCTGTCGCTTTTTGCATTTCAGTTGCGCTTTTGAAATCTTTCTTCAAACCGCCACCATACCATAAGTAGCTATCTACATTTTGGCCTAGTAAAGTGATTTCCTTATAGCCTTTATTCCACAAATCATTTACTTCATCAATAATGCTTAAAGGATCACGGCTTCGTTCTCTCCCACGAGTAAACGGCACTATGCAAAAAGTACACATGTTATCACAGCCTCTTGTAATCGACACAAAAGCAGACACGCCGTTGCTTTGCAAACGTACCGGTGAAATATCACCGTAAGTTTCTTCTTTAGATAAAATCACGTTTATGGCATCTCTACCACTTTCAACCTCCTCTAGTAAGTTTGGTAGATCCTTGTAGGCATCTGGTCCTACAACCAGATCTACAATTTTCTCTTCTTCAAGAAATTTACTTTTTAAGCGTTCTGCCATACAACCCAAAACTCCTACCTTCATAGAAGGATTGATTTTCTTGACCGCATTATATTTTTCCAAACGTTTTCTTACCGTTTGCTCTGCTTTATCTCTTATAGAACAAGTGTTGACCAAAACAAGGTCAGCCTCAGAAAGTTTGTCGGTCGTATTGTAGCCTTGTTTATTCAAAATAGACGCTACTATTTCACTATCGCTAAAATTCATAGCGCAGCCGTAACTTTCAATGTAAAGTTTCTTAGTGTTATTTTCCTTCTTTTCGTTAACCAAGGTTTGCCCCTGTAGAGTCTCATCAATAATCTTCTCCATATGAAGTTGTAATAATTTAGACAAAGATACAAGTTATGAAATTACTGACAAACTGTCATTTTACCAATTTTAAGAGTTAAAAATTTAGTTCCTATACCAAAATTTGCTTTGGTACTGGGTATTGAAATCGGTTTGAAAAGTTACTTTAAAGAGCTTTCTGAAATCAGAATCCAAAAATTCGTATACTTTTGTATTATAAATAAATCAATAATGGCAAAAAATCTAGTAATAGTTGAGTCTCCTGCCAAAGCTAAGACAATAGAAAAATTTTTAGGTAAAGATTATAAAGTGGCTTCTAGTTTTGGTCATATTGCGGATTTACCGTCCAAAGAGCTGGGGGTAGATGTAGACAACGACTTCAAGCCTACATATATAGTTAATGCCGATAAAAAAGATGTTGTTAGAAAGCTCACCAAACTAGCAAAAGAATCGGAAACTGTTTGGCTGGCGAGTGATGAAGATAGAGAAGGAGAAGCAATAGCTTGGCATCTAGCAGATGAACTGAAGCTAGATGAAAAAAAAACCAAACGAATTGTCTTTTCTGAAATTACCCAAACAGCTATATTAAAGGCGATAAAGAATCCAAGAGAAATTAATTACAATTTGGTTAATGCTCAAAAAGCGAGACGGATTTTAGACCGTTTAGTAGGGTACGAATTATCTCCAATTTTATGGAGAAAAGTGAAAGGTGGCCTTTCTGCCGGAAGAGTTCAATCGGTATCCGTTAGATTAATAGTAGAGCGGGAAAGGAATGTATTAGACTTCGATCCCCAGGTGTTTTATAGAGTAGATGCTCAATTTCAAACTAAAAATGGCGCAAGCTTTAAAGCAAAACTCCCAAAGAACCTTGAGTCTCAAAAAGAAGTAGAAGATTTTTTAGAAATCCAGAAACAGGCCAATTTCAATGTAGATGACTTGACCAAAAAACCTGCAAAAAAATCTCCAGCGCCTCCATTTACGACTTCTACATTACAACAAGAAGCAGCTCGGAAGCTATATTTTTCTGTTAGTAAAACCATGAATATGGCTCAGCGACTTTATGAAGCTGGACATATCACCTACATGAGAACCGATAGTGTAAACTTATCTTCTCAAGCTAAAGAAGGAGCTAAAGATGAGATTAAAAGTGCTTATGGTGATAAATACCACAAGGCTAGAAATTATAAAGGAAAGTCTAAAGGAGCACAAGAAGCCCATGAAGCTATACGCCCAACAAACTTTGCTGTACATCAAATAGATGGAGAACGGGACCAACAGCGTTTATACGAGTTGATTTGGAAACGAGGTATTGCTTCGCAGATGAGCGATGCTGATCTCGAAAGAACCAACGTGAAGATATCATCAAATAAAGACGATCGTCACTTTACCGCGAACGGTGAAGTTATTAAGTTTGATGGATTTCTAAAAGTTTATCTAGAAGGTCAGGATGAAGAAGACGAAGAGCAAAGTGGATTGCTTCCCGCCATGTCTGTAGGAGAGAAATTACAGAATGATTATATTCTAGCGACAGAGCGCTATACAAGGCCACCGTCTAGATACACAGAAGCATCTCTGGTGAAAAAGTTAGAAGAATTAGGAATTGGGCGCCCATCGACTTATGCTCCCACGATTTCGACAATTCAAAACAGGAAATATGTTGAAAAAGGGACTATTGATGGTAGCGATAGAGAATACGTTCAATATACCTTAAAGGATAACCATATAAAAAGCAAAACACTATCTGAAAAAGTGGGAAGCGATAAAGGCAAACTTGTCCCAACAGATGTTGGTATGGTGGTAAATGACTTCCTGGTGAAACATTTTGAAGGTATTTTAGATTATAATTTTACGGCTAAACTCGAACAAGACTTCGATGAGGTTGCGGAGGGTAATGCCAAGTGGACCAAAGTGATGAGTGACTTTTATGTACATTTCCATCCTAATGTCTTAGACGTTGCTGCCAATGCAGAACGAGAAGTAGGAGAGCGGGTCTTAGGAAAAGACCCAGAATCGGGCAAACCTGTGAGCGCACGTCTTGGAAAATTTGGTCCTATGGTACAAATTGGTTCTGTGGAAGACGATGAAAAGCCTAGGTTTGCAAGTCTAAAACCTAGTCAAACCTTATCTTCTGTGACTTATGAAGAAGCCATGGACTTATTTAAACTTCCCAAACAACTGGGAGAATATAAGGACGAAGAGGTAGAGACAAATATTGGTCGTTTTGGTCCTTACGTTCGGTTTGGCAAAAAGTTTGTCTCTTTAGATAAAGATGATGATCCTTTGGACGTCACTTACGATCGCGCTATTGAGCTTATAAAAGCAAAAGAAAAAGCAGAAGAGCCTATATGCTATCATAACGAAAAAGGAGTCCAGAAAGGAGTAGGTCGTTTTGGTCCTTACTTAAAATGGGACGGCATGTTTATAAATGTGAATAAAAAATATGATTTCGACAATCTTTCTGAAGAGGATATCGTTGAATTGATCGAAGATAAAATTCAGAAAGAAAAAGATAAATTAATTCATCATTGGGAAGAACAAGGTATAAAACTAGAAAAGGCAAGGTGGGGACGTTTCAAACTTTCTAAAGGAAATACAAAAGTAGAATTGCCTAAAACTACGGAAGCAGAAGGAATGGCGTTGGATGAGGCAGAAGCTATCTTAGCTAAAAACACAAAGACTAAGAAAAAAACGACTAAGAAAACTGCTGTAAAAAAGACAGCTGCGAAGAAAACGGCTGCGAAGAAAACTGCTGCTAAAAAAACAACTGAGAAGAAAACAGCTGAGAAGAAAACAGCTGTTAAGAAAAAGCCAGCTAAAAAAACGACTGCCAAAAAGAAAACAAGCACAAAAAAGACAACTAAATCTTAACCCACGTCAATGGCATTTGAATTTTTAGAACCTGTTCATCCCGAGCTTCAAAATAAAATTAAAAATTTCTCAAACCAAACCTTATCAAATTACGTCAGCTTTTTTGAGGGGGATGAGGATATTCAGCTCAATAAGTTTCAGTTAGCTATAGTTTGCATTAAAGAGGAAAGAAATAGTGTCTATCCAAGAAAATCAGATTTTTTTTATGATGAAATAAGGTCGAGCTTATATGCGATGTATGTAGGTAATTGGCAAGTGGATATTATTGATTTGGGAGATATCAACAGGGGGGATGAGGTTTCCGACACCGCTTATGTAGTAAAAAATATACTTTCTAGGCTTTATAGGAAATCTATTTTACCCATTATTTTAGGAGGGAGTCAAGACCTTACGTTTTCGCAATACAGAGCCTATGATGGGATTAAGTATATGGTCAATTTAGCAACTGCAGATCATAAATTTGATCTTGGTAATTCAGATTTGCCAATGCATGGCCAATCTTATGTGGGTAAAATGATTATTGATGAGCCTTATAACTTGTTCAATTTTGCTAATCTTGGGTATCAGACCTATTTGTCTCCTCAGGAAGAGATTGATTTAATGGGAAAACTTTTTTTTGATGCGATAAGGTTAGGGACTCTAACGTCAGATTTCACAAAGGCTGAGCCTATTTTAAGGGACACAGATTTATTCAGTATTGATATTTATTGTGTTAAATCTTCAGAAATTGCTGATTCGAATCATAAAAATATTAATGGATTTAGTACATTCGATTTATGTAAGTTATCTAGATATGCGGGCATGAGTGATAAATTAAGTTCTTTTGGTGTTTATGAATTGCAGTCGATGCAGAAATCTGAAGGTCTTATCAGTTTAATATCACAGATGTTATGGTATTTTGTAGAAGGTTTTAGTTTAAGGTTAAACGAGTATATTACTGAAAAGAGCCCGAATTTTATGAAATACAGTGTCCCGATCGAAGATGAGGTTTTAGTTTTTTTTAAGAGTGAGATCTCCAACCGGTGGTGGATTAAAATACCAAATGAAAATAATAATAATGTGCATAAACCATCGTTATTAGCGTGTGAAAAGCAAGATTATTTGGATGCCACAGCATCTTTAATACCAGATAGATGGCTGAGAGCCAAATATAAAAACACTATTTAATTTGAATTTATTTTAATTAATGTTAAGAAAAAAATTGTTTATTTGCACGCTAGATTTGAATTTAATCACTTTATTATGAAACTATATTATACATCTTTTAAAGGTTTTTGCCTTGTATTTATGGCGCTCTTAGTTATGAGTTGCGGAAAAAGCGACAAAGGCCAGCTCGTAGGAGTAGAAGGGAAGAAATGGTATTCTGAAAAGCCATTTGGAATGGTTTTAATCAAAGGAGGCTCCTTTATTATGGGAAAATCTGACGATGATTTAGCGAGTGTCAGGAATGCTCCGCCCAAAACGGTTACGGTCCCTTCATTTTATATGGATGAAACCGAAATCACAAATTCTGAGTATAGGCAATTTGTTTTTCACGTCAGAGATTCTGTCGTAAGGCAAAAACTTGCTGAGGCTGCGGAGCTATCAGGAGAGTTAGGTGAAGATGGGGGTGGTAGAAATAATATGTCAATCCAATCCTTTGCTTTTAAAAATGCAACTGCTGCTGGTGATGAAGAAAACTTAAGTCCTTACCAAGAATTTTCGAGATACTACGATCCGTTAGATCAAGCTTTAAATTGGAATCCCAAAATTATTTGGGATTCAACCAAGTATCCAGATGAAGACTATGTCTATGTTATGGATGAGTTCTATCTCTCTAACGATCAATCATACAATGGGCAAAGAATGCTTGACGTTACCAAATTCAAGTATAGCTTCAAAACGATTGAGCTAGATGCAGCGGCAAGATCTAAAGGGGTAAGAACCAATTTTATTACAGAAGAAGAAGTAATGGTTTATCCTGATACCACAGTATGGATCAAAGACTTTAACTATTCTTATAATGAGCCTATGCACAACGATTATTTCTCTCATACAGCTTACGACAACTACCCAGTTGTAGGAGTGACTTGGGGACAAGCAAAGGCTTTTGCAAATTGGAGAACCAAATACTTAAACGATTTTAAAAAACAAAAAAATGAAGCTACTGTCAGTTTCTTTAGATTGCCTTCAGAAGCAGAATGGGAATATGCTGCTAGAGGTGGTATAGAAGGAGGTACCTATCCTTGGGGTGGTCCTTATGCCAAAGACGATAGAGCTTGTTTTTTGGCTAACTTCAAGCCTTATAGAGGCGATTATGCAGCTGACGAGGCACTATATACAGTAGAATCTGATGCTTACGCACCCAATGACTTTGGTTTATATAATATGTCTGGAAACGTGTCGGAGTGGGTCAATACTTCCTACGATCCAGCTTCTTACGAATACATGTCATCTATGAGTCCTAATGTGAACAATTCTAATAACAAGCTTAAGGTCGTTCGAGGTGGATCTTGGAAAGATGTGAGCTATTATCTGCAAGTAAGTACAAGAGATTATGAATATTCAGATTCTGCGAGAAGCTATGTTGGTTTTCGAACTGTACAAGATTTTTTAGGGAATTCACTCGATTTAAACTAAAACAAAACAAAAACTAAACAATCAAATATTTTATCATGGCAAACTCAAAAAATAGAAAGCAAGTAATGAGTATGGTGTATGGCCTCGGAGCGGCTATTGTAATTATTGGAGCATTATTTAAAATTCAACATATCTCTTTTGGGCCTATAACAGGTGGCTTAATGTTGACTATTGGGCTTATTACTGAGGCTGTAATATTTACAATATCGGCATTTGAGCCAGTGGACAAAGATCTGGACTGGTCTAAAGTTTACCCTGAATTAACTGGAAATAATCCTTCAAACCAAAAGGAAGATTTGAAAGAGGAGAGTGGAATTTTGTCACAGAAATTGGATGATATGCTAAAGGAAGCAAAGATAGATTCTAAACTTATGGAGAGCCTTGGAGAAAGTATTAAAAACTTTGAGGGTGCTGCAAAGAACATCGCTCCAACAACAGAGGCAATGAATTCACAAAAGAAATATGGTGACCAAATTTCAATGGCTGCTCAACAAATGGAATCATTAAATAATTTATATAAAGTTCAAGTGGAATCCGCTATACGTCAAACTGAAATTAACGAAGCGGTAACTGATAATGCTGGTCGTCTTAAGGATCAAATGGAATTCTTAACCGCTAACTTAAATTCTCTTAATGGTGTTTATGGCGGAATGTTAACTGCTATGAGACCTAAAGCTTAATTATAATTATATAAATTTACCACTATGGCTGGAGGAAAGGAAACCCCAAGACAGAAGATGATTAACATGATGTATTTAGTCTTCATTGCAATGTTGGCTTTGAACATGTCTAAAGAAGTATTATCTGCATTTGGAACAATAAATGAATCTTTAGAAAACACCAATACTAATTTTGAAGTTAAAAATGATGCAGCACTAGCGGGTCTTACTGTGAAAGCATCAGAGTCTCCAGAGCAATTTGCTGAAGTAAAGCAAAAAGCGGACTTAGTCTCTGCGGCAACCTCAGAATTATTCACTTATTTTGTAAGTCTTAAAGAGGGAATGTATGAGTCTGTCGAAGATCCAAAAGACTATGAAACCATGGATAAAACATCTTATACAGATGAATTATTTGTAAGTGGTGAAAAACTTACATCAGCTGGTGAAGAATTCTTAGCTAAGATGAGATCTTATAAAGACAAGATGAATCAAGCTTTAGGGGATAACGCAAAGTACGATATCTTTTTATCCACTATTAATGAAAAATTTAGTGGAGATCCTGTTTCTCCGAATTCTGGGGTTAAGGGGGCGGAAGTCAATTATGTAAGACATCACTTTGTTGGGTACCCTTTAATTTCATCAATTACTAAAGTTACCGCCCTTCAAAATGGCTTAAAGGTTCTTGAAAATGAAATTTTATCCTCTATGCTTTCTGGCCAATTAACCCAGATTGCATCCATGAATAATTATTCAACCTTATTAGAACAAAGTAGAAGCGCATATTATCAAGGTAACATATTTGATGGGTCTATTGTCTTAGGTCGTACCGATAATTCAACTGTTCCAAATGAAGTTAAATTGACTTTAGATGGAAGACCTCTAGTTAAGGGCAAAGATTTCACGCTCGAGGGCGGCCAGGTTAAGCTTAATGTTAATGCAGGAACTGCTGGTGATCATAAAATTGAAGGTTTGCTTATTTTTAAACAAAATGGTAAAGACATTGAAGTTCCGGTTAATAAATCATTTTCAGTGATTCCTAAGCCTAACCAAGCAATTGTCTCTGCCGATAAAATGAATGTGGTCTATAGAGGTATTGAAAACCCAATTACTGTTTCTATGCCAGGAGTTCCTGAGAATAAAGTTAATGCATCTGCTAGTGGTTTAAGACGTGTAAAGGGTTCTCAGTACACTGTTAGGCCAACTACAGGAACTGAATTAAAAATTAATGTGACTGGTGAAATCGAAGGAGAAAAGATTACATCGACAACGGTTTTCAGGATTAAAAGTTTACCTAGACCTACGCCTACAGTTAGAGGGCAGATACAAGAGGGTGCCGCTATACAGATGCCGAAAGATGCTTTAAAGGTTTCACCTATCGGTGCTACATTTGAAAATTTTGACTTCGATATTACTCCTGTGGTTAAGCAATTTACGCTAAGTATCCCAGGACAACCTTCGGTAGTAGTGAATGGAAGCAGAATGGATCCAAAGGCACAAGGTCTTTTAGATTTAGCTAGAACAGGTGATATTATTCAAATATTTGATATTAAAGCTGATGTTCCTGGTGTGAACGTTAAAAACATGCCAGCTATATTGGTTCAATTAACTAACTAAAATGAAGATGATGAGTTATTCAAATTTTAAGATCTTTTTATGTTCGGTGATTGCTTTGAGCACGAGTTTAGCTTCAGCACAGTCGTCCAACATTCTGAACACTAACAAACCCTCACAGGTTGGAGTATTGACAGAAAATCAAAAGCTTTCTGATGATGATAAGCCGTTGGAATATGGATATATTGGCGACAGAGACATTTTATGGTCTAAAATCGTTTGGGAGAAGATTGATCTAAAGCAAAAGATCAATTTCCCACTGCTATACCCTACTCAGGATGATGCTTTATCGAAAGGAAGACGTTCTTTGTACAAAGTTCTATTAGATGCTATTAAAGAAGGTTCTAAGGATTCTACATCTACCTCTGCTATTACAGAAGTATATGCAACGAGTTATTTTAATAAGAAAAAGACCTACGAAGACATTTTAAGCTCTACAAAGTCTGTCTTTCTTCCAGATGTAGCGCTTGATATTTTAGGTCAATACGGTGTTACCGGGACAGAGAACGTCCTGGTATTTATCAATAGGTCTTTAACTGGTAAGCTCTCAGAATTTCCTGAGCTTTACTCTCAAGAACTAGTGGTACAGATGGAGCCCTATTTGATTCCTACTGAAATTACAAGTAATGATATCCTCGAATACCACATTAAAGGGATGTGGTACTTTGATAAAATACGAGGGGAAATGAGATACCGTTTGCTTGGCATAGCTCCAGTAGGTTACGATATTAATAGTCAAAACCAAAGTTTTTCTGGTGATCCACAACTTGTCCCTTACTTTTGGGTTTGGTTTTCTGATGCTAGACAAGTTCTACACAAAGCTAAAGTTATAAATAACCAGAACATTTCTATGCCTTTTAGTTTTGATCATCTTCTTAACTCTAGACGTTTTGATGGAATGATTTATAAAACCCAAAACGTTTACGAAGACAGAGAAGTTGCAGATTATATTCAAGATAACGCTTTACTTCAACTTTTGGAGTCCAGTAGAATTAAAGAAGAAATCAGAAATTTTGAATTGGATATGTGGAATTACTAATCCCGATTCCTTTTAAAACCTTTAAATTCGCCCTTGCAACTGTAAGGGTTTTTTTATGAAAGATGTTTTGATTGTCGGGTTTGGTATTTCTGGTCTATGCGTAGCCAAAAGGTTAGAAGAATCTTCTAAAACTTTTGATATTATATCAGATGAAAGTCAGCAGTCCTCAAAGGTAGCCGGTGGAATTCTTAACCCACTAGCTTTAAAGCGTTATAATTTAGCTTGGAATGCAGCTAAATTTATGCCTGAAGCTATTGATTTCTATACTCAATTGAATAAAGATTATTCGGAATCATTTTTTGAAGCCATTCCAGTTTATAAATTATTTTCTTCTATTGAAGATCAAAACAATTGGACGGTAGCTTCAGACCAGTCTGCTCTTGAACCATTTATGGAGTCTACTATTCAAAAGGTGTCCGCTTCCGTATCGTCATCTTTTAAACGTGGGCAAGTCCTTCAATCTTATCTCCTGCATTTAAAAGGATTGTTAGCTATTCAAAAAAATAAATTCAATAGACATCATCAATTTAAAAGTGAATCCTTTTCGTACACCGATCTCAAGGTCGGTGAGGACCATGTGAGTTACCATGAGAACACCTACCGCAAGGTTATCTTTTGTGAAGGTTATGGGGTGCATCTCAACCCTTTCTTTAATTGGCTTCCCCTGTATGGGAATAAAGGGGAGTATTCGATATTTGAGTCGAAAGGCTTGAAGGCCAATTTAAGTATCTTGAAATCACGTTATTTTATCATCCCCCTTGGAAATGATCTTTATAAGTATGGAGCAACTTATTCTAGAAATGAGCTTAATGACTTGCCAACCTCAGAGGGTAGAAAAGATCTTGTGGAAAAACTATCAGAGCTCATTCAGTGTGATTTTAAAATTGTAGATCAGATTGCTGGAGTCCGTCCAACTGTAAGAGATCGAAAACCTGTCTTAGGTGAGCATCCAGAGCATCAACATCTTTATGTTCTTAATGGATTTGGAAGTCGAGGAGTAATGTGTGCACCAACTTTGTCACGGGAATTAACAGAACATATCTTTAACGGTAAACCTATTGATAAGGAAACTGACATTAATCGGTTTCTGAAATTTTATTCTTAGCATCTTCATTGTAAGACAAGAATAGATTAATCCAGATATTTCTGGCTAGCCTCATGTTAATTGGCATCATAAGGACTAAGATTACAATAATAGATATGAAAGAAGGGACAACTTGTAATCCTATGATAAAGTAGGAAGTAATAAAAGCAGCAACTGAAAACGCAACTCCCAAGCCGTAGCTAACATACATAGCTCCATAAAAAAAGGAAGGCTCTATTTTGTATTTAGTATTGCATACAGAGCATCTCTTATACATGTCGTAAATTTTATTCAGCTTGAAAGGATTGGGTTCTTTATACATTTTACCTCCATGGCAAACTGGACATTTGCCCGTAAATACACTGTATAATTTAGAACCTTTAAGCATTTTTAATAAAGTTTAGCTTTACTAAGTAAATATACCAATATTTGCAGAAATTTTAGGTATCATATGCTACATATTCATAATCTCTCTATTTCATTTGGTGGAGAGTATCTTTTTAAGGAGATCAGTTTCAAGCTAAGCTCAGGAAACAGGCTGGGTCTCATAGGTAAAAACGGAGCCGGAAAATCAACAATGCTTAAGATTATCTCTGGTGAAATGACTTTAGATACAGGTCAAATTGCAAAAGATAAAGAGATTAGTATCGGTTTTTTAAAGCAAGATATAGATTTTCAGCAGGGAAGAACTGTTTTGGAGGAAACTTATCAGGCCTTTGAAGCTATCAAAACACTAGAATCTAGATTAGACCATATCAATCATCAATTAGTAGAAAGAATCGATTATGAAAGCGACTCTTATAATCAGTTGATGATTGATCTTAATGATTATCAGCATCAATATGAGATTTTGGGGGGTTATAATTACCAAGGGGATACAGAGAAAGTTCTAAAAGGTCTTGGGTTTACGACAGAAGATTTCGAAAAGCAAACGGATACCTTTTCTGGAGGTTGGAGGATGCGTATAGAGCTTGCTAAACTGCTTTTGCAAACCAATGATATATTATTGCTGGATGAGCCTACCAACCACTTAGATATAGAGAGTATTCTCTGGTTGGAAAGTTTTTTACAAAACTTTGCTGGTTGTGTTGTCATCGTGTCTCACGATAAGATGTTCCTGGATAATGTGACCAATAGAACGATCGAGTTGTCTTTAGGTCAAATTTACGATTATAACAAACCTTACTCCAAGTTCAAAGTTTTAAGAGAAGAATTGAGAGAGCAGCAATTGGCTGCTCAAAAGAATCAGCAAAAGGAAATTGAACAAACCGAAAAACTGATCAGTAAGTTTAAAGCCAAAGCTAGTAAAGCGTCTATGGCTCAATCCCTCATTAAAAAACTTGAAAAAACTGAAGTCATCGAAGTGGATGAAGAGGACAGCCAGGTTATGAATGTGAAATTTACGACTTCAAAAAATCCTGGAAAAGTTGTGATTGAAGCAGAAGACCTTTCTAAGGCCTTTGGAGAGGATACGGTTTTTAAAGATGTAGACTTTCTTATAGAGCGGAACTCCAAAATAGCTTTTGTGGGGCAGAACGGCCAGGGGAAATCCACTTTGGCTAAAATTATAGTAGGAGAACTTGAGCACGGCGGAAGCATAAAGTTAGGTCATAATGTCCAGATTGGATACTTTGCCCAAAACCAAGCAGAATATCTAGACGGCAATAAAACTGTTTTAGACACTATGCTTGATGCTGCCAACCAAAGCAACAGAAGCCGTGTAAGAGATATTTTAGGGTCATTCTTATTTAGGGGAGATGATGTAGGTAAGTACGTTAAAGTCCTCTCTGGAGGAGAGAGAAACCGTTTGGCTTTGGCCAAAATGTCTTTAACTCCCTTCAATGTTTTGATTATGGATGAGCCTACCAACCATTTAGATATTCAATCTAAAAATGTTTTGAAGGCCGCACTCAATAATTTCGAAGGCACCTTGATTTTAGTATCACACGATAGGGACTTTCTTCAAGGCTTAGCAGATTCTATTTACGAATTCAGAAATCACCAAGTCAAAGAATTTTTAGGGGATATCAACGATTATTTAAAATATCGTGAGCTAGAGTCCATGCGTGAAGTCGAAAAAAAGGACAAACAAAAAAAGCAAGAGAAAACAGCAACTTCAAACAAAGACGACTATGAATTTCAGAAAAAGCAAAAATCCCTTCAGAACAAACTAAGCGGAGTAGAGTCTAAAATCTCCAAGTTGGAAAAAGAAATCAAGAAAAGTGACCAAGATCTTGTTTTGAAATATGAAGAGACCATAAAACAACCTCGCTTTTTTGATACCTACAATGCCAAAAAAAGTCAGTTGGAAACTTTGATGAAATCTTGGGAGGACATTCAGGTTAAAATTGAAAGTCTTTAAGTTTTCATAAAATTTAAAAGTAGGGTTTAACCTTCATCCTTTTGTATCGTCTTAATTGTATATGAGAAAAATTATATTATTTGTCCTTGGGGTTGTTTTACTAGTTGGAGCCATTTTTGGTGCCAAGTTTATCATCGATAGTAAAGAACCTCCAGAAACAAAAATTCGAAAAACTGTCAAAACTGTATTTGTAGACACCGTTCAAAATTCTACGGTTCCAATACTCATTCCCGCCAACGGGAATCTTATAGCTAAACACAGAGTAGAGCTTTATTCCGAGGTGCAAGGAGTTTTTGAATTTAGTGCAAAGCCCTTCAGGGCCGGACAGTCTTATAAAAAAGGTCAAGCTTTGATCAAAATAGATGCATTGGAATACCGAGCTTCGGTACAATCTGCCAAGAGCAATTTATATAATCAAATCACAGCTATCATGCCAGATTTGCGACTAGACTATCCTGAGGTTTATCCAAAGTGGCAGAACTACCTCAACGGCTTTAACATTGATAAAGCAGTCCCGCCACTTCCTAAGTCTGAAACGGATAAAGAGCGATTCTTCATCAATGGAAGAGGCATCAATACAGCCTATTATGATGTTAAAAACCTAGAAGAACGCCTGGTGAAATACCGAATTACGGCGCCTTTCGACGGAGTACTGATCGAGGCTCTAGTCACTGAAGGTAGCCTTATACGAAGCGGGCAAAAGTTAGGTGAATTTATCGATCCTGAAGTCTATGAGCTTGAAGTCGCAATTGCTAAAGAGTATGCCGATCTCTTACAGGAAGGGGAATCCGTTTTATTAACCAATAATAAGAAAACACAAAATTATACTGGTACAGTGAGTCGAATTAATGCAAGTATAGATCAGGCGACTCAAACTGTAAGCGTGTTTATTGAAGTCAGAGACTCTTCTTTAAAAGAAGGCATGTATTTAAAGGCTAATATTGAAGCGAAAAAAGTAGAGAACGCTATTGCTATAGATCGCAGTTTAGTGAACGATAACAATGAGATGTTTGTAGTGAAGGACACGATTTTAGGCAGTATTGAAGTAGAACCCATCTACTTTTCAGACAAACAGGTGGTGGTGAAGGGAATTCCAGATGGTGAAGTCATTTTAGCAAAGCAAATTTCAGGAGCTTATAAGGGCATGCTGGTAAAAGTTGTTAGCGATGGTCTAAGCAAAAGTGAGAAAAATAGCGAATCTAATTCAGGCCTAGAAGCCTTAGGCCAATGAGAAAAATAATTTCTTATTTTATAAAGTATCATGTGGCAGTAAATGTCATGATCTTAGCTTTCGTGATTTTTGGGATTGTAGGGATGTTTAGCTTAAAGTCGTCATACTTTCCTTTAATTGAGTCGGAAATCATCACTATAAATGTGACCTATCCTGGTGCTGCTCCTGAAGAGATTGAGGAGGGTATTGTTCTCAAGATTGAGGACAATTTAAAAGGACTGGTAGGTGTAGAACGGGTGACCTCAACTTCCCGTGAAAATGGAGGAAGCATCACGGTTGAAATCGAAACCGATGAGGATATTGATGTTATGTTGACCGAAGTTAAAAACGCAGTAGATCGTGTTCCAAATTTCCCCTCGGGGATGGAACCTTTGGTGGTGGCTAAACAAGAAAACATCCGTGAAACCTTCGATTATTTTGTAAGTGGTGAAGATGTAGATCTTGCCACTCTGAAGCAGATTGCAAGGCAAATGGAATTCGATCTGAGAGCCATGGACGGACTCTCGCAAATTGAAATCGACGGGTATCCCGAAGAAGAAATTGAAATCGCTGTAGATGAAAATAATTTATTGGCCTACAACCTCACCTTCGCCGAGGTTGCCCAAGCCGTATCTAGAGCTAATATTTTGACTACTGGTGGAAGTATAAAAACAGAAGCAGAGGACTTTCTTATTCGGGCCGATAATCGGTCTTATTATGGTAAGGAATTAAATAATTTGGTGGTGAAATCTCAACCGGATGGAACGCTAGTAACCCTAAGGGATGTGGCGACCATCCGTGATCGATTTTCGGAAACTCCCAATGCGTCCTATATCAATGGTAGAGTAGCGGTAAGTGTCAATATTTCTACGACCAACAACGAGGATCTGATGGCTGCAGCAGAAAAAGTGAGGCAATACGTCAAGGAGTTTAACGAGAAAAACGATACCATTGAAATTATAGTGGAAGACGACCGGAGCATTACCTTAAGTCAGCGTACCGATTTGTTGATTGAAAATGGAGCTGTGGGTATACTTCTAGTTTTGGTGTTTTTATCCTTTTTTCTAAATACACGTTTGGCTTTTTGGGTAGCCTTTGGCTTACCGATTTCGTTTTTGGGCATGTTTATTTTTGCTAGTGCCTTTGGAGTGACTATCAACGTCTTGTCTCTTTTTGGAATGATTATAGTGATCGGAATCTTAGTCGATGATGGAATTGTAATTTCTGAAAACATCTACCAGCACTACGAAATGGGCAAAAAGCCTATTCAGGCAGCCATCGATGGAACTATGGAGGTCCTCCCCCCGATTATCTCAGCGATTATCACCACCATATTGGCCTTCTCTACCTTTTTGTTTTTGGACAGCCGTATTGGTAAGTTTTTTGGTGAAGTGAGTATAGTGGTTATTTTAACCTTGGTAGTCTCATTAATTGAAGCCTTAATTATTTTGCCGGCTCACATTGCCCACTCCAAAGCTTTGGTAAGAGATAATGAAGATGATAAAAGTAAGAAAAGCGGGATTGATCGTTTTTTTAAAAAGTTGAGAGGACTAAATGTTTACGGTGATCGAGTGATGGTCTTTTTGAGAGATAAGTTCTATGAGCCTGTGGTAAGGTTTACAGTCAAAAATCGCTTCATCAGCTTTGCTATTATAACAGCTATTCTTATTTTGACTATGGGATCTATTATGGGAGGTGTTGTAAAAGTGACTTTATTTCCAAGTATTGCTAGTGATCGCGTAAGTATAAATCTGTTGATGCCCGAGGGGACTAACCCTAAGAAAACAGACAGTATCATCTCGATGGTTGAAGAAGCAGCCATGAGAGTAAATGAAGACTTTTCGGCTCGCCAATCTGGCAACAAGCAAGTGGTGCGTAACATCGTTAGGCGAGTAGGCCCGGGGAACAACAAAGCTTCTCTTCGCGTTAACCTTTTGCCAGGTGAAGAGCGTGACTTTGGATCTCCAGAGATCACCAATGCCATTAGGGAAGAGGTAGGAGAAGTCTATGGGGTAGAAAGCCTCACCTTTGGCTCGGGAGGGAACTTTGGAGGCAAGCCCGTATCGATTTCGCTCTTAGGAAATAATTTGAAAGAGCTAGAACAAGCCAAGGTAGAGTTGAAAGCAGTTTTAGAAGACAGCTCTTCGCTTAAGGATGTGACCGACACAGATCCTTTGGGGATCAAAGAGATATCAATAGATCTTAAAGACCAAGCTTACGCCCTCGGACTGAGTTTAGGTGAAGTGATGAGCCAAGTAAGAGCTGGCTTTTTTGGGCTACAGGCTCAGCGCTTTCAAAGAGGTCAGGATGAAATTAAAGTTTGGGTAAGATACGATCGTGAAAATAGGGAGTCTATAAATGATTTGGACGATATGCGTATTGTAACGCCTACTGGCGATCGTGTTGCTTTTGGAGAAATTGCTAGCTATACGATCCAAAGGGGAACGGAATCGATAAGTCATTTGGATGGATTGCGAGAGATACGGGTAGAGGCTGATATGGAAGATCCAAACGCCAGTGCTACGGACGCTATTGCAAATATTTCTGATAATATTTTACCGAGTATTCTATCAAAATATCCTAGTGTTTCTGTCTCCTATGAAGGCCAAAACCGAGAGGCAGATAAGTTGACGGATTCGGCCAAGAAAGTCTTGCCTGTGATTCTCTTTCTCATCTATGCAGTAATTGCCTTTACCTTTAGAAGTTACAGTCAACCTCTACTTCTCATGCTGCTTATCCCGTTTAGTATTATTGGAGTAGCCTGGGGGCATTATTTGCACGGATTCCCGGTCAATATATTATCGCTTTTAGGAGTTATTGCTCTGGTGGGTATTATGGTGAACGATGGGCTGGTTCTTATAGGGAAATTCAATGCCTATCTTCGGGAAGGAATGCCTTTCGATAATGCACTCATCGAGGCGGGTAAGTCTAGGTTTAGAGCTATATTTTTAACCTCGCTCACAACGATAGCTGGGATTGCGCCACTGCTTTTAGAACGCAGTAGACAGGCTCAGTTTCTTAAACCAATGGCTATATCTATAGCTTATGGTATTTTTATTGCGACTTTTCTCACCTTATTATTTTTGCCGCTATTACTTTCAATAACCAATTCAGCAAAAACAAAATACAAATGGCTAGCGACCGGCGAGCATGTTAATAAAGAGTCGGTTGAACGGGCTATAAAAGAGCAAAAAGAAGAAATACAGCGCCAAGAAGAAATCGATGAGGCCAAAAGCAAGGCAGAACAAGAGAAGAACCAATTTCAACATCTAGACAAATAAGCAGTATGAGAGTATTTTATAAGAGCCTACTTTCGTTTTTTATAGTGTTTGTGATACATATTCCTTCCAACGCTCAGGAGGTGTTGAGCAGGCAAGAAGCTATTACTCAAATGTTGGCCAATAATTTTGACATTCAATTTGCCGAAAATCAAATGGATATAGCAGATAATAATCAGGACATTCTCAATTCGGGATATCTTCCTTCCCTTACTGGAAATGCTGGAGCCAACTATACAAAAGACGATCAAGATGTGACCTTTCGGGACGGAGAGAGCAATTCTATTACAGGTGCTGAAACCACACGTTACAATGCCTCTGTTAATTTCAACTATATGTTATTTGATGGGTTAGGGCGGTTTTGGAATTATAAAAGTCTCAAAGAGGAGTACAATTTGTCTTCTTTACAAGCGCGTGAAACCATAGAACTTACTCTTCTCCAGTTATTTAGCGTTTATTACGAAGTTGCTCGTCTTACTGAAAACGTACAGGTATTGAAACAAACCTATGGGAATACTCAACAACGCTTAAAGCGTGTCGAATATAGCTTTGAATACGGCCAAGTGAATAAGCTAGAGGTGTTTAATGCTGAGGTTGATATTGTGAACGATAGTATCAATTTATTAAATACACGGCAGTTATTAGAAAATGCAAAGCGTGATTTAAATTTGGTTATTAATACCAATTTGGATCGAAATTTTGAAGTGGATACCCTTGTCGATTTCACTAGCCAAATTCAATTGGAGAATTATGTCAATAGTGCAGATGCCAATAACGTTAACCTACTTCAGGCAGAAAAGAATATAACTATTAGTGATTACGACTACAAAGCTAGTAAAGCTGTATTTTTGCCTTCTATCGGCTTAACAGGCTCATATGGTTGGAATGAGGGTAACTTTCCAGTAACGAGTTTTGCCACATCGAGTACCACGACTGGTGTTTCTGGAGGAGTAAGTCTCAGATGGGATCTTTTTGATGGAGGTCGAGGGATCACCACCACGAAAAACGCCAAAATACAATACGACAATCAGCAACTCGCCAAGGATCAGATTAAGAAAGAGGTGACCCGAGATATTTTAAATGCTAGGGGGAATTACCAAAACCGACTTCAAGTGTTAGATTTGCAAAAGAAAAATATATCAACAGCCAAGAATAATTTTGAGCGCTCTAGTGAACAATATAAACTAGGGCAGATTACCTCTGTAGAGTTACGACAGGCTCAGGTGAATTTGCTTAATGCCCAGACCAGTAAAAATTTGGATAAGTATGATGCAAAATTAGCGGAGCTTGAGCTTCTACAACTCACAGGTCAACTTTTAAATATAGAATTCTAATGTTCGAACATCACTTTCAATGCCCTTATTGCTGGGAAGACATAAGCATGCTTTTAGACCCGTCTGTACGTCAACAAACCTACGTAGAAGATTGCGAAGTCTGTTGTAATCCTATTGAGGTTACGACCCGTTTTGAAGACGAAGAACTTCAAGAATTTAGAGCGGAAGATATAGAGCAATAATATTTCACATTTTATGGTGTTGGACTTATTATTTGTTTTATATTTGCAATCCGATACAGAGAAAAACAATTTTCAAACATATATCGCGGGGTAGAGCAGCAGGTAGCTCGTCGGGCTCATAACCCGAAGGTCACTGGTTCGAGTCCAGTCCCCGCTACTAGTAAAGACAGGGCTTCACAGAAATGTGAAGCCCTTTTTTATTTTTATGTAAAACATATGTAAAACAAATGAGAAGTAACTGCCTTTTGTTTTAGTAGGAGTAAGGCTAAATCCCGTTGAGGAGAAATTTATTTTCTTTATTCTAAATATTATGCGCTTCAATTTTCCTATCAATCTAAGTAGTCCATTCATATTACCTTTAAATTTAATCCCTAGTTTATATAAAGGTTTCAAATAATTACTGACATTACTCTAGAGCATCTTTTTCGCAAGGATTTGCTTCCTGACGGAATTCCTCCTTGTCACAAAAGCTTTATCTAGAGTTTAGCTGTCATCGTATTATTCGCTTAACCTAAATATAATGCTATGATTAATTTACTATCTAAAAATTTCACATATTTGATACTACTAATATTTCTTCTGAAGAAGAATTTAATTTATTAATTCTATAATAGAGCTAGAAACTAAAAGAAGAATCTCTCTTGTTCCTGAAGCTAAAATTTTGGAATACTAACGGTCTGCTTTATTAACAATGAATTTAAACTTATTTCTACATTTGATATTGTAAGTTCAACTAATAAGTGCAACTCAAATTAAATCATTGGAGACTATCCCCCAATGATTAGCCAGGTACCTTGTTTGTTTGGAATACAACTTATACTAATTTGATGAAAATATCTAATCTAAAATGACTTAATCGACTTAAGAGGATTTGCAACTCCACCTATTAAATAATTAATAAAAATATTACACTTGTAATGTTCATGTTAAATTATTTTATCTTTGACTAGAGATATAATTATGAAAATAAAAATAGACAAAATAAAAACTCTTGAAGAAGAATTAGCGAAACTTAGCTGTAGTAAAGCAATAGTAGATTTTGACGGAGTTATAGTAAATAGTGAACCAATTCATGACCTATCGTATAAGTATACGTTATATAAGATAGGCATTGACGCTTCGCTTTTTGATTTTACAAAATATGTTGGTAATAATGAAAGAACAATTTGGTCTAAGATATCTGAAGATTATAGCTTAGAGCATTCAGTTGATGAGTTATTTAGCATTAGAAACGTTTTTGTGAATGACTTAATATCAAATCAAGAGCCTAGCTGGTTTATCAAGACCATATTAGAGTTCTTTAAAAACAAAGATGGTGCTGTTCTATTATCCTCAGGAAATGGAAACTTGATTAATAATTATCTAATAAAGTGGGGCTTAGAAAAATACTTTGATAATACATACATGTCAACAGATTTCAATAAACCTATCAATAAGTCATTAGTTTTAGAAAAACTAATTGAAAGTTTTGATGAAGATGTTGTGGTAATTGAAGATTCGATTTCATATGTCCTTAAGGGCTTAGATAATAATTCTAAAGTTATTTGGATAAAGCATATTTTAAATACGGAACATTCAAATTTACTTAACTCTAAAGGAGTAAACTTAGTACTTACACAATAATGAAAACACCAATTGGACTTTTTATAGGACTGTCTACCTACGATATCGTCGTTTCTAGTGACGATACCATTAAAATGGGTGTTAAAATTGACGCAATATCCTTATGGAAAGGAGCAGGTGGACCAGCAACTAATGCTGCTATCGCATTTAAACAATTAGGTGGTGAAAGTCATTTAATTTCAAGGATTGGTAATTCTACCTTAGGAATACAGATTAAAAATGAATTAAATAAGTTAGGGGTCACTTTTACAGACATAGAAGATGAGAAAAGTTCATACGAACCGCCTCTAAGTTTTATTACTGTAAATTCCTCTGGTGAAAAAACAATTATTTCTTCAATCTCTAATCAAAATAAAACAGACTTTCAAACAGCCAATAGGTTCAAAGGATTAAAGAATATCGATATCGTTTGCTTTGATAAGCATTTAGGTTTTAAGCAAATAGAATTATTGGATTATTTTGATATTACTCCAAAAGTGTATGATCCAGGTAGACCAAGCGAAACTGCAATTGAATTAATAAACGAGGCTGACTATACAATAGCTCCAGATTATTCTGAATACTTTTCTTTAGGTGCTAAATATTTAGATAAAAATAAGATGTTTGCTATTTCAAGAGGTGACAATTCCATTGAAATTCTAGGAAAAGGAAAAAAAGAAATTAATATTCGTAAAGTTAATGTAATTGATACTATGGGTGCTGGGGATATTTTACATGGAGCTTTTTCTTTTTATAAGGCAAAAGGAATAAATAGTATTGATAGCTTAATAAAGGCATCTCAAACAGCAACAGAATCTACAACTCATTGGGGTGCAAGAATAAAAATTTCATAGATGAACAAGATTAAACCTAGATTACTACGAAAATCAAAAATTTTAAGATACAGTACTTTAGTAACAATAACTCTGTCTACAATATTATTTATAATCTTATCTTTTTTTAACGTAGAATTTGATAGAAATCTAGGGGTTACAGGGTTTTTTTTTGGCGCCATCCAACTTTTATATTCTAAGTTAGAATCTAAAAATCCTAAGCTTAGAAATGTAGTTTTTTTGTCTAAAAGTAAATCTTCTTTTTCTCAAAATATTTATAAAGGATTAAGAAATACTCTTGAAATAAATAGGGATATATCTGTAAAAGCTATTTTTCCTGAGAAATATGGGGGTGCAGATGATATTGTTTCATGGCAAATTGATGAACTTAAACATAATACAATACTTACTAAGGCTGATGCTATAGTTATAATCCCAGCCAAGGATGATGTTAATTTGTGGCAATCTTTAGTAGCTCTTACCTCCAAAGGAGTAACTGTAATATGCGTAGATGTTAAACCAACAGGTTCATTTTTTGATAGTTCAAAATTACCACGACCTTACTTTATCAGCTCAAATTTCTCAATAGGCGGTATCTTTTTAGGAGAAATTATAAGAGAAGAACTAGATAAAAAAATAACTTCTTTCATTGGTGCTACTGGTCCTGAAAATAGTTGGCCTGCTGTTGAAAGGTGCTCTAAGTTACTATCTTCTATAATCCATATTAAAACCTTTAATAATAGTAGTTGGGTGAAATTTGATTCTTGGGACAGCGAATGTTGTGCTAATATATTGAAAGAAAAAATTTCTTCTTTAAATATAAAGACTATCGATAGGTTATTAGTATTTGCTGGTAATGACAAGGTTGCGATAGCTTTGATAAGAAAACTTCCACCAGAAATCTGTAAAAAGATTAAAATAATTGGATATGATGGTCTAAAAGATGAAAGTGATGAACTAGTGTTAAGTAAATATGAAGAATTTTTAGCTACTATTGATACGCTTCCAATTGAACAAGGTAAATCGGCTGGATTAATAATAGAAAACATTCATAAGGGAGATATACCAGATTTCAAATCTCATTATGTTAAACCTAAAATAATTAAAAAAGTATAAGTCATTTTTAATTCTATTTTTTTGCTCAAAAAAAGAATATCCAAAGTCGCCTTACCATGTGGCTTTTTGAAACATCTGAGGGCACGATGATCGTAAGTCGGAATCAGCTAGTGATTCCTTTTAGCGACATCGTGGCAAGATTGCTTTTGAACCGTTCAGATGAACTTATCAAAAGCATTCTTGGCAAATGGGATTCCCTTTTGCATTTCCCTTTTACAAAACAAGAAGACAAGAGAATAACTTCATCTCTTGTCTTGTTTTTTTGTTTGGTTCGATGAACCTATCGTTCTAACTCTTGGTCTCTATCTTTGTTAGATTTCAATTTCTGTAACTCTTCCATACGATATGGACTTTGTATATTTTCCATACTCAATCGTAAGGCTGGGTCAAAACCTAATGTTTTCAATCTATAGCGCCTTCGGAATCCTTGGACGCCAACTATTTTTCCTCCTCTTGAATACAGCTTTAGCCCTGCCTTTTCAAGTTCCCTGTAGTGGACTATTTCTTTTCGCTCTCTTGCGTATACTCCTACTAATATATCTTGAATATCCTGACGTTCACTTCGCTTTCCCCTGAGGTTAAGCTCTCGCTCTATATCAAGCTGAAGTATTGTATCTTTTTTTTTAGAATGATTGACCTTGCTAAACTCAAGTCCTAATTCCTTATCTTGATAGTGTTCCATACGATTTTTTACTTCCTTAAATTCTTTACGACTTAAACGTACAGGCTTACCGGTTGCAAATTCTAGAGCTGAAATAACATTATGTATATGAAGATGGTCTTTTTCTTGATGTAAAATACTTACTATTATAGAATTAGGAGAACGTTCCTTTGCATATTTTCTCGCAATTTTTAGCATGACTTTTTTAGGAAGCTTATCAGTATCAGACTTATGCAGAGACACAATCTCATGGTATGCAAAGTTCGAATTAGATCTTTGAATCTTTCGCTTTGATTCGTTATGGCTGAATTGATTTACCATATTCTTGATTCTTTTTTCTAAAATCTTTTCCTGTTTTTTTAAATCAGTTTGTGCTTCATCCATTAAGGTGTCAAAATTTCTATCTCCTTTAATATAGCGGTTTATAATGAAGCCCAATTCCTTTTGACTTTCTTTGGTGAGAATATAGCGAATGGTATTTTCTAGCGCTCTTTTTGATTTTATAGATTTGCTTTTAATAATCATATCTTATGGATTTAAAATGTGTGAAAAGGAAGTTTCGAGTACTTCTAGTCTTTCCAAAACCTGAGTAATTTCTTCCAGTACCTCGGTATCTAGGAGTTCCTCAACGAGACTGATAAGCTGCATCAATCGTAAATGTATTTCTGATAGTGTTTCAGCATCAAAAGCCATTTCTTTTTCTAATTTCAATTCTCTGTTGATAGCTTCATAGAGAAATTTTGAAACTGTTTGTGAACCTCTTTTGAGATGTATTTGTTGTAACTGATTTGGATAAAACCCAAGAGTGAATTCTTTTCTGCTGGTTCTTTTTTCTTTTCGATAATGCGTGTAATATAATTTCCAATACTCCCGTTTTGCTTCTTTAACTTCAGCATGCGAAGCATTTGGATTGTTTTTTAATACACAATCCAAATACTGATGCAGTGAGGTGTATTTAAAGGATTCCATTAACGTTCTCTATCTTGATTGGGTTCTTTATTTTCTTTTAGTGCCTTAAGTTCTGCTTCTCTCTTTTGAGGTTTAGGGCCTACTAATTCTCGGTAGCTGATTTCATTAAAATGAATATCTCTTTCAATTTTTAAACCAAAGGCTAAGGTCACACTCTCTAGTTCGGTAAGAGAAAAACTCCCAAATTCATCTTCATACATTCCGGTAACGTATCCGTAGAATATTCTCGTCTCAGGATCGTATTCGCTTGCATACCAAGTTCCTGCGCCACATGGGTTGAAGTATTTTGCAATGAAGAGTGGGTCTTCTTTTTCCGACTGATTTCCTACGGCTTTAAAGCGTTCTTCTATTTGTTTTGTCATGAGTTTCATAGCTATTGAGTTTTAAGGTTATTATTCTTTTTTGGTTTGGGTACTTTCGTTCACCTGATATGCCTCGAGCGGTAAATA
>Ga0307952_1000082_pt1 | contig 58784 bp, 49 predicted proteins | sample OrgLakmetagen376_FD_201821 | JGI IMG/M metagenome (GOLD analysis project Ga0307952, IMG submission 201821) | Saline water microbial communities from Organic Lake, Antarctica - #376 | ecosystem: Environmental > Aquatic > Non-marine Saline and Alkaline > Saline | place: Antarctica: Organic Lake...
ATCAATGGCCGGCTCTGCCGCAAGAAACCTTTCGCCTGCTCAGTTGGGCATCCGACTACTATCAGCATCCCCTTGGCGAATGTCTGTTTACCGCCCTGCCGCCCGCGCTTCGACGGGGCCAGCCGGCCAAAGAAAAAGCCGACCCGCACTGGAAGACTCTCGCCGGCGAAGACGTTCTGCCAGCCAACGCGAGTAGACAACGCGCCCTGATGACATGGCTGGCCCGATACCCGGCAGGCGCTTCAACCCGCCAGATTATCCAGGCTGGCTTTTCTCACGCCCAGATCCGCAGCCTGAAAGACAAACAGCTGATTGAAGAAACTGCGGCACCCACAGTCGACGCTGAAGAAGCCCCGGCCCTGGCCGGCCCCCAGCTCTCTATAGCTCAGCGAGAAGCCGCCAAACAGCTATCAAAGCCCGGCAGCGGTTTCTCCACCACCCTGCTTTACGGAATTACCGGCAGCGGCAAAACCGAAATCTATCTGGATTATCTCAAACAGCACCTCGATGCCTCGGCCCAGGCTCTGGTGCTGGTGCCAGAAATCAACCTGACGCCGCAAACAGTCGCCCGCTTTGAACGCTATTTCGGGACTCGCGTCGCCGTCTGGCATTCGGCCCTTAACGACGCCCAGCGGCTCAATGCCTGGCTCAAAGTCCGAAACGGTGAGCCGATTATTCTGATTGGAACCCGATCGGCAGTCCTGCTCCCTTTCACCCGACTGAAAACCATCATTGTGGATGAAGAGCACGATAGCTCTTACAAGCAGGGCGATGGTTTTCGCTACTCCGGTCGCGACACAGCGGTGTATCGCGGCTTCCTGAATAACTGCCCGGTTATTCTGGGGTCTGCGACCCCGTCGCTGGAATCCATTCACAATTGTCAGTCCGGCAAATACAAACTGGTAACGCTTGAAGAAAGGGCCGGAGCCGCAAAGCCCCCGGCCATCAAATTGCTTGATATTCGCAGTCGACCCTTACAGGCCGGATTATCCCGTGCGGCGCTGGACGCCATCCGCCGAACCCTCGACAACGGCCAACAGGCTCTGGTTTACGTCAACCGTCGGGGCTTTGCGCCGGTCATGATGTGCTTTGACTGCGGCCATATGGTGGAGTGCCCACGTTGCGACACGCGCCTGACCTTCCATCGTCGCGACAATGCCATGCGATGTCACCACTGCGACTATCAGATGGCCGCCACGGACATATGCCCGAAATGTGACAGCGATGCGTTCAAGCCGGTTGGCCAGGGTACCGAACGCGCCGAAGATTTCCTTGCCGAGACCTTCCCCGACACGCCCATCGTCAGGGTTGATCGGGACAGTACCCAGCGAAAGGGCAGCATTCAGGCAATTCTCAAACAGGTCAACAGCGGAAAACCCTGCATTCTTGTGGGCACGCAAATGTTGGCGAAAGGCCATGACTTTCCCGGCGTTACCATCGTGGTAGTCGTGAATGCCGACGGCGGGCTGTTCAGCGTCGATTTCCGGGCGCCGGAGCAGTTGGTGCAGACCCTGATACAGGTAAGCGGGCGCGCAGGCAGAGGCGAACATCCCGGCGACGTGTTGGTACAAACTTGCCACAGTGACCATCCGCTGCTGCAGTCCCTGTCCCGGGGCGACTACCTGCCCGTCGCCGATCAACTCCTGACTGAGCGGAAAACCGGCGCCCTGCCGCCGTTCCGCGCGATGGCCATATTCCGGGCAGAAGCGGACAGCATGGAAAAAAGCCTACAGGTTCTCGACCGCATCAGACCACTGATCAGAAATGATCGGCTGGAGATGTGGGGGCCGTTACCCGCGCTGATTGCACGCCGGGCCGACAGACACCGGGCGCAACTGGTCCTGTTGTCTGAGCATCGAAAAGAACTGAACGCCATCCTGACCCGGACCTGTCAGACTCTTGATGAAACAAAGTTGCCGGGTGGTCTGAAATGGATGATTGATGTGGATCCCCAGGAAACCGGCTAGAACAGAGCCCGCAGGGCAACGGGGTTTTGCTTGCCAGGCCCGTTTCCGCGATAATGCACTGCTTGATTTGTTGGCAGCGAGCCATGCTGCCCAAGATCCATTCTCTCGCAAACCGAGTCACCCGACAGCATGAAAGAGATCGTATCCGAGCTGCTTCAGTCCTCATTGGCAAGCCTCCAGTCCGAAGGTGTTCTTCCCGCAGACCAGACCTTCACCCCTCAGGTCGGCAACACGAAAGATAAAGCCCACGGCGACTACGCCTGCAATATTGCGCTGGTTGCGTCGAAAGCCGCCGGCTGCGCGCCCCGGAAACTGGCTGAAGCCCTGGTTCAACGGCTGCCGGAAAGTGACGCCGTGGCGAAAGTGGATATTGCTGGCCCCGGGTTTATCAACTTTTTCATGAGCACCGCCAGCGCCTTTGAAGTGGTCGAGACCATACTGGAACAGGCTGAACAATTCGGTCGCAATCAGAACGGCCAGGGTGAAAAGGTGCAGGTAGAGTTCGTATCCGCCAATCCGACCGGGCCACTGCACGTTGGCCACGGCCGGGGCGCTGCCATTGGCGACTGCCTCAGCCGCCTGCTGGAAGCCAACGGCTATCAGGTAACCCGTGAGTTTTACTACAACGACGCCGGCGCGCAGATCAACAATCTTGCGCTGTCCGTTCAGGCGCGGGCAAAAGGGCTGACGCCGGACGACGAAGGCTGGCCGGATGACGGCTATCGCGGCGCTTACATCACCGATGTGGCCAACGCCTATCTTGCAGGCGAGACTGTCACCGCCGACGACCGGGAAGTCACCGGCAAGGCGAATCCGGACGATCGAGCCGCCATTCAGGAATTTGCCGTCGCCTATCTGAGACGAGAACAGGATCTGGATCTAAAGGCATTCGGCGTGGAATTCGACGTTTACTTTCTGGAATCATCGCTCTATGACGACGGCAAGGTAGAGGACACCGTCCGCCAGCTTCGGGATAACGGTTACACCTACGAGCAGGACGGCGCCATGTGGCTGAAAACCACCGAATTCGGCGATGACAAGGACCGGGTCATGCGCAAGCAGGATGGCGGCTACACCTACTTCCTGCCGGACGTGGCGTACCACCTCGACAAGTGGCAGCGCGGCTTCACCACTGTCATTAACGAGCAAGGCGCTGACCACCACTCAACCGTGACCCGTGTCCGCGCCGGACTGCAGGCTCTGAATGCCGGCATTCCCAGCGGCTGGCCAGACTACGTCCTGCATCAGATGGTAATGGTGACCCGATCTGGCCAGGAAGTGAAGATCTCCAAGCGAGCCGGTAGCTATGTCACCGTGCGCGACCTGATTGACGAAGTGGGCCGCGATGCAACCCGCTTCTTTCTGGCCGCTCGCCGCGTCGACTCCCAGCTAACCTTTGACATTGACCTGGCCCGGTCGCAGACCAACGAAAACCCGGTCTACTACATTCAGTACGCCCACGCCCGGATATGCAGCGTGCTGCGTAAGCTGGAAGCAGACGGCGTCAGCCGGGGCCGTAACGAAAGCCTCGGAGACCTTTCATTGCTGACGCTGGACGAAGAGAAGGATCTGGCTAACCAACTGGCCCAATACCCGGAGCTGATCGCAAATTCGGCCAGGCTGCGCGAACCGCATCACGTGTCCAATTATCTCCGTGAGCTTGCTGGCCAGTTTCACACTTACTACAACGCCCACAAGGTATTGATTGAAGATACAGCCGTGCGCGACGCCAGGCTTTCTCTTTATCTTGCCGTTCGGCAAGTCATTGCCAACGGCCTTGACCTTCTAGGCGTTAGCGCGCCGGACGAGATGTAAGCATGTCGAGAGATTATTCCCGCAAGCCACAGAACGGTCGCCCGGCCAGCAAGTCCGTGGCCAAAGCCCAGAACGGAGGACTCTCGCTGAAATGGATTTTTTCACTGGCCACCGTGGGCGGTTTCGTCGGCTTTATCGTCTATCTCAACTCTCTGCCCGCACCCGACAGGACCGGCCCTTCGGCCCCCGGGCAGGAACAGGCTGATACTCAACAAACCCCGAAACAGGAATCCACGGAGAAAAAGCCCGGTTTCAAATTCTACGATATGCTGCCAGAGTCCGAATTGGTGCCGCCCAAAGTGGACGAGTACACGCCCGGCCCCGGCCAGACCACCTTTGATTATGTGGTACAGACCGGCTCGTTCAGAACTCGCACTGATGCCGAGCGACAGCGCGCGGAAATTGCTTTTCAGGGATTGCGAGCCCACGTCAGGCAGATAGACCTGGACGGTGGTAGCACCTGGTACCGGGTTAATGTCGGACCTTTTAATTCCCGCAGTCAAATGAACTCGGCCGTGGACAAGCTGGTTTCCATCAATATCGAGCCGCTGGTTCGCAAAGTGGCAAAAGAGCCGTCTGAAGAGTAATGGGGAAAGTCCTGCCTCACAGCGCTCTCAACGCCCTTGAAAACCCCAAGCCTGCCTCCATTACCTGAGGATACGTTCTAAATCAGGTAAGTGGAGCACGAATGACTACCATACTTTCTGTCCGCCGTGACAACGACGTTGCCATGGGCGGTGACGGCCAGGTATCTCTTGGCAACACCGTCATGAAAGGTAACGCCCGTAAAGTCCGCCGCCTTTATAACGGGCAGGTACTGGCCGGTTTCGCTGGCGGTACAGCAGACGCGTTCACCCTGTTCGAGCGATTTGAAGCCCAGCTTGAGAAGCATCAGGGTAACCTCACCAGGGCTGCGGTAGAGCTGGCGAAAGACTGGCGAACCGACCGTGCACTCCGACGCCTGGAAGCCCTTCTGGCGGTGGCAGACAAAACCGCATCGTTAATCATTACCGGCAACGGCGACGTCATTGAACCGGAAGAAGGCCTGATCGCTATAGGCTCGGGAGGGCCTTTCGCCCAGGCATCCGCCAGAGCACTGCTTGAGAATACCGAACTGAGCGCCCGGGACATTGTGGAGAAAGGCCTGGATATCGCGGCCGACATCTGTATCTACACCAACCACAACCGCACCCTCGAAACGCTCTCTGCCAACGACTGATCTGGAGCCCACATGTCTGCTATGACCCCCCGTGAAATAGTTCACGAGCTCAACAAACACATCGTCGGCCAGGAAGAAGCCAAACGCTCGGTGGCCATTGCACTGAGAAACCGCTGGCGCCGGATGCAACTCGATTCGGACCTGAGGGATGAGATCACTCCCAAAAACATCCTGATGATCGGCCCGACCGGCGTGGGTAAAACCGAAATTGCCCGGCGACTGGCCAAGCTTGCAGACGCCCCCTTCCTGAAAGTGGAAGCAACCAAGTTTACCGAAGTAGGCTATGTCGGACGCGATGTGGAATCCATCATCCGCGATCTGGCAGACATGGCTATCAAGATGCTGCGGGAAAAAGAAATGAAACGGCACGAACACCGGGCCGTGGATGCGGCCGAAGAGCGCATCCTGGACGCCCTTCTGCGGCCCCCGCGCGACCTTAAGGAAGAGAGCCAGCGCACCACGGATGACTCGTCAACCCGCCAGCTTTTCCGCAAAAAACTCCGTGAGGGAGAGCTGGACGACAAGGAAATAGAAGTTGACCTTCGCAACTCTGGTGCAGGCGTTGAGATAATGGCGCCGCCCGGCATGGAGGAAATGACCAGCCAGCTGCAGAACATGTTCTCGAGCATGTCCTCTGACAAACGCAAAACCCGCAAAATGAAAGTGGCGGATGCGCTGAAACAGGTTCAGGAAGAAGAGGCTGCCAAACTGGTCAACGAAGAAGAAATCAAACAGAAGGCTATTACGACCGTTGAGCAGAGCGGCATTGTGTTTATTGATGAAATCGACAAGGTGGCCAAGCGGTCTGAAAACACGTCTTCCGATGTCTCCCGTGAGGGCGTTCAACGGGATCTGCTTCCGCTGATCGAGGGCAGCACCGTAAGCACCAAGTATGGCTCGGTGCGCACGGACCACATTCTGTTTATCGCATCCGGCGCCTTTCACTTGTCCAAGCCTTCCGACCTGATTCCGGAGCTGCAGGGCCGTCTGCCCATCCGCGTTGAACTGCATGCCCTGACGCCCGATGACTTCAAACGTATCCTGACCGAACCCAACGCGTCACTGGTTCAGCAATACGAGGCTTTGATGGGCACCGAAGGCGTCAAACTGAGCTTTACGGAAGCGGCCATCACCCGCATTGCGGAAGTGGCCTACAAGGTGAACGAAACCACCGAGAATATTGGCGCGAGAAGGCTTCACACGGTTCTTGAGCGTCTGCTTGAAAGCCTGTCTTATGAAGCCGGTGATCAGGTGACGGAAGCCTTTGAAGTTACTGCGGAGTTTGTAGACGAGAAGCTTGGCGAACTGGCAGAGGACGAAGACCTCAGTCGGTACATTCTCTGATCCAGCTCTGATCGGGATTGCGGCAGCACTCCGGGCCAAGCGAGGCCGGGCGTTGCCGCAATCACCACGGGCTTACAAATCAGAGCGCTTTGCTAAACAGCTCGCTGACATTTCCCAGTCCTGATGCAATCCTGCCCTTCTGCGCGCGCTTCTTGCGGCCCTTGGCAACGTAGAGTGGCAGCATCTCCCCATACAAACTGGTACTGATTGTGCGCTGTTCGTCTTCAAGACGATCCCGGCGCAGGCGAATGCCGTATTTCGCCAGTTTTGGTTCCAGCTCATCGGCACGATTCAGCAGATCCCGACGAGTCATCTGGTAGGCGTGCTCGCAAACCATCCGCCGTGACTGGAAACTGAAGACGTTTGAGAAAAACAGCTTGGCGTCGTCGCGCGTCGGCTCGAAAAGCAGAATGTCCTTGTCCGGATAATCCCGCCCATACTGGGCGATACCTGACTGCATCCGCGAATAAACCATGGTACGAAACATTTGCGACAGCAGGTTGGGCATACCGGAACGAGTCAAATCCCCCGGCGCCATGCTGCCCGCCCGCACGGCCGAGCTGGCGTCGATGGGCACCTGCGGATTGACGGCAAATACCAGATCCGCCCCATCCTCAAACGCCACCGACGCGTGCAACCCTTTACGCAGTGTGCCATCCACGTAGTAGCGACCATCCACGGTGACCGGAACATAAAGCCCAGGCGACGACATACTGGCCTGAATGGCCTTGGAGATTGGCACATGGTCAAAGCCAGGCGCGCCAAAGCACACAGCTTCCGTGCTTTCCACATCTGCGGCAACGATATAGAGGCTGCGGCGCAGTTGGCGAAAATCATTGGTGCGACCAAGCATGTTGAACGCGCTTTGCAGATAGTCGTGCAGTCCCTCGTTATCAAACAGCCCCGCCGGGGCCGCGTCGGCGAGAATGGTCATCGCCTCCAGGAAACTCTGGTCGTAAGGGTTGCTGACGAAACGGCGAAGCGCCGTGGTCAGCAAGCCGGGTACTGCCAGCAATCGCCCGCCAAGTTCACGGAACGCGGGCCGGTAGAAAACTTCGGGATGGAAGGGGTGCACTTCTGCTTCGTTGCGCACAAAGATCCGGCAAAGTTGGGCCGTTGTCATCTGATTGGCAAGGTTCGCCGCGACAAAAGAGCCGGAATTGACACCAACATAGACATCGATGTTGTTAAAATCCAGGCCATCCAGCGCCTCATCCAGCGCTCGCAAAGCCCCGATTTCATATATACCACCCAACGGGCCACCGCCACCAAGGGCGAGACCGATTCGGGGGCCGGGCTTTATTGCCGTCGTCGTTGCTGCCATTCACTTTCCCCTTGCGGGTTTGATTGAACACTTAATAACCAAGTTAGCAACCGGATTTAGAGTTAACACCCTACTTTTGCCGCTTTTCAAACTTTACAGCGAGACGTCAGACAACCGGGGCACTGTTTCCTGCCTTTTCGCTGCGGCGCTTGCCGGCCGATCTGGATGGCCTGAGGTAACGACCAAAACCACCATTGCGCAGCGCAAGGTCCACACAACTCTTGATCACATGGGGAGAATCCAGCATCAACACGTCTTCCAGGAGCTGTACTGACCATTCCCGGCTGACGCTGCGGATGACCGATTTCACTTTTGGCAGGCTCGCAGCGTTCATCGACAAAGAGTCATAGCCCATCGCCATCAGCAGCAGCGCTCCACCCGGGTCACCCGCCAGCTCGCCACATATGCCGATCGGTTTACCGACAGAGTGAGCGTCCTGAGCAATTCGCACCAGCGCTTGCAGCACTGCCGGATGATAGGAATGGTAAAGCTGGGCAACCCGGGGGTTATTGCGGTCAACGGCCAACAGGTACTGGGTAAGGTCGTTGGAACCAACGGAAAGGAAGTCGACCCGGTCCGCCAGTTCACGTATCTGGTATACCGCTGCGGGAATCTCCACCATCACCCCGACCTTCGGCATGTGGATGTTGTAGCCCTCTTCCCTTACCTCGTGATAGACCCGGTAAACCAGATGCAGGGATTCCTCGACCTCTGAAACATTGCTGATCATCGGCAGCATGATCTGCAGGTTATTCAGCCCCTCGCTGGCCTTGAGCATCGCCCGGACCTGCACCAGGAATATCTCCGGGTGATCCAGAGTGACCCGGATCCCGCGCCAGCCCAGGAACGGGTTTTCTTCCTGAATCGGGAAATAGCTCAGCGCCTTATCACCGCCGATGTCCAGGGTGCGCATGGTCACCGGGCTGGGAGCAAAAGCCTCAAGCTGCTCGCGGTAATACTCCCGCTGCTCCTGCTCGGACGGAAACCGGTCCTTGATCATGAACGGCACTTCGGTGCGATAAAGGCCGATGCCTTCGGCGCCATGGCTCAGGGAGCGCACAACGTCGGTCATCAGACCGGTATTGACCAACAGGGACACCCGGTGGTTGTCCGTCGTTTCGCATGGCAGGTCCCGCAGAGCTTCGAGGCCACGGATAAGTTCGTTTTCCTCGTCGCAGATTTCCTGATAGTAATCCATCAGGTCCGCCGAGGGCGACGCGAATATCTGCCCCTCGAAACCATCTACGATCAGTTCCCGGCCATCAAGCTGGTTTACGGGAATATCCACCATGCCCATAACGGTCGGGACGCCCATGGCTCTGGCCAATATCGCCACGTGAGAGTTGCTGGAACCCTTGACCGACACCAGCCCCACAAGCTGTCCTTTAGGCACTTCACCCAGCATGGCCGGTGTCAGCTCTTCGCTGACGAGCACTGTTTTGTCCGGGTAGACAACGTCTTTTTGCTCGCCTTCTTGCAGGTGGGACAACAGACGACGCCCCAGGTCACGGATATCCACCGCCCGCTCCTGGAGGTAATGGTCGTCCATCATTTCAAAATGACGAATATACTGCTGAACCACCTGCTTGAGAGCACCCTGAGCCCAGAAACCCTCGCGGATACGGTTAGCCACTTCGCCCGGCATCGCATCGTCGCCCAGCATTCGCAGGTACACGTCAAATAACGCCTGCTCTTCCGGCCGAAGCTGGGAGGCGAGTCGCTCGGCAACCCGCTCTATATCCTCGCGAACGGCCGTGACCGCGCCATTGAACAGGGCCAGTTCGCCATCGATATCATCAGAAGGTTTTTCCGGAACGACATCGAGATCGGCCGCAGGGTAAACCACCACGCCCTGACCGATAGCAACGCCGGGCGAGCCGGGAACGCCGCTGAAACTGACGTCCTTCGCTTCTTCACCGGTCAGCGACAGACCACTGATAGCGCCGGTGGCTTCACTGTGTGCAATAACGCCGGCGAGTTGCGCCGACACCGTCACCAGAAACGCTTCTTCGCCCTCATTAAAACAACGGGAGCTTTCCCTTTGTTGCACCACAAGAACGCCCAGCACACGGCGATGGTGAATAATAGGCACGCCCAGAAACGAACGAAAACGCTCTTCTCCGGTTTCGGGAAAATAGCGATAACGGGGGTGAGAAGGGGCGTCCTCAAGATTGATCGGCTCTTCCCGGGCGCCGACAAGACCCACCAGACCCTCGGAATAACCCAGACTGACCTGCCCGACAGCCTGCTGATAGAGCCCTTCGGTAGCCATCAACACATAGCGGTTCGTGGCCGGGTCCAGCAGATAGACCGAGCACACCTCCGTGTCCATCGCTTTTTGGACACGTGAGACAATGACGTCCAGCGCCTCCTGCAGATCGCGGGCACTGTTCACTTCTTGAACGATATTTCGCAGAATGCTCAGCATGGTGGCTTCAATCCGTCACCTTTAATGGTCGCTCGCTCGCCCTGGTTGCTCACCCCGTTGCAGCTGCTCCATGTGATGGAACAGCCTCGGCGCAAGTTCTCTCAATGCCCGCCGGTATACCTCCCGTTTGAACGACACTACCTGCCCCAACGGATACCAATAGCTGACCCACTGCCAGCCGTCGAATTCAGGGGTGTTTGTGCCGTCGACGCGAACCTGTGCGTCTGGCGATAACATCCTCAGAAGGAACCATTTCTGTTTTTGTCCCACGCAAACCGGATGCGAGTTCTGTCGCACCATCCTCCGCGGGAGGCGATATCTCAACCAGCCCCGTGTGCAGCTGACGATTTCAACGTCGCTGGCCACCAGCCCGATTTCTTCTCCGAGCTCCCGATAGAGCGCCTCTTCCGGTGATTCATTCTGCTTGATTCCACCTTGAGGGAACTGCCAGGAGTCCTGTCCTATTCGCCTTGCCCAGAGGACTTCTCCCCTGTGATTGGCCAGAATGATTCCGACGTTGGGTCTGAAACCGTCTGAATCGATCACGGCACAGTCCTTTTAAGTCGGTTGGCTGATGTATATTTTATCGGCCAGAATTGTCCAAGTTGACCTCATTCTTACAGAAACCCAAGGGTACGGCAAACGGAGCCGTTGGCGGCATGTCATGGTAGAATCGCCCGCTTCTCATCAGCCCCGCATATCCGGAGGAACAAAACGTGACGCTTGCATTATTTGACCTTGATAACACCCTGCTGGCGGGGGACAGCGATCACGCATGGGGGGAGTTTCTGGTAGAAGAATCCATAGTCGACGCCGGGGACTATCAGCGGGCCAACGACCGCTTCTACCAGGAGTACCTGAACGGCGAACTGGATATCATGAGATATCTGAGCTTTGCGCTTCAGCCGTTGGCGCGCCATCGTATGCCCGACCTGTTGCGGTGGCGGGACCAGTTCATGGAGAAAAAAATTCGGCCGATGCTGCAGAAAAAAGCGGCCGACCTGCTGGATTACCACCGCAACCAGCAGCACACGATGATGATTATCACAGCCACCAATCGATTCGTAACCGAGCCAGTGGCCGAATTACTGGGCATAGAACATCTGATTGCCACCGAACCGGAACTGGTCAACGGCAGCTTCACTGGCGGTGTTGCCGGCATTCCGAGCTTTCAGCAGGGCAAAGTGGAACGCCTGAACGATTGGCTGCAAAGCACAGGGGAAACTCTGGACGGCGCCTGGTTTTACAGTGATTCCCACAACGACCTGCCACTACTCAGACAGGTTGCTCACCCGGTCGCCGTAGACCCGGACTCCAACCTGGAAGCCGTCGCCCGGGAAAATAGCTGGAAAATCATTAGCCTTCGAGACTGACCGCCTTACAGAAACCCGGTCAAGGACCTGACAAAACAGCTTTTAATGTAGTCCGTCTCCGGAATACCCGGAATAATCGGATGGTCAGGCGCCTGATGGCCCTGTTCCAGCAGTTGAACAAAACGATCAATCTTGCGGCCGCTGCTGCGGATAATGTCCGTCAACTTGTCTTGGGACAGGTGCATGGAACAGGAGGCAGACACCAATAGCCCATCTCGTTCCAATAGCCGCAACCCAAGCTGATTCAATCGGGCATAGGCCTCTTCGCCGGCTTTCTGATCGCGACGTCTGGGAATGAGTGCGGGCGGGTCCAATACCACGATGTCGAACTTTTCTTTTTCATCGCACAGGGCTTTCAGGGCCTCAAAAGCATCTCCCTCAAGGGTTTCGATGTTATCAAGGCCGTTGATCCTGGCATTGTGATGAACAGACTCAATGGCACTGGCCGAGCTATCCACACAGGTTACCTGCGTAGCCCCGGCACAAGCGGCCTGAATGCCCCAACCGCCAACATAACTGAATACGTCCAGCACGCGTTTGCCCGGCGCATAGGCTTGAAGACGCTGTCGGTTCATGCGGTGATCATAAAACCAGCCGGTTTTCTGCCCGCCCTGCATAGGCACCTCGAACCTCACCCCGTTTTCTTCGACCGTAAGCAGGTCAACCTCAGGGCCGTGGGCCTGTTCCACATAGGTGTCCAGCCCTTCGACCTTGCGCATTTTGCCGTCGTTCTTGAGAATGATGGATCCTGGATGCGCGAGACGCTGAACGGCCCTGACAATGGACTCTTTCAACTGCTCCATGCCAGCTGTGGAAATCTGGACCACCACCACATCATCAAAACGGTCGATCACCAGCCCGGACAGCCCGTCACTGTCACCAAACACCCAGCGGTAAAACGGCCGATCGAACAATCGTTGCCGCAACGCCAACGCGGCCTCCAGGCGCTCGGTCAGACGCTGGGGTGTCATACCGTGGGCCGCATTCCGGCTGATCAGGCGACCGCAAATCAACGCGTGTGGATTAACAAAGATCGTGCCCATGGGCTTATCATTAGCCGCCCGCAGTTCGGCCTGTGCCCCGGCCTCAAAGTCGGTCAACGGCGAACGATGGGTATCCACTTCATTGCTGTAAACCCACAAGTGACCGGCTCTGAGCCGACGTTCAGCGCCTTTTCGAAGATATAAGACCGGAAAATCCATAAAGTCACCGCCTGAAAAAACGCTAAAGGTTAGCTTCTCCGGCTTCTGCCAGCAAACGACTTTCAACACAGGGCCCGAAAACTTTTTATTTTCCGGCGGCCAGGTCTCGCACCCGCTCAAAATCAGCATCGGTAAACGCGCCGTTGACACCCGAGATGGCCGCCAGCCTCATGCCGTGTTTCAGCCCCATCTTGTAGATTTCCCTCACCTTTTCCCACTCGATATGCCGGCCCAGAGTGAAATTTTCGAATCGTGCCTCAAGGGTAAGTACGATGGTCTCAGCCAGGCAGGCATAGGCGATTCCTGCAGGGAGACCGATGTCCTTCATCCGGACATCGCCAGGCAACTGAATTTCTCCGGATTCAATCACCAGAACATCCGGCCGTTTGGCTACATCTTCTGGCGAAATATCCAGAGGCCGGGCAACATCCGTGATGACACAGCCAGGCTTCACTTTCATGATATCCAGAATGCGTTTTCCGGCGCCGGACGTCGCCGTCACGATCATGTCCATGTCGGCCAGGTTGCGATCTGAAGCTGCGGCTATGTGAATAATGGCCCCCGGGCTTTCCTGCTCGATGCTTTCCTTGAGGGCCAGCAGTTTCGCCGGTTCCGGGGCAGCCAGATACACTTCGTCCACCGCTTTTGCCAGCAGCCGCGCGCAGACCGAGCCAATGGCCCCGGTGGCGCCCACAACCATTGCTTTACCAGCAGCCTTACCGTTTGCGCCGATACCAAGCCGCCCTATCCGTTTTACGGCATCGTGGGCAGCCCAAAGTGCACCCGATGCGCTGTAGCTGTTGCCGGTGGTAATCGGTAACGGCGCGCGCTTTGCCACCGTAATGCCGGCATCGCCCACCACCTTGGTAAAAGCACCAAGCCCCATGATCTGGGCACCCAGCTTTTTCGCCAGCTCGGCCGCCTGAAGCAGTCTCGCGTAGGTGAACTCCGGGTCATGAGCCATGATTTCCCTGGGCGTACCGCCGACGGTAATCAGCCAGCCTTCTGCTTCGTCGCCGGAAGGCGATCTCACCCCCGACACCTTTGAGTAAATGAACGGCGGCATGTAAGCCACGGCTTTCTCAACCAGATTCATCACCGGAGGCGGTGACACATTGGCAACCCAGTCCAAAGGGGACGTTTTCGTGAGGTATTGCTGAGAGAGCGGGTGGATCACGAAGGCAAAGCGATTCACTCTACGGTATCCATTGGGGAACAGAATTCTTGGCTCAATACCCAGGGTCTGAATAACGTCCAGATAATCATCTGACCCCAATTGCAGAGGCGTGCGCGACAGAGAAGCACAGATCATGGCTTCCATCACATTAACCCCCACCGGGCGACCCTCCACCCACGGGCTGTAGTCCACAACCATGGCTACGCGCCGGGATCGCATCCAGTCCAGAGCGGCATCCGTCACCCGGGAGGTGATCACGGTTTTGCCGTCCAGCTCCCTCTGGCTGAATTGCTCCAGATCAGCAATCGTGGAAACAACCACATGGGCTTCAGAAACGGCTTTGTGCAATGAGCCTTTGACCAGCCGCTCGCCAAGTCGATAAAGCGGGGTTTTCAGAAACGTTCCAACCGCTCTCATCGCAGTAGGCTGGAACATGACAGGCGCCACCAGCGACGTGTAGATTTCCAGCTGCCTCCGCGAGGTCAGTAGCCGCGGCACACCGAAGTCGATGTACGGGTCTGCAAAGAAGAGGTTTTCAGTGTGTTCAGACAGGGCCCCGGCAATTCGGTATCCCGCCTGGCCATTCATGAACAGGACCCGGGCGTTATCAAAAAAATGCCCCAGTTCAGACTGAGTGTGACGGACGGCCCATTCCTGCAGAATACCCCGCAGGCCTGCCCCGGTTGTCACCGGTTTATCCGGCACGCACGCTTCAAGTCGGACCGTGTCCGGATGCTGAAGCTGTTCACGGCCTACCTGGTAATGATCATGGAGCATGCTCAGCCCAATGGCATCGGCTTGATCGCCCACTGATTCAAGGGCCGCTTCTGCCCGGGACAGGTCGCCGTCTGTACCGATGCGGATAATGCGAAAAAGCTGGCCTAAAAACTCGGTTTTCAGATCATAATCGTCGTTGCTGGATCCCTGACTGACACTGACAATGGTCTTCATATCAAAGTCCTCCTTTACCCTGACTGTGAGTATCTCAGACTCCGTGCAAAAGTCATCAAATTACCCTTGAGGCTCTTACAATGACAAAGGCAATGGAAGCGATGACCAGTGTGGATACCGCATGGCTTCGAATGGATCAGGACACCAACCATATGATGATCACCGGGGTGCTGATACTGGATCAGCCCCTGGAACCGAGTCGTTTTAAAACGCTATTGGAGAACCGCCTGCTGTGCTTTGACCGCTTCCGGCAAAAGGTCGTTGAACAAGATGGCAAGTTTTACTGGGAAACGGATTCGAATTTCCACCTGGACAACCACGTACACCGAATCGGCTTACCCTATCCCGCCGGCCAGACAGAGCTTCAGGACCTGGTGTCGGACCTGGCTTCGGAACTCCTCGATGTCCACAGACCACTCTGGCAATTCCACCTGGTTGACCGCTATGAGGATGGTGCAGCACTGGTTTGCCGGATACACCACTGCATTGCCGATGGCCTCGCGCTGGTAAAAGTAATAATGTCGCTGGCTGACGAGACCTGGAATCCGCACGAAGCCGATCCCCAGGCTCAGGAGGGCTCACTGTTAGAGCGACTTTCCCGTCCTTTCCGGCAAATAGCGCAAGTGGGCACAAACCTGGGACACACTGTGATTAACGAGGGAATGGCGCTGGCGCGGCATCCGGAAAAAATCCTTCACTGGGCGGAAGAAGCCGAGCATATCGCCCGCGAGTTGGTGCATATAGGCCTGTTACCGCGCGACCCCGGAACCCGCCTTCACGCACCCATGACCGGGCGCAAACGTGTTGCCTGGGCACAGCCACTGGACCTGGGAGCGGTCAAAGAGGTTGCGCATCGGCTCGAAGGAACCGTCAACGATGTGCTGATGGCCTGCGCCACCGGCGCCCTTAGGCGCTATCTCGCTGAAACCGACGCCGACCTGAAGAGTGACATCCACGTTGCAGTGCCGTTCAGCCTGCGCCCGCGGGACCAGATGATTACCCAGCTTGGCAATCAGTTCGGGCTGGTCGTCGTTCTACTTCCGATTCAGGAAGACGACGCACTTGAACGATTCCACAAGGTCCGGAAAGCCATGAGGGACCTCAAGGAATCCGTTCAGCCAATGGTTACGTTCGGGCTGCTTGGTTTACTCGGCAGAGGCCCTGCGGCCGTTGAAAAGTTTGCGCTGGACACGCTCAGCGACAAGGCATCACTGGTCATGACCAATGTGCCCGGGCCCGAGTCACCACTGCGAATCGCCGGTGCCCGCCTTTTGCAGCCGCTGGTCTGGGTGCCGCAATCAGGCCATCTGGGCGTCGGATTCAGCGTCCTCAGCTATGCCGGGTCGGTCCAGTTTGGTGTCATTGCGGACAGCCAGAGAGTTGGCGACCCAAATCAGCTAACCCGCTACTTCGAAGAAAGCTTTGTTGAGATTCAGGGCATGGTTTAGTCCGCCCACCGCGCAATCGCACACGCCCCGATTATTCGGCGTCAGCCACGTGCGCGGCATAGGCTGTAGCGTCCATCAGGCCTTCAAGCTCACCCTGGTCTTTCAACTTAACCTTGAACAGCCAGCCATCTCCGTACGGATCTTCGTTAACCAGCTCGGGCTCCTCTTCAAGAGCCTCGTTAATCTCGATCACTTCACCGGTCACCGGGCTAAAGACATCAGACGCTGACTTCACTGACTCGGCCACGCCAGCTTCCTCGCCACCATTGACGGTCGTACCCACCTCGGGAACGCCAACATAAACCACATCGCCCAATTGGTCCTGGGCAAAATCGGTAATACCGACGGTCGCCGTTCCGTCGTCGGCCGGTCTCGCCCATTGATGGGTTTCGATGTATTTTAGATCTGGAGGTGTTTCGCTCATATTCATGCTCCCGGGTGGATGATTCCGCGCAGTTTAACCGAAGAAGCGGGCTCCGGCGAACCTCTCTAGCCTCGCAAGGACGGAAGTACTTTCAGGTAAGGCCCCACGTGGTCGTCCGTGCCATCGCCAGAAATGACTGCAGATATTCCACATCGGCGTCCCGCTCCCGCAATCCCAGAAAAATCTGCTTATCGATGCCTTTAGGGCCCAACCTTACCGGGCAGATCGGCATCTGGTGGGCATACTCTTCCACTAGCCAACGGGGAAGCGCCGAAACACCACGTCCCGCTGCGACCATCTGAAGCATAATGTCTGTGGTTTCGATGGTTTTATGCCGGGCTGGACTGCTGTGAGCAGGCACAAAAAACCGGGTGTAAATATCCAGCCGCTCAACATCCACCGGATAAGTAATCAGGGTCTCGCTTTCCAGGTCCGCCGGCTCAACCCACGGTTTCGAGGCCAGCGGATGGCTTTTCGACACCACCAGCACTTGCTCGTAGTCAAATACTGGCTCATAGATCAGGCCTTGGCGATGAAGCGGGTCCGGCGTTACCAGCACATCAATATCGTAACCGAAGAGCGCGCCGATACCACCGAACTGAAAGCGCTGTTTCACATCCACATCCACACCCGGCCATTGCTCAAGGTAAGGACCCACGACCTTTAGCAGCCACTGATAACAGGGGTGACACTCCATGCCGATCCGCAGGCTGCCCCGCTGGCCGCGGGCAATCTGGCCGACCAACTCCTCAGCATGCTCGAACTGGGGCAGCAACCGGTTTGCCAGTGATAACAGATAAAACCCGGACTGGGTCGGCCGCAACTTTCGCCCCTCCCGGACCCAGACAGGCGTGCCCAGTTGCTGCTCAAGCTTCTTAATCGCATGGCTCAACGCCGACTGGGTCAGATAGAGAGCATCGGCAGCCGCCGTCAGAGAACCACACCGATCCACTTCCCGGACAATCTCAAGGTGATTCCGCTCAATCATCGCCGCCCCTAATTTGAAATAAATTCATTGATTGATGAAATAATACCATTATTTTTCATGATCATTCATCGCTAGGCTTGGCGCCTTATCCATCAAAGAAAAACAGGAGATTCACCATGGTGACCACCCACAATCTGGGTTTTCCCCGGGTCGGCGAACGCCGGGAACTGAAGTTTGCCCTTGAGGGCCACTGGAAAGGCGAGCTGACAGAATGGGACTTGCAACAAACGGCGGCGCGCCTCCGTCATCGCAACTGGCAAGATCAGCAATCCCTGACACTGGCGCCGATCGGAGATTTCTCCCTGTACGATCAGGTACTGGACATGAGCACCACTCTGGGCAATCTGCCGGACCGCGCCGGCAACGCCGATGAAAACGAGCTGAACCGCTACTTCCGTATTGCCCGCGGCCGGTCAACGGCTGATGGAGACTGCTGCGGCGTTCACGCGGGCGAAATGACCAAATGGTTCGACACCAATTATCACTACATAGTCCCGGAATTCAACGCCAGCACCCGCTTCACGCTGAACCCGACACGCCTGCTCGACCAACTGGCAGAGGCCAGGGTCGCCGGCGTCAACGCCAAACCGGTGATCATTGGCCCGGTCACCTATCTCTGGCTTGGCAAATCAGGGAGTGGCACTGACAAGCTCGACCTGCTGGACGACCTGCTGCCAGTTTACGCGGAGTTACTGCAACTGCTGGCAGACAATGGCGCGGAATGGGTGCAAATCGACGAGCCGATACTGGTCACCGAACTGAATAGCACCTGGCGGCACGCCCTCAACCTGGCTTACCACAGCCTCAAGGCCAGCCCTGTAAAGCTGCTACTGACCACCTATTTCGGCCAACTGCGGGAAAACCTGCAACTGGCCTGCGAACTCCCTGTAGCCGGCCTGCACCTGGACGCCATCAGCGCCCGGGAGGAAGTGATCCGCGTTACTGACTGGCTGCCAGGTCACAAAGTGCTGTCATTGGGCGTGATTAATGGTCGCAATATCTGGAAAACCGACCTGGGGGCGACGCTGGACTGGCTTGAACCGGTTTACCAGAAACTGCAGAAACGGCTCTGGCTGGCACCCTCCTGCTCCCTGCTGCATGTGCCGGTGGATCTAGAACTGGAAACCGCCATGGACCCGGAGATTCACTCATGGCTGGCCTTCGCGCGACAGAAACTTGGGGAGCTTCAGATCCTGGCAACGGCCCTCACCAAGGGCCGAGAGGCGGTCTCTGAAGGATTGAAAAGCAACGCGGAAGCCACTCTTAGCCGCCGGCAGTCTGCACGGGTGACGAACCCCGAGGTCCGAAAAGCCGTTACCGCGATCACTTCGGCACTGGGCCAGCGGACCAGCAGCTACGAGCAGCGCTCGGCACTTCAAGCCAGCCACCTGAAATTGCCCCATTACCCGACGACCACCATCGGCTCGTTCCCGCAGACCAGAGACATTCGCCAGACGCGCCTCAAATTCCGCGAAGGTGAGCTGACGGCGGAGGACTATCAGGCACGCATCCGTGATGAAATCAGCCACTGCATCCGCGAACAGGAGCAGCTCGGGTTGGACGTGTTGGTGCACGGCGAAGCCGAACGCAACGACATGGTGGAATACTTCGGCGAGCAACTGGAAGGCTATGTTTTTAGCCGATTCGGTTGGGTGCAGTCCTACGGTTCTCGCTGCGTGAAACCACCCATCCTGTTCGGCGACATTGCTCGCCCAAAGGCCATGACTCTGGAATGGATTCGCTACGCTCAGTCACTGACCGAAAAGCCCGTCAAAGGCATGCTCACCGGGCCGGTGACGATTCTGAACTGGTCCTTCGTGCGTGACGACCAGCCCAGAAAAGACACCTGCTGGCAATTGGCCCTGGCCATCCGGGAAGAAGTACTGGACCTGGAAGCCGCAGGCGTGAACATCATCCAGATCGACGAAGCCGCTCTTCGCGAAGGTCTGCCCTTGCGACAAAATGACTGGCACGTCTATCTGGACTGGGCCATCGAAGCATTTCGCCTCACCGCAAACGGCGTGAAAGACGAGACCCAGCTTCACACCCACATGTGTTATTCAGAGTTTAACGACATCATCGAAGCGATTGCACGGATGGACGCGGATGTCATCACCATCGAAACATCGCGATCCGACATGGCGCTGCTGGATGCTTTCGAAGGCTTCCAGTACCCCAACGACATTGGCCCAGGCGTTTATGACATCCATTCGCCCAACGTGCCGGAGACCGCCCACATTGTGTCGTTGATGAACAAGGCGGCCGGTCGAATTCCCGCGGAAAAACTCTGGATCAACCCGGACTGCGGCCTGAAAACCCGGTCGTGGGAAGAAGTGATTCCGGCGTTACAGGCAATGGTGGCTGCGGCTCAGGAATTGCGGAAGGGGTGAAAGCGGGGAAAGTTTTACGCGAATTGCAGTAACCTAAAAGCTTATCTCCGCCCTCTCAGGTATCTGGGAGGGCTTCTCTGGTGCGCGCGTTTTGAAGCTGTTAGAGAGCTTACGTTCACGTACCTTATTCACGGTAGGGTCAAACCTTAGCACCATCAACGGAATTTTATCCCCCTCCCGAAGTTTATCGAAGAGCTCAGCCTTACGGATAAAGGCTGCTCCATTCTGAACTTTGCCGTTGAACTGAAACTCGAATTCCAGATAAAGATCGCACAGATAAATGCCTTCGCCCAGAGGCCGGTTATTGCGATCGTACTCCTGATGAAACTGACACTGTGCTTCCTTTTTTGTCAGCTCTGCAGTTATAGCGACGCCATGCTTACGAAGCAAAGCCTGACTGTAGTAATAACTTACGCTCGAGAATGAGCACATGAAAGCAGCAACAACCAGCGCAACACCAATCAAACCAAACAATCCGCCGCCAAAAAGCTGACCCAGATCCCGGTAGCCTTCATCAGTTATCAAAAGGAAGACTCCGACCGAACTGAAGCACAAGCCCATTCCCAGCAGCTGGAAGAAAAACATGGCGTTATCTTTAGTAGCCGAAAATAACAGGCCCCAGTCTATTTGCGCGTTCCTTGGCACCGTAACGCTGTCCTCTGGTTTGTTAGTTAACTGGTTTGGAGCTATTTACGACGCAGCGGAAGCCCTGATAGGGCGAATCCATGCTGTGGTCAGATCGAGCATAAACGGTTGCCAAGCCACCGGTATGATCACCATGACCAGCCAAGTCTCTCACTACCCTCTCCTCTGAATGCACACTTAGCGATTGATCTGCCACTGGACTAACCGAAGGAAGATGATCGAACCCAGGATGAAACCAATCCCTCGTCCATTCAGCAACATTACCTGTCATATCGTATAGACCAAGAGGGCTCGGTGGATAAGAGCCAACTGGACGACGTTCTACCTGATTAGATGAGTGTATCAGTACGTTTCCTGAAACAGGCTGCAATGGATCTGGAGAAGGACGCTGAAGGTATTTATCAAGATCTAACTTCCCATCGTCTGTAGCGAACGCGATTGGTTGACCTCGATTTCTCGCCGCGTATTCCCACTGCGCTTCTGATGGCAGTGAGTATGGGAAACCGGTCTTTTCAGCTAACCATAAACAGAAGCCCTCAGCCTCCTGAAAATTGGGGCTCCGCGCAGGTTTGTCCTTATAGTTCGGTGAAGCAGGATCGCTACTAACTATTATTGGCAACCTCACAGCGCGCCTGAAGCCATTCTCAACTGTGTAGTCGTCAGCTCGCTCAACATCCTGCAGGAAAACCAGGAACTCGCCCCAAGTAACTTCTTTTTTAAGCATCGAAAAGCTATCAACCTCGACCAGTTTTGGAGGCCGGTTATTCTCAAGGATCGGCGTAAAAGGCGCTCCAGATTCGTTACCGACATCACCTAACCAGAATTCGCCTCCCTCAACAAACACGAGATTACGCTTGGCCCCCGTCAACACCTCCTCAATTTCAGTGTCCGAGGGGGCTTGTGGCGATGAACAACCGGCCACAAAAGCAAGGAGCAACATCGCGCCAGCAAAAGTCGTAAACTTCAAAATTAACTTCCTCAACATCAGACTATCCCCGAGACCCGGCAAGCTGAAAACGGATCTAAGCGAACAGGACCAATGAGATTGGCTGTCTTGCTCTCCAGAATTCTCTTGTAGAGCCGATAGTGGTTAATATTTTTTCCAATGAAATTGAATACTTTTCGAGCGTTCTCATCGTAGTCGTCTTTTATCGGCTCGTTTACTTCATTGATACGAACCATAGTCTCCTCAAAGTCCCTCCAACTCTGCATCGATTGCAGAACGAGCCCAACCGCTTTCACCTTTGTGAACGTCCCGTCAAACAACTTGGGCGTCAGCCAGAAGTCATCGATTAGCAGGTGTAAAAACTTTGCCTTCACCTCGGGTGGCGAGTGACGCAAGACACTCTCCTCACCTCGCTCATCATCGGCGATAATATTCTGGGCAACTTCTAGACCAACCCTCTCTCTCTCCAGGTTGGACTGAAGCGCAATAGCAAGATCATCTATGAACTCATCTATCGTTGAAATACCCTGTTCGGCCATCCTTGCAGCAGAGACAGTTAAATTAGCACCTGTTCCGAGCGCGTATATAGCGAGCTTGATGTACCAATTAAAAGCGTCTGTTGCCGGATCGAAAAGCTCCAGATATCGAAAATCCACATCTCCCAAAGCTTTATATAGATAGTGAATCATCGTAACTACATTTTCCGGATCCACCTCAAGAACAAAGCTTCCAGATGCACCGACACCCAAAACTACACCAGCGTGAAAATTAAAATAGAACTTGCCAGTATTCTTACTGAAGTCCAAACGCAGGCGAAACTCTCCCCCAATACCAGCCGCACCCTCAACTTTCTTGCCTATCTCACAAAGCGTTTTCCAATCAGCCTGCGTTGAAAGTACATCCGTCCAAAGCAACGCCCCCACTAATTCACAACCGGCACGAATTCCCGCGAATACGCTCCCGTCAACTGATGCCCCCTGCCCCGCCTTTCTGGCCGCGATTCCCTTCAGATTCGGAATTCCGTCGCTGGAATCTATTTCCACATTTGCCGCGATGAGTGCAGAGCCCCCCGCAAACCCTGTCAATGACGCACGCAACCTTGCCTGGAAATGCCCCAGAGAAACTTCTCTCCGCTCGCCATCCCAGCCACCAATACGGTAGTGAACTTTGACTTCAGATCGGTTGTTAACTGGGAAGGCCTGTTCAACACCAACCTTGCCTTGTGCCAGGGCATATTGCCCTTCCGCTTTGGCCTGTAAATGAACCTTTCCTTTGCTCGGATCAAATTCTCCAGAAGCAGTTGCGCCTGACGCAAAGCGCATGAACTGAGCCTCTGCTGAGGCATCAAATCCTGTCTCGTCCACTGCCTGTTGTTGGGCCTGTGCATCACCCCAAATGGACCAGGATGCTTCATCGTAAAATTTGTTCAACGTTGTCATAAGCGCGCCATTTTCGTCTGGCTCCCACAACGTCGTATTGAATCTGACGGTAAGCTCGCTCCTGATGGCATCCCGAAGTTTTGACGGATTAATACCCTCCTCAGTCAACCAACCCTGACTCCTGGCTCGATCTCTCGCCGCTATTGAGTACCGGCGAGAATGATTTTTCAGCTTGTCAGAGCGAACAAAAGTGACATGTTTGTTGCCAGCCAGCCGTTTGATCTCGGTAATAGGTGAAATAGTCTGCATATCTCCAGCCAGCACTGACCGGGCTTCTAGCTCTGCCACCAAACGCTCTTTCTCTTCCTGAACCTCCGAAAGAAGCTGGCCCTCGCCCTCGGTTGGACTGACTTCAGAATCCGTGTCGCCATCGTCGAAGTCCTTTAATTTCGCGTAAAAATCGTTGATTGGGGCGCACACGAACGTTTCTTCTTCAATCCATTCGGCAAGCTCGTCCTCTGTGAGCAGTATCAGCTCATCAGAACCTGTGACATGAACAACCTCCACGATTTCCTCTGCGCATGAGGGTTCCTGAGCAACCTGGCCTACCTCACAGCTCGAAAATCCTGCACCGTTCTCTGCGGGCAAATTCAGCGACTGGCCGGGGTGAATTCGGTCAGGATTCTCGATCTCGGGGTTTAAACGTAAGAGACTGCTGAGCGTGGTTTGGTGACGTTGCGCAATGGCGCTGAGGTTATCCCCTATCCGGACGACATATTCACAATTCATGAGGCAACTCCATATGCCAACCGTTTATCTACTTCACTTAATTTTGCGCTCGCCGACATTTCCGGAGTCGATAGAACTGCCTGAACCTCCGGGTGTTTGATTCCTTTCCCATGAACCACTGCAAGCTCCGCGAAAAGGCTCACATCCTTTTCTCGCCGAAAGCCGAATGAATGGGCTTCGCGAACCAGATTATCGAGCTTAACCCTGTCATCTATTCCGAGGTACCGGCCCAATTTGCCGGCGAACTCTTCTCGTGCTCCGATGGAAAATGACTCAATGTGCCGCTCCGTGAAGACAAACCAACCTTCCTCGGAGGCTTCTCGATATTGACCCAAACCGCCTGTCATCGTGCGGTGCCACAGCCCATCACTCCGGAATGATAACCACTCTTTTACTGGCCCGCTGAATTGACTAAGTTCCACGTCATTAAGCGCGCCCATCAGGCGCTGGGTTTGTTTGGGAGAATAGAACCTAAGGTAAGAATATCCCCCATCTGGTAAGCGCACACTCAACACACTACGCAAATGCTCAGCTAACACAGTCAAGCTTTCGTTGGACGTCATTACAACAGCGTATGCTCGCCACTTTGCCTGCTCTTGCCATATTCTCGACATTGGGGATGGTTTTACCAGACAAGGACTTACCTCTAAAGCCTGTTTGTGAGGCGTCCCCAGGTAAAGGTATTCCAACTCAGGCTGATCATCATGTTCGTAAACAAACCGGGGAGCATCAAGAACTGCCCCGTCGATCAGTATATAGGCGTGCCGGATGGTTTCGTGATCAAGCTCCCTCATGCGATTTCTTCCTCGCAGGAGCACGAAGCCAAGGCGCATGAACCATCTGCCTGGCGCCCGCACTGTTTCAAGAGAGCAACATCCTTGCTCGCCGCCGCCCTCAGCGCCTGAGCTGAGCTGGATGATGGGCCAGCCACTTCCCGATTGTCGGTTTCAGCAAGCCTCACAGACTCGGCGCTTTCAGGCGTCTCATCTGAAGTGTTTGGCACTACCGGCGCATCAGCCGCCGCAGCTGTCCCACTCCCCGGCCCACCACCAGAATTCATCTTCACCATCGGCCCCGACACGGTCACGCCGCTGGGGTCCACCTTTATAAAACTACCACCGGCTTTAAGGGTGATTTCTGCGCCGGCTTCGATGACGATTTTCATGCCGGCTTTGTGGTGGATCTCGCTGCCCGCTTCGATGAGCTGGTTTTTGCCCTGTTTGCTGTGATGGCTGCCGTTGACTGTGAGGCTGTAATCACTGCCGATGGATTCCCGTTTTTCGCCATCCACCGTGCTGTGCACGTTGCCTTTGATATGACTGAAGTCGTTATTCTCGACGGTTCGGTGGCTGTCGTTTTTGATGACTTCGGTGCGGTTGTTTTCGGTCAGCAGATCCAGATCCTTCTGGGCGTGTATGTAAACCTGTTCTTTGTCCGCTTCGTCTTCAAACCTGAGCTCGTTACTGCCCTCGCCCTTGTGGGTCTGGGTTTTCAGTGTTGTCCGGGTTTTGTGTTCCGGCAGCGCGTAGGGCGGGGTGTTGGTGGCGTGATAGGTTCTGCCCGTGATGATCGGCTGATCCGGGTCGCCGTCCAGAAAGGACACAATCACTTCGTTTCCAATTCTGGGGAGCGCCATAAAACCGTATTGGCCGCCGGCCCAACCCTGGCTGACTCTTAGCCAGGCGCTGCTGTGTTCATCGTTTCCGCTGTACCGATCCCACGGGAAGCGGACTTTGACTCGCCCATGCTCATCGCAATGAATCTCTTCTCCGGCCGGGCCAGTGACGATGGCGATCTGGGGTCCGTCCATCAGTGGGCGGCTAAGAGTTTGCGGGTTCGGGCGCCAGGTGCGGTCGGCGGGGATGGCTTCGAAATCGTTGTTATAGGTGGTCGGGCCACTGCCGCCCTCTTCTTCCAGGGCCTGGGGCTGTTCGCCTTTGTGGGTAACGCTGGTGAACAGCCATTCCCGGTTCAGGCTCTGGTTGTCGTGTTCGGTGAGTTCCGTTTTGGCACCGGCGGTGAAATCCGGGCGGTTGCTTTTGCCGGTGGCGGTGGTGGCGTCGTTTCTTAATCCGTCCAGCCTGGATTCGATAAAAGGCTGGCCGCTGGCGTCGGCTTTGAACCGGCCGGGATAATCGTAGTGTTGGTAATCTTCCCGTTGTGAATCCAGTTTATCCGCCTGGTGTTCGTGCATAAGGGCGTAGGCCGGATTCTTGAAGGTGTAGTCCTTCATGACCACGGAGGCGGCTCTAACTCGTTCCTGATATTTAAAGCGAAAGATGGCCGGTTGCTGGCTGCTGCCGCCGGCTTTGGCGTTGTATTCAGCGGCTGATAACCGAGGGGCGTCGCCATGGTGGTCGGCGATGATCAGGGCAGGCTGGTCTTCGCCATCTACGGATCCATGAGTGTAGCGATAGTGCCAACCTTCTTCGGCAGCGAGGCGTTCCAGGAATGACAGATCAGTTTCCCGATGCTGAACGCAGTACTCCCGCTCTTCCGGCGTGCGCTTCAGATCAAAGGAGGTATCAATGATGCCCCGTTCTTCCAGCAGTTTGCGCACAATGGCGTCGGTGCTCTGGGTCTGAAAAATACGGCTGTTATGCATCATACCCAAACGCCATAAAGGCGGCTGGATGATGACTTCATAGCGGGTACGGCGGTGGCCAGTGTCGCCCCGGGCGAATTCGTTCACCACGCCGGTGAAGCGGCGCAGAGGCTGGCCGTGATCCCACACCACCAGGTCCACGGGCTGTTCCAGCACGTCAGAAGCGGCAATATCGGAAAAGGTACTGGCCAGATCCAGGCGGCCAGAGCCCAGGCCGGAAAGGCGCTCGGTCAGCTCAAAGCCAACAACGGTAAAAAAATCTTTGGGGAGTCCGCCAATGGTGGCGGTGAACTGCAGTCCACTTGCCTCGGGCATGTCTTCGGTCCTTGAAGATCGTGATAGCTTTTAAACGCTGACCCGTCCTGAGCCAGATCGAAATTATATACAGGTTACCGGAACGATGACAGTACCCTACCCAACGCAAACTGGCTGGATCAATAGCCGGTACTGTTCATATCCAGTTCAAACGAAAAATTCTCGGAACGCTTTACCTCGGTTTGGAAATCGCCATTCGGCATCATTTCGAACCAACGATAACCGGGTGACTTTTCCTCTACCGAGAATTTGACGGAGCCGGCTGTGAACTGGATACAGGTCGATGGCGTTGCAAGCAACCTGACACCTTTGCGATGTTCATCGAATTCCTGATGAATATGGCCCCAGAGAACTGTTTTCACCTGCGGAAACCGGTCCAGGATCCGCCAGAATTCGTCGTTATTCTGCAAGCCGATACTGGACATCCAGCGGGCATCAATATCCACAGGGTGATGATGGAGTGCGATCATTGCGGGTAAGTCGGGATTCCTGGTCAGAGTGTCTTCCAGAAAGGCCAGTTCCGACCCGGCAAGCTCCCCGTGCACTTTCCCCGGCACCGAGCTATCCAGAAGCACGAACTGCCAACCTCCCATAAGGATATGGTTTGCACTGGCGTCCTGCTCGGCAGCGATGCCCATCAGAACCGAGGCATCATCATGATTGCCCGGAATCCAGGCTGAGCCACAACGGAACACTTTCAACTTTTCCCCAAACAGGCGGTAAGCCTCGTCGGAGGCATCCTGCGCAATGTCTCCTGTGGCCAGGATAATGTCGGGCTGGCCATGGCTTTGCAGTACCTGGGCGATAACTGCATCCAGACTGTCCCGGGTGTTGACGCCCAGAAGCGCACCCGCCGGGTCGGCCATAAGGTGGGGATCGGTCAGCTGTAACACCTTGAGAGGCGGTTGATCGTCGTTATCTGTCATGACACTCTTGGCTTCAATCCTTGCGCTCTTTTGAACAGTCTGTGAAAGACGTCAAGACTATTGGGATTTTCACAACTCCGACACACAACCTTAGTCCACGCCTTCACCCGTCCAGACGGAGTGCTCCATCGGCAAATGACCAAAGCGCAGGCAATAGTCTAACCAGTCGGCAAGAAAACTGTTCACTTGAACCTTCTCATCCGGGTGGTGCATAAACCGGTTAGGGTAATCGTTGACCGCCGCTATCTGGTGGTCGCGGTAACAGCTGATCACCTCTGCCATCGATGCGTCGTGATAGACGCGAACGGTCAGTTGCGGATTGTTCAGCCAGCGCCCGGCATTGTGAATCTGTTCAAGAAGCAGGGTTTCGGTGAATTTTGCCACTTGAAGAACCTGAATGCGCACCCGGCCCAGGTACTGATCCTGCCTGCTGAGTTCAAACTCAGAGATAGGCTCACCCCCCGCCTCAAGCTTTCGGAGACGATGCAGGCGCATGTAATTGCCGTCACACAGCGCACCAAACCTTCTCAGATCCGGCACGTAGCGGCGGGGCTTCATTGCCCATTCGGTCATTCTAACTCCAGCTTTCCCGCAGGCGCGGGCGGTTCAGTTGCAACCACTGCAGCGCGATAATCGCGGCAGCATTGTTGATACGTCCATCATAAATCATTGCGATGGCTTCGTCGGCACTGAATACATGGGCCAGGATGTCTTCGTGCTCGTGCTCCACCCCAAACAGTCCGCCAGCCGATTCTGTGCTGATACGACCGCAATAGAGGTGAATCAGTTCCGTGGTTCCGCCGGGGGAAACCAGATAATCGCAGATTTTATCCAGCGGTTTGAAGGTCAAACCGGCCTCTTCCTGACCTTCACGCTGGGCAACTTCCTCCGGCGATTCGCCCTCTTCGTTCATACCAGCAACCAATTCCAGTAGCCAGGGCGACCGATCTCGGCCAAGGGCACCGAGACGAAACTGTTCCAGCAGGACGATTTCGTCACGAACCGGATCGTAGGGTAGTACGCAGGTGGCGTCGCCGCGGATGAAGAGTTCGCGGGTAAAAACAGGCATGTCGGTGCCATCGAATCGTGGATGGGTCAGCCATAGCTTGTCCATGCGGAAGAAGCCCTGGAAGACGGTTTCACGTTTTTTGATGGTGACGTCGGTACTCTTGAACTGGAACGGTGCGGTCATTTCAGGTCCGTTTTTGGGAACGAACTTGGACGATAGCCGTTGTTCTGGCCTGGGTGCAAGGCTCATTGGCGGCCTCGAAGCCTTGGCTGAGCTTTAGTCATTTAAAAGATAATAGCTTTCAGCTGGCGATATCTCGCTGCAAAAAGAGAGGGGCGGATAGCCTTGTTCAGGAATGTGCGGAGCCATGGATGGCGGAGCCCAAGCGACCCAGGGATGGGCCGCAAGGAGCGTTTCCTGAACAAGGCTATCCGCCCCGACCAAACACCATGATTGGCAGGCTACGAAACCAGCTCAGACCTTGTCATAAAGCTTGGACCCACCCTCCACAAACTCTTTAGACTTCTCCTTCATGCCAGCATCCACGGCCGAAATCTCGTCAATGCCGTGCTCCTTGGCATAATCCCGCACTTCCTGGGAAATCTGCATGGAACAGAACTTCGGACCACACATGGAACAGAAATGGGCCACTTTGGCAGAGTCTTTCGGCAGGGTTTCATCGTGGAACGCGCGGGCGGTATCCGGGTCCAGACCCAGATTGAACTGGTCCTCCCAGCGGAACTCGAAACGGGCCTTCGAGAGCGCATTGTCACGAATCTGGGCACCGGGATGACCTTTAGCCAAATCTGCCGCATGTGCAGCGATTTTGTAGGTGATGATGCCGGTTTTCACATCGTCCTTGTTCGGCAGCCCCAGGTGCTCTTTAGGGGTGACATAACAGAGCATGGCGCAGCCAAACCAGCCAATCATCGCCGCACCAATGCCGGAGGTGATGTGGTCATAACCCGGTGCAATGTCCGTGGTCAGCGGCCCAAGGGTGTAGAAAGGCGCCTCGTCACAGCATTCCAGCTGCTTGTCCATGTTTTCCTTGATCAACTGCATGGGTACGTGGCCAGGGCCCTCGATCATGCACTGAACATCGTGCTTCCAGGCAATCTTGGTGAGCTCACCCAGGGTTTCCAGTTCGCCGAACTGGGCTTCATCGTTCGCGTCCGCAATAGACCCGGGGCGCAGGCCGTCGCCAAGGCTGAAGGATACGTCGTACGCCTTCATGATTTCGCAGATGTCCTCGAAATGCTCGTACAGGAAGCTTTCCTGATGATGAGCCAGGCACCATTTGGCCATGATGGAGCCGCCGCGCGACACGATGCCCGTGGTGCGTTTGGCAGTCATCGGCACGTGATGTAAGCGCACTCCGGCGTGAATGGTGAAGTAATCCACGCCCTGCTCTGCCTGCTCAATCAAGGTATCGCGGAAGATTTCCCAGGTCAGGTCCTCGGCTGCGCCGCCTACTTTTTCCAGAGCCTGATAGATGGGCACGGTGCCAATAGGAACGGGAGAATTGCGGATGATCCATTCCCGGGTTTCGTGGATGTTCTTGCCGGTGGACAGATCCATGATGGTGTCCGAGCCCCAACGGGTGCCCCAGGTCAGCTTCTCCACTTCCTCTTCGATAGACGAGCTGACGGCTGAGTTGCCGATGTTGCCGTTGATCTTCACCAGAAAGTTGCGGCCGATGATCATCGGTTCGGTTTCCGGATGGTTGATGTTGGCGGGGATGATCGCGCGGCCACGGGCAACTTCGTCCCTGACAAATTCCGGCGTGATTTCCTGCGGCAGAGATGCCCCAAAAGACTGCCCCGGATGCTGGTCTTTCAGCAGACCTTGGTCCCGCGCTTCCTGCAGTTTCATATTTTCGCGAATGGCGATGAATTCCATTTCCGGCGTGATGATGCCCTGGCGGGCATAGTGCATCTGGCTGACGTTTTTGCCGGGCTTGGCCTTTAGCGGTTTACGCTCGTCCATAAATCGCAGCGGGTCAAGCTGAGGGTCTTTCATTCTGCGCCGGGTGAACTCCGAGGTGCAACCGGCGAGTTGTTCCACATCGCCACGCTCCTCAATCCAGGCGGAGCGGATGGGCTTCAGCCCCTTGCGCAAATCAATGATGGCCTCCGGATCACTATAGGGACCGGAAGTGTCATAGACTGTGACGGGGGCGTTTTTTTCGCCGCCCATATCGGTTGGCGTGTCCCCCACAGTGATTTCCCGCATAGGCACTCGCAGATCGGGTCGGCTACCTTGCACGTATATTTTTCGCGAATTCGGCAGCGGCTTGATAGCGGCGGAGTCGACTTTGGCGGAATCGCTGAGATAAGAAGGAAAATCGTTCATGTTGCGCCCCTGAAGGTTAGAGTTCGGGTCGCGTATGACGGAGGCGGAATCACGCCGAGGGCGTAATGCACTGTCGAGAGCCTTGGGCTCAGCCGAGAGCGTCAAGCTCTGCAGCAAGTCTTAATCCCTACGCCGGTATTATCCGGATCAGGTCGCGGGTTCTGCGTTGCAATCTCAGCCAACGTCCAAATCGTTTTAATCGATCTGGCGCAAGCACCCCGTCAAGACGCGAATTCATTTAGTGTCACTGGTAATCAGTGTCAATAACAAGTGTAGAGGTCGACCGCATTATTGTCCATAATGCGGCTTCGTCGTATGCGCTAACGTTAGGAGATACCATGAAAAAACGACTGCTTTCCGGGCTTATCAGCCTGCTGGCGGCTCAGCCTGCTCTATCCATGGATTTGGTGGAGACTTACCAGAAAGCGCTCTCCTACGATTCCGGTATTGCCGGCGCCCAGGCCAGTTTTGAAGCCCAGCAGGCCGCCAGTGAGATCAGCCGCAGCACGCTGCTGCCGCAAATCAACGCGTTCGGCGACGCCAACTACACCGACAGCGACGGCCCTAACCTGGAGACCGACTACACAACGCTTGCCTACGGCGTTCGCCTTAGCCAGCCATTGTTTCGCGCTGACGCCTGGTACCAGTACGATGCCAGCAAGTTCCAGACAGAATCCGCCCGCGCCCAGTACAACCTTGCCCAGCAGCAGCTGATTCTTGACGTCGCCACTGCCTACTTCAACGTGCTGCGGGCGGCCGACACGCTGACTACAGCCCGCGCCACAGAGGCCGCCATTCAACGCCAGTACGAGCAGTCACAGGAACGGTTTGATGTGGGCCTGATTGCGATTACCGAAGTCTTTGAGGCGCGAGCCAGCTTCGATGACAGCAAAAGCCAGCGGATCGCCGCTGAAAGCGATCTGGATATTGCCCGGGAGCAACTTGCACGTCTGACCGGCGAATATCAGGAGCGACTGGACAACCTTCAGCAAAATTTCCCGCTGGGACGTCCGGAGCCCGCGGACCCGTCAGCCTGGGAGAACACGGCGTTAAACCAAAACTGGCAGATCCAGTCTGCCATTTATAACCTCAATACCACCGAAGCTGACCTGAAAACCGCGAAATCCGGCCACCTGCCAACGCTGGACCTCAACGCATCCTACGGCACGTCGGACATTGACGGCCTGGATCAGCCCACTGGCACCCAGAGCGATGGCCGTACGACAGAGGCGACGATTGGCGTCAGGCTCAACGTTCCCCTGTACATGGGCGGTGGAACCCAGGCCGGTGTCAGGCAGCAGCGTTCACTGGTGGCTGTTGCAGAACAGTCACTGCTAACCGTCCGCCGGGACGTCCGGGTGAACACCCGGAGCCTGTTCCGCACGGTGAACACGAACATCGAATCAGCTTCCGCTCTTGAGCAGACCATCATTTCCCGTCGCAGCGCGCTGGACGCCACACGTGCAGGTTACGAAGTCGGTACACGGAATATCGTGGAAGTGCTGGACGCTGAGCGAAACTACTACGTTGCGCTGCGGGACTTCGCAAACGCCCGCTACGATTACGTAATCAACACCCTGAGCCTGAAACAGGCCGCCGGCACTTTGAGCCCGCAGGACCTGGCGGACCTGAACAACTGGCTGAGTGCCTCAGCTCCAGGCATCGAAGCCCTGGCCAATGAACAAAACACACTGAGCGATCCCACCCAGTAGATAATAGAGCGACGGCGGAGGGGGGGGGGGACGGCCTTTTCCGCCACTCTGCGCCCGGAGTCAGACCCGCTCGACAATTCCGTCAACAACCCGCTCAAGGGCTCCCCGGTTGGCATTGACCACCGCCAGTGCGCTCTGCCCCACTCTGCAGGCCTCCTCTGGCTCATTGAAAAGATGGATAACGCTCGCTGCCAGAGCCTGCGCAGACGGCGTCATGAAAAACCCCCGCCCGGCATCAAGCTGGTTATAGATAGTCTCGAAATTGAAGATGTGCGGGCCTGACAGAACCGGCAGACCCCACGCGGCAGGCTCCAGTGGGTTGTGCCCACCCCGCTCGATCAGTGAACCACCCACAAAGGCCACGTCGGCAGCGCCATAAAGCATCAGCAACTCGCCCATTGTGTCTCCCAGATACACCTGATATTCCCCATCCTCATTCTCGCTAGTTTCCCCAGTCTCCTTTGACCGGCGCCTGACGTTCAGTCCCATGGACCACACCAGGGCCGCGACCGCTGAAAACCGCTCCGGATGGCGCGGCACAATGATCAATCGTGCACGGGGGTAGCGCTCCAATATGTTCTTGTGAGCCTCAAGAATCTGACGGTCCTCGCCTTCATGCGTGCTTGCCGCAATCCAGACTGGCCGGTCTGTGCCGAGCATTTGGCGCAATGCACCTGACTCCGCCCTGATCTGGCCGGATATTTCCACATCAAACTTGATACTGCCCGTGACCGACACCGAGGAAGGCGTCGCTCCGATACTTAAAAACCGATTAGCGTCTTCCTCTGCCTGGGCCGCAATCCACCGGATACTCCGTAGCAGAGGCCGAACGGACGAGGCCACGCGCTTGTACTTCCTGGCCGATCTTTCTGACAAGCGGGCGTTAATCAGAAAAATCGGCACGTCCCGGCGGTGGCTGAGAGCAATCATATTGGGCCAGAGTTCAGTTTCCATGATAACCAGGGCCCTGGGCTGAACCCGATCAACAAAGCGCTTTACGGCTCCGGGCGTGTCATACGGCGAAAAAGCATACAACACCTGATCTCCGAACAGGGCCTTGGCACGGGCTGAACCGGTAGACGTCATAGCCGTCATCAGAATAGGGATGTCCGGATTGCGCCGCAGCAATGCCCTGACCAGTGGCGCCGCCGCGATTGTCTCGCCCACCGACACGGCGTGCACCCAGATAACTGGTTTGGAGGAAGGCGCAACATAGCCCATCCGCTCCTGCCAGTTTACGAAATCGCCGGGGTTCTTCCGACCGTTCCACCATAAGCGAAGAATCACGAACGGCAACGCGATGCGAAAGAACAGCGAATAGAGAAAATGAAGCATGGTTACCCCAGGCAGGAACGGTGCGATATTCATTCTACATAAAGCCACCGCCAACGTCTGCCGCACACAACGCAGCGGCTAAGTTGCGGAAAATGCAGCTTTAGCCCTCCACGGTGACCCTGCTAGACTTCTATCGTTATCAAATGACATGAGCGTAACGACTAGTGGCAAAAAACAGGCAGCGCGACACCCGATACACCAGTTATCTGCACCCTCGCTGGTGGCCGACCTGGCTGGCGGTCTTCATTATCCAGGCCGCGGCCAAGGTGCCACTGAGGCTGCAATGGTGGTTCGGCGAAAAAATTGGTGAACTCACCTGGCGGTTTGCGGCCAGACGGCGACATATTACCGAGACCAACATCCGGCTGTGCTTCCCCGAGCTGACCGAAAAAGAGAAACAGGCGTTAGTAAAGCAGTCCTTCCGCGCCAACGGCATTGGCGTGATGGAGCTGGGGCTAGCCTGGTTCCGGGACCCGAAATCCTTTCTGCCGATCACCAAAGTACACGGCCTGCACCACCTGGACGACGCACTGGCCAGGGGGAAAGGCGTGCTATTGCTTGGCGGTCATTACAGCACTCTGGACCTGGGCGGCAGCCTGGTGACCGAATTCATCAACGCCGATGTGATGCAGCGAGACCACAACAACCCGCTTCTCAATGCCGTGATGACCCGCGCCAGAGAGCGCCGCTACGGCCAGGTGCTGGATGCCAGAAACTTGCGAGGCCTGCTCAGGCAGCTGAAAAAGAACCGGATTGTCTGGTACGCCACCGATCAGGATTACGGTCGCAAAGACATCGTATTCGCACCCTTTTTTGGGGTGCCAGCCGGCTCCATCACCGCAACCTCTCGAATCGCGAAAAGCAGCGGCTGCGCAATTGTTCCGTTCAGCCATTTTCGCTGCACCGACGGGCTGGGATACGACATTTATTTCCAGCCAGCGCTGGACAACCTTCCTAGCGGCGATGATCTGACTGATGCAACACTGGTTAACCAGACCATCGAGAATGAAATCCGCAGACAGCCAGACCAGTATCTGTGGATGCACCGACGGTTCAAAACACGGCCATCAAAGCAGGACCCAAATCTGTATAAAAAGGATGATCACTGAGTGGCCAGGCCAGCCCTCCAGCCCCACGCGCCCGTTGTGTGGCTGTTGCAGGATGAAAAGCCGGGGCACCTCAGCCAACTGAAAGGCCTGGGCAACCGGCTGAGAGTTCTGGCCGGTGCCGACGTCAGGACCGTTAACGCTGCATCGGTAAAAGTACCCCTTTGGCGAGCGCTACTGGGCATGGCCCCGGTATTTGATGCACCCGATAAAAAACCCGACCTGATCATCGCCGCCGGGCACGGTACACATCGCCTGCTGTTGTCTTTGAGACGCAAAAAGAAAGTGAAAACCGTGGTATTGATGACCCCCGGATTCCCCCTTGGCTGGGTGGACGGTGCCATCATACCGACTCACGACAAGCCACCCATGCATAACCGGCACGTACTGCCTACAGAAGGCGTGATCAATGCCATCACACCGCTGGCAAGGATTACAGACAAGCCGGAAGCGCTGATTCTCGTGGGCGGGCCCTCAGACCATTTTCAATGGCAGGACGATGTCGTCATCGGTCAGATCACCGAACTGATGAGTCGCTACAGCGACTGGCGCTGGACTATCAGCGGTTCAAGACGCACGCCGGATTCGGTACTGTCACGCCTTGACGAGCTGGCAAACCTGAAGGTAACCGTGGTTGACCACACCCGCACTCATGAAAACTGGCTACCCCATCAACTGCCCGCCTCAAAGGCTGTGTGGGTCACCCCTGATAGCGGCTCGATGGTATGCGAGGCCGTGACTTCCGGCGTGCCAACCGGGGTTTTCGAGCTGACCGCCAAACCGGGCAGCCGCGTCGCCAATGGCATTAACCGACTGCTTGAACAAGGCCATCTGGCGTCATGGTCAGACCGTGCCGCAGTGATGACCGGCCAGACGTCCGGCAACCGACAACTCTGGGAAGCAGACCGCGCCGCACGATGGCTGATTCAGACTCTATTGCCAGTAACACCATCACCGGGCGCGCCCTCATGAGAGTGCTCCAGGCCCTACCGGCCCTTTGCAGCGGCGGCGTTGAGCGCGGCACTGTGGAGTTTGCATCGGACCTGGTCAAACGCGGGCACGAGTCCTTTGTGGTCTCCAGCGGCGGACCGATGACCCACTCACTTGAGGCCCGGGGCTCAACTCACATTACCCGCTCTATCCATCGCAAATCCCCAGCATCTTTTGCCCAGGTGTTACCGATGCGCCGGCTGTTACGGGAGCTGCAACCGGACATCGTGCATGTGCGGTCCCGCATGCCCGCCTGGATAGTATGGTTGGCGTGGCGAGGTCTGAAACCCCGGCACCGCCCTGCGCTGGTTTCAAGTTATCACGGCATGTATTCGGTGAACGCTTACAGTGCCGTGATGGCCAGGGCCCAGCACGTGATTGCGGTATCGGATTGTGTCAGGGAATATGTTGCCCAGAACTTTCACGTTCCAGCTGAAAAGATGACCGTGATCCAGCGCGGCGTGGACGTCGACAGCTTCCAGCAACGGAGCCTCGAACAATCCTGGGTGACATCTTTTTATACCGAATTTCCGGAACTGGCCGACAAACGCCTGATCATGATGCCTGGCCGGATTTCCCGCTGGAAAGGCCACCTGCTGTTTCTGGACGTTATGGCCAGACTGAAAAAGCAACTGCCCGCCTGCCACGGCATCATCGTCGGTGGCGTGGAGCCAGGCAAGGACCGCTTCATGAAAGAGTTGCTGGCCCGGCGCAAAGAATTGGGGCTGGAAGATACCATCAGTTTTTTGGGCCAACGCGACGATATTGCCGAGCTCTACCAGCTGGCAAGCCTGGTTTGCCACCTGTCCACCAAACCGGAACCCTTCGGCCGAACGGTAACCGAAGCATTGGCTTCTGGCACCCCCGTTGCCGCCTTCAATCGCGGCGGCGCCGCCGAAACTCTTCAGGCCTGCTTTCCCGACGGCCTGGCGCCCCCGGACGACACCGAAAACTTTACCCGGACAGCCATGGCCCTGCTTGGCCAACCCGCACCGGTCATCACCATTCCCCGACGGTTTCGCCTTGAAGCCCAGACCGAGTCAACGCTGCAAATCTACGACGGGCTTTTGGCCAGCCGGCAGGCCCGGTAAATCCATGAGCGTCACCGATCCGTTAACCATTGCCCTCGTCATTGCCACCCCCGGCACCGGATGGGGCGGCATGGAAAAGCACACTGCGGACCTGGCCGGGGCGCTTTCAGATCGGGGGCATGCGGTTCATGTTCTGGCGCACCCGGCCTACAGCGATTGCTTCCCGGAATCCGCACACTTGCACCCTCTGCCCCTGCAGCTCGGGCGCAACAACCTCTGGCTGAAACACCGGCTGGGGCGGACACTGAAATCCATTGGGCCAGACATCGTTCACGCCCAGGGCAACAAAGCCGCCAGCCTCGTCAGTGCCGCTTGCCCCAAAACTGCAGTCGCAGTGGGCACGCTGCACGGCACCAAAAGCTCTCACCGGGCCTTCAGAAAACTGGCAGGCGTGATCGGTGTCAGCCGCGAAATCACTAATGCTGCATCTCACCTTAATGCGCGGTTGATATACAACGGGCTGGCATTGCCGGACAGCAGCCAACATAAGAGCCGAAACCAGCCCGATATCCCTGCGACTGATGGGCAACCGCTGCTGCTCGCAGCCGGACGCCTGGAACCGGTCAAACAGTTTGACCGGCTGATCCGGGCCTGGGTCAATAGTGCATGCGGCGGCAAACTGGTCATTCTGGGAGAAGGCCGCCAGCGGCCTCTACTCGAATCCCTTGTCAGGGAACTGGGCATGGAAAAACGCATTCTGCTCCCCGGCCATCAACCCCGAATCCTGCCCTGGCTACAGGCCGCCACCGCCTGCATCATCAGCTTCAGCCGGGAAGGCTTTCCCTACATCATGGTGGAAGCATTAATGGCGGGTTGTCCGGTGCTGTCTACCCCGGTCAGCGGGGTGCGGGATTTCCTGCCGCACACCTGCATCGCCAGGTCCGACAATGTTGACGATATCGCGACACTGATCAGCACCAGGCTTGCTGAACCGGACTTGCTGACGGCCGAGCAACACGAAAGTTTCCAGCAAGCAAGGGAGCAACTGAGCCTGGAAACCATGGTGTCGAAGACGGTGGCTTTCTACCAGGACCTACTCGATGATTGACCTTTCCGCACTCAGGCCTTTCGCCTCTGGTGACAACCGGCGCTGCTACCAACACCCGCACGACCCAACGCTGTGCCTCAAAGTCCTGCGCCCTGAGAACATTGAAATCCGGTTTCAACGGCAGCTCTGGCTGAAAAAAGCGCTGGGCAGAACACGAATCAACGATAACCATCAGGAGATCAGGGCGCACCAACAGCAAGCCATCCGAAAACTGATCGCCACCGGTCGGGAAGAACTGGCCTGGGCTCATCTTCCCCGCTTCTACGGCAGCGCCGAGACATCGATGGGCACAGCGAACGTCAGCGAATTCCTGATCGGCGAGCAGGGCAAACCGGCGCAAACCTTCGAGCACTATCTTCGGCACCGGGGATTTGATCAGATGGCTCAGCGTGCCGCCGAAAAATTCTGCGACTGGCTTCAGAAAACCGGGATCCTGACCCGCAACCTGCTGCCCCACAACCTGGTGATCTCACATCGGGACGGGCAACCAGAGCTGTTCCTGGTTGACGGACTGGGCGCGCCCACGATACCCGACCAACTCGCCACCCTCCCCGCCTGGCGGAGTCGATACATCAATCGTCGGATCAGGCGCTTTTATCTGCGGATCGACTGGGAAATCGGCGACCGGCGACAGCCCTGGTCTGCCTCCCAGAAACTTTGAACACCTGGTTCGCCTCCGAACGCGTTGCCACACACTCCAGATGGTGATAGCTTCCGGTCATTCGTTTTCCAGTGAACCACCCCTGATCCTATGGCCCTGTCCAAAACAACGTTCTTGATCACCCTTCTCCGCCTCGCCGGCAAGTTGCCGCTGCGAGCCGCTCAATTCTTGGGGCGCGTCCTGGGAATGCTCGGTTGGATTTCACGCTCCCAGTACCGGACCATCACTGACATCAACCTGAAAATGTGCCTCCCTGAACTGACCGATGATCAGCGTCAGCGCATGGTGCGTTCCAGCCTGCGCCACACCGCGCAGACCATGATGGAAATTCCGCTGATGTGGGAATGGCCGGTTGAACGCTGCATGGGGCTGATCCGCGAAATCGAGGGCGAGGAACTGCTGGCAGAGGCCAAGAAAGATGGCCGGGGCCTGTTGCTGTTGGCACCGCACCTGGGCAACTGGGAGCTGACGGGCCTGTTCTTTTCGTCGCGCTACCGCATGGCGGCACTGTACAGCCCGCCGCACATCCAGGAATTTGAGGATTATATGATCAAGGTTCGCGGCCGCATGGGATCCGAACTGGTGCGCGGTGACCGCCGCGGACTTGCTCGGCTAATCACTCTGTTGCGGGAAGGCGAAGTCGCAGGCATCCTCCCCGACCAGAGCCCCCGGGGTAAAGGCAACGCCTACGCGCCTTTTTTCGGCACGGAGGTTCGGACCATGACTCTGGTGTCGAAGCTATTGCAGAAATCCGGAGCAAAGCCCCTGATCACTTACTCCAAGCGCTTGAAAGACGGCCAGGGATTCAAACTTGTCATCCGCGAATGTGAAAGCGGAATAAACGATCCCGACCCGTTAACCGCCACGACCGCCCTGAACGCCTCCATAGAAAAGGTCGTGCGCGAAGTACCGGAGCAGTACCAGTGGGAATATAAGCGTTTCCGCCATCGCCCACCCGGCCTGCCCCATCCTTACAAGCCCGGGCGGGTGTGTAAGTAAATCCCGCGGACACAGCCGGTGCCCGCCGTGACCTAAAACTGTATAATCCCCTGATCGAATCAGTCTTGATGACTGTCTGTTTTCCCTGAAAAAGGCCGGACCGGACTCATGTCCCCAGAGCGTATTGGTGTTGTAATCACCACCTACAATTCCCCGTTATGGCTGAGCAAGGTGCTGGCGGGCTATGAAAACCAGACCGACAAGGACTTCCGGACGATCGTCGCCGACGACGGCTCCACCGATGACACCCGAGCGCTGATTGATCAGTTCCGGGACCGTGGCATTCTGAACGTTGACCACGTGTGGCATGAAGACGACGGCTTTCGCAAATGCCAGATTCTCAACAAAGCCATCAGCGAAACTGACTGCGACTACCTGATTTTCACGGACGGCGACTGCATCCCGGAACCAGGTTTTATTGCCACCCATCGCAGGCTCGCCGAGCCCGAGCTTTTTCTTTCGGGCGGATACATCAAGCTCACCATGCCGGTGTCCGAAGCCATCTCCGACGACGACATTAGCAGCGGCATCATTTTTGATCCGCAATGGCTTGTCAGCAAGGGTCAGCCGAACAATCACAAGCTCTGGAAGCTGTCCCGCTCTGCTCTGAAAAAAAAGCTGTTTAATGCGATCACACCTGCGGCAGCAAGCTGGAACGGCATGAACAGCTCCACCTGGACCAAAGACCTGATCGCCGTAAACGGCTTCAATGAAGACATGCAGTACGGCGGCCTGGACCGGGAGCTGGGCGAGCGCTTATGGAACTACGGCCACAAGTCAAAGCAGGTCCGTTACAGCACCGTGTGCCTCCATCTGGACCATGCCCGGGGCTATTCAAAGCCGGAGATCTGGGCGAAGAACAAGGCAATCCGCAAGGCCGTGAAGGACAACCATACTTTTCGGGCAGACAACGGGATCGACAAGAGCTCGGCCGCACAAAAGAGCCCAGAGGCATGACGGCGGCATGAGAACCCTGGTCGTCATCCACAGCCTGAAAATGGGGGGCATGGAGCGAGTTGCTGTGAACCTCGCGGATGCCTTTGCCGATCAGGGCCACGACAGCCATCTGTTGGCATGCCGCAACCGGCCGAACGATCTCAGCCCGGCCAACCCCTCGGTTCAGCTCCATCATTTTGACCAGTTCCAGGCGCTGATGAAATCCGTCATCGGCATCCCGGTGTTCCTGCTATCCCGAGCCTTGCTGGGCGTGTTGCTGCCGAGATCCCACTTCATGTGGGTCGGATGGCTCAGCGGCTTGTTGCTTAAGCGGCACATCCGCTCAATCGAAAACCGCGTCGGGCGTTTCGACCGCATTATTTTCCGCGGGCTGGGCACCTACAAATATTTCTGGTCCTTCCGGGACGACCGCAACATCTACGTTCTTGAGAACGTGATCCACTACGATCGGCCCCTGTGGCAAAAAAAGTGGGAGTGGCAACTGGTGTTCCAGAACCGCCACCTGGCCTGTGTTTCGTCCGGGGTTATGGCGTCTGCCCAGGAAGCCTTTACCAAAGGTGATATCGAGCCGAAGAGTCTGAGGGTAATTACCAATCCCTGCCCGGTTGAGCAGATCGACGTATTGGCGCAAGAGACCGATCCCGACATTCCCTCCGAGCCTTATATCCTGAACGTGGCGCGGCTGGTCCCGCAGAAAGGCCATGAGCTGCTTCTGGAAGCCTACGAAAAGTCCGGAATCCGCCATAAACTCGTGATCGTTGGCGAGGGCCCCCTGAAAAGTAAACTGGAAGAGAAAGCCAGAACCCTGGGCATCGCCGACCGAGTGTATTTCGCTGGCCAGCGAAAGAACCCGTATCCGTGGATGAAACAGGCCGACCTGTTTGTGCTGGCGTCTGAATACGAAGGTCTTGGCATTGTGCTGACTGAAGCGCTGGCTTGCAGCACCCCGATAATGGCGGTCGACAGTCGCGGTGGTGTAAAAGACGTGTTCCAGGGGGAACTCGAAGCCTTTCTGACGCCGCGCACAGTTGATGGCCTGGCAAAGGGCCTTTCATCGATCGTGGCGCAATTTCCGGTAACCGTGAAACCGGAGTGGCTGGCCCCGTTCAAGAGTGATGTGGTGGTTTCCGCTTTCATCGAACAACCCACAGAAGCAGGCAAGCAATGACGGATCAGCAGCCTCCCCTGAACGTTCTCGTCGCCGGCATCTACTGGTCCGGCTCCGGCGCTGTGGTGGACTACTTCAAGGGCCATCCAGATTGCTTCGTACCCCGGGGCGAGTTTACCGACTTCAAGCGCAGCGGAAGGATTGGCAGTATTCTTGAGGCCAGTTCAGTATCCCGAGCCAAGTGGCTTGCCAGGGCCATGTGGCTGGAAACCGCACTGGGAAAATTGCCCGCCGCCCGCCTCAAGCAGGTCAAAGGCAAGGCCCCCGAAACGCTCCCCCTGAAAGAACAGGTAAAGCACAACCAGTTGAAGCTCCAGTACCTAAGCCGTTACCGCAAACATTTAAACAGCGGAGGGGCTGCTTCCGACGGCCCTATCTGGAAAGACTGGTTGCAGGCTGTCGGCGAAGCGTATGCCAGGGGAAAACCGGCCATTGTCTGGAACCAGCCGATCTGGGTCGGCAAGCACGAACAAACCTGGCCCGCCGTCTTTGAACCCTTCAAGTTGATTGTGGTCCACCGGGACCCCATCGACCAGTTTGCAGAAGTGGTGCGGCAGGGCAAAATCGGCAAGCGCAAATCCGACCCGGCCTTCGATGACAGCGAGAAAGACGACATTGCCTACGTACTCAAAGGCATTGCCGCAAAAATGGAAAGCCTGATAGCGTTGCAGGAGCAACTGACCGGGAGCCATATCCTTGCGGTCAGTTTTGAAACCTTCGTTAAATCACACAAGCCAGAGGCCGGACGAATCTGCGACTTTCTCGGGTTCCCGGAGGCACAGGTGCCCTCAGCCCCCTTCAAAACGGCCTATTCCATTCGCAACATCGGTATCGGCGACACCGACGAGATCCGGGCCATGCTCAAAGGCTACGAACCTCTGGTTGACCGTCTTTATGATTTGAGAATACGGATAGAGAGCTCAGTTCGATAACGCGCAGTAGGACGCCAGCTCGCCTTTTTCCGCCATCGCGGAATAGGCTTCCAGCTCATCGGCGGTGTCCACTTCCAGCCAGCCATTGTTCACCAGGCAGGCCTTCACCGGCCAGCCGGTGTGAATCAGGTGCTGGATAAAGCTGGTCATGTACATGTTGTCGAAATCCTTGCCATCGTAGGTGGCGTTGCGATCCAGATTGTCGAACACATCGACAAACGCCTGCACCTGATCCCCCCGAATCTTGATCAAACCCATGTACTGGGCCTGGACCTGGCTATAGTCCTGGGGTTTCTTGCCCAGTTCTGTGACATAACCGGCCTCGTCCATGATGAAGGTTTCCGCATCGTCCAGCGGCTCATCCATTCTCAGTTGCCACAGCCGCTTCCACTCGCGATCTGCCGCCAGGCAAACCGGTGCATCGCAGTCCAGCAAGGCCTGCAGAACTGAAGGCTCGTAAACAATATCGCCATAGCTGATCAGCAGATCTTCCCCGGGCTTCATCTGTTCCCGCGCACAGAACAGGGTCTGCACCATGTTGGTGGTGGCGTATTCGGGATTGAGGACCAGATTACCACCCAGAGTATCCAGATCGCCGGAACGGTAGCCGCCGATCACGGTAATACCGTCTTTTACGCCGCAGGCGGCCATCGCCGCCATCTGACGATGTAGCAGGGGTTTGCCTGCCAGGGCCACCATGCATTTAGGACGGTCGTTGGTGTAGGGGCGAAGACGGGTGCCCTGCCCTGCGGCCAGAATCAGCGTTTGCATGGAGTACCTCTGAAAATGCGATTGAAAAGTTGCTCGTCGTGTTCATTGAAGGGCGTTTCCCGCTCCGGATGCCACATAATGCCGGCCCAGGGCAGATTGGTATGCAGATAAGCTTCGATGTCACCCTCGGGGCTCAGTAACTGAGGGATCAGACCCGCCGCCAGCCCATCCGGGACAATGCCCCAGTTGTGAAAGCTGTTGACCTCGCGGTAGGGGCGAAAGCAGACTTCTGCATCCTGAGTGGCACTTACCCCGTGTCGCACCGCGGCATGCCCGGAAACTGCGCTTAGCTGCCCACCCAGCCATACGTTCATCATTTGCAGACCACGACAGACCCCCAGAACCGGCCATTGACGTTGTTGAGCGACAGCAAGCAACGCGCTTTCCGTTCGATCCCTTTCCGTCGAGCTATTGCTGGCATCGGGCAATTGCGAAAGGTCATTGCCACCCGACAGAATCAGCCCCTCAATGCCCAGAGCATCCAGCCACCCCTCAACATCCACGAGCGAATTGGGAACCGGAACCGGCACAAAACTCAGCGATTCGAGCAACCGAAACCACTGCTGATCCAGGCAGTCCCTGTATTCGCCGTAGGACGGGATCGCTTCTACACGCTGAGTGACGCCGATGCGCATCTTAACGGATCACCTCAATTCGTTTGTTCACCGGGTCCAGTTCCAGCACTGAGGCCCGGGCCAGCATCTCGTACTTCGCCTCACCCACGCCGATGGCCGCCGGCAGGCCAAATTCAGCCGCCCGAATGGCCATATGTGAGTTGGCGCCGCCGTAGGTGGTAATCAGCCCTGCTATGCCATGGCCGAACAGCCAGTCATAGCCGGGGTCAGCCTGGGGAATCATGGCAATCTTGCCCGCCAGATCCTTTCGCTCATCCGCAGTTTGTTTTTGCAGATCGACGCATTCCGCAGAGATTTTCCCCGCACCGACGAAGTTGGCGTGGCTGTCTGTATATAAAAATGCGTAAAAGTCACTGTCTGCCAGCAGCAGCGGCGGCAACTCCACCATTGCGACCGCCCGCCTCGCCTCATGCCCTTCGGCCGCCTGGGCCTCGAGCCAGGATGCCTCATCCGCCACCGCGACGGTTCCCGAGCGCAATGCAGACAATGACTCCAGGGGAATGTCCGCCATCTGCTCTCGGGTCAGCCCGTACTCGCCGGCGTAGGCGGCCAGGCCGTCAAGCGCCAGGGACAAATGCCGGGTGAAGACGAACTTGGCGTATTCACGGCCTTCAATGGCGCTGCGCATGAACCCTTCCAGTTGATCGATATCATCCGGCAGACCCACCGCCGCAACAGCCTTGGCAAAGGCGTTTCTTTCTGCCGCCCAGGCGTCCGGGGACGATGAAAGCTCCGGTGCGCTGTGACGCTCAGAAGCCGCGCGCTTGACCACCGGGACCAGGAAATGACCGGGATTATCGCCGTAGCACGGGGAAGTAATGTCATAGGTGCCCGGGCGCAGGTGACCGTATTGATGCGTGAATGCCTCCATGGAAATTTCATCACGTGCCACCCTCCCGGCGTCCTCGGTAAACCGGTGGGAAACCGTGCGAATCGAGTTCAGGAAAGCGTCCATCGCTGCCTGCGAAATAACGCCTTTCTCCACCGCTGACCGCAACAGCGTTATCGCCACAAAAGCACTGCGGGCCAGATGGGCAAACGCCAGGGTGCCATAACGGCGGCATTCCTCCAGTAGCGACAAGGCCTGGTCCAGACCTGGCTTGGCCGTGTTCCGGAACGTCAAAAACCGTTTTTCAAAATCGTCAACCGCCCTCAAGTCTGCCCCTGTTCTTGCAACCGCGCAGGCGGTGATGGCTTTCAGGCCCGCTTCAAGCTGATCAATTTCGTTCGTGGTGAAATCCGCCTCTCCGGATAACCTGTCCCTCCAGCGATCAAAATCGAGCGCATAACAGGTGGGCACCACGTCAAATTCCACCTTATCGTGAAGGTGCGGGTGCCGGCGCAGCCAGTTCATGTAGAAATCCACAAGCCGGCCGGCCAGGCGGTCATCCAGTGACCGGGGTATGAAGGAGTTAAAGCTGGCGCGAATATCGACGAACGGGTGGCCAGCAAACATCCTGAGCAGCGGCTGTGGACGCACATCCCGGTAACCGTACTCCGCACGCTGGGTCGCCCAGACGTCGTCCATGATCAGATAGCGATAGAGGCTGGACGCCAGCCTTCCAGGCCGGGTACCGATGATCTCCGCCGGGTTCCAGTCTGGCATGACGCCAAAGTAAGCATGTTCGCCAACAACATGGGGCGAAGGCGCCTGCCATTCCCGGAAGCGATTCGCGGCAGTGGCCAGCAGGCCCTGGGCGGCGTCACTGTGGGTCAGCTCGTGCTGGACTGCAATTGGGCGTACCTGGAGGATATGAATCAGGCCGCCCCGGGTGATGGCGAACTCCATATCCAGGGAGTCAAAGTCCAGCAAATCCTCAATCTCCCGCAGGGCCGGCATCAGCCCCGCCAGGTTTTCCGGCGCCTTTATCAGGTCGTCCGGCGCATCCCGATGCACAAACAGTGTCTTGTGCTCGCGGCTGGCGCCACTGGTGATGGACTCGGTACTGCTGGTGGTGTCGTCATAGTTCACGACGTAATAAGGAGCGCCTGACGACAAGGTTTTGGTAAAGGCAACCCCGCTGGCAATCACCTGCTCCAGCATCGGCTGCACCAGAACCTGGTTGTCCGGATGGCCATCCGGGTAGGACGCGATCACTTTTTCAATGGCGGCCCGCAAGCTGGACTCACGCTGGCGATCGACATTGAGAACACTGGTGTAGGCGCCGGCGTTGGAAACCCCAAAACCATCCTCGGACAGCGCACTGCTTCGAACAACCAGTTTATCGGTTCCTCCAAGACGCTCGCTGATACGGGCAAGCACATTCGCAGCCTCATCCTGCCACTCGGCAACCGTAAAGCTGACCTGGTCCTCGATGCGGCTCCTGTTGACCACCCCCTGCAAGCGATGCAGAGTCTGCGCCTTGGTACCCAGGATAAAACGGCTGAGATCATTCGGCTCGTTCAGTTCCGCCCAACCACCGGCCACATCCACAGCGGCCACGCTGAAACCGCGGACCCGCAGAAGTTCGAGCAGTTGTGTCAGGCTGCCATTTCGGATCGCGTCCGGAAAGCCCGACTGCGCCGCCAGAAAACCCGCAACTTCTGGCTGCAGACGGACCAGGCCCACAAATTCGGCATCCGCCAGTTCCGGCAGGATATCGCGGCCCAGGCGGGTTACCCGGCCCCCATGAATATTCACTTTCTCACAGCGCTCCAGGTCTTCCGGGGAGCGCCCCTCAAACCGATGCCGCCAGTTGCTGTCTACCAGTACCGCAATATCGGCATCGCTGGATGACAGGGACTGTACGGCCGAGTCCCGGAACAATACGTCGGCATAGGAAACATAATGCACCGCCTGATCGTTCAGCGGCGCCTCAAGCAGGGACGCCGCCGCCCCCGTGGACTGCTAGGCGGGATTCACTGAATAATGGAGCTCGGGATAACGCTCGGCGATTTCATCAAGCTGGTAACCGCCGACAAAATGAACCGACGGTTCCACCGAGCGCATGGCATGCAGAAGCCAGTCCAGCACCCGCCGGCGCCCAGTGGTGCCGCGCAGAACGCTGTGTTGCTCACCGCTGAAGGGTTTGCCTGCGCCGAGGATTATCAGACGGTCGCCGACAGATTTAACGCTAGTATCCAAATCAACCTCGTTGTTGTTGCCGCTGAATCAAGGTAATCATTGAATCAACACCATCAAGCTTCAACACTGCTCTCTCGAAGGCAAATTTCGATTCGCTCCAACGCTCCAAGAACACGAAATCCAAACCCGCGCGTGTCGCTGCTTCAATGTCATATTGACTATCGCCCACAAACACCCCAGGGTTGATGATATTACCTTCTTCAAGCAATCGAACGAGAATCTCATCCTTGGTATCGGGGCTTCCGAAAATCCCACCGTCAAAGTAATCCGCCAGTCCCCGCTCGTCAAAGACGGACCGAAGCTCGGCCTGGTCTCCGCCGGACACCACCAGCCATGACGTACCTGAAGTCAGTTCCCGCAGGCGCGACAAACCCTCAGCCACATCGCAGGTCAACAGGCCTTGGCTCACATAGCCCGCATAGCGGTCGAGCAATGGCTCCAGTTCTTCCAGGGTAGCCGTCTCACGACCAACAATATCGGTCAGAAAGCGCTGGAATTTCACGTAGCGTGATATACCACCATTTTTTACGTGGTAGTCCACCAGAGCCCGCGCTTTGTCTACGCCATAAGGCTCTGCGGTGCGATAAAAAGCATCGGTCTTGACCAGGTTCGAGTTCAGCAGAACCCCGTCGCAATCGAATACCCAAGTGGCATAGTCGGTCAGGGCTGTCATAGGCACTCCTCTAGAAAAAGGGTCAACCCGACTTGTCGGGCTTCCTCAGCTGGGGTAGGTGTTTCAGCGCGGATGTATGCACACAGCCCAGCTGGGCGGGAAATGACACGTTCAGGAGCATGGCCATAGCAAACCGGTGGCAACCCGCCCCGGAGAAGATTGGCTCTCCCTCTGGTCCCAGGTGAACCAGGATGCCGCCAATCTCGCGATAGTTGTCAAGCTCCAGCGCCTGTTGCGGGGGAAATGAGCCGCGCGCCCTCACCTCGTTCCAAATCCTGTCCAATGTGTCGAACCGTGCCTGCACATCCTCGGGCGTCCGGCATTTGTCGGTCACCCCCGTTGGCGATACCGCGATCCGGCTCAACATGAAATCAATAGCACCAGCCTGACTCCAGTCCTTGCCGTCCCGCCAATGCGCCCAGCAATAGGTAAGCTTAGGGTGATTCTCGAAGGGCTGTTCGAGCTCATGCGGCCAGTGGTCAATGACACGACCAGACAGTTGCCGTGCCCTGGTCCCTAAGTGCGCGGCCAGATCAGCGGCTTCGATGTACTGCTTGCACCGAGATGGATGAATCCAGACACGCTCCGCGTAGCGTGGGGCCTTGGGGCCGAATCGGAGCCGGTTATACGCATCGATCCTTAGCGCCCGGAGGGTGTACTTCAAAGCCAAGACGACACCTTCATACCATTAAACCCATTAATGTTGACCGAAAAAATATCGTCTAGTCTCCTCCACCATACGCCCCATGCCAAACTCCGTCTCAATCCATTCCTGGAGCTCGGCCCCGTCAAACTGCTGTTCGCCCGTCATCAGGGCGTGGACCCCAGCAGCCATAGCATCGACGTCGTCGATCTCCACCAAAACACCGTACTGCCCATGCCTCAGCAACTCCTCGCTACCAGGTACACGGGTCGAAACCACGGAAACCCCATGACTCATCGCCTCATTGAGCACGTTGGCCATACCCTCATTCCGTGAGCACAACAGAAACAGGTCGATACCTCCAAAGAATGCGTGCATGGTCTTCTGGTAGCCCAGGAAATGAATACGGTTGGATTCGGAGCGCTGAGCAATCGACGACTTGATCTTCTCCTCGAATTCGCCTTCACCCGCGTGGACGACATGAACATTCTCAGGCAAGCGGGCCAGAACCTCCGGCAACAGATCAAACCCCTTCTGCGGACTGAAGCGCCCGGCACAGCCGATAATGACCGATTCCGGCGGAAGATTGAACATGGTCCTGAAATCCAGCGCCTTGACGTTAAAAGGCGGCCGGGCAAAGCCATTGTAGACACGGGCAACATTCCGCTCGTTGAAGAACCTCGAGTATTTCAGCATCTTATCCCGGAGGGAGTCACTATTGACCATCAACAACGCTTTGAACACCCGGAAAATGAGGAAAAATTTGATCGGACTTTTGACTCGCCGCGCGATACCCAGATAGAGAATAATTCGGTTCACTCCCGCCAACCTCGAAGACAGTGACACCAGCCACCAGTCCTTTTTCAGCGCGGCAAACACTACATCCGGACAGATCTCCCGCAGGATTCTGACGTAGTTAGCAACCACGAACAGGTTGAAGTCGCCGCCACGGGATGCCACCTGAATAACCGACACATTCTCGAGGCCCTCAAACCGGTCCGCGAAAAACCCCTTCAGCAGCACCACATAAACCAGCACACCACTTTCGCCCAGGAAGCGAGCCCGCAGCTGTACGTTTTTTTCGATGCCGCCCCAAACCCTGGAGGGGCAAAACAGCACTGCTTTTTTCATAGCTTCCTCACCTATGTCAAAGTTTCGGAGGCACACTGGATGATTATTTCACGCAGGCCCGGAGGTTGATGCCCAGGGGCCAACCAGCGAATTTTCCCTTCTCATTTGAGCTTTTTGCGATCGCGGATGGAGCGTTTCAACCGCCTTCGTGCGAAGCTGGCATCTTCCAAAGCGTGAGCGATTTTCAGCCAAAACGATGACGCTTCCCGGTCCGTCAGATGGCGCTTCGCCTCCGGACAACTCCTCAGAAAACGGTCAAGCTCTCTTGCTTTCTTCAGCCCTGGCAGTAACCAAGGCCTCTTCAAACGAAAGTCGATGAAGACCACAGCGTCGTCGCGGATCAGGAAATTGGCCAGTTGGGCGTCGGTGCGCAGGTATCCAAGCCCATGCAGTTTTCTGAGCGCCTCAAGCACAAGACCGGCGTCCCGGGGTTCTGCGCGGCGCCCCTCGACGTAGTAGTAACAGACAAAGGCATCGGTTGTGACGCCCGCCCGACGCTTTTCACAGGCAAGCACTGGCTCCGGTGCGGCCAGCCCCATGGCAGACATCATGGATAAATGGCGAAATATCCTCTGGGCATCGCTACCCCGGAAAAACGTCAGAAGGCGCTCCCAAAGTCGACTGTTGCGGGCGCGGGGAATTTTCAGCAGCAAGGACATACCCTGGAAGCGCACCTGGGCGCTCAACGTACGCCAGTTGTCTCGAAAGACCTGCTCCCGCTCTATGCGCCCTTCAAGGACCTCAGCCAAAAGTTCACGACTGCAGGCTTCATCCAGGCAAGAAATCATGTGCCAGGATTCCTCATTGAACCTCAGCGGCGAGGTCCGCTCTTTAACTGCCATCCTGGTCAGGCGTTCCGTCATGCGACAATTTCCTAGATTAGCGCCCGTGTGTCCGCGCCATAAGCCTTCTGGAGCTCTTCCAGATACTCACGGACCCCCATTTTCATGACAAACTCAAAGCGCAAATCGCCCTCTACATAGCCCACTGACCATAGCCGTCTCATAATCTGGTATTGCAGGATCGGATCATGGGTCTTGATAAAGGAACGGGTATAGTCGATTGGCTTGTCACCCTCCGGCTTGTAGCCGGCGAACCGGCCCGAGGAGAGCATCATGTCAGTGTTGAACACCTTGATATTCCCAGGGCCAAACCTAAGCAGATCAACAATCGCGTTCGGCCCGGCATTCAGGTGGGTGTCCGTCATTAGCCATTGCAACGATGCCACTTGGCGTAACCCAGGATAGTCTGCAGGGAAATGGGATCGACCTTTCCGATTGTTGCAAACCCCCCAGCGGATCTCCGACAAAACCTTGTCATAGGAGGACTTAGCGAGCTGCTCGGCCTGTGTATTGTTGTAGTAACTGATATCAAGCCGGCGTCCCTGAGTTTCGGGCTCCCGACCCCCGGAGCCTCCCCGGTAACCGAATTTGACGATCACATCATGACGGTCAATTTCTTCGCCCTGAACCACATTGCTCGCCACGGGCCCAACAACTGCGATCTGTTGATCGCGCACAAAGCGACCAAACTCCTCGTCTTCTCTGGTGCCAAATCGTCCGGGCCCGGAAACCTCTTTTACCCTTTGTCCCGAAAGCAGCTTCACAAACCAGGCGGCTTGAAAAAGCCATTTGTCCTGGCAACCGGCCTGCTCCATCCTGTCGAGAAAGCGCATTGAGCTTTCGTGGTCGTCGCGTTCGAGCGAGACATAACAGCAAGCCGTGAGTTGCTCAAGAGTCGCAGAGCGGTGACCGACATCCAGTAGCATGCGCCCAAGACCGGCTTCCCTTAACACCCTGGCAGGCTGGAAAAGTCCAATAGCAATGCATAATCGAGAGAGGTCGAGCCATCCAGCCGGCGGCAGGAGCTCCGGCTGGAGCTCACCGGCCTGCCGTTCTAATCTCGTCAAATGCTCCCTGGACAAAATTGCCTGGCGATCAGCGCCAATATCAACCAGCGCCCGCCAAAAGGAAAGGAGCCCATCGGGTGCACGGCCATAGCCAAGTCTGCGGAAGGCACGATCCAGCGCCTTACCCTCCATGTCGGACATCTGCGCATGAACAAAGGCTTCCCTGAGAACGTGAAACCGCCACCATCGGTCCTTGCGCTTTCTTGTATTAAGCAATGCACCAATCATCGACGGTTTCTGTCCGCTTGACCCAACCTTGCCGAAGTCGCCAGGAAATTATTCGTCACGATAGAAGGCTTTCATCGCCAGGGCTATCTGGTAGTCCTCGTATTCATCGATATCGACGCCAGCCATCTTGCTGACCCGATGCATGACGGGTCGGGGACCGAGAAAGTAGCCTTCCTTCAGGGTATCCTCCCGGTTTCGCATATACAGGCTATTGGTTACGCGATAGATATCCGGCAGATCCTGACTAATGGTATGGTGCCTGTCCGCCCGATAGTTCAATGGTCCCTTGTCATCCCAAAAGTACTCCTTCAGCAGGTTGACCGACACCAGGCTGTCATGAGTACCGTCCCCGGCGACCTGCTGGAGATACTGCTCAAAGCCTTCCCGGTAATCCGCAGGTGACATGAGAGGAACCACGACCGTTACCCAAGCAAAATGCTCGGTAGGAATATCCCTCACTACTCCGGAAATGACCTCACTAAAAGACGCCTGATGACCGACGCTGAGATAGTCATTCCTGGGCAGGAATTGCACACCAAGCTCTCCGGCAACATTGGCTACCTGTTCAGAATTGGAACTAAGAAAGATGCGATCTGCCCGCTGAACCTGTTTCAGTTGCTCAACCTTCCACTCAAGAAGTGTGGTGCCCTCTCCAAATGGCAGGAAGATTTTTTCACGTACCCGGCTGCTGCCTTCCCTGACTGGAATAATGACGGAAATATCGGAAAAATCAGTCACGAATGGCTCCTTTCATACGCTGACAGGCTTCTGCAAAGACATTTACATCAACAGAATGGGCAAGATACCGGAACCCGGCATCCAGCAGGTCGCGGGAGCGGTCCACCTGGTCACTAAAAGCGCCCAACAGAATGCCCTTGGCCGATGCCTTGCGGGCAATCTCCTCAATCAGCCGGATCACCTCTGGAGCATCAACCTGCCCCGGCAGACCAACCGACTGAGACAGGTCGTAAGGACCAACGAAAAGGACATCGAAACCTTCGACTTCAAGAATCCGGTCAAGATTCCTGACACCCTCTGCGCCTTCCACCTGGAGCACCACCGTAGCCTCGTTGGCACTGGTGAAATAGTCGGCTTTCGGCTGGGTGCCGAATCGCGCCGCCCGCACAAACCGGCAAACACCCCGCTGGCCCTGGGGGTGAAACCGTGCCGCCTCTACCGCCTGCCTGGCCTGCTCCGCCGTATTGATATTGGGTACCTGGACGCCATCCGCGCCGGTATCGAGAGCGCTCCCGATAGCGTGAGCGTCGCATCCACTTGCGCGAATGACTGATGCCATGCCGGCCAGCGCTGCGGCCCGCACATGCTGGTGCATGGTTGCAAGAGATGCCGGCCCATGCTCCATATCAAGTATGATGAAATCCATGCCTCCGTACCCGGCGGCTTCGACAAACGCGCTGTCTGTGGTCTTGCTGAAAAGTCCCAGGCATGGACCGTCATTTAGAATTTGTTTCAGGGTTATTGGCAACACGATGTATCTACCTTGTTAGTCAACCAGGCCGTAGACGCTTGTCACCGGCACCCGGTAACGGGTTGGCGTAATACTTTGAATGGGAATGTGTGCAGGGTGGTTGAGGTACGCTTCAAGCAATGCTTCCATTTCACCGTTGCGCGGATCATCCGCCTGAAAACCGTCAAACCCCGCCATCAAAACCTCCCTGGCACCACCACTGGTGGCTATGGCCAGCACGTAGGCCACCACAAGCGAGTTGGGTAGCTGGGCGCTGGTCTGATGGAAATGAAAGCCTTCTTCAGAGACGATGAGCCCGAAATCCAGAGTCTCTTTTTTCTGCAGAGACGCCCGGACGTCATCCGGCAACATAGAATAGGGCGTCACCAGTGGTTGAGGGAGTAAAAGGTGGGCATCGCAATCCGCCAGCAGCCGGACCGGATGGCAGGCGGCCCGGACATCAATCAACTCCTCAGCGACACCTCGCTGCGCGTTCAGCGCAATGACAAACGGCCTACTCTGCCGAATGTATAGTTCCAGCATTTCCCGGTGGCGCCCGATACCCGGCCCGGAACCTAACACAAGGACTTTACGACCTCCGAGGAGAGCTTCAGGAGCCCAGGCGCCGGCGAGTTCCCCACGGTAAAAATGTCGCGCTGACTCAAGGTTGGTAAAGCTGAATCTTTTGCCACCCTCTACCTTGAGGTGATCAATCGCTGCGAGGATATCTTCCTCGCTGTAACGCCGATCTCCCAACATCTCCTGAATATAGGTCGGGTGGATCCCATACTTACCAGCAAGGTAATAATAGGGGTTACTGCCCCACTGGTGCCGCTGCTTGAGAGGCTCGAAGTATTCACGGATTAGGGAGAGCAACGGCGTGATATTAGCCGTATCCGGACGCGACTCTGCCATGGCTAGTGCGAGATACTCCGTTCTGGCATTGCCCGGCCCCCGACCCATGCCGGTAACGGTAGCATCCAGCCAGGTGACGCCATCATTGTATGCCGCCTGGGTGTTGGCCAGCGCATTGCCCATGTTGTCGTGGGTGTGGACGCCCATTGGGCCCTTCCAGTTCTCGCGAAAAATACCTATCAGGCGCGAGGTATCACTGGGAGACATGCCGCCCATGGAATCCGCGAAATAGAGTACGTCGAGAGGGTAGCGAGAGGCCAGCCTGCTCAACTGGCGAATTTCCTCATCACCCCTGTCAGCCACCTGCATAAGGTTGAATCCGACTTGATAACCCTGCCCCTTCAACCAGTGAGCCGCCTCAAGAGCCTGCTCGAACTCATGGACATGACAGGCAACGCGGACCAATGTCACTGAAGATGCAGATGCTGGGGCAAAAAGTTTTTGCAACCGATTCTCAAGGTCTGGGACGTCACCACCAATAAGTTCCGCTGCATTAACCATAACGCCAAGCTTTAGCTTATCGGGCAAGACTAAGGTGCTGATAAATTGATCTGTGGTAAAGGCACAACCACCCTTAAAACCCTCGTTCTTCAACGACCGCAGACCCAATTCGACATAGTCGACCTCCAGCGCGGCCATAGCGTCCAGGTAATCGTTGATTAGTTCAACGGAAAAGTCCCATTGGTTGTAGTACCCGCCATCCCGCAGGGTGCAGTCCAGCAAGATCAAATTTGTCACCTTTACCTCCCGGGGATAACGCATGGAACCATCGCGAACCGGCGCTCCATAGAACGACTAATAGGTTCCACCGCTGCTGTCAGACACTGTCTTCCGGTCGCCCGCCTCGGCCTGCCGGATTATGGTCCACGCCAAAAGAGGCACAATAACATACATCATGACACCGATATTGCGGCTGAACATACCCTGGGTAAAATTGAACACCAGGAAAGTGAGCGCAAAGCTAACCCCCAAAGTGGCGCTTGCTCTGATCAACGGGGCATCCGACGACATATACCGCCAAAACAGGATGGTAGGCCCGAGTAATACAGTCAACAGGGCCAGCAGAGCAAGCAGCCCCCCCTTGGCGGCATGGTCGACGAACTGATTGTGAAGGTGTCGAAAAGTGAGAATTTTTCCATCGACACGACCTTCATCTACCAGTGACTGTAACGCAGGATCAAAGTTGTCGTCTCCAACCCCGAGCAGAGGATGCTCAGAAAACATCAGCCAACCGGCATGCCACATTTCCAGCCTGGCACCAACAGATGTATGTTTGTACTTATCCATCTCAAAGTACTCGTGAGTTTCCTCAACGGCCACGTCAACCCTTTTCCAGACACTGTCCAGGCTCAGCGCCGAACCAAAGAAAATCACCAATACCCCCAGGAAGGCCATAAGCACGCGCGGGCGCCCCAGGATATAGCGGCGGTAAGCCCAAGCGAAAACCAGAACTGGGATGGGAAGGGCTAGCCACCCGCCACGGGTACCCGACAACAGCAACGCCAACAGGGCGCCGGCAGCTCCGGAAGCAAATAACACCAACCATGGCCGGCGCAGCGTTCGTCCGTGCAATCCATAGACCAGACCACAGAAGGCAACCAGTGCAAGCGCCAACGCCCCATAACCAAAGTAGATGGAATTATCGAAACTTGTCACGCGACTGGCCCCATTGAAAAATGCCTGATATATCGCGAAACCGCCGGCACCGATACCACCGATAGCGGCACCTGCGAACATGGCGAGAGGCACGAATCTCGTCCTCAGTAAAAAGGTAAGAATAACCGCGGCAGCAAAAAACCGGCTGGGGCGATCAAGACTTGAGACACCGTCACCATGCCAAAGAGACAGCGCCACGAAACACAAGAAATAACCGGTAAATATGGAAATGAAGAACCCGTCTTTACTATCCAGGGCATGGACGACCTTGCTATACCGGAACCCGAAAAGAGCTATTAACAATAGAAAGGCAGGGGCAACGTTATATAGATCCGGCAACAAGACCATTGAACCAAGGTATAGAAGCACCAGCAGCGCGATCACCCATTCCAGGAGCGAACGGAAGGACAGCTTTACCACAGATTAATGACCTCATAGGTTATAAATGAACGCCAGCATGAGCAGTTAACTCAGGCCGATTCAGGAGAATGATCGTAACCTGACATCAGGCAATTCCAAAGGGTTGATGTTTGTCTTTCTAAAGCCGGACCGATGCGTTTCTTAATCGAACGCCACAAACGGTCCAGATTGGCCTTTCTCCACCGGGAGCCTTTGTCCCCGCATTTGAACTGACACCGGTCAAAATCAATAAGAAAAACCTCACCAGCAGACACCAATAGATTGTCACAGTTAAGATCCACATGATCCAGCCCGGCATCGTGAAACCGGCGGATGGTTTTGCCGACTTCTCGCCACAGACACTCGTCTTCCAGGTTGTCCACCGCGGGCAACGGTACTGCACCGGGAATGCGACGAATCATAATTGCCGCCTGGTAAAATACAAAACTTCGATGTGCGCACGCTGCTACCGGTTCCGGCACCGGCAGCCCCTGCTCATGAAGCGCTTTCAGGAGCTCAAACTCCTGGAAGGCACGCGTGTTTCGTCGGCCAGTGTAAACATAGCTTCGCTCGGACACTCTCGCCACCAAACCGCCGCGCCGATAATGCCGCAACACCATATCGCCTTGATCGGTTTCGAGGAACCAGGCGCTGCCGCGGCCACCGGTGGACACCGGCTGTGCATGCGCGCCCCAGTGGGCGGGATCGAACCAGGCTTCGGAAACGGCATTATAGGCGGGATTTACAACCAGCATCAGTTAACTCTGTCGGCGGAACCAATCGCGGCAGCATCGAAGACGCAGCACCCCGATTTGGGCTAGAATAACATCAGTTTAGCAGGAGCCATGCTATGGACTCCACTTGTTGAAAACCGAATATTTACGAGCGTCCAGTTGACCAACTCTATTTGCATCCTTCGCCTGTCCGCCATTGGCGACGTTACCCACATTATCCCGGTTGTACTCAGCCTTCAGGAACAACTGCCGGGCGTGAGGATCACCTGGGTGATTGGCAAGATCGAGGCAAAGCTGGTGGGCGATTTGCCGGGTGTTGAGTTCGTTATTTTTGACAAGAAAGCCGGACGAAAGGCCTATGCGGACCTGCGCAACGCCATGAAAGGCCGGAAATTCGATGCCCTGCTTCACATGCAGGTGGCGTTCCGGGCCAATCTGACGGCAGCGATGATTCCGGCCAGGATCAAAATTGGTTACGACAAGGCCCGCAGTAAAGACCTGCACAGCCTGTTTATCAACCGCCGGATTGAGTCTGCCCCGCAACAGCATGTGCGGGATTGCCTGGCCAGTTTTCTGGTGCCTCTGGGACTGAAGCCGGCCGCACCGAAATGGACCATCCCCCTCAAGGCAGAAGATCACGAGTTTGCCCACCAACAATTAGCCACTGACCGGATGAACCTGGTGATCAGTCCCTGTGCCAGCCACACGCTCCGCAATTGGCCCGCCGAACGTTATGCCCAATTAGCGGACCACGCCATCCGCGTCCATGGGATGAAGGTCATTCTCGTAGGCAGCCCGGCGCCATTCGAGGCGGAATACTGCTCCGCCATTGAGAACGCCATGGAAGGACAGGCACACAACATCTGCGGCAAAGACACGCTCAAACAACTGACCGCCCTGCTCAGCCACGCAGACCTGGTCGTTGCCCCGGACACGGGCCCTGCCCACATCGCCAGCGCAATGGGTACCGATGTGATGGGCATTTTTGCCGCCAGCAACCCCAACCGCTCAGGCCCCTATAATTCGCTCAAATGGTGCGTCAATCGTTATCCGGAAGCCCTTCAGCGATTTAAAGGCAAAACTGTGGGTCAGGCCCGCTGGGGTGCTAAGGCGGAGTTTGAGGGCGCGATGGAAATGGTGACGGTGGAAGACGCAACCGCGATGCTGGACAAATGGGTTGAGCTTCAAGGGAAGAAAGAACAGCCGGCGACAGCTTAAGGGCTGGCGCCGGGCCGGGTTGTCGGATTGGGTAAACTCTACTTGCGGGCGGTGTAGTCCTGGTAGGACTTCTCCTCCACAAAGCGCGAACCCAGAGCCAGGTTCACTTCTTTCTTGATGGCCGCACGCTTGTCGTTCGTCACGTAAACGGCACGGGCCAGCTCGATGAACTTCGGCCCAAAGTCCTGGGCGGCTTCCTGGTCCCGAATATCGTCCTCGATCACCCAGAGCTCCCCGTTCACCGCCTTCAACTGGCTGCGAAGGTTGGAAATCGCCGTCTGATCCTGCACGACCTGGTTCCAGT